>Ga0209345_10004443_pt1 | contig 13554 bp, 13 predicted proteins | sample Cruoilmetagenom7_FD_187294 | JGI IMG/M metagenome (GOLD analysis project Ga0209345, IMG submission 187294) | Oil polluted marine microbial communities from Coal Oil Point, Santa Barbara, California, USA - Sample 7 (SPAdes) (version 2) | ecosystem: Environmental > Aquatic > Marine > Oil seeps ...
TTTATGAAAGATTAGAGGAAATTTGTGCAGGTGGATTAGACAATCTAAGTGATGAAGATGCTAGTTATTTCCTAAAATGTTTCGGGCTTTTTAAAAAGAAAGACGGGAAGTTTATGCTTCGTATTCGTATACCTGCAGGTCAAGTCACACCTGAACAAGCTATAAAACTAGGCGAACTTTCTAAAATTTATGGTGAAGACTACATTGATATCACTACTAGACAACAATTGGAATTTAGATTTTTAGAGTTAGAAAATTTAGCAACTATTTTAAAAGAGCTAGATGGTGTTGATATCAGTACTTTTCAAACAGGTGTTGATAACTTTAGAAATATTGTGACTAGTTCATTTGATGGCTTGGGAACAAAAGATATTATTAAATGTAAGCCAATCATCGATGAGTTGCAAGCAATATTTTTTAAAAAAGAGGAATGGATTGCAACATTACCTAGAAAATTTAACACAGCAATTTTAGGAACTAGTGTAAATGATTGTAATATTTATGGACATGATTGTTGTTTTGTAGTTGCAAAAAAAGATAATGCACTTGGCTTTAATCTATATCTTGGTGGTAAAGTTGGCGTACAGGCTAAGGACTCAGGACTATTTGTAGCTATAGATGAAGTTATAGTGACTTTTAAAGCTGTTGTGGAACTATTTAAACAATATGGATTTAGGGATAATCGGAATAAAAATAGACTTCACTTTTTACTAGAAGCTGTAGGGATGGGTGAGTTTATAAAAGCTATTAAAACTACAAGTGGAATTACATATCAAAGTAGTGGTGAAATTTTAGCTCGTGATGAGTATATCCTAGATGAGACAGGGGTATTTAAACTTGATGAAAAATCAACTGCAATTCATTTTTCAGTACCATCTGGAATATTTACTGGAACTGATTTAACAAGTGTTGGACTTCTTGCTCGTGGTACAAACTCACAAATTAGATTTTCTGTTGAACAAAGCTTATATCTAATCACAGAAGAGACAAATATATCATTGATTCAAAATAGTAATTTATTTCAAGAGTATAAACAATATAACAATACTTACTTTAATCATCAAATTGCATGTGCTGGAACTGCAACTTGTGCATTTGGAGTTATTCCAAATAAACCAGATGCGATAGAGATGGCAAATTATTTACAAAAAGAGGTACCTATAAAAAATGGTAAGGTACGAATGTATTGGAGTGGATGTGTAAAAGGGTGTGGAATACATGGAGTTGCAGATATTGGATTTGAAGGTTGTAAAGCAAAAGATGAAGATGGAAATAGCTGTTATGGTGTTCATATCTTTTTAGGTGGGAAAGCTACATTAGAAGCAAAAGAAGCCAGAGTTTTAGCAAAGTCTGTACCTCTGAAAAAAGCAAAATATATAGTGCGGGATTTAATGATTAAATATAGAGATGAAAAATTAGAATTTGAAAGCTTTGAATCATATGATACTAGGGTATTGAGTAATTCGTCTGAAAATATATAGAAGTAAAGAACAATTTAAAGTTAATTTAGATAAAATCGCAATCCTTTAATTCAAATTCAGTTTGAATTAGCGTGAAATCTCACATGTAGTAATTCTTTAAAAGGGTTGCATCAAAGTATTGATGTGAATGACTACAGAGGCTTGTTGTATATTAATTGTGATATACATCAAAACAAAACCCCTAAAATAATCTGAGCAAAAAGCTCAAAAAGAAGGAACAATTATGGTTACAATGAAAGACTTATTAGAGTGTGGTGTACATTTCGGTCACCAAACAAGAAGATGGAATCCAAAAATGAAAAAATTCATTTTCGGTGTAAGAAAAAATATTTATATTATTGACTTACAAAAAACATTAAGATACTTTAGATACACATATACATTAGTTAGAGACGAAGCGGCTCAAGGTAAAACAATGATTTTTGTTGGTACTAAAAAACAAGCTAGTCAAGCTATTAAAGATGCTGCACTTTCTTGTGGTATGCCTTTTGTTAATCACAGATGGTTAGGTGGTATGTTAACAAACTACCCAACAATGAAAAAATCAATTAGAAAATTAGAAATAATCAAAAAAATGAGAGAAGAGGGTCAATTAGACTTACTTACAAAAAAAGAAGCATTAATGCTTACTAGAAAAGAGAAAAAACTAGAAGATTACCTTGGTGGTATCAAAGATATGAAAACATTACCAGATATGATGTTTGTTATTGATGCTGTTAAAGAAAAAATTGCTATTTTAGAAGCTAGAAGACTTGGAATTAAAGTTTATGCTCCATTAGATACAAACTGTGATCCTGATTTAGTAGATTTTCCAATTCCTGGAAATGATGATGCAATCAGATCAGTACAATTATTTTGTACAGAGTTTGCAGCAGCAATGAATGAAGGTAAAGCAGCATTTGCAGAAGCAAATGGTGAAGAGCTAGAAGAAGTGACTGAAGCAGAGATGTCTGAAGTAAAAGAAGAAGTTGCAGCAGAAGCTGAAACTGCGACTGAAGAAGTAACAGAAGAGGAAAAATAATTATGGCAGGAGCAACTCCAAAATTAATTAAAGAACTTAGAGAAAAATCTGGTGCAGGGATGCTTGATTGTAAAAATGCATTAAATGAATGTGAAGGTAATATCGAAGAAGCTATAAAGTTTTTAAGAGAAGCTGGACTTTCTAAAGCGGCTAAAAAATCTGCAAATGTTGCAGCTGAAGGTTTAGTATCAATTTTAGTGAATGATAATTTCACAAAAGGTACAATGACAGAGATCAACTCTCAAACAGACTTTGTTGCTAAAAATGCAACTTTTTTAGCACTTAAAGATGAGATTACTGCTCATGTACAAGCTACAGGTGTAGCTTCTACTGAAGAGTTAAATAAAACAGAGATTAACGGTACAAACTTTGAAGAGTATTTAAATTCAAACATTGCTACTATTGGTGAAAATCTTGTTGCTAGAAGAATGGTAACTATTTCAACTGATACAGGTGTTGTAAATGGTTATGTACATTTAGGAAAAGTTGGTGTTTTACTTTCAGCAACTTGTGACGCTTCTGCAAAAGAAAAGACTATAGATTTATTAAAAAAAGTTGCAATGCATGCAGCTTCTATGAAACCATCTGTTATCTCTTATAAAGATTTAAGTAGTGATTTTATTGAATCTGAAAATAAAGCAATTATAGCTGATATTGAAAAGTTAAATGAAGAGCTTGTAAGACTTGGAAAACCTCTTAAAAATATTCCTGAATTTGTTTCAAAAGTTCAATTAACAGAAGAAGCAATTGAAGCTGCAAAAGCTAGAATGAAAGAGGAATTAATAGCTGAGGGGAAACCTGAAAAAATTATTGATAATATCCTAAAAGGTAAAATTGCTAGATGGATTGAAGATAATACACAGCTTGATAAAACTCATGCACTATTAAGTCAAACATATGTAATGGATGATTCTAAAACTGTTGAAGAAGCTATTAAAGCTTGTGATGCATCAATTGAGATTGTTGAATATGTAAGATTTGAACTTGGTGATGGAATTGAGAAAAAAGAAGAAGACTTTGCAGCAGAAGTAGCTGCTCAAATGGGTAAATAGTTTTAATTGTGAATGTTGAATTATGAATTATGAAGTAAATAATCACGATTCAACACCAATTTTAGAAGCAAAAAATATAACCCATAATTTTGATTATCCTCTTTTTGAGGATATCAATCTTACTCTACATCCACAAGAAACTATTGCAATAATTGGCGTTAGTGGTAGTGGAAAATCAACTTTACTTAATATATTTTCTTCCCTATTGATTCCAAATAAAGGTGAAGTATACTACAATAATAAGAATATTTTTAAATTATCTAAAAATGAGTTATTAGAGATACGACGAAATGATTTTGGTATCATTTTTCAAGCACATTATCTCTTTCGTGGATTTAGTGCATTAGAAAATTTGCAAATATCCGAGTTTTTAAGTGGCGAGGCTATAAATGAAAATTTACTGAAATCTTTAAAAATAGATTATGTAATGAAACAAGGGATTGGTGAACTAAGTGGAGGACAACAGCAACGACTATCGTGTGCAAGAGTTCTTACAAAAAAACCAAAAATAATTTTTGCTGATGAACCTACAGGAAACTTAGACCATGAAACAGCAAATGAAGTTATAAATGTTTTGTTTGATTATATTGAAAAACAAAGTGCAGGCTTAATAATAGTTACACATGAAGAAGAGATAGCATTTAAGTGTGATAAAGTTTACAAATTAAATGATTATAAATTGGAGCAATTAAAATGATATTGGAAAGAGTACTGAGTGAATAAAAATTTAGTTTTAGTTTCAAAAAAACCTATTGTTATTCAAATCTTTACATTGGTTTGTAAAAAGTTAAATATCTCTTTGGAGGTTTTACACGATGCACAAATAGATCATAAAGTTGATATGATTGTACTTGATAATGAGTTTATTAATGATAGATTTAATATTATTAAAACATATGCAAAAATTATTGGTGCTATCTCTAAAGAAGAGTTGCCTTTTGAGTTTGCAAATGACTTTATTGTTCCGATGCCTTTTTTACCATCAGTATTGCAAGAGATATTAGAAACCCAAATTGAGATACTTAATAAAAGGATAAATTCTAAAACTTATGTATCAAATGTAGAAGTTGAAGATGATGATTATGAAGACGAATTTGCTATTAATACAATGCAAAAAGATGATCCCTCTATCTCTGTTGACTATTTAGAAAGCTTAGCTGATGATATAGCTGATGATATGAGAGAGGAAGTAGATGATAGTGTTGTCTCACGAAGTTCTGTAAATCATGGTGGTATCTTAGATAGAAATGAATTATCTATGATTGAAAGTATTATGGGTGAACAAGCAGAATTCAATACACAAAATGATTTTATAGATGTAGATGAGGAGTCTGATGATCAATGGATAGATTTATCTTCTATAATTGATCAAGCAATTGATGAAGTGAATACTGTTGATCATATATATAATAAAACAGACAACAACCCAATTAAATTACTTTTAAATAACTATGAGTTAGATGAATTAAAACCACTTTTAAGTATGCTAGATCAAGAGATTATTGACTCTTTAGCAGATGGAAATGAGGTAAGTGTACTTTTAAAGTTGGATAGTAATGATAAATAGTCTTTTGAATAAGGGTGCTATACTTCTAATATCTGGTCCTAGTGGATGTGGGAAAAGTTCCCTTTTAAAGAAGCTTTATGCGGTAATAGATAATTATTATTTTTCTATCTCAACAACTACACGAAGTCCGAGAATTGGTGAAACTGACGGAGTTGATTATTTTTTTGTTACAAAAGAGGAATTTGAACAAGATATTAAAGATAATAGCTTTTTAGAATGGGCAGAAGTTCATGGAAACTATTACGGTACATCTTTAAAGCCAATTTATAAAGCATTGGATGAGGGAAAACTTGTAATATTTGATATTGATGTTCAAGGTTTTGAACAAGTTATTGAAAAGTTAAGAGATATTACAACAACTGTTTTTATAACAACTCCAACACTAAAAGAGTTAGAACAAAGATTAACCGCTAGAGGTACAGATACTATTGATGTAATAGAAAAAAGAATCAAAAATGCACAAGTTGAGATAAAGTATACTGAAGAGTATGATTATTTAATTATAAATGATGATTTAGATGAAGCAGCTGATAAATTAATTTCTGTAGCAAAAAGTGCATTAATCAAATCAAAAATGTTTGATAACACCACTTTAGTAAAGATATGGAATTCGTAAATTAAATAGTATCTTTATTAACAGGTTTACCAAAATGATACCCTTGCATATAATCAATACCAAGCTTTTTTGCTGTATGATAAATTTCTTCACTAGATACAAATTCTGCAACAGTTTTAATACCAAGTTTTTTACAAAATTGTGCAATTGTTTCAACTATTAAGGCTTGTTTAGGCAAATGGTCTATCTCTTTAATTAAAGAGCCATCAATCTTTACATAGTCAATGTTTAAAGCCTCTAGCATATTAAAATTAGAATAACCAGCACCAAAATCATCAACACCTATTTTACACCCAAATTTTCTTATTTTAGCAATAAATTCTCTTACTATATCAAAATCCTCAATCTCTTCACTTTCTAGTATCTCAAACTCTATTAGTTTTGCTTCTTGGGGGTGTTCTTCTAGAGTAGTAAAAATAAAATTATGTGTTTCTTTATTGATAATATCATCAAAAGATAAATTAATAGCAACTCGAATATTTTTTTCTTGAATTATAGAGATAACATTTGTAAGCATCACTTTTATAATTATTGGAAATAGTTTAGCTTTTTTTGCAATAGGTAAGAAACAAAAAGGAGCCACCTCTTTACCATCTTCCCCTATGTATCTAATAAGTGCTTCATATTTATAAATCTCTTGAGTTTGAGCATCAACTATTGGTTGCAAGAAAGAGTGGAAACTATTATCTGCAATTCCACTTTTTATCTTTTTTATCCATGTGATATTTTCTTGAATATCTTTTTTTTGTTCAAATAATGATTCATCATATTCTAAAATCTGTAAATACTTTTTTCGAGCTTTTTGCATAGCTCTTTGTGCATATTCAAATGCATGTTTATCTTTTGATTGAGCAACTCCAATAGTGATATTAATATCTATATTTGTATCATCAACATTAATCCCATCCTTATCAATGATATTAGAAAATTGATTTGCTAATTCTTTAAAATCACTCTGACAACTAATATCATCATCACAAGAACACAATACAACAAATCTATCTGAACCTACTCGATAAATTTTATAAAATTTTTGAAAGGTATTTTTAATTTGTTCTGTAAAACTTAAAAGTATTTTATCTCCAAATTCCTCTCCATAAAGGTCATTGAGAACAGAAAATTTATCAATATCAATAAGAGCCAAGAGTGTTGAGTCTGAATTCTTTACATCTTTTATAAGGGCATTTCTATTTGGAAGATGAGTGAGTTGATCTTTATATAAATCTCTTAATTCATGATACATTAATGATTGATTCATAGTATCAAGTAGTTTTTTAATATTAATAGGTTTTAATACATATTTATCAACACCTAGTTCAATAGCTTCAAGGAGATATTCAGAGTTTGAAAATGCTGTTGCCACAACAATTGGGATATTTGGGTTGATAGCTTTAATCTCTTTTGTCATATCTAAACCATTCATATTTGGCATATTAACATCAGTAATAATTAAATCTATATCATCTTCATATTTTTTAAATAATTCCAATCCTATTGCACCATCTTCTGCAACATATTGTTTTTTTGTAAATGTTTCTAAAATACCTTTAGTTACATCTCTGAGGTATTGCTCATCTTCACAATACAAAACTGTAATATCTTTTAATCTTGAAACATCGTTGTTCATAATCTCTCTTTATTTATAATACTTTTAATATAATACAACAAATTTAATAAATAGTGAATAATAAAATGAAAAATAATAAAAATATTCTAGTAATCAACACAGGTGGTACTTTTAATAAACAATATAATCCTTTGGATGGAAGTTTAATGATTAAGAAGAATAATGATTTAGTAAAAGAACTATTAAATAAAGCTCAAATTAACACAATTGAAATTAAAGGTATACTGTATAAAGATAGTTTAGATATAACTAATGAGGATAGAGAATTGCTTGCAAAACTTATCAATCAAACGAAATATAAAAAAATTATAATTATTCATGGGACAGATACTATGGATAAAACAGCATTATATTTAGATGAAAATATTAAAAATAAACAAATAGTATTAACAGGTGCTATGGTACCATATAGTATCAGTAAAATTGAAGCAATTTCTAATTTTATGATAGGATATGGATATCTGTTATCAAAAGAGAAAAATGGAGTTATGATAGCTATGCACGGAATGGTTAAAAAATACAAAAAAATAAAAAAAAATAGAGAGTTAGGGGTATTTGAATGTCAGTAGTTAAATGTACCCATTGTCATTTAGAATTTGATGAAAAGGTTATGATAAAAGAACTCGAAAATCCTGAGTTGAATTTTTGTTGTAATGGTTGTCAAGGGGTATATCATTTACTTAAAGATGATGGTTTAGATAGTTTTTACGACAAAATGGGAAAAAATAGTATCGCACCACCAGTTGCCTTAGGTGCTGATAGTAGTAACTTTGATATGGAGAGTTTTAAAAGTCGATATATTAAAACTACAAATGAAGGATTTAGTAGAGTCGATTTGATAATTGAAGGGATCCATTGTGCTGCATGTATTTGGTTGAATGAAAAAGTATTAGGGCAAACTGATGGGATAGTAGAAGCTAGTATAAATTTCACTAACAATAAAGCCAAAATAGTTTGGGATGAAGATACTATAAAGTTATCTGAAATTATAGATAAAATAAGAAGTATTGGCTATAACGCCTATCCTTATGATAGAAGTGAAAGTGAAAAACAAGCTACAAAAAATAATAGAGACTATTTTTTACGGATGAGTGTTGCTATTTTTGCTTCTATGAATCTTATGATGATAGGGGTTGCAAAATATACTGGTTTTTTTACAGGTATGGAAGAGGATATGCTCCGGCTTATACATATGGCAGAATTTATTTTTGCAACACCAGTTGTGTTTTATAGTGGATGGATATTTTATCGTGGTGCTTATTATGGTTTAAAAAATAAAATTTTAAACATGGATTTTTTAGTAAGTTCAGGTGCAACGCTAATTTATATCTACTCTTTATATGTCCTTTTTGGTGGAGAGGGACATAGTTATTTTGATAGTGCTGGTATGATTATCACTTTTGTTCTTGTTGGAAAGTATCTTGAGGTGATAGGGAAAAAAGGTGCTGTTGATACAATGGATAAAATCAAATCAACTATTCCTCTAGAAGCTACTATTATTGTTGACTGTGGGAAAAAGGTTGTAGCTATTGATAAAATAGAAGTAGGGGATATAATAGAGGTAAAAAGTGGTGAAAAAGCAAGTGTTGATGGGCAGATTATAAGTGGTGAATCATCTTTTGATGAGAGTAGTATTAGTGGAGAATCACTTCCTGTATCAAAAAAATCTGGTGATAAAGTTTATAGCGGTACGATAAATTTAAATCAAGTGATACGATATAAAGCTATCAAAAATTATGCAAACTCTACACTTAATAGCATAGTAGAACTTTTAGAAGATTCTCTCAACTCAAAACCAAAAATTGAAGATATAACTAATGAGTTATCAAAACATTTTTCAGTAGTTATACTTTCATTAGCAATTGCTACATTTGCAGGTTGGTATTTTTATGAGGGTAGTTTTGAAAATTCACTTATTATTGCAATTTCAGTTATTATTATTGCGTGTCCATGTGCATTGGCTCTTGCAACTCCAATAGCAAGTCTTATTGGGGTAAGTTGGTTAGCAAGGGAAGGATTACTTTTTAAAGAGGCAAAGTTTATAGAAACATTTGCAAAAGCCAATACAATAGTTTTAGATAAAACTGGAACCATTACACATGGAAAACTCTCTGTTGTAAAGGGCAATTGCGAAGTGTTAAATAACGAGCAATTAAATATTTTATATAGTTTAGTTGATAGTTCAACTCACCCTATTAGTAAAGCAATTAAAAAATATTTAGAGGAAAATTTTGAAAATCTTGCACATATTGAATTAGAAAATATTGAACAAGTAGATGCAAAAGGGTTAAAAGCATCTTATAATGGAGATAATATTTTTGGTGGAAACAGCGAATTGCTAGAAGAGGTACAAATCAATATAGGAAAAGAGTATCACTCTACAATATATCACTTTGCAATAGGGAGTAAGTTATTAGTAACTTTTGAATTGGAAGATACTATAAAAGAGGATGCAAAGGAGACTATAGAATATCTTCATTCTCAAGATATTGAGGTAATTATGTGTAGTGGAGATAATGAACAAATAGTTTCTAAAGTTGCTTCAGAAGTTGGAATAGTAAACTATCAAGCAAAAATGTCACCAATAGACAAAGCAAATTATATCTCAAAGTTAAAAGATGAGGGGAAGATTGTTATAATGGCGGGGGATGGTGTAAATGATGCATTAGCACTAAGCCGTGCTTCAATTGCTATTTCTATGGGAAATGGAGCTGATATATCTATAGCTGTAAGTGATGTAGTAATTTTAAATGATAGTTTAAAAGGTTTGGAAAAAAGTGTTTATATATCAAAAAGAACTTTTGACTTTATCAAACAAAATTTAGCTATATCTTTAGTGTATAATGTTTTAACAGTGCCTATTGCAATGGCAGGATATGTTATACCACTAGTTGCAGCACTATCTATGAGTTTAAGTTCACTACTTGTAGTTGGAAATAGTGTACGAATAAATAATAAAAAATATAAAGGAGACTAGGTGACAGGAATATTATGGTTAGAACTTATTGTTGGAATTATTGTAAGCTTTACACTTTTGGGTGTATTTATTTGGGGTGTAAAGCAAGGGCAGTTTGATGATGGAAAAAAGATGATGAATGGTCTTTTAAATGATTCCACAGAAGATTTACAAGATGCTATTAATAAAGAGGAGAAAGTAAAAGCACTTAAAGAGAAAAAAGCAAAAGAGCTAGATAAATAGTTATTTACCTAGACCTGTTGTTTTTAGCTCTTCATCTGTATAGTTTTTAACTTTTTCTATCATAACACCTTTCATACTTCCACCATAAGTACCATTTTTATAGCCAAGAAGTGCTTCTACAACTTCCTCTTTAGTCATATCTCTTACAATTTTTGAAGAACCAAGTGAAGCTTTTTCAAAGTCAACACCATGACACCCTTTACAAGATGTTAAATCTATAGAGCTTTTAATAGGTTCGGTATGAATAACATTATTTACACCAATTCCAGTTGTACTTAACTCTTTATTGGTATACATTTTTACATTTTGATACATGATACCTTTCATAGAGTCCCCATAAGTACCATTTTTGTATCCAATTAAAGCTGCACTCACTTCACTTTTAGTCATATCTCGTACAATTTTAGATTTTCCAAGAGCCGCTTTTTCAAAGTCAACACCATGACACCCTTTACAAGATGTTAAATCTATTGAACTTTTAAGACCTTTTTTTTGTATTTTTTCACTAGATCCAATCCCCGTAGTACTTAACTCCTTGTTGGTATACATTTTTACATTGCTATACATGATACCTTTCATAGAGTCTCCATAAGTACCATTTTTGTATCCAATTAAAGCTGCACTCACTTCACTTTTAGTCATATCTTTTACAATTTTTGACTTTCCAAGAGCCGCTTTTTCAAAGTCAACACCATGACAACTTTTACATGACTCTATATTTACCTCTGCTGTTAGAATTGTTATACAAGCTAAAATCCCTAAAGTTATTTTTTTCATATTATCTCCTAAGATAAATAATCTAATTTGCAAAAAAAAAGCCAACCACTTAAAATAAGTGATTGGCTTTTAAAATATGCTATAGTAATATAGTTAAATTATTTACCAATACCTGTAGATCTTAAGTCAGCTTCGCTATATCTAGCAACTTGACCTTTCATAACACCTTTCATAGGTCCACCATAAGTACCATTTTTGTATCCAACTAGTGAATCAGAAACTTCTTGTTTAGTCATATTTGCAACAATTTTAGATTTTCCTAAAGCAGCTTTTTCAAAGTTTGCACCATGACAACCTTTACATGCTCCTAAATTAACTGCAGCAAATGCAGCAACACTACATACTAATGTTCCTAATACGATTTTTTTCATATTATTTTCTCCTAAATTTTGTTTCACAAATAATACAAGTAATTTACTTTAACTTATCTTATAAAAATTAAGATAGAATGTCATTTATGAAAAATAATAGTGTATTAGATATAAAAAGTATCACATTTGGTTATAAAAAAGAAAAACTTATATATGAAAACTTTTCATTACTCTTAAATAAAAGTGAAATAACTTCTATAGTAGGAGCTAGTGGGAGTGGTAAGTCAACTTTATTTGAATTAATAACTAATAACTTAAATCCTTTTAATGGTGAAATTAAAACAAAAAAAATAGCTTCAATTTATCAAGATCCTTATAGTTCATTTCATCCAACATATAGTATAATAGAACAGATAAATGATGTTGTTGAGGTGTATGATAATATTGAGTTAGAATTGATATTAGAAAAATTAAATTTGGATAAAGATTTGATTTATAAAAAACCTCATGAATTAAGTGGTGGGCAATTGCAACGATGCAGTATTTTGCGTGCAATATTGATAAAACCAGATCTAATACTTGCAGATGAGCCTACAAGTGCTTTAGATAATATAACAGCATTAGAAACGATGAAGATGCTAATCTCCTTTTTAGATAGGTTTGGTATTCTTTTAATTACTCATGATAAAGCTTTGGCTTCGTGGTGTAGTGATGTAATAGTAGAAATAGATAAAAAATAGGATATAAATGACACATTCGAAGAATTTGATTTATAAAAAGTCATTAGTTTTACTCAATATGGGGGCAGCTAGAAGTAAAGATGAATTAGAGGTATTTTTAACAAATATGTTTAATGATGAGAATATATTAACATTCAAAAATACAACTTTTCGTTCTATTCTAGCTTCATTGATTGTTACATTTAGATTAAATAAAGCTTGGGAAAACTATGAACAAATTGGTGGTAAATCTCCATTACATGAATTAACAAATAAGCTTATAGATAAATTGGAAAAAGAATTACCTAACTATTTTATAACAGATGCTATGAGATATACTTCACCTTTTTCTCAAACTGCAATTGCAAGAATAAAAGAAAGAGGTATTAAAGATGTAACACTTTTCCCTTTGTATCCACAATATTCTACTACTACAGTCAAGTCAAGTGTAGATGATTTTATATTAAAAGCAAAAGATGCAGGTTTTAATATTAAACTTATAGAGCCTTTTTATCATAATGAATTATATAATAAAGCTATTTGTGATGAGATAATTCGTGTACAAGGGAAATACAATGATTTTCATCTTATATTTTCAGCTCATGGACTTCCCCAAAAAATTGTAAATAATGGTGACCCATATCAAAAACAAGTAGAAGAACATGTAGAGCTTTTGAAAGAAAAACTTACCCACTATGCAACAAATATAAAGTCAATTAATTTAGCATATCAATCAAAAGTTGGACCAATGAAATGGTTAACACCTAGCTTAGAAGATATGTTGAAACACTTTAAAGGTGAAAAAGTAATCATCTATCCTATCTCTTTTATAATTGATAATAGTGAAACTGTATTTGAACTTGATATAGAATATAGAGAAATAGCAAAAGAGTTAGGGATAAAAGAGTATAGAGTTTGTAAATGTATAAATGAAAGTGATACTTTTGTTGAAGCAGTCAAAGAGTTAATTTAACTCTTTGAGTAAAGTTTACTTGTCATTTTCTCTATCTTCATAATATTGTAAAGTATCTAAAAATCCATAATAAATATTTTGTCTTATCTCTTCTGATAAAATAATATTAGATAACTTATAGTCTATATTATATAGCTTGTTATTTTTTGTATCTGAAATTACTACTGTCATCCCATACTCTTCCGCTAAAATAGCTAATAAAGCAATCGGA
>Ga0209345_10004444_pt1 | contig 13554 bp, 14 predicted proteins | sample Cruoilmetagenom7_FD_187294 | JGI IMG/M metagenome (GOLD analysis project Ga0209345, IMG submission 187294) | Oil polluted marine microbial communities from Coal Oil Point, Santa Barbara, California, USA - Sample 7 (SPAdes) (version 2) | ecosystem: Environmental > Aquatic > Marine > Oil seeps ...
AGGCTACTGCTTTTGCATTGGTAAATGATATCCAAACACAATTCAACGCACATTGTGCATTGGCATCAGGAACAGGTCATACTGCAGCCGATACAACAAATCCTGTCGCAGGTGCTGCTTTGGATGCTGATTCAACTTGGGAAGAAATTAGAACAAGACTAGACGCTTTAAGAGCTGCTTATGAAGCCCACAGAATTCTTACAACAGATTCTGTCCATGGTGCCGCGGACTCAACTAACACCGTCACGGCAACTGCTGTTGGTGCTGCTCAAACTTCAGTTAATACTTATTTAAATGAGATAAAAGGAGATTTTAATGCTCATATTAAGGAAGTTGGAACAAGCCACGCAGTCAAGGATGAAAGTGATGAAGTGACAGCAGCGAACGCATCTAGCCTTGCTACTAGCGTAAAACTAGTCAATACGTTAAGAGCCAACTACAATGATCATATTAGCAGAGCTGATGAATCTGCGGACGGTGCTATATCAACTTTGGATGAGGAATAGATAAATGCTTTATTATTCTGTAAAAATATCAGATTCTTTTTTGAAACAGGAGATTGAAAATTCCACTGTTTCTTTTGATACCAGAAAAACTCTTTTCCGTAAATTGGCAGTAGCCGATGGTTCTGTCACAATAGATCTAACAACTATTGGCACTGTTAAAGCATTATATATTAGCTCTACTGGCCCTATTGTAGCTGTCGTAAATGGGGCGGATATAGCAATAAAAAAATCATTGTTTATGGAACTAACCTCATTGACTTCCTTGGCAGTTTCATGCAGCAATTCTAGCGGTTATGATATAATTGTTATTGTGTGGGGAAACGCTTAATCAGAAGAAAATAAAAAAAACCACCACAGAAAAAATAACACTAAGGAGTAAAACAAATTGAGAATCATTGTTGATACCGATTTAGAACATCTGCCCGAGATCATGGATTTGTATGATCAAATATCTATCCAGAGGGCTAATTCTGAAGGAGGAGTTTATACAGAATTAGCCCTTATTGATCTTCAGGCAGGCAAAGACAGTTATGTGTATTATGACGATGAAGGTTTGTCAACAAACTACTATAAAACAGCTTTCTATAATTCAACCACCACTGATTATTCGGAACTATCGGACGCTTTTGCAGGGGAAGGCTTACCAGGGAAATTTGGTTATTGTTTCAGAAATTACTCTCCTTTAAAAGGAATTTGGGGAGAAGCTCTTACTGCAGATGATATAAGATATAATTATTGTTGGGGAATAGATATGCTCGCTTCCGATCTGGCAGGTTCTAGTGTTGATGACGAGCAGCTCAAGTTTGCTGTTGAAGCAGCTCTAGCAGAATTTGAAAAACATTTTGACATCGACATCAGAAAAAGAATATATAAAACCACACCATCGGAAAGTATGATAAGAGCGCCGGAATGGCAACAAGGAGTGGATTATACAGACAAGGAAACGGAATATGATTTTGATCCAGCCCAATGGCGCAATTACGGTTTTATACAGTTGAGACATAAGCCTATAATAAGCATTGAAAAAGCTGAATTATATTCGGCATGGGACCAGAAAATATTAGATGTCTTAGATTGGATTAGATTATATGAGAAATCAGGACAACTACATATATATCCAAAAGGCAGTACAATGTTTGGAACTGGTTATACGGGAAGCGGGATAATAGCTGCTATGCCGGGTTTGTATAGTAGTAAGTATCCACAAGGGTTTAAGATTGATTACAGCACAGGTTATGAAACCAGCGATTACATTCCGGGTGATTTAAGGAATGCTATAGGAATGCTCGCAACGCTTAATGTGTTGGGAAGTGTTGGCGATGGTTTGATGGCCGGGTTTTCTTCGTCGTCTGTTAGTTTGGATGGATTGAGTGAATCATTTTCAAGCACCCAGAGCGCAACCAGTGCGTACTTTGGAGCGAGGATCAAAAGCTATACAGACCAATTAAAAATCTATATAAACAAGAACAAAGGAAAATACGGGAACTTAGCGATGGGGATGATAAAAGGCTAGGATAGTGAAAACTAAAATCTGCACTAACTATAAAAAGAATGGAATCTGAATATAAAGTTGGAAGGAACAAAAGAAAGGGCACGAAAGCAGAAAACACAATTGAGCTGGACAATATTACAATTAGAAGATGTAATGATTGTAAAAAGAAAAGGCCTTTAGAAAAATTCCGCAACAAAAGACTTAACAAAAGCGGATATGCTTATGTATGCGTCGATTGTGCCAAAGAACATATTAACGTCTTGATGAGAAATTACAGAAAAAACAACCCGGATTATGTGAAGAGGGCAAGAGAGTCTATCAAAGAATACAACAACACAAATAGGCAAGAAATAAACAGAAAGGCTAGAATTAGAAACAAAACAGAAAAATTTAAGTTATATAACAGACAATGGGCAAAGCTAAATTACAGAAAACATGTGCAAGCAGCAAAAGGGGATATAAATGCAAATTTCACTTGAAAAAGCCAATATAAGACAGCATCCGAATCTCTACAATCAATCAATTGCAAGACATGGTCAATCTGTACGCTGGAAGAGTGCTTTGCCTTGTTACTGTCTAACAGAGTATGGAAGAACAGATCCACAATGTAAAAAATGCTTTGGGCGTGGAACTATTTTTCATATTGTTGAAACTGCAAAAAGAATAGAACGGGGAATATCTTTGGGAGGAAGAATAATAAATTCCAAAAAGAAAATATCTTCCATAGAAAGACTGTCAGACCTCGCAAACAATTCACTTGCTTATTCCAGTTTTGATAATACAGACATAATTCTATCAAAAGCAATACAAAAAGGAAAAGGCTGGCAATTAGAATATGAAGAAAATCTTATAAATACTTTCACCGGAATCGGATTGTGGAAGGGAAACGGAATAATTAAAGTTAGCATTCCCCAGGAAAGTTCTTTACAAGGCAACTTCACAGGGGAAATAACAAAGGTTAATTCTGCAACAAACACTACACAACAAACTAGTATAAATGTATTGGATTTTTGGGATAATAGAATTCTGACAAATTCAAGCATAGAAGAGTCTGATTCAATAGAAATTGATTGTGAATATGTTATGCCAGTAAAATTTTCTATTTCAAACTTAAGTTTCAAACAGAAAAAGGAAAGGTTTAAGACAAGTCAGAAAGGGGAACTACAAGCAACAATTCCATCCTTTTATGAAGTAGGAACGGGGGATATGGTAACTCTTCTCAAAGCCACACAGAAAATGGCCACAATTGGCATAGTTAATGGAACATACAGATTGCCAGTATTTTATGCAAAATCAATAATAAGAATAGAAGATAACTTGGGAAAAATAGAAGGAGCAACAATAATAAGAAATAATGAAATAGCTTGGGGCGGTAGAAAACCCACAGAGAAATTTTCAGTTTCATTTACTTACAATCCAACCTATTTGGTTGATGATGATATTCCAGACCCCAGGCATGCTGAAAACAAAAACTTCCCCAGGAAAGTGATTTTAAAAAAATCTGAATTAGAAAGTAAAGGAAGCAACAGACCTAGATCATCCAATGGAGTTTACTAATGATAAAAATAGATTTGATACCGCAGGATGAAACATTGGCAAATTTGGTATCCGGCCTTGAGATGGTTAGTTCCAAAATGATGCCGTCTACTTTTAAAGCTTTCAAAATGGCTTCTAATTTAATTTCATATACCTGGAAATCTTATGCATTAGGAGCCCCTATTCCAGGCACATCTTCCAGAATAAAAAATCCAGCAGGTGGTTATGCAAAAAGTATAAAAGTAAGAATGTTGGCTCCTTTTAACTATGAAATATATAGCGACAGTCACATCGCTGCATTTATAGAAGACGGAACAAAAAGCTATGATATGAAAAGAACTCACCCTTTTGGAAGAAGATCCAGAATGAGTAAAGAAGGGATACCGTATACAATAATACCTTTCAGGCACGGTGTGCCTGGTACACAGTCATATCAGCAAATGCCAAAACAACTTTATGAGATAATAAGAGCAGCCATAAAAAATAATGAAATACAAAAAAGCCGAACGCTAAAAGGAAAAACACATTCTCCAAATTATAAAGGGGAAATGATTCCAAGGGGAAAATATAAGTGGGGAAGTAGAATAACAGGCACAGGGTTGGAAAACATAGAAGGAATGACTGTAGTAGATACATCAACAAAAAAATCACCCAGATCCACTTATATGACTTTTCGTATTATCAGTGTTAATTCCCCATCGCATAAATGGCTGCAGGCAGCAAGGCCAGCAAAAAACATAACAAAGCATGTGGCTGCTAATTCAGCCGAAATAGTTAAAGATTTAATTTCTTCAGGAATTAAACAAGATTTGGGGTTATTATGAAATATACATTAAATATTGTTCCTGATTTAGAAGAAATATTGATAAAGGAGCTGAAGCAGTATCTATTTGTAGATATAAAATTTGCTGAAATCTTTCCTAACTTTGGTAATGTTAGGATTAGTGCAACTCATCCTTTTGCGTTTCTTTTAGAGCAGGAAATAAATGGGGATACTATTTCAGTTGGTTTATTCCCATCTGTAACTTTGGTAAACACTTCAGACACAAAAAACCAAGCTTTAAACATTCCTTCTTTGGAAGAAAACGTTATGATTACCACAGCAGAAGTTGCCGATATGGAAAACAACAGGGATATGTATATAATTTCAGAACAAACATTGGTTGCTTTAAAAGAATTGGTTCAAACTCCGTGTGCAGCAACAGGATTCACGAACTATCGGAGGGCGAATTTGGTTGGGGAAATCTGGAGTGAAAATCCCATTGTTAAAAATAAATTATATGATATAGTTCTTAATTTTCTAATAGGACAAATGAGGTTTACTATAAGAGAAAATTATGGAATAACTATAATCGAGGATTCAATACAGGGAGAAAAAAATGGTAATTACAATTATGATTTTGGAAAAATGTTATTCGCTGCTATTTTGAGGTTTGATGTGGATTTTACCACCAGACAGTATGTTCTGGATAGTGAAACAGAAATCATGGCAGAAGTGGACCACTATGAAAATAATATTACCAGATAAAAAGTCGTTTACAAAAAAAGTTAGGTGTATTAGTATAACTAATAAATTAAAAGGAGAAAATAATGGGAATAAAGGGTTCAGTTTTTCAAAGCGCAGGTAAGCTTACTCAACACTATCTACCTGGCGCATATAGCAGAATTGATTTTGTTAAAGGCGCAGGTGGTTTTGTTAGTATTAACAATGGCGTGATTTTTGGAGATTCAAAGGGAGGAAAACCTAATGAAGTTTTATGGTTTGGAAGTTCTTCAGACGCGGAAGATGTATTAGTATCCGGCAAATTACTAGATGGTATTAAGCATGCCTTCAACCCAGGCGGTGGAATGGTTCCACAAAAAATAGGGGCCTGGAGAGTCAATCCAGGAACTCAATCAACTTACGAATATTTGGAGACAGCAGATCCTATGATTGTATTAACTTCAAGGGTATATGGAGTGCATGCAAATCAAATAAAAACTAAGCTAGAAGCTGCCACTACTTCAGGAAAAAAGATAACTGTTCAATACAAAAATGAGACAGAAGAAGTATGGGATAATGTAGAAAAAGAAAGTTTTGAAATTCAATATACGGGATCTGACGCCTCAGCCCTTATGGAAATTTCACTAACTGCTCTAATTACTGAAACAGGGGAAGTAGGAGCGGAGGTAGAAGATCTGAATCTGTTATTCACTGATTTTCCAACAATTCAAGATTTAGTTGATTTTATAAATGCTCAAACTGATTATACCTGCAGCATTAAAACGTTGACTCCCACAGACGCTTCGTCGGAACTTGATGATGTTGTAGCAGAGACAGACATAAAGACCAATGCTGTAACAGCGGAAAGCTCCTTGCAAGCTCTTATTGATGCTTTCAATACCAGTGGTTATGTAACAGCAGAGTTTAAATCCACTGCAACAGATAGAGAAATCCCAGACAATGTAACGGATTGGGTCTTCTTGTCCGGGGCGATAGCAGGAGCTTATAGTAGTACTGAATGGGCAGCTTCATTAACTTTGGCCGAAGAGGAAGATATTCAATTTATGGGCACTTCAGAAGAGGATGCGGCTATTCATACCTTAATTAGAAATCATTGTATTAAAATGAATGCAGCAACAGGCAAAAACGAAAGACAATTTTTAGCAGGGGGAGCAGCTGGTGAAACTACCGCCCAGGCTGAGACCAGGGCAAAGGCTCTTAACTCGGAATACGGGCTGTTAGCCTATCCAGGAATAGTTGATTATGACTTTGACGATTATACAAAAACAAAAACTTATTCCCCTGCTTATTACGCATGTAAATTATTAGGAATGTTTGTAGCTTTAGCACTGCCTGAACCTGCAACAAACAAGGATGTTGGTATTCTAAGGTGGGAAAAGAAGTTGTCTGTTGTTGAGATTGAAAATCTTATAAAAGTTGGGGTGTGTGTTGGAATGCAAACCAGAGCAGGAAGGCTGACTGTTGCAAGGAGTATGACAAGTTATCAAGGGAGTGAATTACAAAAATGTGAATTCTCAATGATGAGAGAGGCATTGTTCGCTTCTAAAGACTTGAGGACAGCAGTTGAAGAAAGTTTTATTGGGAAGGCTATGACTAATTCATTGTTGGGAAGAGTGGATGCAATCGTTGTTTCAAAATTGTCACAATATGAAGGACTTGGTATATTCACAGGAGATATTCCATATTGGGGATATAAGAAAACCGTACAAGGCGATCTAATTAGGATAGAATATAATTGTAATTTGACAGCTCCCACAAATTTCATCTTTATCACAAGTCATATGAGTGTGTATGCATCTATAGCGGCTTAAGAGGTCAATTATTGTGAGTAAGGATAGTAAGAAAGGAACGAAATTAGAAAAACAAGGAGAAAATAAATGGCAGAGAAACTAATAGCAGGGGGTGCTTGGTTGCAGGTTCTTGTATCTGGAGAAGGCGGCTCCTTGAAATCAATAGGATTAGCATCAGGAATTAGTTATGATGAGGACTGGGCGATTACACCAGCAAACGTCTTAAATTATTTAGGACCCATATCTTTAGATAGCCAGGGCTATACATGCAGTATAAATCTGTCCGTTTTTGTACCAGAGAAAACTTTAACACTTTATGCAGACCAAGGAGAAATTACTATAGAAGATATTTTACCTTATAGGGATGATGTGCAAACAGACGGAAAAGGCAAATCATTTTCGCAGTTGGTTTTTCAAAATACGGCCAGCAACAAAGTCTTAAGAAGTTTCTCAGGAGTGGTTGTTGCAAGTAATGGAGAACAGGTTTCGCCTAATGCATATATAACAGAAAATATTAGGTTCATGGCATTAAAGCGCGATCGCAACCTATAGGAGAAAAAAATGGAAGACATTCTAGAGCAAATACTTGAAGGAAAACAAACAACCCAAGAGATAAAAACAAATAGGGGAAATTTTGTTATAGTTTATGCACTTCCCCGGGACTTAAGAAACATTGAAATTGAAATAGCTAGGAGAATGGGCGGACAACCCGAATCTTCTTTTACCCCAGTGCAAATCACTAATTTCAGGGCTTATGCAACTTTAGATTATATTATTACAAAAGCCCCGGATTGGTGGGACAAGTTGGAATCAGCTGAAGATTGTCCGGATGATGAGTTGATAATCCAGTTGTACAGGGGGTTCCTTCAATTTCAGAAAAAAATACAGAAAGAAATATCAAGATCTAGATTTGGAAGAGCATCTGGAAGAAGCGGAGCCAATAACAAAAACGAGGTTGTGGGTGATTGAACATTTTAGAATTCTACCTACTGATAAAAAATACCAGGATCTTACAGATCTACAAGCTGAATTGCTTTTTCTAAATTTTTTAAAAAGTCCGGACGAAAGTTTTTATAAAAAAGCATATCAGAAAAAAATCAAAGAAGATGCTTTGGAGTTACCCGCAGAAAAATTGAAAGAAATGGGATATAATGAAGAAGAATTAAAACAAATAAATATGGAATTATCTCAAATATAAAGGATAAACAATGCCAGATGTTGGAATAAATCTATCAATGACTGAAAATGTCAGTTCCCAATCCCAGAAAGTAAGTTCTGCTTTAAGGTCTATTTCTGATAGCGGCGAAGATATGAAAGAAGCTTTGCAGTTGGGGGATTTAGAAAGTAAATACAAAGCTTTCGCGGACAAAGTAACTAACATAGCAGATACTAAAAGAGCTTTCCAAACCAGTGAAAAAGGAATATCGGAGAAAGCAGCCGGGGTTATAAGTCAAACTGGCGGTGTTGCAACAAAAGTAACAGCAGGAATAGCCGGCGGAGATGCTGTTGGTGCAACAGGGGGAATATTAGGCGCGACAGGCGGAATGCTTCAAAGAAGCGGCACATCACTTGGAATTCTTGGAGGAGCAACCCTTGGTGTGGCAGGTGCAGGTATGTTTGCTCTAAATACGCTTGAACAACAATATGAAAAGCATATCAGAGCATTAGCAGACTTAACCGGGGGAATAAAAGAGACAAAAATCAACTTAATAGGTCTGTCACGGGATTTGTCTCAAACCTCTTCTAAATGGGGTTACACAATGGAACAAGGATTAGCAGTTGCAAATATTTTGACAAAGACAGGGGGGATAGAGACAACAGCGGGAATAAGAGAAGGTGGAGCAAGAGCTTTTGAATTTGCAAGAGCCTATGGAATTGCTCCAGAACTTACTGGTAGAGCAGCAGCTTTAGGAGCAAGATTTGACAGGCCAGGAGCTTTAGGATATTCCGCCGGAGGTTTGGAAGCGTCTGGTATGTCAAGGGGAATGTTTCAAGAATTTCTTACCTCAACTTTAAGCGTGTTTGAAGAAGGTCTATCAAGGGGGGTAGTTTTAGGTTTTGATGATATAGCGGATAATTTGGCATGGTTGGGGCAGTATGGTAAAGAATTCCAAGGACAATATGGTTTACAGAAATATCAACAACTAACCGGAGTGGCCAGGGGAGCCGTTGAATTGGGAAGAGAAGAGGATGTGTTATTATATAAAGCAGCTCAGAGAACATTACAACAACAAGGGAAAAAAGCTGGCTATATTGAAACAGCAAAATATATGGAAAAAGGAATGACTGCCGAAATGTTTCAAAATCTTCTTTCTGTTCTACAAGAAATACACGGGGATAACAGAGAAGCAAAAATAATCACATTAAAACAAACGTTTGGAACATCAATGACAACAGCTGAAAAGTTACTAGAAGGAAAACCAGGAGTAGCTGCCAAACTTATATCTGAGCCAGGGGCTGGGGAAAAAATGACGGATTTGGGCGTCTTAAGTGCCGCGGAAGAACTATCACAGCAAGTAAGAGAAATAGGTTCCACATTGGTTGGGGCCAAAATTACATTAACTGAAAAAGCGGTGAGTATTTTAAAAGCAACGGCTTTAGGCGCCAAATCCACCGCCGAGGGCGTGGGATATCTTGAAAAAATAGGAAGTATAGGTGCGGAGTCCCCTCCATTATTTGGCATAACAAATACAATTAGTGAATATGTAAAAGGTCTTTTTACTTCTGATGCTGCTCCCCCCGGATCAACTGCTAAAGCTGCTCCAGAAGGAGAGCAAAACATAAGAGAGCTAAATACAAACATAAGAGAGCTAAATACAAACATAAACAGGCTTAACGCAACAAGTAATAAAAAAACAAGAACAGTAATAAAAACCAAATGAAAGCAATATTCAGAAAACCAAAATTTAATATAGAAATAGTACGCCCTGACTACAATAGCAAAACATATTCTACAAACCTGGTGGTTAATTTTGTATCTTCTGAAATAACAAAAGATGATAAATCTTCAACAGCGCTAATTTCTTATACATTTTCCGAAAGCTTAGATCCCATTTCTTCAGATTTTAGTTTAAACATTATAGCGGAAAAAGACAGCAATGGTAGAACCTGGATAGACAAGATATTTGATATGGATCTAGTTTTTATTAGTGAATTTGACGTTATAAGATATGTCGGCTATATAAAACAAAGAAGTTATGCAGCCGATATATCTTCTGACGGTTCGCCGGAAAGAAGAATAACCATACAAGGGGGAAGTTTAGGAAGCTTGCTAAATTCTTTCAAAATAGTTTTGGATCAAGCTTTATACGTAGGAAACTCCACAGCCAACACTGCATCTACAGCATTAATGTCAATGCTTTCATCAGAGTGGCAACCAGGTGGAAAATTCTCCGGTATGATTAAATCTATAGCAAACAGCTTTTTGGAATTAACTTTAAAGTTCAGCAACAGTAACTCTACGGGGGTCAAAGGAGTAATTGATAAATTAGTTGATCTTCATTCGGCTATTCCTGATAAATTTGTTGTGCAGTATCCAATGTCTCTAAGTTTGTATCAAAGAGGCGAAAACAGTATTTGGGATTTACTTTCTAATATAGCACATCCCCCTGTAAATGAATTATTCGGGAGATGGAATTCTGATCGGAGTGTTTATGAATTGATATTCAGACAAGCTCCTTTTGAACCTGCTGATTGGAAACAATTGGTTTGTAATATTATTCCGCCTATAATTATTCCAGAATATAATTTGAGTTTTTCTAACGATGATGTTTTTACTTTTTATTTATGTTGCTTAGTAGGATCCGGAATAGATAAAAACAAAGCAGTGGTTTTGACACCAGGGGAAAAAAAGAGAAATCTATATGAAATAGATGAAGAAAAATGGTCAAAATATGGATACAGACCACTAATTGCTGATTTTAGATATTTTAATAGGAGCAAAATAAAAGAATATTCTGAAACATTTTCATTGATAGTGGAATTATCTTCTATGTTAAAAAGATGGTTTTCAAAAAACGATGAATTATTATCTGGGACAATCACTATAATGACTGTCGACGAAAAAGATGAACAGACAAATTTAAAGAATCCACGAATCGGAGAAAAACTGAAACTAATGCAAACAGAATTTTATATCGAAAGTTCCGAACACTCTGGGACTTATGGTGGACCCATGCAGAGCAAGTTAGGTTTATCCAGGGGATACGAATATGACAATAATGGAAATATGGTAAAAAAACCAGACTATATAGCACACAGGTTACAATGAATTATATTGAACAAGAAATTATCTTTGAAAGAGAATCAAGCACACAAAGAGGAATAGATAACAATAGAGTAAGTTTGCATAAGACAACTTATGGGGACAAAGAAACCAATTTACATATGGCTTGGGGGATAGTAGAACAAGAATCTGCTGATTCAGAATTAGGCACAGTAGATGTTATTTTGCAGTCTGGAATTATTTTAAGAAATGTAGAAATACTAACCCGCGAATGGGCTGGTATGGGTTATGGTGAAAGGGATCTTCCTCCAAAAGATAGCAAAGTATTGATTGCATTTCCAGAAGGAATAATAGAAAATGCAATTATTATAGGTTCCGTTTTGAGTGTTTTAGGAAGTGTAGGAGAAAAACAATCAGAAGAATTATTAGTTGCAGGCAAAGAAAGAGAAGAACTGATAATAACAGAAGCTGGTTGGAAACGAACTTACAACAAAGATTCCGGAGATATATCTTTTGTAAAAAACACTATTAGCATCTCTGTAAAAGGTGATGCTTCAGAAATAAAAATAACAGATGGAACAAATACATTTTTGATGGATTCTTCAGGTATTACACTCAATGATAATTTGTTGGTAGAGGTCTAAATGGAAAATTTAATGAACGCAGATGGCACGTTAAACCACGGAGATACTTCAGTTATTTCTCTAGGAGCTTTTGTGATTACTTCTTCTGTAAACGACAAAGTAAACGCACTTGCAGAAGGAGTTTTTTTTGAAAAAGTAGATTTTACATTTTCTGGAGGAAATGCAGAGGGATGTGATGATGGCACTGTAACTGGTGCTGGCTCTGTATTAGCTACCAGTGCAAAGGTCAAAGATGATAGTGATAACGCTGTAATGAGAGAAGGGGATGAAACAGTGACAGGCCCTTTCCAATGTACTCTATCCGGCGTACCAGTTTCACTTGGGAATCAACCGGTCAAGATAGATAGTGCAGGTCAAACAAAGGTTAAAAGTAACTAATTATGAAAAATACATTCCAAAAATCTATTCTGTTTGAAATTATGGACAAAACAGGGAAACCAGTGGAAGGATTTACGCTGACTATTCCCCCTGAAAATATGGAAATAACAGAGCCACAGCGAATTTCCGAAACAAAAACTTTTGGGGGAATATTTACTGATGACTACGGGCCCGATGTAACAGAAATAAATATCTCGGGGAATACCGGCGGTAGTATATTAAGACGCACCTATTCCCCAGTAGGAGCAGCAGATGTGAATTGGGAAGATTTTGACGGTAGAAAAGCTTTTTTTCATTTCAGGGATACAATGATGAGATACAAAACAAATTACCGTGATGATTACCAAGATTACAGGCTGGCCATTTATGATTTAAGCATTATAGACGCATCTAAAATAGAAAATACAAAATATGGTTTGGAAAATAATGGAATAGAAGGATATGTAGTAAATTTAAAAAAATTCAAAATGAGCAGAAACAAAGACAAACCTTTGTTTTATAATTATAATATAGAAATGACAGGCATTAGACCAATTGGTGTTCCGGAAATTTCTGTTAATTACCCAACCAAAATTGAAGAGCCTTTTAGTCCATTAGGTGCTCTTAGAAGAGGTTTGAGAGTAACACAGGCAGCAATAACTAATGTTAAAAATATTATGGACCAAATTGATTCGGCCCTAGATTTAGTTGATGATCTGGAAGATCAGTTAAGCAGTTTTGTGAATCAAACCCTCGATTTGCTTGTTTATCCCGCTTTTCTTTGCGAAAGAGTTTTTAATACAGTTAAAGGTATAGGCACTCTTGTGGAGGATTTAGCGGATGATGTTATAGAAGGATTTTCTGAAGTAAAAGATTCTTACCACTCCTTACTATATTTAAATAGGGAATCAGAACAAAGTGCTAGCTCCCTTGTAGTATATGGAAAAACTCCCGGAGCGGAAGGAAACAGAATAGAAAAAACAACAGAAGAATTATCCAGGTTAGATTCAAGCGTCTCAAGGATGGGGGAAATGGGGGATTCCGACATAATTGATATATCCGAGACTTTGAATATGGATCTAACAGAAAAAGAAGGATTTAAAATATATGGTTATAAACCAGTTGTTGTTAATGAAGCTACTACTTTGGAATCTTTATCCTATAAACATTTTGGAAATTTCAATTTTATTGAGCTGATAGCCACATATAATAGAGTAGAAGATAATGATGAATTGCAAACCAAATCTTCAATAAGAGTGCCGGTTCTTGTAAAAGAAAGCAGCGCAGCTTTTAACTTAGTATATACCAACAACTCCAAAGATGTATATGGAACAGATATTAAATTAGATAATGACGGAAAGATGGTAATATCCGCCTCAGGGGATTTGGCTTCAGTAACAGACAAAAAAAATATGATTCAAGCTATGAATTTGAGACTGTCCGAATGGTTGGGTGCCAGATTGAGATTAACTCTATATGGTTTGAAATTAGGGATAGAGA
>Ga0209345_10004445_pt1 | contig 13553 bp, 11 predicted proteins | sample Cruoilmetagenom7_FD_187294 | JGI IMG/M metagenome (GOLD analysis project Ga0209345, IMG submission 187294) | Oil polluted marine microbial communities from Coal Oil Point, Santa Barbara, California, USA - Sample 7 (SPAdes) (version 2) | ecosystem: Environmental > Aquatic > Marine > Oil seeps ...
CTGATGACGCGCTTCCTCGCCGGGGGGGGGGCTGAATTCCCTGGGCCGGGCTGCGGCCTTGTCGGAAAGGCCCGATGCCGCCAGCCGATATTTCGAGGCGTCGATCAATACCGCCGATCCTGGCGCCGAAGCCTCGCTGCTTGGCCGGGCGCGGGAAATCAATGAAACGATCGCGCTCGGCCTGCTGCCGGAGGCCGCCGGGCTGATGCAGCGGTCCGTGAAGGCAATGGACGCCCGGCGGGCGGCCAGTCGGGCCGAGGTCGAGATTTTCCGATCCCAGGTCGAACTGATCAACCATACGATGGCCCTGGCCCAGAAGCGGCATCAGCTGTCGCACCCCGGCCGGCTCGAAGAGGTGCCCCTCGAACAGCGCGCTGTTTCCCAGTTGGGTCAGGATCTGTGGGTGCTTGAGCAGACCGGCTACAAGAGCGGCGGGTTCTTCGTGGAATTCGGAGCCACCGACGGTGTTCTGCTGTCCAACACGTTGCTGCTGGAAACGGACTTTGGCTGGAATGGCATCTGTGCCGAGCCCAATCCGGCCTTCCTGCGCAAGCTGCGCCGGAACCGGTCCTGTATCGTTGCGCCGGACTGCATCATGGGGCAGAGCGGGCGCACCGTGGAATTCATCCTCGCCGACGAGTTCGGCGGCGTCGCCGAGTTTGCTGATGTCGACCAGCATGCGGCGCGGCGCGCGGCGTTCCGCGAAAATGACAACGTGGTGACCCTGCAGTCGATTTCGCTGGACGATTTCCTGAAGAAGCACGATGCGCCGCGAACCATCGACTATCTCAGCATCGATACCGAGGGCAGCGAATATGACATCCTCAGCGCCTTCCCCTTCGAGGACTGGGATATCCGGCTGGTGACCGTGGAACACAATTTCACCCCGATTCGGCAGGAAATCCGCGCCCTGATGGAGCAGCACGGTTATATCTGCACGGAAATGCAGTGGGATGACTGGTATGCTAAGCCGGCTGTCACCTAGCCTTGGTGTCTGCGGTTGCAGTGGGCCTCGTTTCCCGCCAATAAGAATCGCGGAAACCTCTCTCTATTCGATTGTTTGGAAGACATATGACCAAAAAAGCTCTTATTACCGGCATTACCGGCCAAGATGGTTCCTACTTGGCAGAATTTCTTCTGGAGAAGGGCTACGAGGTGCATGGCATCAAGCGCCGGGCCTCGCTGTTCAACACCCAGCGTGTGGACCATATCTATCAGGACCCGCATACGAACCACGCCAATTTCCGCCTGCATTACGGCGATCTCACCGATACGTCGAACCTGACCCGGATCATCCAGGAAATTCAGCCCGACGAGGTCTACAACCTCGGGGCACAGAGCCACGTGGCGGTGAGTTTCGAGGCCCCCGAGTATACCGCCGATGTCGATGCGACCGGCGCCCTGCGCCTGCTCGAGGCGATCCGCTTTCTGGGGCTGGAGGAGAAGGCCCGGTTCTATCAGGCTTCGACCTCGGAGCTTTATGGTCTGGTGCAGGAAATCCCGCAGACCGAGACCACGCCGTTTCACCCGCGCAGCCCCTACGCGGTGGCCAAGATGTATGCCTACTGGATCACGGTGAACTACCGCGAGGCCTACGGGATGTACGCCTGCAACGGCATCCTGTTCAACCACGAGAGCCCGCGCCGCGGCGAGACCTTTGTCACCCGCAAAATCACCCGCGGGCTGGCCAATATCGCCCAGGGGCTGGAGTCCTGTCTCTACATGGGGAATATCGACTCCCTGCGCGACTGGGGCCATGCGAAAGACTACGTGCGCATGCAGTGGATGATGCTGCAGCAGGAGACGGCCGACGACTTCGTCATCGCCACCGGCAAGCAGTATTCCGTGCGCGAGTTCATTACCTGGTCATCGGCGGAACTGGGCCTCACGCTGGAGTTCTCGGGCGAAGGCGTGGATGAAATCGCAACCGTTGCCGCGATCGAGGGCGACAAGGCCCCGGCGCTGAAGGTGGGTGATGTGGTGCTGCGCATCGATCCGCGTTATTTCCGTCCGGCCGAGGTCGAAACCCTGCTGGGTGATCCGGCCAAGGCCAAGGCTAGGCTGGGCTGGGAGCCCGAGATCACCGCGCAGGAAATGTGCGCCGAGATGGTGGCCGAGGATCTCAAGGAGGCGCGCCGTCATGCGTTGCTGAAAGAGCACGGTATGGATTTGCCTGTCAGCATTGAAGGATAAGAGACGTGAAAATCTATGTGGCGGGCCATCGCGGTATGGTGGGGCGCGCGATCCTGCGCCAGTTGCAGGCGCGCAAGGACACCGGCGAAGACTTGATCCTGATTACCCGCACCCATGCGGAACTTGACCTGACGAACCAGCAGGCCGTTTGCGATTTCATGCAGGTGGAAAAACCCGATCAGGTCATCCTTGCTGCGGCCAAGGTCGGCGGCATTCACGCCAACAACAGCTATCCGGCGCAGTTCATCTATGAAAACATGATGATTGAATGCAACGTGATCCACGCCGCCCATGAGGCGGGGGTGCAGCGGCTTTTGCAACTGGGTTCGTCCTGCATCTATCCCAAGATGGCGCCGCAGCCGATGGCCGAGGACGCGCTGCTGACCGGGGTGCTGGAGCCCACCAACGAGCCCTATGCCATCGCCAAGATCGCCGGCATCAAGCTCTGCGAGAGCTATAACCGGCAATATGGGGTGGATTACCGCTCGGTGATGCCCACCAACCTCTACGGGCCGGGGGACAATTTCCACCCGGAAAACTCACATGTGCTGCCCGCCCTGATCCGCCGCTTCCACGAGGCGGCGCGGGACGGTCTGGAGGAGGTCACGATCTGGGGCAGTGGGACGCCACGGCGCGAATTCCTGCATGTGGACGACATGGCCGCGGCCAGCCTCTTCGTGCTGGATCTTGACAAGGACATCTATGATGCGAATACCCAACCGATGCTGAGCCACATCAATGTGGGCACCGGGACCGATGTCTCAATCCTCGAACTGGCGCAGATGATTGCACGGGTCACCGGATTTGATGGCCGCATTGCCACCGATCCCTCCAAGCCCGACGGTACGATGCGCAAGCTGATGGATGTCAGCCGCCTGGCCGGGCTGGGCTGGAGCGCCTCGATCGAGCTTGAGCAGGGCATTCGCGGAACTTACAGATGGTTGCTTGAGCAAGGGTTGGACGGCTTGCGCGCCAAGTAGGAGGTAACCAGTCAAACAAAAAGGCGTTATTTGCGGAATAATACTGAATATGGAGAGACAATGAGAGTCGAGTTCGACAAAAATGAAAAACAGGCTGACACACTCGTCATTGTCTTTGCTTCGGCGGGGCTAGCTTTCGGTGGAGCACCGGTACAGGAGTTTCGCAAGACTTTCGCCAATGTCGACCCGGGATATGCCTATGATCTTTGTTGGGTATTCGACACACGGGGGAACTGGTTTGGAGGTATGACAAAATCTCCAGAATTTGATCCCTTTGTAAAACGGGTTCAAAGTTATCAGAGGTGTATCACCATGGGAGAATCCAAGGGTGGCTTTGGCGCGCTGCTGTTTCGCCGTTTTGTTGACAACTGGGACAGAACACTGTCGCTAGGGCCGCAGTACTCTGTATCCAGCCCTTATATTTCGTTCGATTCCGCGCTACGGTTACCTCGAGAGATACCCGTCGAGGATTTCTCGTTAGCCATACCCCCACGGCAAAAGAAAGATGAAGAAAGCAGGATTGCAATTTTCTTTGGGGCAGATTCTTGGGCCGACTTCATCCACGCCTCGTTTTACCGCCTAGCGGGCTATAGTCCGCGATTTGTTCAAGGCGCGCACCATAGTGTCGCAGCTCGATTGAAACCTTTGGGATTGTTGAACGTAGTAATCGAAAAGTTTTTAGAAGCTGAAAGCGGTGTCCCGGATTTTGATTTTATTAAACACCTTCTGCAAGACCAACCGAGCGAGCGGGTGCGTGAGTTGGATTTGCGGGATCAGGCCATACAGTAGCGCAGCGGAAGGGCCAAGTGATGGAGGAAACCAAAAGCGGCTTCGAGGACTGCGGCGTTATTTATGCCGTGACCGGCGAAAAGTATTTCGGCGAGCTGCGTACATCGATCCTATCTTTGAGGCAGATCCACCCCTATCTACCGGTGGCGGTTTTCGTTTCCGGAGAAACCGAAGTCGGCCGAAAGATCCTGGGCGATATTTTCGGAATTCAGTTCATTGATCTGGCTGATCTTATCCAGGAGGAGGGATTCGATCCGGAGAACGGTTTCATCGCCTGCCGTGTAATGAAGGTGCGTTCGGTGACAGCGTCTCCTTTCAAGTATACGCTGTTTCTGGACAACGACACCTATATCCGAGCATCGCTGCAGCCCATCTTCGATGCACTGCGCGGTCCTGATGGCGGGCGGATTGTTTTAACGAACGAACCGGTTGCCGAAATGGTCACCGGGAGTGGTGCAGAAGGTCGACAGAACGCAGTTCGGCTAGTCGAACTCAGTAACCCGCACTTCTTCAACGGCGGCGTCTTTGCATTTCGCAAGGATGTTGAGGAGTACGGGTTTGAAAATCGCTGGTTCTCAATTTGGAAAGACCGCAGCCGCTTAAGAGAATTGAGCGACTGGCAGAGATATTGCGATCAAACAGCACTAAATAATGCGCTGTCGACACTGCCTGATTTGCCCCGGCGGATCTTCTCGAATACCAAGTGGAACGCTCAGTGTAAGATCCTGAACGAACTTTATGCCACAGGGCGATGGGACCAAATCCGAATTATCCATTGCAAGATGGTGCATCACCTCGGGCATGATCCTGAAGAACTCCTTCAAAGCAACTACATAAAGCAATTCCGCGTTGTTGGAAAAAACTGAAGTAAACAAGCGGGTTATCAATCAAGAGGCAAATGGGTACAGATGACATCTAATATGGAAAACTTTCCGATTGACGCGCGCTATGTCACTCTTGGAACAGAGTATGGCATGTGGCCCATTTGCACCGAGGTACTCTCAGGAAATCAACGCGTTTATTCCTTCGGTGTTGGCACGGATATTAGCTGGGACAGGGCCGTAATTGAACAATTTGGGTGCAAAGTAACGGCTTTTGACCCAACACCAGTTTGCCTTTCCTGGGTTAGTCAGCAAAAACTCCCAGATGGCTTCGATTTTCAGCCTGTTGGCTTGTCGCACAAGAATGGGCTTCTAACGCTGACCGAACCGAGAACCAAAGGGTTTGCCAGCTTCTTCGTACCCAGTGAGGGAGACAATGTAAGCGACTTAGAAACTATAGATGTTCCGGTAGCAACATTGGCGGAACTGATGGCTCGAAATGGAGACTCTTCCCTCGACATCCTAAAAATGGACATCGAGGGAAGCGAGTACAAAGTTGTTGAATGGCTGAGTAAAACGGCCGTTCGACCAACTCAAATTATGATCGAGTATCATCATGGGATGTATGGATACACGCAGCAGGATACACATGAGGCGAACAAATTACTCTACCAAATGGGATACCGCCGTTTCTACGTATCCTCTTCAACTCGAGAACAGGGGTTTGTCAGACTTTCCACTCTGATGACATCTCGAAACAATAGTAGGGGAGTAGTTTATTTTGCCTTCGGAGACATGGCGATTGAAGAATCGAACCGTAGCTGCAAAAGCCTTCGAGAAAGCAACCCAGGTCTGTCCTGTGCGGTTTTCACTGATCAACCTGAAAGGGCCGAGCACGACATTGTTTATGAGTTTAATCCACAGGAACTACATGACATTGGCTATTACTTCCACGAAACCAATCGAATGCCCTCACTCAAAGTTCGCTTCCTGTTGAATTCCCCTTTTCAACGCACCGCAGTGCTTGATGCGGATACCTATGTGAAGGGCGACATCTCAGAAATGTTTGACATACTTGATGACCACGACCTCGCCTTAACCAACATGCCGCAAATCAAGCAAGTAGTGAAAGAAGGTCAAGATCGTCCCGTCCATGATTCCTTAACCGCGATGACTGCAAAAGGGGCATTCTCCTGCGCAGTATTTTCCTATCGTAAAACACCTGAGATGACCGAGTTTCTCAAGGCGTGGTGGACGCAGTTTGTAGAGAAAACAGCCGGTGATATGCGTATGACAGGAAATTGGGGAGCAACGACCGGTGGAACGAATGAACAGGCAATTCTGCATGAAATGATACGCGATGGGAGTGTCCGCCGCTGTGGAGTAAAGATGGCGACGCTCCCCAACACGTTATACAATGCAGGGATGACCATGTGGGCCAGGTTGTATGAACAGAAAGCTTGGGACGATGTTCGCATTCTGCATTCTCATCTGATTTATCAGAGGATTTCGAGTGTTGGCCTAGAGGGCCTGCCGAAGTTACCCGAATTAAAGAAATTCAGGTAAACATTATTTCTCAAATTAAGGCTTAGCTGGAGTCAAAAATGGTCCATCCTATCCTCCTCTGCGGCGGCTCCGGCACCCGGCTTTGGCCATTGTCGCGCAAATCCTACCCCAAGCAATTCGCCAAGCTGATGAGCGAGGAAAGCCTGTTTCAGGCCTCGGCGCGGCGGCTGGCGGGGGATGGGTTTGCCGCCCCCATGGTGGTGACCGGCGATCCGTTCCGCTTCATCGTCACCGAACAGCTGGCCCAGATCGAAATGGCCCCGTCGGGCATCCTGATCGAACCCGAGGGGCGCAATACCGCCCCGGCCATTCTGGCCGCCGCCCTGTGGCTGGCGCAAAAGGACGAAACCGCGCTGATGCTGGTGGCGCCATCCGATCACGTCATCCCGCAAGCCGACCGGTTCCGCGCTGCGGTACGGGCCGCGGTCCCGCGGGCGCAGGCGGGTGACCTGGTCACCTTCGGAATCGCGCCGACCCGGGCCGAAACCGGCTATGGCTATCTTGAACTGGCCGCTGGCAGCGATGCCAATGCCGTCGAACCGCAGGCGCTGGCCCGGTTCGTGGAAAAGCCCGGGGCGGCGCGCGCCTCCGAGATGGTGGCGGCGGGCAATTTCCTGTGGAATGCGGGGATTTTCCTGTTCACCGCCCAGGCCGTCCTCGCCGCCTATCGCAGCCACGCCCCGGCGATGGTCGCGGCGGTGGAGCAGGCGCTGGCCGGGGCCGATGCCGATCTCGGCTTTACCCGTCTTGATCCTGACGCCTGGTCCGGGGCCGAGGATATCTCGGTCGATTACGCGATCATGGAAAAGGCCGATAACCTGGCGGTGATGCCCTATGGCGACGGCTGGTCGGATCTGGGCGGCTGGGATGCGGTCTGGCTGGAAAGCGGCCCGGACGCGGCCGGCAATGTCTGTTCCGATGAGGCCACCGCCCTGGATTGCCGCGATACGCTGTTGCGCTCGGAAAGCGACGGCCAGCAGGTGGTCGGTATCGGGCTCAACGACATGCTGGTGGTGGCAATGCCCGACGCGGTTCTGGTGGCCCACAAATCCGAAGCCCAGCGGGTCAAGGACGCGGTTGCCGAACTGAAGGCAAAAGGCATCAGCCAGGCGGTGCAGCTGCCGCGCGATTACCGGCCCTGGGGCTGGTATGAAAGCCTGATCGTCGGCGGCCGGTTCCAGGTCAAGCGCATCGTGGTGCATCCCGGCGCGGCGCTCTCCCTGCAAAGCCATCACCACCGGTCCGAGCACTGGATTGTGGTCGAGGGCACGGCACGGGTGACGGTGGACGATGAGGTCAAGCTGATCAGCGAGAACCAGTCGGTCTATATCCCGCTGGGCGCGGTGCACCGGATGGAAAACCCCGGCAAGCTGCCGATGGTGCTGATCGAGGTGCAGACCGGCTCCTACCTCGGCGAGGATGACATCATCCGCTACGAGGATGTCTACGCCAGGGGGTGACGGCAAGGGTGCCTTTGTGCCGGGAACACTGTCTTATGGGCTTGTCAGAGCCTGTTGATCCTCCCTGGGCGTGGCGGGTTCGGCGCCCGGGGATCAGCCGCGCAACCCGGTCACGGTGCCCATGATTTCTCCGCCGGCCTCTTCCAGGAGTTGCCGGACATCCCGGACCTCGACGAGATAGGGGGTCTTGGGATGGATGATCCCCCGCTTGGCGAGGGCGCTGAACGCGCGGCTGACGGATTCCACCCGCGTGCCCAGCAGGCTGGCCAGATCGCACCGGCTGATCGGCACCCGGATCTCCAGGCGACCGTCGTCCCAGCGGACAAGATGGTCGACATTCGCGTAGCGGATGCACAGAACCACGAGGAACCCGGCAAGCCGTTCGGTGACCTTGCGGTTCAAAAGCACGAGCATCCAGTCGCGGGTGCGGTCGAGATCGATCATGAGCTTTTGCAGCATGAAATGTTCCAGCTCGACCGACCGGGACATCAGGGCCTCGAACGGGCCGCGCCGGAAGTGCAGGACGGAGACCTCGGTCACGGATTCGATGGCCACCTCCGAGATCCCCTCGAACAGGGGGCCGAACACGTCGCCCTCGGCCACCAGGCCGACGATCTGCCCGGTCCCGTCGAGATGGATCCGTTGCATGCGCAGGATGCCGCGCCTCACGTAACCGAAATACTCGGGGGTCTCCTCCATCCCGATCAGCGTCGTCTCCGCCGGATAGGTCATCGGTCTGCAGATCGTCTCGAGCTCGGCGATGAGCGACGGGCTCAGCCCGCGGAAGGCCTCCAGTTTCGAAAGATCGCAGTGGTCCTTGTCAGCGGGTGGTCCAATAGATCCAGTCAATGGCGTACCTGTTCATAATGGAACGACCTTCTCTCGAAGGCCAAAACGCGCGGGTCAAATTGCGTGCGCGGACCAGCCGGTGCCGGCCGCACATTTTTCAAGCACAGGCCGGGGCGGTGTCTGGCAGCAGCCCCGGGTGTCGGCGCCCGGTCAGGGGCGGTCGTGGCAAATGGCGCCCTGGAGCGCACGGATAAAGCGATTGATAACTGTCAATGCGTTATGTCGTCCGAATCAATATAAGTTGATTATAAGTTAATTTTTGGGCTCACTATACAGATGTTTGTGACCGGACTCCTGGCATCGCGCAAAAAAACAGCACAGGCGTGGTCCCCCCGTATTTTCGACGGGGACCGCGTCCTATCGGACGGGCTGCCGAGACCCATCGGCACGGCCCGCCCGACTCACGTGTCCCATCCTGCCGACCGGCACGGCCGGGGACAGCACCTGCGGCGGGGCGGCGGCGCCCTGCGCGATATCGAGAGACCTTCGGCACCATTCATCCATCATCACCAAGACCATCACCAACAAGGCAATCGAAGACCAAGACATTTCAATCGCTTCACCTTTCCGCCGCACCGGGCGGGGACGGGAAACGGGGCGGGCACATTCCGCCGGGACTGCTGAAGGCCATCGCGGATTTAGCGAGCGGTGGCGTTCGACTGCACGACAAGGATCCTTGCGCCAAGCGTTACGCGCGCGGCGCCTCCCTGTCCGTCACAGGCCGAAGCGGAAAACGAAGGGACAGAGGGCGTGGCAACATATTTTGACAAACCCACGGGCAACGGCGCGTCGTCGCGCGGGGGGAACCCCTGCGGCAGCTGTACGCTGCGCGGCGAGGTTTTCTGTCGGACCCTGGACAAGGCGGGATCGCTGGCGACCCTGAGGAACAAGACCGTCACCTATTCCCGCGACAGCAGTCTTTTCGAAGAGGGCGCGAAACCCGGTTTCATCGGGGTTCTGAAACGCGGCTACCTGCGCGGAGAGCACGTCAACAGCGACGGGCGGCGCATGATCCTCTGGCTGATCCGCCCCGGCAACCTGGTCGGCAGCCTTCCCGGGCTCAGCACCTCCTATGCGCTGGAGGCGGCGACCGATGCCGAGATCTGCCATTTCAACGAGGCGGGCCTGGCGGCGATGATGGCCCAAAGCCCCCGGTTCCGACACCAGATCCTGCGCGGGATCCTCGAGCTTCGGAACAAGCAGCTTGACCTGCTGTGGCTGCGCAGCGCCCTGTCCAGCCAGGAGCGGCTGATCGCCTTCCTGGTGATCATGACCGGGATCATGCCGACCGATCCGATGCCCGACGGCAGCCTGATCGTGACCATCGACCTGTCGCGCCGGGACTGGGCCGACATGTCGAACACCTCGGTGGAAACGATCAGCCGCACCATGACCAGGCTTGCCCAGACCGGGCTGGTGGAAACCTTGCCGCAGAACCGCTATCGCATCCACGACCTGACCGCGCTGGCCGAGACGGTCGGCATGAAAGCAGACCCTAAGAGGGCCCTTTCATCGCAGCCGACGCCGGGGTCCGCAGGTCCGGCACCCCTTGCGCGCGGCGGGACCCGGGTGCTCAAGACCACCCGGGGGATCGGACCCGAACGCGTCAAACCGGTGCGGCCGGCCACGCCCCTTCCCATGCGGTGAGCGCACCCGCCCGTCTTTTCCGCCGGCCCGCCTTTTCCGCGCGGCCTGTCTTTTTCGAAGTGAAAGCCACGGGACGGCCCCAAGCCTGTCCCATCTTGCCGGACCGTGGCTTGCGCATCCCCGGTGGTCCTTGCATCCCCCACTGCCTGGACTGCCGGGGAAGATGCCCCTTCCCCCGACCCGAGCACGCCGATCACCGGCCGGCCAGCGGCCGCCCGCATGCCATTGGGCCCCCAAGGCGGGGGCCTTTTACTGAAGAGGGATGCCCCGGGGCATGTTCGGCCCGGCGGTCAGCGGCAGGATCGAGCTGAAGTACAGCGAGATCAGTTCGCTCTGCCGGTGGGTGCCGGTCTTGGAAAACACCTGTTTCATGTAGCTGCGCACGGTGGAGGGGGAGAGGTTGCGCGCCTCGGCCGCCTCGGAAATGGAATGCCCGCCCAGGATCTCATGGGCGATCTGGCTCTCCGACCGGGTCAGCCCATAGGCGCTGAAGAAATGCTCGCGCAGCTTGAAATGGTCGGTCTGCTCGTTCTCGAACAGCACCAGCGCCAGGGTCTCGCCCTGCGCCGCCAGCGGGGTCACCACCAGCAGCCGCGCAACGCCCGGCGCCGTGAAGACCGACACGATCGAGGTGCGCCGCTCGGGTGAGACGGCGGCGCGAATCGCCTCCTGCAGTTCCGTGTTCGCCTGCTCGGAGGTCAGGGCCAGGTGACCGTTGCACACCAGCCATCCGCATTTCCCGTCCTCGCGCGTCTGGCCCTGCCGGCTGTCAAACCGGATCTCGCCCTCCGTGGTCACGACAAGGAACTGGATCGAAAGCACCTGCATCGCCGCGTCCACCATGCCCTCCATCCAGGCGCTGCGCTCGAACATCTCCTCGTTGAGCTGCTGGGTCACATAGGCCAGGCCGATCCGCATCAGCGCCCGGCGCGCCTCCAGGTCCCGGTCGCCGCCACAGGGCAGCGCCAGCACCGGGTGGATTCCGTTGGTCGGGGTGCCGATGCCGATGATGTAATCTTTCGTCTTGAGAAGGATCGGCGCGGGATCTGAACCCTCGGCGGCGGCGACCGGCTGCTGTTTCGCCTTCATCGCCACCCAGACGGCCAGTTGCGCCTGAGTCGTCTTCATCATGGTCTGGGCACAGCCCTCGGCGGCGCAATTGCGGCGGCCGGTCCAGGATTCGATAAGCGCCCCGGTCTGGCCGTCGAAAAACGCCATCAATACCATTGAAATATTGCCGCCGACACAGAATTGATCGGAAAACTCGGCTCGCCGAAAGCGGATTTCTCCGCGCTCTCGGAAATTCTTCATGACAATAACCCCCCGCGCCTCTGAAATCGACAATATCAGAGGCAACCCCCGCACTTATAAAAGCCGTGCGTGCTCCATAGAAGACAGGGTCTGGCGACAAAATTCATTGACGGCTATCAATTCCGGGAATTGAAAAATGCCGGGTCGCATTTTTTTCCGCATTTCCGCCCTCACATATCCGGGAACCGGCCTCCGAAATCTCCCGCCTGGGGCGATCACGCGTGGCGAACCGGCCGCGCCCCGTGCCGCAGCGGTCCGACCTATCCTGGTCGGGGTCGGGACGGAGAATTTGATTTTTATGTTCATAATCATGAGTTTATGATGGTTTCACCCGCGCCGTGCACAGGGCCGTGGCCGGTGCGGACGGGTCCTGTGGCCCCTGGCGTCGCCCCCCGGAGAGGCGGCGGTCATTTCGCACCTGCCGCGCCCGATGATTTTCGTCAATGACCGGCAGGCAAATGGTTCATAGCATTCTGAGTCGGACGATACCGGATTGATGCAAGACCTGTTTGAGGCTCTTGCGCGGGAAAGTCCGGGGTCATGGCGGGGGTCATTATGGCGAAAGTAGATTATTCTTTAGGCTTGTCAGAATTAAGGGAAACAAAACGGCAGCTTCGGTCCATGTATTGGTCCGCAGGCTTTTTCAGCGTTTTTCTCAATATCCTGATGCTGACCGGTCCTCTTTTCATGCTCCAGACCTATGATCGTGTCTTGGGGTCGCGCTCGGAGGAAACCCTGGCGGCGCTGTTCGGGGTTGTCGCCTTTCTCTTTCTCACCATGGGGCTGGTCGATTGGGCGCGCGGGCGCGTGCTGACCCGGATGGGGGCGAATTTCCAGGCCCGGCTGGACCGCCGCGTCTTCGAGGCGATGATCAAGAAGACATCGACCGACCAGGACCAGAACGAGCAGGCCAAGCGCGGCAGCCAGCTGAAGGATCTCGAAGCGATCCAGCGATATTATTCCTCACCGGTGTTTGCCGCCCTGTTCGATGCGCCCTGGGCGCCGATCTACATGGTCGGCATCTCGCTGTTTCACCCCTGGCTGGGGCTGGCCGCCGTTGCCGGCGGCAGCGTGCTCATCCTCTCCGCGATCTTCAACCAGCTGACCACCAAGGTCTCCTCGGTGAAGGCCGCCGCGGCGGGCTACCTGTCGGAGCATTATTCCGAGCTGGTGCAGAACGAGGCCGAGACGATCCGCAGCCTGGGGATGCAGTCGAATGCCTTTCGGCAATGGACCAAGGTGCGGCAACGCAGCCTCCAGCAGGGCGTGCGCGCCAGTGACCTGGGCGGAAGTTTCCAGACCCTGTCAAAGACCTTCAGGCTGTTCCTGCAATCTTCCATGCTGGCCCTCGGGGCCTATCTCGTCCTGCGCGGCGAGGTGACGCCGGGCGTCATGATCGCGGCCTCGATTCTGCTGGGCCGGGCCCTGGCACCGGTCGAAACCGTCGTGAACCAATGGGCCATGGTGCAGCGGGCGCGGCGCGGCTGGGACAACCTGGTGACCCTGCTGTCCGAGGTGCGCGAGGACAAGGTGGCGGTCGAACTGCCGCGCCCGCACGCGCGGCTGGATGTCGACAAGATCACCGTGGTGCCGCCCGAGGGCCGCCAGCCGACGCTGCGCCAGATCAGCTTCAGCGTCCGGCCGGGAGAGGCCGTCGGCGTGATCGGGCCCAGCGGATCGGGGAAATCCACCCTGGCGCGCAGCATCACCGGCATCTGGTCCCTGGCGGGCGGCAAGATCTCCCTGGATGGGGCGCCGCTGAACCAGTACCACCCCGAGCGCCTGGCCCATTACATCGGCTACCTGCCGCAGCGGGTCACCCTGTTCGATGGCACGATCGCCGAGAACATTGCCCGGCTCGCCTCGGATTTCGACGACGAGAAGGTGATCGAGGCGGCCCGGAAGGCGGCGGCGCATGAGCTGATCCTGACGCTGCC
>Ga0209345_10004447_pt1 | contig 13551 bp, 8 predicted proteins | sample Cruoilmetagenom7_FD_187294 | JGI IMG/M metagenome (GOLD analysis project Ga0209345, IMG submission 187294) | Oil polluted marine microbial communities from Coal Oil Point, Santa Barbara, California, USA - Sample 7 (SPAdes) (version 2) | ecosystem: Environmental > Aquatic > Marine > Oil seeps ...
ATGGTGTAGATGTAGGAGATGTGTTGTTATATGATCTTCCTAATAATTTAGATTACGAAACAATGTATTATGTAACCATAATACCATATAATGATAATGGAGATGCTGAAAATTGTAACGAAGAGAGTTTTACAACAAGAAACGATCCAAATCAAATTATTGATTGTAGTGCAAATCAAGTAGTAAATACAGTTTATTGTTATGATAGTAATGAGAATGAAGGTGTCATGGCATTCAACTTTGCTAGTAACGATGGTTCACCTTTATATATAGTTTTCAATTCAGGACAAGTAGAGAATACTTGGGATGAATTATTTATTGTAGATTCAGATGGAACAACAAATCTTAATGCTGCAACACCTTATGGAAATGCTGGAGATTTAACAGGTTTAACATATGTATCTTCAGGTAATTCACTTACTGTGTTTGTAGAATCAGATGGGATTATTAGTTGTCAAAGTAATGGATTTATACCTTGGGATTTTGATGTTGGTTGTGTAGATACTACAGCATTACCAAATTGTAATGCCTCTTTGACAGATCCTTTAAATGGAGCTTTAGATGTTAGTGAAAACAACGATTTAACTTGGACAGCAGCTAGTGTACTTGTTACTGGATATACATTGTATATGGGTACTACACCAGGAGGAACAGATGTTTTAAACGGTGTAGATGTTGGAAATGTATTGACTTACGATCCAGGGACATTAGATTATTCTACAATTTATTATGTAACTATTATCCCTTATAACGATAATGGAGATGCAGAAAATTGTAACGAAGAAAATTTCACTACAAGAGCAGACCCAAATCAAATAATAGATTGTCCATCAGGTCAAATATTAAATACGGTTTTCTGTTATGAAAATGGAATTCCTATGTGGACAGAAATTTTTAGTTTCCAAAGTTCAGATGGGAGTCCATTGAATATGTTCTTTAATTCTGGAACAATAGAGACTTGTTGCGATACACTTAGAATAGAAGAAGGAGATGGAACTCTTATTTATGAAGGTACTGGTAATGCTGGAGACTTTGCAGGTATGTCATTCTTTTCAACTACCGATAGAATAGTCATGTTTTATGAAGCAGATGGTTCAGTAAGTTGTAGTAGTGGATCTAGAGTAGAATGGGATTTTGATGTATCTTGTTTTGATCCAACTGCACCACCAAATTGTAATGCTGATTTAGTTACACCAGCAGATGGCGGTATAGACGTACCTATCAACTCAACCATTACTTGGTCACCAGCTTCTATAGTAGTGACTGGTTATGCCATTTCAATTGGTACAACACCTGGAGGGACTGAAATAGCTGATAATGTTGATGTAGGGAATGTTTTAACGTACAATCCTGGAATTTTAACCAATGCCACGTTTTATTATGTAACAATTACTCCTTATAACGATAATGGTCCTGCACAAAATTGTATAGAACAAGTTTTTAAAACAATTTGTATTCCACATGTAGTGACTTTTAATGCTATTGGAGATTGCGACACAGATCCTAATAATCCAGATTTTGTATTAGAAGTTAATATAGCTGACCTTGTTGGTTCTGCTTCAATTATTATAACAGATGATCAAGGTAGTCCAGCTCAAACAGCTACAACTACAGGGATTATTACTATGGGACCTTATGCTGCTAATACAGTTGTTACTATAACAACAATAAAATCTGACGATGATACTTGTGATGTGATTAGTAGTCCAATTACATTTATTTGTCCACCACCACCTAATCCTTGCTCTATTGTTTATGCAGGAGAAGATGTAACTATTGGTTGCGAAGAGTCAACAGATCTAACTGCCAATTTTCATTTATTTGGACAAGACACGAATACTTATATAATTAATGGATTAGACACTTGTCCTCTACCTTCAACAGTTGGTGGAACAGGGACAAGTATAAATACAGATGATATATGGTCAGAAGTATTAGAATTAGGTTTTGAGTTTTGTTTCTTTGGAGAGGTATATAGCCAAATTCTTATTGGATCCAATGGTGTCTTATCATTTGAATTAGAAAATGCTAATACTGGTAATGGTTGGGCAATGGGAGTAGGAGATTTATTACCTAATAATGCAAACCCAACATTAGGAGAGGCCAATATATTTGGTGTTGGTCATGATATAGATCCGGGTGTTTGTGGAGATATTAATTATCTAGTAGTTGGTACCGCTCCTTATAGGCAATTTGTTGTTAATTTCACTGAAGTTTGTCATTTTAGTTGTAATGATATAGAATCAAGTAGTCAGATAATTTTATACGAATCATCCAATAATATTGATATTAATGTGTTTGAAAAACCAACATGTACGACATGGAATGGTGGAAGAGCTGTTATTGGTGTTCAAAACGTTCCAGGGACAGTTGCATTTACGCCTCCAGGTAGAAATACAGGAGTTTGGGCAGTAACAGAGCCTGAATCTTGGAGATTTGCGCCAGCTGAAGGAACACCAAATTATACATTCGAGTGGCTAGATGGTGTAACATCACTAGGAAATACGGAAACAATTACAGTGTCTCCTTTAGTTACAACAACTTATACAGCTTCTGTAACTTATGAGTTATGTACTGGAGGAACATCTACAGTAACCGATGATGTAACAGTTACAGTTATTACTGATGGAACAGATGATCCCTCATTTACAATGACACCAACTTGCGATGGTGGAACAGCTACAATTACAGGCACTCTAGGTGGTGCTTTTGAGTTTAATCCATTACCTACTGATGGCGCAGTTATTGATCCTGATACAGGAACGGTAACAGGAGGCATTCCGGGAGAAACATATACTATTCAATATACTGTTTTAACTACAGGTACATGTCCAGCAATAAGTACAGAAACTGTTACAGTATTAGACGCTGAAGATGCATCATTTACAATGATAGAAGATTGTACTGGTGCAACAGCAACCATTACTGGAGACACAAGTGGAACATTTGCTTTCAATCCAGAACCTGGAGATGGAGCAATTATTGATGCTGCAACTGGTGAAATTACTAATGGTGTTCCTGGAACAACCTATACAGTTGAGTATAGTACTTCAGGCTCTTGTCCTGCAGTAAGTACTCAAACGGTAACTTTACTACCTGGAGGAGATGCGTCATTTACTTTGACAGCAAATTGTACAGGAGCAACCGCAACCATTACTGGAGATACAGGTGGAACATTTGCATTTAATCCAGTTCCAACAGATGGTGCAATGATTGATGCTACGACAGGAGAAATTACAAATGGAGTAACTGGAACAACTTATATAGTTGAATATACAACTGTTGGAACTTGTCCATCTACTAGTTCAGAAACTGTAACAATAGCAGCATTAGAAGATGCATCATTTACTTTGACTGCAACTTGCGATGGTGCAACTGCAGATATTACTGGTGATTCAGGTGGTATGTTTACTTTTAACCCAATACCAACAGATGGAGCTACTTTAGATTCAGTAACAGGAAATGTTACTAATGGAACTCCTGGAGCTACATACACAATTGAATATACAACTGCTGGATCTTGTCCAGCATCTAGTCCACAAATGGTTACAGTGCATCCAGTTGAAGATGCTTCATTTAGTATGACACCAACTTGTAATGGTGCAACTGCAACTATATTAGGAGATTTAGGTGGTACATTCTCTTTTAACCCACTGCCAACTGATGGCGCTGTAATAGACCCAGTAACTGGAGAAATCACAAACGGAGTTTCAGAAGAAACGTATTCTGTAGAATATACTACTTCAGGACCTTGTCCAGAAACTGGTTCAGGAACTATTACTTTATTAGCAAGTACTGAAGTTGCAACTTTTAATGTAACACCAACTTGTGATGGCGCTACAGTTGTTATCACTGGTGATTTAGGTGGAACATTTGTACTCAATCCTCCTCCTCTTGGTGGAGCCGTTATTGATTCTGTTACAGGAGAAGTTACTGGAGGTGCGCCAGATACTTATTATACAATAGAGTATACAACGTCTGGACCTTGTCCAGTTACAGTTGATGAAACATTCTTAACAGACACTTGTGTCATTCCAGAAGTAATTACACCTAATGGAGATGGTAAGAATGATTATTTCGATTTATCAGGTTTTGATGTTAGTAGCTTAGAAATTTTTAATAGAAATGGAATTAAAATTTACAGTCGAGGCAGCTATTTAAATGAGTTTAACGGAATTTCTGATAATGGAGATGAGCTCCCAACAGGAACTTATTTTTATGTCATGAGATACAGAGGAAGCGAAGTAAGATCAGCTTGGTTATATATCAATAGAGAAAAGTAAAATAACACAACCAAATAATTATAATGAAAAAAATATATATTATTCTCGTATTCTTGTTTGCACTTCAAATGCAGGCACAACAAGACCCACAATACACTCAGTATATGTATAATATGAATGTTGTAAATCCAGCTTATGCTGGCTCTTACGATGGAGTAGCTATAGGTATTCTTTACAGAAGTCAATGGGTTGGTTTAGATGGTTCACCAAAAACAGGTACATTTAATGTAAGTGCACCAGTAGGTAAAAGAGTTGGAGTAGGACTTTCATTTATTAGTGATCAAATAGGTCCAGTAAATGAAAATAACGTCTATGCTGATTTCTCTTATACATTACCTGTAGGAGGAGAACATAAATTAGCATTTGGTATTAAAGCTGGAGCCACGTTCCATGATATTGGATTAGTTGATTTAGATGTTATTGATGCAAACGACCCTTTTTTAACAAGTGACATTAATGAAGTTACGCCTAATATTGGAGCTGGTCTTTATTTATACCAGCCTAATAAATATTATGTATCTGTGTCGATGCCAAACATGTTGAATTCTGTTCACCTTGATGCTAATGGTTATAAAATAGGTTCTGAAACACAACATTTATTTGCTGCTGCAGGTTATGTGTTTAGTCTTTCAGATAATTTTAAATTAAAGCCACATACCATGTTTAAAATGGCATTTAATGCACCTCTTAGTTTTGATATTAATGCCAATGTATTTATGTACGATTTAGTTGAAGTAGGTGTTGGATATCGTCTAGAAGATTCATTTAGTGCTATGGTTAACTTTTTAATTACACCAAATTTAAGAATTGGATATGCCTATGATAATGTTGTTTCAGATTTAAATGTTGAAACATCTTCATCTCATGAGATTTTTATTAATTTCGAAATTCCATTGTTAAAGAAAGTATCACGTTCACCTCGTTATTTCTAATTACTTAAGCTAAACATTATGAAAAATTTAAAAATATTTTTTACACTTATTTTAATGAGTAGTTTAAGTCTATCTGCTCAAAATAAAGCCACACAAGATGCCGACAAATATTTTGCAAAATATGAGTTTGTTGATGCTATTGAAGCCTATGCTAAATTAGTTGAAACTGGGAAAGGAGACGAGTATGTTTATGCTCAGTTAGCCGAAGCAAACTATAATATTTTTAGTACTACTGAAGCAGAAAAATGGTATGCAAAAGCACTTGAATCTAATCAAGATCCAGATATGATTTATAAATATTCTCAAATGCTAAAAGCTAATGGGAAATATGACGAGTCTAATAAATGGATGCAGAAGTTTGCTGAATTAAAACCAAAAGATGATAGAGCTAAAGCCTTTAAAGAAAATCCAGATTATATTCCTGGTATTTTAGAAGGTGAAAAATTGTACGAACTTAAAACTTTAGAGTTTAATACAGAGTTTTCAGATTATGGAGGAACAGTAAAAGACGGTGTTCTTTATTTTGCTTCTGCAAGAAATAAATCCAGACGTAATTATGGTTGGAATGAAGAACCATTTTTAGATGTCTACCAAATAGTATTACTTGATGCTCAAGAAGCAGATCTTATAAGTGGAGATGTTAATTCTAGGTATCATGAAGGGCTAACAACCTTTAGTCCAGATGGAAATACCGTTTATTTTTCCAGAGAAAGTTTCTTTGAAGGTGATTATGAAAAAAACAAACAAGCTAAAACGAAAAAGAGTTTGCTGTATTTATATAAGGCAAACAAAGTAGGCGATACTTGGGGTAATGTTGAAGTCTTATCTCTAAGTGATAAAGAGTATTCTGTAAAAAGCCCATCATTAAGTAAAGATGGAAAAACGCTTTATTTTGCTTCAGATATGCCTGGAGGAAAAGGATTATTCGATATATATAAAGTAGCTGTTAATGATGATGGTACATTTGGAGTTGTTGAAAATTTAGGTGACAAAGTAAACACCGAAGGACAAGAAATGTTTCCATTTATAAGCGATAAAGACATTCTTTATTTTTCATCAAATGGGCATTTAGGCCTAGGTGGTTTAGATGTATTTCATACAACAGAGTCTGGCAATGTTGTAAATGCAGGTGTACCAGTTAATAGTAATGCCGATGATTTGGCTTTTACTATAGATGAAGAAACAGGTAAAGGTTTTGTCTCTTCAAACCGTGAAGGAGGAAAGGGTAACGACGATATTTATGCCTTAAAACGCTTAGAACCTTGTAATGTTAATGTAATTACTACAGTTGTAGACAATAAAACAAATAATCCTTTAGCTGGAGTTGAAATTACAATTAAAGATGAAAGTGGTCGCGTTGTATCTTCTCAAGAAACGAATAATGAAGGAGTAGTTGAATACACTGTTTCTTGCGACAAAAGTTTAGAGATAACAGGTATATTAAAAGATTATATAAGTAACTCTATTACATTTTCAGGAAGTAAAGAGAATGAATATGCTTTACAACTTAATTTAGAGCCAATAGAAACTTTAATAGTAGATGATAAAGTGGTGTTAAACCCAATTTTGTTTGATTTTGATAAATCTAATATTACAGAACAAGGTGCTTTTGAATTAGATAAGTTAGTAGCAATTATGATTAAATATCCAGAGATGGTTATTCTTGCAGAATCTCATACAGATAGTAGAGGGTCAGCAAGCTATAATGAAAGATTATCTAGCAAACGTGCAAAATCTACAGTTCAATATGTTATATCAAAAGGGATTGATGCTAGTAGAATTTCTGGTATAGGAAAAGGTGAAAGCGAACCTAAAATAGATTGTGGCACTAAATGTACTGAAGAAGAGTTCCAAACAAATAGACGTTCAGAGTTTATTATTACAAGTGGAGGTCCTTCTCAAGAATAAAGCTTAAAATAAGTCATAAAAAAAGCCTTACTAATTTTAGTAAGGCTTTTTTATTATTTAATCTGTTTACCATTTTTATCAAAAAAATGATATTCTAAGTATGTGTAAGCATCTCTTGGTAAAATTTTAACCCATTTTTTGTGTTCAAAAAACCATTTTGAACGAATAGATGGAATACCTTTAGTTAAAAAGGCTGCTATAAAAGGATGTGTGTTTAAAGTTATCTTTTTATAGTCTTTTTTAAATAATTGCTCTAAATCATGATTAATCTTTTGGATTAATACAATTGGAGCTTCAACTTCTTCACCATTAGAACTACCATTAGGGTTGTCCTCTCTGGTTTTAATGTTCATTTCTGGTCGAACACGTTGTCTTGTTATTTGAATTAATCCAAATTTACTTGGAGGCAATATTTTGTGCTTTGCTCTATCATGTTTCATTTCATCTCGTAAATGATTGTAGAGCTTTTTTCTGTGTTCAGCTTTATTCATATCTATAAAGTCAACTACAATAATTCCTCCCATATCTCGGAGGCTTAATTGTCTAGCAATTTCTGTTGCTGAAATTAAATTAACTTCTAAAGCAGTTTCTTCTTGCGTTTTTTCTTTATTAGATCTATTTCCACTGTTTACATCAATAACATGTAAAGCTTCTGTATGTTCAATTATTACATAGGCTCCTTTCGCCATAGAAACAGTTTTTCCGAAAGAGGTTTTAATTTGTCTTTCAATTCCAAACTTTTCGAATATGGGAACATTAGATTGATATAACTTTACTATTGATTCTTTTTTTGGTGCAATTTCCTGCACATAATCTTTTATTTGAATATAAAGCTCTTCATCATCAACATGGATACTAGTAAAAGAATCATTAAAAATATCGCGTAAAATAGACGATGCTTTATTTAATTCTCCTAATACTTTACTTGGATGATGGGCTTTATGTAGCTTTTTACACATTGCGGTCCAACGACCTAACAAATTTTGTAAATCTTTATCTAGTTCAGCTACTTTTTTGCCTTCTGCTACAGTTCGTACAATAATACCAAACCCTTGTGGAGTAATACTCTTTACAAGACGTTTTAATCTATCTTTTTCTGCTTTATCTTCTATTTTTTGAGAAATAGAAATTCTATCAGAAAAAGGAACTAAAACAATATATCTACCAGCAATAGAAAGCTCAGAGCTTATTCTTGGGCCTTTTGTAGATATAGGTTCTTTGGCAATTTGTACTAATATAGACTGATTTGATTTTAAGACGTCATTAATTTTACCGTCTTTATCAATATCTTTTTCAAATGGGAATTTGTTTAGAGAAAAATCTCTTAGTTTACCTGTGCTTACACTTTTTGTGAATTTTAAAAATGATGGAAGTTTAGGTCCTAAATCATGATAATGTAAAAAGGCATCTTTTTCGTAGCCTACATTTACAAAAGCAGCATTTAAGCCTGGAACAGATTTTCTTACTTTGGCAATAAACACATCACCAACAGAAAAGTTGTTACTTCCTTCATCCTTTTGTAATTCAATTAGTTTTCCATCTTTTAATAAGGCAAAATCAACATGTTCTGAACCAGATCGAATAATCAATTCTTTATCCATTTAGTTAATTTTTATCCATACACTTTAGTTGAAAGTCAAGAGCTAATAGTTAAAGGTTGAAATACAACTTATATCTAGTAACTAGAAACAACCAACCAAATTATACAGATGGATGATACAATATTTTTTATCTAATTATAATTCTTATAATCAGATATATCACCTAAACAAATAAACGGAATAATCCACAATATCTGTTAAGGCAATTCACAGGATTTATATAAATCCGTGGAGTTTTAAACAACAACAGGTCAAGATTGTGTTTAAACTCATTTCAAAGAACGTGAGTACTGTAAAAATCAAAAAAGTAGTTAGATAACTACTTTTCCGACTTATTTTTTCTTTTTGTGACGATTAGCGCGTCTTCTTTTTTTACGCTTATGCGTTGCAACCTTGTGTCTTTTTCTTTTTTTACCACTTGGCATAAGTAATGCTTTTTAAATTAATATTATGGGTCTTATTTAACCTCTACGTTTGTTTTAACTCCTTCTACAAAAACTTTTGCAGGTTTAAATGCTGGGATGTTATGTGCAGGAATTTTAATTGTTGTATTTTTTGATATATTTCTACCTGTTTTTTCTGCTCTTGTTTTAACAATAAAGCTTCCAAAACCTCTCAAATATACATTATCACCACTTTCTAAAGAAGTTTTTACTTCTTCCATAAATGTTTCAACAGTTGCCTGAACATCACCTTTTTCTATTCCTAATTTTTCAGAAATTTTTGCTACTAAATCAGCTTTAGTCATTTTTAATTTATTTAAGTTACTATTAATTATTAAAGGGATGCAAATATAGGAATTAAAAATTCAATATTTCAAACCTAAATCATTTAAATTTAAGTTTATAAACGTTTATTTTTGTCTTTATTATATATCCTAAATGAGAGTTAGTAAAAGTTTAACATCTTGGTATCTAAACAACAAAAGAGATTTCCCTTGGAGAAAGACCACAGATCCTTATAAGATATGGTTGTCTGAAATAATTTTGCAACAAACACAAATTAAACAAGGACTACCTTATTACGAAGCTTTTGTTAGTAATTATCCTACTGTATTCGCTCTTGCAAAAGCCAGTGAAAGCGATGTTTTAAAGCTATGGCAAGGCTTAGGTTATTATTCCAGAGCCAGAAATTTACATGCTACAGCAAAGCATGTTGTTGCCAGTTTAAATGGTAAGTTCCCAGACAACTATATAGATTTACTAAAATTAAAAGGGATTGGAGATTATACTGCTAGTGCTATTGCATCCATTTGTTTTAACGAAAACACAGCTGTTCTTGATGGTAATGTGTATCGGTTTTTATCCAGATATTATGGTATAGACACAGCAATTAATACAACTACTGGATTTAAAACTTTTAAGGTATTGGCTCAGGAGATTATTGATAAAAATAATCCAGCAGAACACAACCAAGCCATTATGGATTTTGGTTCAAGACAATGTTCTCCATCAAATCCTGATTGTTCTATTTGTCCTTTTAATAAATCCTGTGTTGCTTTTAATAAAAACATAGTTAATAAGCTGCCAGTAAAATTAAAGGCAAAAAAACCTGTTAAAAAATATTTTAATTTTTTAGTTTTTGTTTCAGATTCTGGGGAGACCATTCTAGAAAAGCGAGAAGAAAAAGGTATTTGGAAAAACCTATATCAGTTTCCTCTTATTGAAACCGAAAAAGAATCGAGCTTAAATAAGTTTCATTCCAAACTAAAAGATTATACTTTAATAAAGGATTTAAAATATGAATTATCATTATATAATGATACAGATATTATTCATAAGCTATCCCATCAACATCTTCATACCAAGTTTTGGATTATAAACCTAAAAAAGACTCCTGTTCAAGGAATACCTATAAATAAGATTAGAGACTATGCTGTACCAGTTTTAATTGAAAAATTTATAGAAGATTTTAATTTTTAAGGCATAATTAATTTCGCATATAATTTTTTATTAAATTTAAGGAAATGAAAAGCAATTACGTAATTTTGCTGATTATTAACTTATAGGAATATTATGTCAGGAACATTAAATAAAGTCATGCTAATTGGACATTTGGGAGATGAAGTAAAAATGCACTATTTTGATGGTGGAAATTGTATTGGTCGTTTTCCATTGGCTACAAACGAAACTTATACAAACAAACAGACTAACGAGCGTGTAACTAATACAGAATGGCATAATGTGGTTGTAAGAAATAAAGCAGCTGAAATTTGTGAAAAATATTTATCTAAAGGAGATAAGGTATATATAGAAGGAAGATTGAAAACAAGAAAATGGCAGGACGACAGTGGTAACGATAGATATTCTACCGAAATACATTGTACAGATTTCACTTTCCTAACTACTAAAAATGAAAGTGGAGGCAATCAGAAAGCAAGCCAAGAAACTAAAAAACCTGAGGCTCAAAATCAACCAAGCAATCAAATAGAAGATGGAAATGACGATCTTCCATTTTAACTTAATAGTGTTTAATTAAAACCACAATAATTGGATCCTGAACCCATAAGATTTTATGCCTTAATGCTAGCAATTGATGTTTCAATTGTTTTTGGTTTTATATTGCTAGTCATACTTCTTTTGTGTTCTGCACTAATTTCTGGAGCAGAAGTAGCTTTGTTTTCATTAACCAGAACAGATTTAGAAGAAGGCATAGAGGCTAATCCAAGTACTTTTAAAATTATCTCAACCCTTTTAGAGCGACCAAAAAAAATATTAGCAACCATATTAGTAGCAAATAATTTTATCAATATCGCAATCGTTATTTTGTTTGCCTATTTAGGAGATTTTTTATTTACAAGCATTACCCAACCTATTATCCGATTTATAGTTGAAGTAGTGGTTATTACTTTTTTAATCCTACTTTTTGGAGAAATATTACCTAAAATTTATGCTAGTAGAAATAAGATTAAGTTCTCTAATTTTATGGCTTATCCATTACGTGTTTTAGATGTTATCTTCTCACCTATAAGTTTACCAATGCGAAGTATTACATTAGGTATACACAGTAAACTTGGCAAACAGAAATCTAACTTAAGTATCGATCAACTCTCTCAGGCTTTGGAGCTAACTAGTGAACACGATACAACCAAAGAAGAACAAAAAATTCTTCAAGGCATTGTGTCTTTTGGTAATACAGATACGAAGCAGGTTATGCGTCCAAGAATAGATATTTTTGCTTTAAATATCAATCAAAAATATTTAGAAATTATACCAGAAATAATTAGCCATGGTTATTCCAGAATTCCAGTTTTTGAAGATAATATAGATACTATAAAAGGCATTCTTTATGTTAAAGACTTGTTACCTTATATAGATAGAAAACAATTCGATTGGACTACTTTATTAAGAGAACCATTTTTTGTTCCTGAAAACAAAAAACTAGACGATTTAATGGCAGAGTTTCAAGAAAAGAAAGTTCATTTAGCAGTCGTAGTAGACGAATATGGAGGGACTTCTGGACTGATATCTTTAGAAGATATTATCGAAGAAATAGTTGGCGATATTAGTGATGAGTATGACGATGAAGACTTAGTTTTTTCTAAGTTAGATGATAAAAACTTTGTGTTTGAAGGTAAAACAGCTTTAAAAGATTTCTACAAAATAATAAAGATTGAAACCGATACTATTTTTGAAGATAAAAAAGGTGAAGCAGAAACCATAGCAGGATTTGTTTTAGAAATTTCGAAAGGGTTTCCAAAAATAGGTGCTAAAATAAATTTCGAAAATTTCGTTTTCACTATAGAGGCTTTAGATAATAAGCGCATTAAACGTATTAAAATAACTTTACCATAAACTGCATGAAACATCCTCTTTTAGTTTTAAGTATTCTATTTGTTTTTTTGTCTTGTGGCCAAGATCCTATGCCAAAACCTAATGCACATTTAAGATTAGATTTTCCTGATGCTATATACCAAAAACTAGATTTAGAGTTGCCTTTTACAATAGACAAAAACTTGTTAGCAACTAAAGTTGAAGCAAAACCTCTTAAAGGGAATACAGAAAGTTATGGGCTAACCCTAGAGTACCCAAGTTTAAAAGGGTCTATTTATCTTACTTACAAGAGCGTTAACAATAGCAAGAATAATTTAATGGACTTTTTAAGCGATGCGCAAAAATTTACTCAAGAGCATACTAAAAAAGCCGATGAAATTGTAGAACAACTTTATGAAAATAAAGAACGACGTGTCTATGGTATGATTTACGAAGTTGGTGGAAATGCAGCCTCACAATCTCAATTTTATGTTACAGATAGTACGAATCATTTTTTAACAGGCTCGCTTTATTTTTATGCCAAACCCAATTACGATTCGATTTATCCAGCAGCAAAATATCTAGAGAATGATATTAAGCATATAATGGAATCTATTTCTTGGAAATAAAAAAGGATTTGTCATTCCGACGAGAGGAGGAATCTAAGCTTTTAAGTAATTAATTTATTGGATTCTTCGCTTTGCTCTGAATGACACTATGATTTTAATGTTTATTTGTCATTCAGAGCAACATGCAATGAAGCGAAGAATCTCAATGCCATTGTTACTTTTTGAGTATGCCCTTATTCTCGCCAAAATAAAACAAGCAAAACACATAAAAATCCAACCAATTACGGTTTTTCCGTAATTGAAAGTGTGCATTTCATCGAAAAACATGAAATATACGTAATGTTACGTACTTGATATTTTAAAAATAACATTTAGGTTTATGTTATTATTAACTTAAAATTTTTTATAATGAAGCAAATTCCAAATTCCAAATTCCAAATTCTAAAAACGTAAAACTAAGGCGTTTTTTATCTAAATTTTTAGTCTTAGTTTTAACAATTACAGTT
>Ga0209345_10004448_pt1 | contig 13548 bp, 8 predicted proteins | sample Cruoilmetagenom7_FD_187294 | JGI IMG/M metagenome (GOLD analysis project Ga0209345, IMG submission 187294) | Oil polluted marine microbial communities from Coal Oil Point, Santa Barbara, California, USA - Sample 7 (SPAdes) (version 2) | ecosystem: Environmental > Aquatic > Marine > Oil seeps ...
CCCCGCTCCCCTCTCACCTTCAACTCCGGGGAGGTTACGCAGACTCCAGAACAGGCCGCCGCTGCCCCCGCTCACTGGTCCACTGCTGCACCGGATCTTTCTGTTCAGGCTCATTCACAAACTCCCGGAACCGCTTGCGCTTCCCGGGATCTTCCACTGCCGTTTTCCACTCACACTGATAAGTATCGACAACGCTGTTCATGTGCTCATCCAGCTCAGCACAAATGCCCAGACTGTCTTCCAGGACCACCTGCTTCAGATAGTCCAGACCGCCTTCCAGATTCTCCATCCACACGCTGGTGCGCTGCAGCCGGTCCGCCGTGCGTACATAAAACATAACCACCCGGTCGATGGTGCGGATCAGCTCTTCATCAGACAGATCTGTGGCAAACAGATCCGCGTGGCGCGGACGCATACCACCATTACCGCAGACATAAAGGTTCCAGCCATTCTCCGTGGCGATAACCCCGAAGTCCTTGCTCTGAGCCTCGGCGCACTCGCGGGTACAGCCAGATACAGCCATCTTGAACTTGTGCGGTGCCCGCAGTCCCTTGTAGCGATTCTCCAGCCGGATCGCCATGCCAACGCTGTCCTGCACACCGTATCGGCACCAGGTCTTACCAACGCAGGACTTCACCGTGCGCAGGGACTTGCCGTAGGCGTGACCTGTCTCGAAACCAGCGGCGATAAGCTTCTCCCAGATTTCCGGCAATTCAGTCAGCGTGGCACCGAACAGGTCAACCCGCTGGCCCCCGGTAATCTTGGTGTACAGGTCGTATTCCTTCGCTACCTCACCCAGCACAATCAGTTTGTCAGGGGTGATTTCACCCCCCGGAATCCTCGGTACGATGGAGTAGGTGCCGTTCTTCTGCATATTGGCCATGAAGGTGTCGTTGGTGTCCTGCAACGGCACATGGTCGGTAGCAAGAATATGGTCGTTCCAGCAGCTAGCCAGAATGGAGCCGACTGCGGGTTTGCAGATGTCGCAGCCGTGGCCCTTGCCATGTTGGGTGATCAATGTACGGAAGGTGCGGATGCCGTTTACCTTGACCAGGTGGAATAGCTCCTGACGGCTGTATGGAAAGTGTTCGCACAGGTCCTTGCTCACTTCCACGCCGCGTTTTTCCAGCTCGCAGTCCACCACGTTTTTAAGCAGAGCTGTGCAACCACCGCAGCCGGTACTGGCTCTGGTTTCTGCCTTGACACTGCTGAGGTCTGAACAGCCAGCATCAATAGCGCAGCAGATATCGCCTTTGGTCACGTTGTGGCAGGAACAGATGGATGCCGTTTCTGGCAGTGCATCTGGCCCCAGTGCGGGTGCCCCGCCCTGGCTTTCCGGCAGGATCAGGGCTTCCGGGTTTGCCGGTAGGGTAATCCCGTTGAGAGCGTATTGCAGCAGGGTGTCATAGTGGCTGTTGTCGCCAACTAGGATGGCGCCCAGCAGGGTCTTTCCATCCTCGCTGACCACCATACGGCGATAGTGGCCTGCCCGCTCATCATTGAAGCGTATATTGCGGGCGCCCGGAGTCTGGGCGTGGGCATCGCCGATGGAGCCCACATCTACTCCCAGAAGTTTGAGCTTGGTGCTCATGTCAGCACCGGTGAAGGCCGCTTCCTGATCACTGTTCAGAACGGCGGACAGAGTGCGGGCCATGGTGTATCCGGGGGCCACAAGGCCGAAAATCTTCTGCTCCCAGAGCGCGCACTCACCAATGGCATGAATATGGGGATCCGACGTGTTGCAATGATTGTCGATCACGATGCCGCCGCGTTCGCCCACCTCAAGGCCGCAGGCCCGGGCGAGAGCATCCTGAGGCCGGATGCCGGCGGAAAAGACAATCAGGTCTGTTTCCAAAAAAGAGTCGTCGCTGAAATTCATGCGCAGGCGGGCATCCTGGCCTTCAGTAATGGCCGTGGTCGCTTTCTCTGTATGCACCCTGACGCCCAGTTCTTCAATCTTGCGGCGTAACAGGGCTCCGCCGTCGGCATCGAGCTGAACCGGCATCAGCCTGGGTGCGAACTCAACCACCTCAGCCTGCAGCCCCAGACTCTTGAGAGCATTGGCCGCTTCCAGTCCCAGCAGGCCACCGCCTACAACCACCCCGACTCTGGCTCCTTCAGAGCTGGCTCGAATGGAATCCAGGTCGTCCAGCGTGCGGTAAACCAGGCAATGAGGCTTGTCATTTCCCTCAATTGGAGGCACGAAAGGAAAGGAGCCTGTGGCTAGTACCAGTTCGTCGTACCGGTAGCTGCCCCGGGGCGTTGCCAGGGTGCGGGCCTCCCGGTCAATCGTCGTTACCTGCTCATTCAGATGCAGCTGAATCCCCTGTTCGGCGTACCACTCCAGCGTGCCCATGGCCAGATCCGAATGGGTAGAGCCTCCGAAATACTCGGACAAGTGGACTCTGTCGTAGGCCAGTTGCTTTTCCTCACCGAAGACGATGATTTCATAGTCAGTGGCAGCGGGGCTGGCGGTGAACTGCTCCAGAAAATGGTGGCCTACCATGCCGTTGCCAATAACGACCAGGGTTTTCTTGCTCATAGTGATGTCCTCTCTCATGGGCAACGGCTCAGGCCGCTGCCTCGCAAAACGATTTCCCAAAGGGCAGTTGAGCCCGGAACTGGTGGATGTCGGTCTTGCTGGTAATCAGCTTCTGGTACCAGGGGCCCTGGCTTGTGTTTCCTACCAGAATGGCGCCGACCAGGCGGCTATTGCGAACCAGCAGGTGGTTGTAGCTGTCTGTTGCCAGGTCCTGCCAGATGAGAGATTCTGTATGCTCATCAGGTGCCTGCTGGCCACATGAAAAAACAGGTATGCCACTGATTTTCAGGCGGGTGGCGGTAACCGAAGGCTGGTATGCGGCCGCATCTGAAGTTCCTGCAAGCACACCTGCCAGAATTTTTGCGTGTTGGTAGCCGGGTTCTACCAGCCCAAAGGTTTCACCGTTAAATTCGCAACATTCGCCAAGGGCGAATATGTCCGGATGGCTGGTCTGAAGATGAGCATTTACCTGAATGCCCCGACCGCACGCGAGACCGGCATTCTGTGCCAGTTTGCTATTGGGGATGATGCCGGTGGCAAGAACAACCAGATCAGTGTCGATCAGGGACTCGTTGGTAAGCTGAATGGCGCGAACACGGTTCTGCCCGAGTATCTGAATTGGCGAGGCTGAAGTAAGAATATTGATGCCGCGGGCCGACAGGGCGTCGGCTAAGAGTTTGCCGCTGTCTAGGTCCAGTTGCCGGTTGAGGAGATAGTCGCTTCGGTGCAGAACGGTTACATTCATGCCTCTGCGCAATAACCCCTCGGCAGCTTCCAGCCCAAGGAAGCCTCCACCTACTACGACGGCCCGTTGCAGGGTTTTGCTTAGTTCAATCAGAGTCCGGGTGTCATCAAGATCCCGGAACGTCATAACGCCGTTCAGATCTTCGCCGGGAATACCCAGACGGGCTGGACTGGCTCCGGTAGCGATAACCAGGGTGTCATACCTGTAGACGCAACCAGTGCTTGTGGTCACCGTGTGTTTGTCTGGTGCGATAGTCTCTATCGTTTCCCCTCGATGCACCTGAATGCCATAGCTGGTAAACCAGTCTTCCGGCTTAAGGGTCAGGCTGTCTTCGCTGGTATCTCCGCAGAGCAGGGCTGAAAGCTGGATCCGGTTATATGCTGCACAGGCCTCACCGCTGAACACAATAATATGTCTGTAGGGGACCGGAGCCTTGTTTACCAGCTCTTCAAGGAAGCGCTGAGCAACCATTCCATGCCCACAGACGATCAACGTGGGTTCTGTTTTCCGGATCATTTTTTCTCCCCGGCCCTTATTTTGGCCAAAAAAAAGCCGGAGCATCTCGTCCCCTTAGGGAGTTGATGGTCCGGCGCCAATGCCAACAACAATGATCTGATGGTCCGACCTGATCCATGGCCGGAATATTCATCCTTACTATAGGTAAAGCGATCTTCGTGCCAGTTTTACAAGCGCTATTAAATCAATGGCTTGAATGAAATCTGGTTTTCAAGTGGCATATGAAACCCGCAAACTTGCCCTGTGGCGGGGCGGCTTGCACGACTTTGTGGCTTTTTACTGGCGCGGTAATTGCTCTGATACCATGGTGCCCTGTAATGCAATTATCTGGCCGTATGCACGGAGTCGCGAGATGAATACCAATAGGCATCGATACAGCTCTGACCAGCCCTCCGCTGAGGCATACCTGATCGCATCGAGACGGTGTGAGCTGATGAATCTTCAGCACTTTCTACAGATGGGAAAGCTGATACAGAGCATCAGCAACCTTGTGCATGGGCTGCAGAGGGAACGAGGCGCGTCCAATATCTTTCTCGGGTCGGATGGCGAAAAGTTTGGGCCGGAGCGCAAGGCTATCGCCGAAGAGTCTGCGCAGTTATGCATTGTTTTCGAACAGGCCCTTGCAGAGATTCATGTAGAACTGACAACTCAGTCTGTCAGTAGTCACTTGCTGGCCCATATTGCCAGCGCGCTTCACGGGTTGGAGAGTCTGCCCGAGCTGCGCAAGAGGATAGAGACGCGGGCACTGAAAGTGCCCGAAGCAACTGAACTCTTCTGCACTCTTATTCACCGACTGATTGCGGTTGTATTTGAGGCGGCGGATACTGCAGTAGATCCTTCGCTTGCGCGCTTGTTGGTGGCCATGGTGCATTTGATGAATGGTAAGGAGTTTTGTGGCCAGGAGCGCGCAACAGGCTCTGCCGGATTTTCCGGGGGAGGCTTTGATACGGCACTGATTCAGCGCATGACGCACCTTGTTGAAGCGCAGGAGCGGTGTTTTGAGGTGGTTCTCGGGTTTGCAGATGAACAAAGCTGCCAGCAATTGCAGAGTCTTCTTGCGAATGATCGTGAAAAGGAAATTGGGCGCCTGCGGCAGTTCGGATGTTCTGTCGGGCGATATAAACCGCTGGATTCCGAGCTCGCAGACCAATGGTTTGCGCTGATGAGTGAGCGTATGGACGAGCTCAAAAAGGTAGAGGAATCGGTGGAGAATAGTTTTCATGGGCGCTGTGTCGAGCGCTTTGCCGAAGCCCGGAGCTCTTTGGCGCACCATGAGACACTGATAGCGTCACTTGATCAGCCGGAAGATGCTATGCAGCCCTTGTTGGTTCTGTGTGAATCAGGCAGTAATGGAGAGTCCCAGGCAAGTGAAGCCTGGAGTAGTGGTGGGATCGGGCAGCAGTCTGGGCGCTCGATTTTTGATCTTGTACAAGAGCAGTCACGCCGGCTTCAGCAGATGAGTGAGGATTTACAGGGTGCCAAGGAAGCGCTGGAGGATCGGAGAACCCAGGAAAAAGCCGTATTGCTGTTGATGAACCACCGCAATATCACTAATGATGAGGCCCACCGGGTTCTGCGAAAGCTGGCCATGGATCAGGGTAAAAAACTGCCCGAGGTTGCCCGGGCATTGGTGTCTATGGCGGATTTGCTGAAGTAGGCGACTTGCCCTGATATTTGTGGTCAGCCGTGCGCCTTTTTTATGGTTTCTGCAGCGGCGGGCCTGTCCCGGCGTGGTGCGATGCTTTCCAGTTTTCGCTGCTTTTCGTAGAGGAACTTCAGAACCTCCTGCCGGTAGTGTACATATGTGGGGTCATCGGCCAGAGTAACCCGGTTGCGAGGCCTTTGCAGGTCGATATACAGATCTTCCCCGACCACGGCCGCAGGCCCGTTTGTCATCATGATGATGCGGTCAGATAGCAACACCGCCTCGTCCACATCATGGGTGATCATAATTACTGTGTTGTTCAGCTCTTGCTGAATGTCCATCAGGGAATCCTGCAGGTGGGCTCGGGTTAGTGCGTCCAGAGCACCGAATGGCTCATCCAGCAGCAGTACACTTGGCTTCATGGCGAGTGCACGGGCAATACCAACCCTCTGCGCCATACCGCCAGAGATTTCACCCGGCCGCTTGTTGGCTGCGTGGGCCATATTCACCAGTTCCAGGTTGTGATGAATCCAGTCCCGGCGCTCTTGTTTTGCCATGGACTTGCGGAATACCTGCTGTACTGCCAGTTCGACGTTCTCGTATACCGTCAGCCAGGGCATAAGTGCATGGTTCTGGAACACTACGGCCCGTTCAGGGCCCGGAGAATTGATCTCATGGCCATCGAGAATACAGCCGCCTTTGGTAGCCTGTAGCAGGCCTGCGACAATATTCAGGACGGTGGACTTACCGCAACCGGAGTGACCGATCAGGGAGACAAATTCACCTTTTTTGATTTTCAGGTTGATGTTGTCCAATGCTATGAATGAGCCTTCAGGCGTATCAAACGCCATTTCGACACCGGTCAGCTCTAAATGAGGTTTAGTCATGATCGTCTCCGTTATTCGTTCCAGGCAACTTTCTTCTGGATCATCAGCATGATGCGATCCAGCAAGAAGCCAATAAAACCAATGGTCAGCACCGCTGCCATGATTCTGCTCAGGGACTGACTGCTGCCATTCTGGAATTCATCCCAGACAAACTTGCCGAGTCCGGGGCTCTGAGCGAGCATTTCAGCAGCAATCAGCACCATCCAGGCGATGCCCAGTGACACCCGAAGTCCTGTGAAAATCATTGGTACGGATGATGGCAGTACCACCTTTCTGACATGTGTCCAGGGTGACAGCCTCAGAACCCGGGATACGTTCAGAAGATCGGGGTTCACCGCAGCCACACCAACGCCGGTGTTAATTAAGGTTGGCCAAAGACTGCACAGGGTGACTGTGATCATGGAAGTCAGGAACGACTTTTCGAACATCGGGTCGTCACTGACGTAGGTCGCAGAGACCACCATGGTGACCAGTGGCAACCAGGCAAGTGGAGATACGGGCTTGAAAATCTGGATCAGAGGATTGGTCGCTGCCTGCAGATATTGGTTCAGGCCTAATACGATGCCCAGTGGTACGGCAATCGCAGAGGCAAGCAGGAAACCAGCCATCACAGTAATGAGGCTGGTGACGATCTGGTCCACAAAAGTAGGCGCTCCGGGATAGCCCCGGATCTTTACACTGGCGTCCGGGTTGTCGGCCAGGATGCGGGCGTTTCGTTCTTCCTGCATGGTTACGAATTTATCAGCCCGTTCCCGCTGGTCGATATGCTCCTGCCAGAGTTGTCCACTTTGTTCCCAGACCTGTGCAGGGCCGGGAAAGGCCCCCAGCGAGGTGTTCACCAGGGGGGCCGCCAGATGCCAGAATCCCAGAAAGATAAGGATGCCAGCTATCGGCAGTATCAGCTGCTTGCAGGCCTGGGCCAGTCTGGCTCCAGTGAGTCGTTCTGTCTGGGTTTTAAGCCAGATAGATGTGCCGGCTCCGGAACCTGAGGTGGTTAACGTGCTCATGTCATTCTCCTGGTTGCGGCCGGTTACGGGGTGTCGCTGCCTTTCAGGCCAATATCAAAACTGTCTATGTACGCGTTGGGCTGAAGCGGTGTGAAGGTGACGCCGTCAATCAACTCACCCTGAGCCGGGCGGATAAAATTTTTCTGGCTGAAGTCGGGAAAATCCTCGGCCTTCATTAAGCCATCGTTGATCAGCGACTTGGCGGCTTGTGTATAGATATCTCCGCGGTAGACCTGGGCGGCAGTTTTCATATACCAGTCGTCGGTTTTGGCATCCGGGATCTGGCCCCAGCGGCGCATCTGTGAGAGGTACCAGATGGCATCGGAGGGGTATGGGTAGGTGGCATGATGGCGGAAGAAGACGTTGAAATCAGGCACTTCCCGAACATCGCCTTTTTCATACTCGAAGGTGCCGGTCATGGAGTTGGCAATGACCTCTGCATCCGCGCCGACGTAACTCGGCCGGGCCAGGATTTCTACAGCCTGTGCGCGGTTAGCGTTGTTGTTTTCGTCCAGCCAGTAGGCGGCCCGGATCAGAGCCCGAAGCAGGCGCAAATGGGTATTGGGGTTATCTTCGGCCCAGGATGCACTGACGCCAAATACCTTTTCCGGATTGTTAGGCCAGATTTCGTAGTCGGTGATCACCGGAACACCTATGCCCTTGAACACAGCTTGCTGATTCCAGGGTTCGCCTACGCAGTACCCCTGTATAGTGCCGGCTTCCAGGGTGGCGGGCATTTGCGGCGGCGGTGTAACAGACAGGTGAACCTCCGCGTTCAAAGTACCGCTGGTGTCGCCACGCTGGGGTGCATAGTAGCCCGGGTTCAGGCCTCCCGCTGCCAACCAGTAACGCAACTCGTAATTGTGAGTGGATACCGGGAATACCATGCCCATGCGAAAACGCTCGCCCCTGGCATGGAATTCCTCCACCGCCGGTTTCAGAGCAGTGGCGCTGATCGGATGCACTGGCTTGCCGTCTTTCTGTGGGATGTTCTGGTTCATGGTTTCCCATACATCGTTGGAGACGGTGATGCCGTTGCCGTTCAGGTCCATACTGAAAGCAGTAATGATGTCCGCCTGGGTGCCATAACCTATGGTCGCCCCCAGAGGTTGGCCCGCCAGCATGTGGGCTCCGTCCAGTTCGCCGGTAATAACCCGGTCAAGCAGTACCTTCCAGTTGGCCTGGGCTTCCAGTTCAACAAACAGCCCTTCGTCCAGAAAAAAGCCTTGTTCCCAGGCGATGGCCAGTGGCGCCATGTCTGTTAATTTGATGAAGCCAAGTTTCAGATCCGGCTTTTCGGCGGGAGCAATTTCTGCATGGGCTATGCCGGTGTATGCAAATACGCAGACCGCTGTGATCAGTTGGGCCAGTTGATTGAATGTTCTGGTGCTCTTCATGAATCCTTACCTCGTGACATTCTTTTAGCCAAAAAAAAGCCTGCCCTCCGTTGCCGGAGGGCAGGCGTCTATGCCGGTTTAAACTTTGTGGTCTCGAATGATCTGTTTTGTCTAGTGCACAGCGTGTGCCAGTGATAAAAAACCAAGCTGAAACAAAAGGTAAGCAATAATTCTTCAGGTCTGAGGATGTTGGGGGCAGCTTTTTCTGGTTTGTTTTAGTGCGGGTTAGTTGCCTTTTGCACCATTTTAAAACGAGTTCCTGGCGCCTGGTTCACTCTGGTTCAGGTTAATTTGCGGGAGGTATGCACTGTATGCCGGGCCTCCGGGGCCAACTCCGGTGTCTGGAGGTGCACTGGCCTTGTTATTGCAGCCTCCCCCGGAATCAAAGGCAAAGAGGATGTAGCGTGGATTCCAAGGCTGAACAGCTAGTCAGCACCCGGACGACTTGCCCTTATTGTGGTGTGGGTTGTGGTGTCGTGGCCACCCCTTCCAAAGTAGCCGGCGATGAGAACCACCCTGCGAATCAGGGGCGGCTGTGTGTGAAGGGCTCGGCGTTGCAAGAAACTTTGGTGCCCAACGGTAGGTTGCTGAAGCCCCGGATAGGGGGTGAGGATCGAAGCTGGCCGCAGGCCATCGGGGCGGTGTCCGGTGCTATTCGTGATGCGGTCAGTCAGTACGGCCCTGGCTCCGTAGCCTTCTACCTGTCAGGCCAGTTGTTGACTGAGGATTATTATGTCGCCAACAAACTCGCAAAGGGTTTTGTCGGGACACCTCATGTTGATACCAACTCCCGCCTTTGTATGTCCTCTGCTGTGGCTGCCCACAAACGGGCTTTTGGCGAGGATTGCGTTCCAGGGTGTTATGACGACCTGGAACTCGCGGATCTTATCGTGCTGGCGGGGAGCAATGCCGCCTGGGCGCACCCGGTTCTCTACCAGCGCATGCAAGCTTCACAGCGGGCCGGACGCCGCGTAGTGGTCATTGATCCCCGCCGAACAGCCACTGCAGAGCTTGCGGACCTGCACCTCAAACTGAAACCGGGTACTGACACGGTTCTGTTTAACGGTTTACTGGTGTGGCTGGAGCAACACGGTGCAACAAACCCGGGATACATTGAGGAGCATTGTAACGGCTTTGAGGAAACACTGGCGTGTGCACAAGAGGCTGCACCATCGGTCATTTCGGTTGCGTCCCAATGTGATCTTGATGAAGATGACGTTGAAAAGTTCTATCGCTGGTATGCCGACACCCCTCGAACGGTGACCGCTTTTTCTCAAGGGATTAACCAGGCGGTAACTGGCACCGACAAGTGCAACGCCATTATTAACTGCCACCTGGCAACAGGGCGTGTTGGCCTGCCGGGTGCCAGCCCCTTTTCCCTGACCGGTCAACCCAACGCCATGGGTGGACGGGAAGTCGGAGGCTTGGCTAATACCCTGGCGGCTCATATGGAATATGATACTCCGGGTGCTCGCGAGCAGCTGGCTCAGTTCTGGGGCACGGAGAGCCTGCCGGAAGCTCCTGGCCATAAGGCTGTTGATCTGTTTGAAGCCGTGCACCGTGGTGACATCAAGGTGCTCTGGATTATGGGGACCAATCCAGCCGTTAGCCTGCCGGATTCAGCGAGGATTAGTGAGGCGCTGGCGGCTTGTCCAACAGTAATTGTGTCTGACTGCATGGCGCATACCGACACCACAGCCTTTGCCGATATTTTGCTTCCGGCGGCTGGCTGGGGCGAAAAAGATGGCACTGTCACCAATTCTGAACGCTGCATTTCCCGCCAACGTTCCTTCCTGTCTTTGCCCCCGGAGGTTCGGCCGGACTGGTGGATACTGACTTCGGTTGCGCACGGGTTGGGGCATGCCGCAGCTTTCCCGTACCGAAGCTCCGCAGATATTTTTCGGGAACATGCGACGCTCTCGGCCCTCGCATGCAAGGCCAGTTATGGCCGTCAGGCGTTTGATATCGGAGCATTGGCTCGATTGACCGACGCTGCCTATAACCAACTGGAGCCGGTTCAGTGGCCCGTCACTCTTGATGAAAAGGGTGTTGCAACCGGCGCGCCCCGTTTGTTTTCTGACGGGCATTTTGCCACCAATGACGGGCGGGCGCGGCTCGTGCCCATATCTTCGGGACTACCCTGCCAGAGCGTAACTGGCGACTACCCTCTCGTCGTCAATACCGGCCGGATTCGTGATCAGTGGCACACTATGACACGTACGGCACTTGCTCCGCGGCTTTTGGCTCATCGCCAGGAACCATTCGTTGAAATTCACCCGGATGATGGGCTCCGCCTTGGTATCCGCGAGGGGGCGTTGTGCAGACTCACTGGCCCAGGGCCAGAACCGTTTGTCGGTCGGGCCCGGATCACGTCAGATCAGCGGCCAGGTGAGGTATTTATACCGATACACTGGAGTGGTTGTTTTGCTTCACAAAGTGTAGCGACGAATCTTATCAGCGCAATAACTGACCCTATCTCCGGGCAGCCAGAGAGTAAGCATGGTGTTGCCAGCCTTTGCCGGCTCGACAGCCGATGGCAAGCCAGGCTGATGCGGCGTACTGCAAGTGAAAAGGCGTATGAGTGGGACAGGTTATGTGACTACTGGTCCCGACAGCCTCTTTCCCATAGTGAGAGCTGGTGGCTGGCAGGCAGTCAGGCAGTTGACTGGAAAAGCGAAGCGAAGACCTGGCTGGGAGGCGATCCCCAGCTGATTATGGCTGATTTCGCACAGGGGAGGTTCCGCGCGGCCCGGGTGATTGATGGCCGGTTGGATGCAGTTCTGCTGGTCGATCGTGAGGTTGCCCTGTTTCCGGATCTGGCATGGCTGGACCAGTGCTTTGCGGCAGAGCAGCTGAGCCCGGAGCAGCGACAGTGCTTGCTTGCAGGGCGGTCGGTCGAGACAGAAGACATAGGGGCGGTGGTGTGCAGCTGTTTTCAGGTGGGAGATCGCCAAATCGTCAAAGCTGTTCGCGGGGGGCAGGCAACGGTTGAAGAACTTGGGCAAGTCCTGAAATGTGGCACCAATTGTGGTTCCTGTATTCCTGAAATTCGTGAGCTGTTGCAGGCCGAGACACCAGATACCGTGCAGATCGTGTCCTGAAACAGGCTTCAGTGCGTTCTTTGCAGCATCGATAGGGGAACGCGGTAACGCTGACCCCGGAACTTACCTGTCCCGTTCACTGTGCACGTTTTCCGGTTGACCCGGACAATCTCGCCGTGAACCTCCCGGATGCCAGAGCCAAAAACTACCGCATCAGATACTTGCCAGTGAGAAGGTTGGAGTACCAGCTCAGGGAGCTGAAAAGGAGTGCTGGATAAAGGAATCCGGTAAGCACCGGCCTGCTTTTCCAGTGCCTCCCGTGTCGCTTCAGCATGACCATCCTGGTGCAGTTCATCAAGAATATTGTAAAAAAACCGGTTATGAACCGAGCCGCGATATCTTTGCCCGGCACTGTGTTGCAACAGGTGCGCGAACTCGTGGCAACAGGTGTGCGCCAGCAGGTTAAGCGTACTCTGCTCACCACCAAAATAACCCCGCGAGTCAATCTCCCTGCTGGAGAGCCAGCCACTGGCTGTATCCGGGGTATGTTTAGCCAGGATCATGCGAAGTCCATAGGTGATCTGATGCCGTTTATGTTGTGGATCGAAACGATGATAGGTTGCCTGACCCGAACCTACCCGGCATAGCAGTGTACTGCCGGCAGCGCGGTCTTTGACCCGTGCAGCGGCTGGCTGCCAGAGTACCTGCTCCGTAACAGCACACATCAGTTCACCGAGTTTCCGGGCCTGGAGTTCAGGGTCACTCATGACAGTTAACAGGTTGCAGGCCTCGTGGTTCGGGTAATAGATTTTTCACAAGAATAACGTTCGAATAACCTGTTTGCCATGGCCCGACCGTTCAATCCTGTCTGGAGCCTCAGCACATTCCGGGTCGTAGTTGTTTCAGGCGATGGGGATTCGTCGTTCATGCAAAGCCAGAAATTAAAGAAACTCAAACGAAGCTGTGGTTAGAATCTTCGTTACAGTGTCTGCCGCATATTTATGGTTTCAAGGTGCTGGATTGCCATACCGGATCACGGGCGAAAAGCGAACGACAGTATCAGAGCGAACAGCAGTAGAGCCGACAGCGCTTGCCAGAAGCCTACCGGATGGCGTTCGATCAGGGGTTTCCGGTGCTGCTGTTTCCAGTGATGACTTGGCTGGCGCAGCTCAAACAGGAATTCTGACAGTGCCGGATAGCGTTTGTGGGGCTCGGGATGCAAAGCCCTGCTCAGGGCTTCGTCAACCCAGTCTGGCAGATCCTCCCGGTACAGGCGGGCAGGATGATAGCTGAGCCGGCGCAACTGGCCTCTGTTGCGAATTCCCGGTACACGGGTGCCATAGGGTAATTGGCCTGTCAGCAGTTGATAAGTGATCACCCCAAGAGAGAACTGATCCGCCTGCCAGCTAACGGATTCTCCCAGAAAAGCCTCAGGTGCGCTGTAGAGTGCTGCACCCCGGGGCCAGGAGGGTTCGTCATGCTCCTGGAGTTCCTGCAGGCCGGCGATACGGGTGGCTCCGAAGTCGATCAGTACCACTGTGCCCTGTTTATCGATAAGAATATTTTCCGGTTTCAGATCCTGATGCACCATTTCCAGCCGGTGAAAAGCCCGTAGTCCCCTGGCTATCTGTTCTACCAACTGGCGTACTGTTTCCAGACCCGGCTTCGGGTTGTCCAGCAGCCATTGCTTGAGGCTGGTCCCCTGCACGTACTCGGTAGCGAGATAAAGGCAACTGCGTTGCCGCTCCGGAGCAAAGGGCTTCACTAC
>Ga0209345_10004449_pt1 | contig 13548 bp, 17 predicted proteins | sample Cruoilmetagenom7_FD_187294 | JGI IMG/M metagenome (GOLD analysis project Ga0209345, IMG submission 187294) | Oil polluted marine microbial communities from Coal Oil Point, Santa Barbara, California, USA - Sample 7 (SPAdes) (version 2) | ecosystem: Environmental > Aquatic > Marine > Oil seeps ...
TGTCATATACAAACAGAGCTGGGTTTGTATATGACACCTCAACAAGCCAGTTCATATATGGAGAAGCATGCTGATAAGGCCCTGTTTATAGATGTGCGTTCGCGCCCTGAAGTTAATTTTCTGGGAATGCCAACAGTAGCGAGTGCAAACATACCTTACATGAAATTAACTGACTGGTACTCATGGAATACCAAAAAGAATAATTTTGATATGGAAGTAAATTCAGATTTTGCAGCGAGCGTTGATGCGCGAGTAAAAGAAAAAGGCTTGTCTAAGCAGGATACTGTTATTTTAATTTGTCGTTCAGGCTCGCGTAGTTCTAAGGCGGCTAATTTATTAACAAGCCTGGGTTATACCAAGGTATATAGTATTCCCGAAGGTTATGAGGGTGATAAGTCCAAGGTGGCGGGTACTAAAGGACAGCGAGTGGTTAATGGTTGGAAAGTTGCGGGACTGGGTTGGTCTTATAAATTGAATCGCGACAAAATGTATAAAGTTGGCGAATAAGCCATATTAAGAAAATCGATTGTGTCGATACACTTGTGCATCGACACAATCAATTAAACAAGCTTAAAGCTCGTTGCCGTTATTATCTACAGCTAATACGCGTAATCCATCAGGGTTAGTATCACCTGCATTAGGCACCCACTTCGCCAGGCAAGACGCATCTTTAGTGCATGGGTCAGTCAGGGTCTTCAGGAACATAACGATTTTACCAACCTGATCATCTGTTAGATTTACATCTTCCAGAGTTGCTTCAGGAAAATTAACATTAGCTCTGTTTGCTGTTAATTGATCCAGTGCTAGTTGTGTGTTAGCCGCCATATTAGTCGCCTGCACAGAACCTTCAAGTTGATTGAAGTCGTAAGACTGAATACCCGCAGTTGGGTTCGCATGATACTTCACGGTTGCTTCTAACGTTGTGTGACCACCCGCATGTCCCCATGGGCCATACATCTCAACGTTTAACAAAGAAGGCGTTCTGAATGCATACATATCATTCACATCAGCTGTTTCTCTAAAGCGACCAAAGTCATCAGTGCCATCAGGGCCATCACCTTTACCACGACCTATCTGGGGCATTGCGGTTGCGTAGAAGTCTTCATCGGTAAAGAAATCACCTGAATGACATTCTGCACAGTTAGCGCCACCATCAGCAACAGAATTGAAGAACAATAATGCACCTTCTTTAGCGCCATCAGAGATAGCGGCTGTATCACCAGCTACGTATGCTTTCCATGGGTTATCAACAAATACCTGTGAACGTTCATACTCACCAATCGCTTCAGCAATTTTGCCGAAAGTTATTGTGCTGTCTGCAGGGTATGCCACATCAAACTCGTCCTGCCAGGTATTAACAGACAAAATATCTGCATCTAGAACAGAAGTGCCATCCAGACGCGCTACTAGTGCATCACGTAAGGTTGTATTATCGCCAGCAGCGTAGGTATGACCACGCATTTCTTCAGGTGAAGTTACCGGGAAACGTGCTTGGGCTGTAGCCAGGTTATCACCTGCAGTATCATCAACAACACCAAATGCTGAATCAGGTGTGCGAATATTATCTGCACCACTTGTTATAGCGCCATTTAAACCAGCTTCTTTAATAACACTTTCTACACGACCATCATGAAATAGTACGCTATCCCATAAAGCTACGTTAAAGGTTGTAGGTGCATTACGCGGTACGGTTGGGCCACCATCGAAATCATGACCGGTTTGAATGTGTCTACGACCAGGGCCTAATAGATCTGGTGTTACCGCTTCTACACCGATAGATAATGATAAATTATCACCACCACCTAAAGTTGGATGATGACAGGTTACACAGGCTGAATCTTGATCACCGCCTAAACCTTTAGAGAAAAATAATTTCATTCCTAATTGAGCTTTAGCATCTGTAATATCAGGTAATGTACGGCCAGTAGTAGGGTCGCCAGTTAAGCCTAAATCAGTGATTTTTGAGTTTAAGCTTGAATCAAGTGCCGCGGCTGGATCCGTGTTATCGCTAGAGCAAGCCGGTAGAAGTAATACTGACAATACTGCAAGATAGCCAAGTTTATATTTATGCATTCCTCATTCCTTAAATAATGTTTTGATTTTTTTATTGTTTTACATATAACAGAGGCACACAAGGTCACTTTGAGTACAAAATGACAACTGTGCATGTACTCGTTACACGATTACTAAAATAGCAGCTAAATTTATAATATTCCATGTGAAATAGATTTATTTAAATATTAAATGCTATTAATGTGCCATGGGTTTGGTTTTTTTAATAAAAACATTATTGAGCTGATGTTCAAAAATAATGCAATGCAGTTTAGGGTTTTAATTTTGTAAGGAGTTATCTGCGGACTTAATTTGAGATGCTTCAGGTTAGTTTCGTCTTAGTGGTGTATTATCACTAAAAAGTTTAAAGGGGAGATTAATTAATAAATGGCTGACGAGACTACATTACAAAAGACGATAAATAAGCAGCGGGAAATGCTCACGACATTATTGCATGATTCAATGTCCAAATTGGCTGAAGCCTGCTCCGGGAAGATGGATGATCGCCAGGCACTGGAAACTTTTCTTGCTACAGAAATGGACAGGGCAGAATATTGTAAATACCTTTGGGTGGTAGACCATACGGGGCGACAGATTACTGAAGATGCAACTCGTACAGGGTTCAGGCATGGTCAGGTAGGGCGTGACCGTGTTGCACGGCCTTATCTGCAACGAGCATTGAAAGGTGATGATTACTATTTATCTGAAGCTTACATTAGCCGTAATCGTAAACGACCTTCATTAACTGCAGTTAAAAGCATATATAACGAAGATGGAACGGTAAGTGGTTATTTGGGTGCTGACTTTGATTTGCGAGAGTTACCACAGATTACTGAGCAATATGAAGAAGAGAAAATCTGGAAACAGGTGAAAGGTGATCCTGCCATTCGTAGCGGGCTTTTTTCGCAGCAGCGTGTAGAAAGCGCCATGGATGCGCAGATTGATGATGTACTCAGTCTTGTAGAAGAGCTAATACTGGTTCAGGGTGTGTTTCATGCCAAGTTACATTTCTCTAGCAGTCGCGCCACTCTCTGGTTAGTTGATAATCCGTTTGTTTATCAAATATTGAATTTTGATGAAATTAGAAATCCAGATATCTGCCTGGCATTTCGACAACAGGAATATTTTGATAAAGCGATTGTTGAACCAGAAAAAATTGTTGAGGTGTTTCAGCAATTTAAAGCTTTACGTTTTGCAGATGAAACCGTTTATCTTCGGGCTGCTTCGTTAAATGTTGTAAATGGTATGGTGGGTTTAAACTTTTCATGTGATGGTTCTCACTACATGAGCTACGATGAGTTTCTTGATAAGAATATGGAGTTCTGGTTTGGTGAGTAGAGTATTAAATGGCCGTAAACATAGCTACATAGTGAGTTTGTTCAAAGTGTTTAACATACAGACCATATTAAAGTATGAAAAAATTTAAAGTTAGTATTGGGCTGTGTAACCCTAAAAGCCCGGATAATGTTGCATCAGTAATGCGTGCTGCAGGTAACTTTAGAGTGGACGGTGTATTTTATACAGGTGAGCGTTATCCCAGAGCCGTTAGGCTTAACCCATCAACTCCCAATATCAGTCGTAAAGTAAGTAAAAATATACCTATATCTGGTGTAACAAGCCTTATAAATGATACGACTGAAAATTTGAAGATTGTTTGTGTTGAGTTAGTTGAAAATGCTGTCTCATTAATCGAATATCAGCACCCGGAAAATGCGTACTATATATTCGGGCCTGAAGATGGAACCATTAGTCAGGATATTATTAATAAAGCTGACGCAGTTGTGTATGTGCCTACCGTCGGCTGTATGAACCTGGCTGCAACCGTTAATGTTGTTTTATACGATAGACTCGCTAAAACAGGCCAAAGTTTTGCTGGTAATGAGTTGATTCGTAAAAACAGGGATATTAATAATAATGTTAAGGTGAACTTGATCGGCTAAAGTAAACAGGCACGTTTTACCGGGTTATCAGTATGCAACGTACGTAATCTCAGCCTTGATAGGTGCTTTTTAGGGGGTGATACTGTCAATCAGTTGATTTGTGGCCCTCACATTATTAGTGTTTAAAGAAATTTTAAGGAATTTGTCATAAAAATACGGCATTTATCTTATTTAGCACTAAACTCCTCTAAGTGTGTAAGTATTTCAGCTTATTTAAATAGTTATTGTTTGTTCTATATGTGTCGGAGCCTGCTTGATGTTCAGTAATAACAGTATTCAGTTAAAGCTAACTGTTTCTAATGGTGTTTTAATTTCGTTATTTATATTTTCGTTATGGAGTGCACTAAACGGTATGTTAGTGGCTTCAGAAGAGTCTGAACGTTTTTTCAAACAGAATCTGGTTTTACAAACTTCTTATCAAAAAATGTTTTCAGAGGGTTTGCTATCAGGTATAGCGCTACGTAATCTGGTATTAAAACCAGAATTACAAAAACCTTATAAGGTAGTACCCGAAGCGATAAAACGATTTGATGGGGCCTTTACACTGGCTCAATCAATATCAAGGCAAACTGATGCGGCATTAAATAGTTATAAAGTGATTCAACTGCATTGGGAAAAATCACGTAAAGCAAAGCTAGATGCTTTAGCGCTGGTTAAATCGGGTAATGTTGATGAGGCTATAAATTTACTTCGTACAGTTGAGCACCCACATTGGCAAAAGGTAAGAATTGCAGTTCAAGAGTTAACTAATGCCGAGCAAAAACATAATAAAAAAATTGAAAGCGAAATACTCGGGAATGCCAAAAGTTCTTTAAGTAAAACATTAATAATTGCGGTGGTTGCAATTATTATAAGTATTCTTCTCGTTATATTTACTTCGAGAAATATTAAAAAGGCATTCTCCAATGTCATTAGATCATTAGATGATATTGCCAGTGGTGAGGGTGACCTAACGAAGCGACTTGATGAAACGGGTGATAAGGAAGTTAAAGAGCTGGCAGAAAAATTCAATTTGTTCGTGATTAAAATTCAACTGCTAATTAAACAGGTTTCTGAAGCAAGTGAACAGCTGATTAGTTCAGTTAAACCGCTTACTGAGATGAGTGTTGATACTAAGCTTAATGTTAATCAACAAGAACATAAAATTGAACAAGTGGCTACGGCAATGAATGAAATGACTGCAACAGTACAGGAGGTTGCACGTAATGCCGGCTTAGCTTCAGAGGCAGCAAGCTCTGCTGATTCAGAGTCAATTGAGGGGCTACGAGTTGTCTCTGAGGTGGTTAGTGCAATTAATGATTTATCAAATGAGGCCACCAATACAACGAATACCATTCATAGTCTTGAAAAAGATACAGAACAAATAGGTAGTGTACTGGATGTAATTAAAAGCATTGCAGAACAAACTAATTTACTCGCCCTAAACGCAGCGATAGAAGCAGCAAGGGCAGGAGAGCAGGGGCGTGGATTTGCGGTTGTAGCCGATGAGGTAAGAACATTAGCCAGTCGTACCCAGAAGTCTACATCTGAAATACAGGAGATGATTGAAAGGTTACAGGTTGGCTCAGAGGGTGCAGTTAATGCTATTGAAATAAGCCAGAAAAAAACCCAGGATGTAGTTGGTAAAGCCAAAATTGCAGGGCAGGCACTCTCGGCAATTACTGATGCTGTCTCAAGCATTGCTCAGCAGAATACTCAAATTGCAACTGCGGCTGAAGAACAGTCCTCTGTTGCAGAAGAAATAAACCAGAATATAGTAAGTATTAATGCACTGGCTATACAGACAGCAGATGGAGCTGAACATACGGCAGCATCTTGCCAGGACCTTGAAAAAACGGCTCATGATCTACAGCAAATGATAAGTATGTTTAAAGTTTGATTATTGCTCCAAAGTCACAACTGAAAACACAGTAAAAACTTTTGGGCAATAATACAGAGTGATTTTATTTTTTATCGTAAGCACATCTGAAACCGATAGATCCATAAACAATATACCCACTTACGGGAGGTTTAACGTTTCTATATGAGCTGCGTAGGTTGTATTTGTTATCATCCCAGGAGCCATCTCGAACTACGCGCTGTTTACTTATTGATGGGCCTTTTATATCGCCTGTCGCATACAGGGTTTTAATTGCATTACTGGGACACCAGTTTGCTGTCCACTCACCGACATTTCCATGCATATCATATAAACCAAATGCATTTGCTGGTTTACTGCCTCGCTCCAGGTTCTATATTCACCATAACCATCGGCTCATTAGGTGCAGAGCCAAAAGTAGAGCTGTCTTCTAAAGCTGCTTGTTTACACGCGATATTTTGTCTGATGCCAGTCAACACAATTTATAGGGTGTTGTTTACGGTTAGGTGCATCGAGGTTGCAGTAGTTATTGAGCTTATAGTTTTTAGGGCGGGTGTAATATACACTATGTATACATTTTTTATATTCTGTTACGGATACTTCCATTTTATCGATATAAAATTTATCTACGTATACACTTAGACCTCCCTGGCTTCCTTCATCTTTTCCGCAGTTAGAGTCGGCAGTAAAACAACCCATTAAAAAACTACCTGAATTAATTTCAATTATATTTTTTGCAATAGTAAGGCTGGGTGAGAGCATGAAAGTTAGTGTCACAAGTGTTCTAATGATGTAATTGTTTATTTTTCCCATCCTGACATTATCCAAGTTATGTTTACCATTGTTATAAAATTGAAAAATCAGAAATCCATTCATTTTTTACACATTGTTGTAACAATGTATCTATTTTAAGGTGTAAGTTGTTCTCACAGATATCATTAAATAGTATGTTTTTATTTATTTCACTAAGTAGTGTCCACTCATCATCATGTAGGGGGTCAATATGCATATCGTAATTTCTGCGCCATATAATAAGTTTAACTGGGCCGTCATCCAGGTTTATTATTTCATTTGAATTGTCAGTCTGCTGGTTGGTGTTCCATATTTTATGAATTGGGTAAGAAGAAGAAATTAATGTGCTATCAGGTGGTGTATGAAATACAAGGTCAAGTTGTTGGGCTTTAGTTAACTCGTTGAGTTTCGATAAATTTAAACCATTGTGATCAGCAGAGTAAAAGGCACGATGCCATGCCCATTCAAGTTTCGTAATATCAGATAAATAGGGTAATGAGTCTGCAGCTTTAAATGAAAATATGAAATCAGATAAGCTCTCACCATAGTTTGAAAGGTCGGGTGATATAGATTTATTTTGACAAATATATTGTGTGGACATGAAATCAAAAAAGTCATCACCAACAAGTTTACAGCAAACTGGATATATTTCTTTTAGTGCTGCGGTTAAGCCACCAAAAATACTATTTCGATAGATCTCAATTTGTTTAATAGAATTCAATTTTTTATTTTGACTTATAAAATCGTTTATTTGATTAGAAGCATGCATAGAGCCCGACTCATGAAAGACGGCATCGATAAATAAATTTTGTAGCGTATGCATACTAATCATGCGTATTGTTCCTGATGTTGTATCTGATTAAGAAAAATTTGAGCTTTTCTGGCTTCATTTTGTAATACTTTAAAGTCAGGTATATCAGTATCCCATTCAATTAAAGTAGGTTTACTATCAAAATATGATAAGGCTATTTCGTATAAATTCCATACTTCATCATGTATTTGATAACCATGCGTATCATAAAGGTGGGTTTCACGATCTTCGTAACCTGCTAAATGTATTTCGCTTACATGCTGTTGAGGGATGTTAGATATGTACTCAATGGGGTTAAATCCGTGATTGATAGCGCATACGTATACATTGTTTATGTCAATTAACAGTTTGCAGCCTGTTTCATTAATAATTTCCTGTATAAAAATCCATTCAGGCATTTCTGAGTGGTTAAATTCAAGGTATGTTGACGGGTTTTCAACGATTAAACTTTGTCCAATAAAGTCCTGTACTATATTTATTTTATCCGCAATAAGATTGATAGCTTCTCGAGTATAAGGGAATGGTAAAAGTTCATGAGTATAGTGATTATTAACAGATACCCATGCAAGGTGATCTGAAACATGAGTAGGCTCAAACCGATTAATAATTTGTTTTAACTTAGATAAATATTGAGTATTAAGCGGATCAGTAGATGCGAGTGATAAACCAACGCCATGAAAAGATATGGGGTAGTTATTTCTTACTTTTTCTAGATGATATAGGGGCAGGCCACCAGCCCCCATATAGTTATCTGTGAGAACTTCAAACCACGGTATATCGGGTTTGGTCTCAAAGATTGTTTGATAATGTTGTGAGCGCAAGCCTATACCTGCACCTTGTAATGACTGAGTGGCTTTCATTATCGACATCCTATCCCTATACGCTTAGCTAGAGGCTTTTTGTTTTAGTGTTGCACCAGAAATTTTGTTGCAAGTACCGGCTGGAACATAAAGCCATTCGTCTGCAGCATTGTCCTTTTTAGCCATGCCAGAGCAGCTATGCTTACTGGTACCACAGTCATTCATACCAGTTTTTACAATGCCGGCACATTTTTCAAAGCCAGGCTTGCCTGCTAATGCATCAGCTGAGATAGTAGCTAGGCCAATTGCGATTAGACTCGCTAGGGCGGTTTGAGAAGCAGAATTTTTTGAATGAGTCATAACAATGTTTCCATATAAGGTTAAAATAATTAACGTGAGATAAAGTTATCTATTTGAACAGTGTAAATGCCACTGTCCTGTTTTATATGACCTGAAACACTAAGGAAAAATTTCAGCTAAAATGAAAAAATATTTTTTAGGGAATAAGATTTCATTTTTATCGGTCTCCTCTAATATGACTGATAGAAAAATAAGATTCGATGCGTTGGTAAATGCGCTATATGGCGATTTATATCGATATGCCATTTGGCTATGCAAAAATCCTTCTATTGCAGAGGATTTAGTGCAGGAGACATTTCTGAGAGCCTGGAAGTCTTTTGATAATTTAAAGGACGAAAAAGCAGCAAAAGCCTGGTTAATTACTATTCTAAGACGAGAAAACGCACGGATGTATGAGCGCTATAGGCCAGAATTATTAGATGTTGAGGATATGGTTCTGGAAGATACAGCAGCTGGTCCAGGTCAGATTACTGAAAATTATATGTTACAAAAAGCCATAACGAGGCTAGAGGTAGAGTTTCGTGAGCCTATTGTTTTACAAATTATAGGTGGTTTCAGTACTGAAGAAATTTCAGGCATATTAGAGTTGAATAAAAATACTGTTTTAACCCGCCTATTTCGTGCGCGAAGTAAATTAAAACAATCATATATTGAGCAACCACATGTTAGAGGTAAACGAAATGGATGATTTGGAATTCCGTCGTAAAGCCTATGCGGATCCTAAAAATCAGGATAATGAGTTCTTAGATAAGAAAAACTCATCTGATGAAGATCGTAATTTTGTAGAAGATTTACAACGATTTGATGAGAAACTAAAAAATGCCATGAATGTAAAACCGCCTGAAGGCCTGGCTGAACGTATTATCTTAAATCAAACATTAAGTGACTATTCTCAATCTAAACAAAGACAACGTTATATGTTATCAATGGCAGCAAGTGTGTTATTGGTATTGGGTCTGTTTTTTTATATTTTTCAACCAGTTTCAGATATTAATATTGAAAATGAAGTTTTTGCTCATGTTTATGAGGAATTAACTCACCTCAATGATAAACAAGATAAAAATGTCTCTCACTTTAATAAAGTTTTAGCTGAATATGGTGGGGAGTTTTTAGGTGAAATAGGTGAGATAAACTATCTAGGTAGTTGTGATATTGTAAAGAAGAAAGGTGTGCATATGATTTTGGCTGGTACGCACGGTTCAGTTACTGTGATGATGCTGCCTGAAATAAGTGTGAGAGAAGAACAAAAAATTTCAGATAATCGTTTTCATGGTTCAATTATACCAACAGGTAAGGGTAGTATTGCTATTGTTGGTGAAAAAGGAGAGTCTTTAGATGAAATTAAGAAAACTCTACAAAATAACTTCAACTGGGCAATATAACAAAACTTAATGATAAAAATTAAGCCTTATATAAAAGCTCGTAAATAGCTTTGTTTTACCAATAAAATTAACCTTGTTTTATTGAAAGTAACGTTCAATTTAATGTGCGTTGTTTTATATTTTAAGATTTTGGAAATGAGTGAAAGAGTTCCAATAATTATCTGGCAGAGTAAATGTGAAGTTAAGGGAGTAAGTGAATTAATCTTTATTTAATTGGGCCACCAGGTTTCCGCTGGTTCGACGTAAACGTTGACTTAGCATTTCAGTAATAATCCATAAAAGCTTAAATGCAATATTTGGATTCTCATCACGTAGAGAAAATAATTTATCTCTTGATAAAAAAAGCATATCCGTATGAGTTGATGCAATCGCCTGGGCAGATCTTGCTTCGCCATCAATTAAAGACATTTCACCAAAACTTTGTGAAGGAAGAATGGAGGCAATGATATTCACCTTTGAACCGGATTCTTTTTTTATAATATCAATTTTTCCTTTGATCACAATTGCCATTGTGTTGTCTTCTGATCCTTCATCAAAAATAATCGTACCTTTTGTAGCGGTATATGCCTCCATATGTTTGCTTATAGTACAAACTTCATGCCATGAAAAACTCTCGGCCCAGTGTGTTAATTCAAGGCTATTGGCTAAATCATCTTCTGAACATGATATTTTTGTTAAACCCAATTATTTAACCTCGTGTGAAAAATTGATTACGTATATTCTATTTAAAGTTTACGTTTATTTGATTGTTTTATTCTCTGCTGGAATAAAGTTGTTCATTTTCTCTGGCAATGTTTCCCAGTTGCATTCACGCATAGATTTCGCTATTGAGTGCAGGGCTCCTTGTTTTATAGCCTTGCGTCGTTCAGCTTTTTTCTTGATGCCGTAAAAAGGCAGCATAGTATCGAATGCATTATCAATATAATGCTGTATTGGCATCATTACATCTTGTTTGCGTGTATGGAATGCATCTTCACCTTCTGAACATGGTGTATCCAGTACATTAAATTGACGACAGGCTGCAGGTCGCATTGGATGAATGCTGCATGAACCTTTAAGTAGAAATGGGCAGGTATCAATTTGGTTAATATTTTCTAATTGATGCTTGAGGTCTTCCCGTAAGGGCGATTCTAGCTTTTCAATAATATACCAGCTCATACCCATCAACTCTAGAGGGTATACAGGGATGTCCTGGTGGGTTGTGCAGCAACTACTACACCCTTTGGCACAGGCAAGTTCTCTGCCCTGTTTTTGTTCTCGTTCGATAGCAGCACTTACACCTTTATCTATTATGGCATATGCATCCAGTAGTGTTGATAGCCAGGGTAATTTGGGTTCATCATTAGAGAAAGTTAAACGCTGAGGCTTTCTGTAGTTACATTCGGGAATTTTAGACATGAAGTATTCTTTAAAATTAAAGGCTTAGATATCCATCAAGAAAAATATTATCTCATTAAATTAATTGAAAGTCATTTGTCATAGCTATTTTAAATTGTGATATATGGGAAATTACTCACTATTTAACATGTTTAATATGGTTTAATGTATTACCAGGTTTTTTCTTACACTGCGTTACCTGTAAATTACTATATGTGAAAGCTAAGCATTTTAAGATGAAGTAAGTTTGGGGTCAGAAAGTTTTGAGTTTGTAAGCTATATTGTAATATGATATCACCGCTTGATAATTTTTTAATTCCTGGATTTTATAGTCGCTATTATTAAGGAATAACTATGTATAGTTGTGTTTTTGTTAAATACCTTTGGAAAGATCTAGACAAAAAAAGACTGTTTAAAACACTTGAAAAAAAAGCCAATTTACCATTTTGTCCGGCTATTGGTCTCGAGGTTAGTGAAGGCGATTGGTATTCAGGAATTATAGAACGTGTTGTTTGGGATAATTTTGAGAAAGTGTTTACTATTAAAGTATTAGATATTACGCCTAAGGAAGGTGTTACAGCAGAACTTTTATTAGATGTAGCGGTAAAGCAGGGGTGGGGCTCCCGCGGCTGATTCTATTGTTTATATATTAAAATTATGACTGATCATATTTTTAAGACAGTGAAAGCTGTTTTCAGAGGTTACTATGAAAAAGCTAAAAAATGAAAAAGAGCTATTAAAAAAGGCCATTACAGAGGGAGTTAAGTATGGGGAGGCACGAGGTGTTGTTGAGTTTGAAGCAACAGATTCAGCAAATGAAAAAATAGAATATATCTACAGGCTGTTAGTTCATGACAAGGTGATACAGGCTATACCTGAAGATCAGGTATCACAAAAATCTATGAAGCATAAAATCGCGATTTGGGCTTCTAAACTTAAATAAATACTTAACACCAGTTTGTCTTAAAAATATGACAAGCCGACACGGTTCACCCAGAGAAATAATTAAGTAATCTCAGGTGGTAGTGTCGTCTGATATGTATCACCTAAAACATACCTTTTTGCGTCTCTATGACGAGATTTTTTACTCAGAAAATGACCAATACCCAATCAATAGCTTTGTGAGCTAACAATTTAGTACATTCACCCTATATCGCATATCATTTAATGTAAGATCTCATGATAATGAGAAAAGTATAGCTAATAATATAAGAGCAAATGCTACGGTTTGAATGCCTATACGGGTAAACATTAGTCGTTCACTGTGCTTACGATCGTAAGTGCCACCATGCGCCATTGATCCTAGTCCCCAGATCAGGGTGGCCACGGCAGCAAATAGCGCCATAAAGACGGTTATATCGATGATATTCATAATAATACCCTCCTATTGATATATTCACCCTTTTGCATACTAGCAGCTTGATTTGAAGCAATAATTTGGCAATATTGAGCTACAATTATTATTCTATTTTGTGAGGTTTGTCTTGATTGGCAGGTTTACTTTGCTTTAGGATGAATCGAGATTAAAAATGGTAGTCTGATAACGCCTGATTGCCAACTTGTCAGGGGTAGGAGTTGTATGTTTAGCGTTAAAAATATACAGATGTACTATCAAAATAGCACCTTAAGCAATAACTATAGAGGATATAAATATGACTAAACTTAATCATTCATTAGTATTTATCGCTACTGCACTATTAGTATTTTCTGGTTCCAGTTATGCAGAATCATGGAGTTGCAGGCATGATAACAATGTCCGTGAGATTCATATAGTACAGGAAACATCTTCGGCGGTACCTTGTAGTGTTGTCTATAAAAAACAAACTGAAGGTGTTGAGGATCAGGTGCTGTGGACGGCAAATAATGATGCTAACTACTGTCTTGAAAAAGCGGCTGCTTTTGTAGAAAAACAAATCGCCTGGGGTTGGACCTGTGTTGAAACCATTGCTGAAGTAAATACTGATGATAATACGCAGGTAGAAAAGGAGACGGCTCCTGAGGAATCAGGTACTGCAGTTGAGCCACAGCCTTAAATATATCACCGGTTTAGGCTTGATTGGTATTCGTAAATACCAATCAAGCTAATGTTAATAAAAGGCGTAATATTATTAATTGTGGTCTTGAGGTGAGTTAATATGCGCTGTTATGTACTTATGCGGCTATTAGTTTTAATTGA
>Ga0209345_10004451_pt1 | contig 13546 bp, 12 predicted proteins | sample Cruoilmetagenom7_FD_187294 | JGI IMG/M metagenome (GOLD analysis project Ga0209345, IMG submission 187294) | Oil polluted marine microbial communities from Coal Oil Point, Santa Barbara, California, USA - Sample 7 (SPAdes) (version 2) | ecosystem: Environmental > Aquatic > Marine > Oil seeps ...
TCGGCTATGGATCGATGCAGTATTTGATGAATGGCGTCGAGCCGTCACGGGTCGGGAACTCAAGCAACGATACGGCACCAACCGGCGTGTTTCACACCACAGACTCGGCCTTTTTCGTGTCCTCTTCGAATACAGCCGTCTTCCAGCGTATTTTTCGGGTTATTGGGCGAGATGACATTGCAGACGACCCCGCACTTCAGGACCGTACAGAGCGTTTGAAACGTCGAGAATGGATGCGCCAAATTTTGGCGGAAGCCTTCGAAAAAGAATCTTGGGCCCATTGGGAAGAAAAATTGCGAAATGCCGGCGTGCCTGCCGGAGAAATGCGCACGCTGGCCGGTGCCTTGCATTCAAGCGAAACGCAGGCAGCCCATTTGGTAACGCGGGTGCCCCATCCCACCGCCGGTTTTGTGCCAAATATCGCACTGCCTATCCAATTGTCAGAAACGCCGACCGTTGATCCTGTCGCCGCACCAACATTGGGGCAACACACGCGCGAGGTGTTGGAGGGATTAGGATATGACGATTCCCGCGTTGCACACTTGCAGGACAATGGGGCTTTCGGGGCACATGTGCCGAAATAGCTTTTTCACAACGCAATAAGAAAGAAGGAGTGGCTATGAAAGGTATGTTCATAGAAGATTTCGAGGAGGGGCGGGTTGATATCAGCCCCGGACGAACCGTTACCGAAACCGATGTGGTTACCTATTCATGGATTTCGGGTGATGTGAACCCCATGCACACAGATGCAGAGTATGCCTCAAAATCACCGATTGGTGCACGCATCGCCCATGGCACGCTTGGGATGTCAATCGCCACGGGGTTGAGCTCGCAAATTGGCGGATTGATCGGAACGGCCATTGCCGCAATCGGGGTGGATGAGTGGGTCTTTCTAAAACCGATCTTCATTGGCGACACACTCACACTTCATGCCACTGTGCTCAGCGCGCGCGTGAGTTCATCCAAGCCGGACCGAGGTATTCTGGTTCGACGGATGGATCTACGAAATCAAGATGGTGATCTTGTGCAGAGCGGCACAATGAAAACAATGGTTCGCGCTCGGGCGGTCTACGGCAATCAACAAGAGGACTAACAACTATGGAATTCATCAACACCGCTGGCCTATCCGACGACCAGAGAATGATCCGGGAAACTGTGCTAGACCTATTGGCGCAGCATCTTCCCTTCGACAGTATTCGCGAATTGGATGACAATCGCGAATTTCCTCATGCCGCTTATAATGCGCTGGCCGAATCCGGCTTTACGGGCCTCTTTTATCCTGAAGAGTATGGTGGATCCGGCGCGAGCCACTCTGACTTAACAGCGCTCGTGGAAACGCTTGGGTATTATTATACCGGCATAGCGCAAGCCTATATGACCACCGTCATCTATGCTGGAATGCATATCGTCAACAGCGGTAGCGCCGAGATGAAGGCGCGGGAACTTCCCGATATCATCAGCGGTAAAACCAAACTGGCATTGGCAATGTCCGAGCCGGGCACCGGGTCTGACGTTGCTGGGATCAAAACGACGGCGATTCGTAATGACGATCACTATGTCCTGAATGGGAACAAGATTTGGATAACCTGCGCCCACGTCGCCGATAAACTCGTCGTTGTCTGCAAGACGGACCCGAACGCCGGTCGCCACAAAGGCATGAGTACACTCTTGGTAGACACCTCACTGCCGGGTGTGGAAATTCGGCCTCTTAAAATGCTTGGCCGTCGCACGACCCACGCCAACGAGATTTTCTTCACGGACGTAAAAGTACCTGTGGAGAACCTGATCGGTGAAGAAAGCGGGGCCTGGAAGAGCATGATGAAATGCCTAAACGTCGAGCGGCTTTGCCTTTCGGCTATTTCGGCGGGTCACTGCTTTCGGATTACCGATTACGCTACCGAATATGCAAAAGACCGTATTCAGTTTGAACAACCTATCTCGAAGTTTCAGGTGATTCAGCACAAGCTGGTGGACATGCTCATTGCTTCGGAAACCGCCCGTCAGGCGGTTTGGCGTGTGGCGTCTCTGTTGGATCAAGGTGTGAATCCGGTGCGCGAAACCTCAATCGCCAAGATTGTTAGCTCGGAAAACAATGTCAGATGTACAGACATTGGTTTGCAGGTCATGGGTGGGGCCGGATATTCATCGGAATATATGATGGAAATGTATTACCGCGATGCACGCGTCGGCCCTATCGGCGGGGGTTCGAACGAAATCCAGCGGAACATTATCGCCAAGCAGATGCAGCTCTGATAACCGATATTATCTAGGATGCTCAATACAGAAAGGCGGGCGATTATTAAGCCCGCCTTGCGCGATTTCGAGCGGCCTCGCAACGCTTAGCTGGGCTTGGCCTCCATAAGCGTGCAAAAGTCTCTGAGGGTCGCCAACCGTTCTACGCCAAGGCAATGCGAGGCCAAACGCGCTGTCCGCTCCGCCCCGAGAACCGGTGTAGAGAGGCCTGTGAACTTAGAAATAAGGGCCGCCTCACTCAATGGGTTTTGCGCTGAGCCACGCGGCGCTGCGTTGGCCGCCGTGAGCGGCGCGCCACTCTTTCGATTAATAGTTACACGGGATTGATGGTAGTGGGTCAGGTCTGCCGCGCCAACCACTGACACGCGGGTTGTCAGGTCCTTAATTTCGGGCCGGGCGAATTCGGCCACGAAATCATTGCTCATCTCAGGCGTTACAACCTCTGCCCCCGCCAGCGCATGGGCCAGCATGTACTGCATGTGGAACCGCGCTTCATTCGGCGTTGAAGGTAAGGCGGGCTTACGGATGGCGGGCAACGTATAAACCGGAACCTCAACCGTGACTGAGGCAACATCAGATGGGGCGAGTGCCGTCGTGGCGACCAGTTTTTCGATGGAATCGTAGGCCGAATGTATATAGCCGCAACAGGCATGTAGCTTCCGGCGCGGTGCCGCGAGTGCCCAGCTATCAGGACGGAAGGCGTCTTCATTCCACTGGGTTGCGACTGTGGCGAAGAAGCCCTTATCTGAAGTCAAAATACCGTGCGGGCCTGTGAGCCCCTCGGCGGCAGCCAGTGCAGCCGAGATGCCGGTAGCCGCAGGAAGGCCGCCAAACAGCATGGGTTTTGCCGACCCGCCATCCCCAAAAATCACCTCAGCCGGGCACCAATTAGCCCAGCCTGCCGCAATGGCGAGTGCGTTGGCCGTTTGGATGGTATTGAGACCTAGGATATGGGCACAGCCCGCCGCCGCGCCGATTGAAGAGACCATCCCAACGGAAACAATCCCGACTTCGTCCAGCGGTTTTTGGTAGGGATAAAAGGCGTTGTAAACACGGCTACTCGTTTCGATACCTGCAATTATAGCCATCTGAAGCGTTTTGCCCGAAGCTTTTTGCGCCTGCGCCAGAGACAGCGTTGCGGCCACAATTCCAATGCTGGCATGTCCGGCGATTAGATCGTTCAGCTCGAAAATATCCCCTTGGTAGGCATTGATCCGCGCCGCACCAAGAAGGGAGTGGCGCCCACCACCGGCAACGGCGCAGATGCTTCCCGGATTGGTGGCGGTTTCTGCGCGGCGCAAACGCTCGGCATCTTCCGTTTTGGCGCCGGCAATCATGCAGCCGAGCGTATCAAGAAGACAAAGCCGCGCCTGATAGCCTATGTTATCCGGGATGGTGACATGCCGGAGGTCCTCAAGAAAATCCGCGAGCTGCGTGATGGGTGTCTGGGTCATCTTGGGTCCTTTGGGTTTCTTAAAAGGCAAAAGCTTCAGTATAAATCAACGTGATCGTCTTAAGTCCGCGCCGGTTTAATCTCCATTATTTAAGCTTTCAGTCGGATCTGCGGCTTTTCTCGGAATGCGGCAAGAGAATTGACATCCCCTCTCATAAGTGTAATTGTCCTATATATTGGGATTAATGTCTATAGAGGGGTTGTTCTCAGGGCAATATATGTGAACCTTGGTTCTGTGTTGCTCAAAAAAGGGGGGAAAATGAACATAATCATTGATGATGCTTGTGATAGGTTTGGAATCATAAGAGAGGCCAACGTGCCTGTTAAACTTGGAAATCGGGCCTTTGCGCAAGCGTTGGCTTTCGGTAGGCGCTCGAGGAAACAATATCGGCCCGTTGGGTCCCCCGTCTGCCGAGTACAATCCGGTTACAAGCCGCTCAATTGGGATACCTAATATGAAATCGATAATTAGCACTGCCGACAGACTGCTGAGGCCGATCGAGACCCTAATGGCTATTCTAGCGGGCATAATAGTTCTCCTGCTGATGACCCTCGGAGTGGTCGAAGTGGTTGGGCGCTCGTTTTTTAACAAACCGATTTATGGAAATTTGGATATTGTTGAACAACTGATGATCCCCGTGGCTGCACTCGGGATTGCTTATTGCCAGAGTAAATTCGGCAATGTCCGTATGACACTAATGACGCAAAGCGTAGAAGGGCGGGCGAAATGGCTGCTTGAATCGGTCACCTTGGCTGTCGCGTCATTTGTTGTCTTTGTTTATTTAAACGGTAGTTATCTCAACCTGCAAAGGTCTCTGACTCTGGGCGGCGATACGCCGGAAATCGGCATTCCGCTGTGGATTGGAATCTCTTGCGTAACCGCATCTCTTGCGCTGCTTTTGGTCCGGCTCGTGGTGCAGTTGGCCGAGGCGCTGCGCCTCATCATTACGCCAGACGATGATACAGAAATTTTTAGGGACTCGTCCCAAGAACAAATGAAGGAGGAATGAGCATGGATCCGATCACTCTTGGTTACCTTGGCATTGCCGTAGTCGTCACACTCGTCGTCGTCGGTGTTCCGGTGGCCTTTTCCACCGCATTCACTGGCATTGTCGGCCTTACTATCATCCTCGGATTTGACGTTTCGGTTGGGTTGGTGGGCATTATTCCTCATTCAGAATCGTCTCACTATGCGTTCAGCGTCCTGCCTTTGTTTATTGCCATCGGGTTCCTCGCTATGCATGCAGGAATCACAAAATCTGCCTTTAATGCGGCGCAGGTCTGGGTGGGGAGAATGCCCGGAGGCTTGGCCACGGCCACGATTTTTGCCAGCGCTGGGTTTGCCGCTGTATCGGGGGCTAGCACGGCCAGCACCGCTGTTTTCACTCGCCTCGCCCTGCCGGAAATGGAAAAGCGGGGCTATGATCAAGCATTGGCAGCCGGAGTGGTCGCCGTTGGTGGCACGCTCGCGGCACTTATCCCCCCAAGCGCGATTTTGGTTATCTACGGTATCATTGTTGAAGAATCCATCGGCGCACTATTGCTCGCCGGGTTCGTGCCGGGACTGATATCTATTGCTGTTTACTTCCTGGTCATTGTCACCGTGGTCACTATAAAGCCCAGCCTCGCGCCCAGGCTCAAAAGAACAACGATGATGGAAAAAATCCGCACGATTCCGCAACTCGGTGGGATTGTGCTTGTTGTTGGTGTGATTCTTGTCGGTATTTATTTGGGCATCATGACGCCAACGGAATCAGCTGCTGTAGCGACAGCAATCATGTTCATTATGGCATTGATTCAAAAAATCAGCTTAGCCGATCTTCGCCTTGGTCTGCTTGATACGATCAAAACTACAGTGATGATTTTTATGGTGATTTGGGGGGTGCTCGTGTTTGTGCGGTTCCTTGCCTTCACTGGGTTGCCGGCCTCAATCACAGATTCGGTCGTGGGGCTGGACCAACCGCGATGGGTCATCCTGATGGCGGTGGTATTGCTTTATTTGGTGATGGGGATGGTGCTGGACGGAATCGGCATGATGATGCTGACTTTGCCCGTTATTTACCCCGTTATCGTGGGTTTAGGCTATGACCCGATCTGGTTCGGCGTGCTTTTGGTCAAGCTAATTGAGGTCGGCGTGGTCACACCCCCAGTCGGACTTAACTGCTATGTCGTTAACGGCATTCGCCCCGATATTCCACTGCACAAGGTATTCAAGGGTGTCGCACCTTTTCTTGTCGGCGAAATCGTCATCATCGGCATTATCATCTTGTTTCCAGACTTGATCTTGTTTTTGCCGAACACAATGCGATGAAACCTGAGCGGTGGCCAAAGAATGTGCAAAACACTTCAATGCCACCGCTAAAGCCAGAATAAGGAGAAACACCGTGTCAGATATTTGGGCCGCAGATAAAGCTGCCGGGGCGTTAAATAGGCAACCGGTTCGCAAAAGAAAACCACAACGATGCAGCGCACGGTCTCTTGGTGCAATGCCCCGCCTTGGCTGCCGACCTTAGCACGAGATAGCACCCAGCGTGCCCGCGACAACCAAAATGTAACACTATGAAAACTAACACTAATGCAGCTTTGGAAATTCAGTATTGTTTATGAATGAATAGTCATTCATATTGATTTTAGGGAATCACCGAGATGCGCCATTGGAGAAAAGCATGACTATTCTGCCGCGTAAAATATTTGACGATCATCATGAAATGTTCCGCGATAGCGCACGTAAGTTCTTTGAGCAAGAAGTTGCGCCTTTTCATCAGGAATGGGAAGAAATTGGCGTTGTTCCGGATTCAGTTTGGAAAAAAGCAGGCGAAACGGGCTTGCTCTGCGTTACACTCCCTGAAGAATACGGTGGCGCAGGCGCTGACCGTATCGCGGCTGCCATTTTAATCGAAGAGCAGGCCCGCCTTGGTTTGTCCGGCCCTGGGTTTTCTACCCATTCTGATATTGTTGCACCCTATATTCTAAACTACGGCACGCAGTCTCAACGGGACAAATGGTTGCCCAAAATGGTTTCTGGCGAACTAATTGGTGCAATTGTTCTGACGGAGCCAGGGGCTGGCTCGGATTTGCGTTCAATTCGCACAAATTTCGTTCACGATGGCAACGACATTATCCTTAACGGCTCAAAAACCTTTATTACAAATGGCCAATGTGGTGGCATTATGGTTGTTGCCGCTAAATCCGGTGATGCCGCCTCTTCCAAAGAGCTCACGCTTGTTGTTGTTGAAACCGCGACAAAAGGTGTCTCAAAGGGCAAGAACTTCAAAAAAATCGGGATGAAGGCGCAGGACACTTGCGAAATCTTCTTTGACAACGTGCGGATCCCCGCGTCCAATATTCTGGGTGAGGAAGGCAAGGGCTTTCCCCTCCTGAGCAAAGAATTGGCGTGGGAGCGGCTGCAAATTGCTGTTGCCGCGGTTGCCACCTCTGCCGCGGCGCTTGAGTGGACGGTTGAATACACGCGTGATCGCAAAGCCTTCGGCACGCCGATTTCTGAGTTTCAGAACACCCGTTTTCGCTTAGCCGAGATCAAAACCGAGGTTGAAATTGCCCAGACATTTATTGATCGCTGCCTGCTGGAAGTGAACGAAGACAAGCTCGACCCGACCGCGTCTGCGATGGCCAAATATTGGTGCACTGAATTGATGGGCAAAGTTGTCGATCAATGCCTGCAGCTACATGGCGGCTACGGTTACATCTGGGAATATCCTATTGCGCGCGCCTTTGCGGATGCTCGGGTGCATCGCATCTATGGCGGCTCCAACGAAATCATGCGCGAGTTGATAGCGCGTAAACTCTGAAAATGTCGTCAAACGTAGCCCAACGATGCAGCACGCTGTCTCGACCATAAACTCAAAGGAGGAAATTCGATGCGTATTCTTTTGACCGGTGCAAGCCGTGGCATTGGCCGAGGTATTGCCGAAAGGTTGGCCGCAGGTGGCAATAACCTGGCGCTCTGTGCCTCACGCCCTTCTGCCGAGCTAGAGGAAACTGTTGAAATCTGTAAATCCCTAGGCGCAGAAGCGGTTGGCTTGACGGGGGATCTTGGGGCTAGCGGCACGGCAGATCAGCTGATTTCGGCGGCGGTAAAGGAGATGGGCGGGCTCGATTCTGTAGTGTCGAACGCCGGTATCGCCATTTCAGGCACATTGTCAGACATGCCCGAAGACGAGTGGGATCGTGTGTTTGATGTTAATGTTAAGGGGGCATGGCTGTTGGCCAAAGCGGCTTATCCACAGCTCCTAAAAAGCGATGGCAACCCGAGCTTCCTCTCGGTTGCGTCTATGTCTGGCTGTGAGGCCTATCCTGGCACAGGGGCATATAGTGCATCAAAGGCAGCTCTCATAATGATGATCCGCACCTTAGCGCTTGAATGGGCATCAACTGGCGTGCGCGCAAACTGTGTTTCGCCCGGGCTGTTCCTTTCGGCCATGACGGCCCCGATTTATGCGGATCCCGAAAAGAAAGCGGCCCGCGAAGCGCTCGTACCTATGAACCGCATCGGCGATCCAGCGCGCGATTTCGCTGGGCTGGTCGAGTTTATGATATCCAAAGATGCCGGATATATCACGGGCCAGAATATTCTGGCGGATGGCGGCATAATCGGCTCGATCCACACGCAAATCGCCGGTCGGCCAAAATCAGGTAATATCTGATGGAATATCCGCCACTGGACCCACAACGCGCAGCGCAATATCGTAAAGCAGGATATTGGAAAGACGACACGATCGCCTCTCTTTTTGCGGCGGCTGCAACGGTAAATTCAACGAAGCTTGCCGTGCGTGATAATACGGGTGCATGCCTTACGTATGCTGAGCTTTCCGATAAATCTGCGCGGCTTGCCGGATTTTTGACCGCACAGGGGATTGGGCGTGGTGATATTGTCACTGTGTGCATGCCAAATCTATGCGATACCGTGGTGGTGTTCCTGGCCATTGCGCGGATTGGGGCTGTAGCCAATCCGGTGCCTGTCACTTATGGCCGCGCTGATCTGGTTTATGCGATCACCAAATGCGATTCTCGCGCCCTATTTTTGCTGGATCAGTTCAGAAGCGTCGATTTCCGCGATACTTTGGCTGAAATTAACCCTGAAATTCTTCAAGGCAGAGCCATCGTGATGGTCGGTGACGCTCCGGATGGTATTATCAAATGGAACGATGCACTTGTCGCCGCACCGATCGAAGCCGATACGTCTGTTGGGGCCGATGAGCCGGCAGCTGTTCTTCTAACTTCCGGCACTGAATCAAAATCCAAAGGCGTGGTGCATACCCATAATACGATACTATTTGGCGAAACGGCGCTCGGCATGGTGCTTGGGCTTGGGCCAGATGACGTAACCTTTATGGCCTCCCCCATTTCGCACACCACCGGCTTTATGCACGGGGTTGTGCTGACCTTGATTACAGGCGGGACACTATCGCTACTTGATGTTTTCAACGGAGATGTAGCTGCAAAACAGATGGCCGATCATGAATGCACATGGACCATGGGGGCGACGCCGTTTTTAGCTGAGATAACCGCAGCCGTAGAATCTTCAGGCGCCATATTGCCAAAATTTCGCTACTTTTTGTGTGGGGGTGCCCCTATTCCTGAGGTTCTTGCACGGCGCGCTACCGATGCTGGTTTTCATGTTTTGTCGATTTATGGATCAACCGAAAGCCCGCCTCATACGATAGTTCATCCACAAGACCCGATTGAAAACGCGTGGACAACTGATGGTCGCCCATTGCGAGGGATCGAGCTACGCGTTGTCAATGAAAGTGGTGCAGATCAGCCAATAAACGAACCCGGTGAAACGTGGTCACGGGGGCCAAATACATTTACCGGGTATCTTGGCGAGCCGGATTTGACCGCCCGTGCGCTAGATGCTGACGGCTGGGTGCATTCTGGAGATTTGGCGCAAATGCGCCCTGATGGGTCTATTCGCATCACCGGACGGTTGAAGGAAATTATCCTGCGTGGCGGGCAAAATATTTCGGTGCGCGAAGTGGAAGATTATCTAATAGCCCATCCGGCCATAAAAAACGCCGCCGTTGTCGCGATTCCGCATGAGCGCTTGGGTGAAATCGCTGCCGCCGTGGTTGTTGTGAATGAAGGTGAAACCATCGATTTGCCGACATTATCCGCCTACTTGCTTGCCGGGGGCATTGCCAAGTTCAAATTACCTGAACGGCTTCATGTCTGGCCAGAGCTGCCGATGAACCCAACTGGAAAAATCCAGAAATTTGTTATTCGCCAGAAATTGGCAAAACCAGATAAGGAAACCGACGCATGATTAGTTTTTCAAAAGACGGCAATGTTGGCGCCATCACGCTCAGCCGCGCCTCGGTAAACGCGATGAACGCATCGTTCATCACGGCGCTCAACGCGGCACTTGATGCGGCAGAGGCCGCAAAGCCAACCGTTCTGGTGATCAAATCCGATCAGAAGTGTTTTTGTGCCGGGGCAGATCTCGGCTTGATCGCCAGTTTTTTTGAAGAGGCCAACGGCACCGAAGGCATGGTCGCCTACGTTAAAACCTTGCACGATGTTTTTAACCGGATAGAGCGGTTTCCCGCAGTAACGCTCGCGGTTATCAATGGCCCCGCCCTTGGTGGCGGCCTTGAAATGGCGCTGGCCTGTGATCTGCGCATCGCCTCTACCCGTGCCAAAATCGGCCTGCCCGAAGCGCAGGTTGGCATGATCCCGGGGGCTGGTGGCACTCAGCGCCTGCCGCGCCTTGTTGGCCCTGGCGTCACCGCCCGCCTGATCCTGAGCGGCGATGTTATTGATGGCCTTGAGGCCGAGCGTATCGGCATTGCCCAGTGGGTTGCCGAACCTGACGCTTTGGATGCGCTGGTAGACACCACAGCCAACCGGATTGCCGGCCTGTCACTGCAAGCGCTGATGGCGTCGAAGGACTGTATCGCCGGTTATTACAACCCAGAAATCGATGGCTTTGCGCTTGAACTGGAAAAACCACTCGAACTTATCCCCACCGAAGAGGCCCGCGAGCGCGTTCTCGGCTTCTTCAAACGCAAATAATCAATCCAACTTACGGAGCTAAAAACATGAATTTTAACGGCAAAACAGTCCTCGTTACAGGCGCGGCATCTGGCATCGGCAAGGCCTGCGCCAATGGGTTCGCGGCCGCGGGTGCGAAAGTGATCCTGACCGACATCAATGAGGAAGGCGGCAAAGCGGCTGCGGCTGAATTGGCCGGATCGATATTTATGCAAATGGACATCACCAATCGTGCGGAAACTGACGCATTGGCTGACAAAATCAAAAATGAGGTTGGCGGGCTGGACATATTGGTGAATGCCGCTGGTTGGGACGTTATTGAGCCGTTCATGAAAAACACCCCCGAATATTGGGACAAGATCATGGCGCTGAACTTTATGGGGCCCGTACAGTTGACCCGTGCTGTGCTACCCATGCTGATGGAAGCTGAAAACGGCGGCCGTATTGTCAACCTTGCATCCGATGCCGGCCGTGTAGGGTCGTTTGGTGAAACTGTGTATGCGGGTGCCAAAGGCGGCATCATTGCCTTCACAAAATCGCTGGCACGTGAAATGACACGTAGTGGCGTCCGGGTGAACTGCGTTTGCCCCGGGCCCACAAATACGCCGCTTTTTGCTACTCAACCGGAAAAAATGCGCGTCGCTCTAGCCAACGCAATTCCGATGAAACGCGTGGCCGAGCCTTCTGAAGTTGCAGACGGGGTTCTCTTCTTTGCGTCCGATCGTTCCAACTTTGTTACCGGTCAGGTGCTGAGTGTTTCTGGCGGTCTGACGATGGTTGACTAAACCTCACCCCAAATAGATCAGGTGTTTTGGCACCTGCTCAACGGCAAATAATGGAGCAAAGCACAATGACCAAAAAAACCACTATATCAGAGGCTATTTCATCAATCGTTCGTCCAAACGATGTGCTTTGCTTCGGCTTCACTCATAACCGCAGCCATACGGCGGTTTATGAAGTTGCCCGGCAATTTAAAGATCAAAACTGCCTAACCCTCGTGGCAACGGGGCTGCTGGAATACGCGTCTATCCTAGTTTCGGCAGGCGCCATAAAGCGGCTGGAATCTGCGTTTGCAGGCAATACCTACCCTGCACCTGCGCCGTCCAAAGTGTTGCAAAATATGTTTGCCGCCGATGAAAGCAGCGACCCTGACTGGACAAACCTGACGATGACCCTACGCCTGATGGCTGGCGCGATGGGGTGGCCCTTTGTGCCGGTCAACAGTCTGTACGGGTCTGGCCTGTGGAAGGATAACAACCGTGCATTGGTGAAAAACCCGTTTAATGGCGATGACCAAGCCGTGATCCCCGCGATGGTTCCTGATGTGTCCTTTCTTCATGCACCCATTGCCGACACCCTTGGCAATGTTGCGGTGCATGGCCCCGATGCCGAAGAAAGCTGGGCGGCGTTTGCTGGCCGAAAACTGATTGTAACTGCGGATCGCGTGGTCAGCCCGGAAGAGTTTCGCGCCCTTGGGCCACGGACGGGCATTCCCGGCCATTTGGTAGATGCGGTTGTAGAGGCGCCATTTGGCGCTCACCCCCAAGGCCAGTTCGTATGGTCCGAAGAGGAAGGCGTTGCGTCCTACGCCGAGGATTATGAGTTCCGTAAAAACCTTCGCCGCCTGTCCCGCGACCCTGACGGGTTGCGCGCATGGATTGAAGACTGGGTATTCCCGCTGGACCATGAAAGCTATCTTGAGCGCCTTGGAAAAACCAGACTTGAGGCATTACAAAAGGCTGCCCTTGATCCTATCCCGGCACCGCCGCGTGATGCTGATGCCGCCCCCTCCCCCGAAGAATGTGCTGCTGTTGTTGCCATGCGCAAAGCCGTTGCCAGCGCTGAATCAGGAGACAAAAAGAGTTTTTTCGCTGGTATTGGCCTATCGCATATCGCGGCTTGGGGTGCAGAGCAGGTGCTACGTGACCACAATGTCGATGTGGCGCTCATTGCTGAAAATGGCATGGTCGGGTTTCGCCCACTGGCCGGAGATCCCTATCTGTTTAACCGCCCCAATGCCGCATCGTCCCGGTTCCATTCCAGCTTTCTGCGTACACTTGGTGTCTTGTCTGGTCCGCGCGCTCGGGATTGTATTTCGTTTCTGGCCGCTGGCCAGATTGATGCTGCCGGCAATATCAATTCGTCGCGCTCGGCCAATGGCCGCCTAATCGTAGGGTCTGGCGGGGCCAACGATCTTGCCGGAGGCGCGTCAGAGGTCATGGTGGTTATGCCGCTAAAACCAGGCCGCTTTGCATTGGAAATGGCCTTTACCACCTCGCCGATCAAAAACCTCGCTGGTGTTGCGACCGATCTGTGCTGGCTGGAACGCGGCAATGATGGCCTGCTTGAGATAGCGGGCATCGTTTGCAAAGCAGGTGACGAGCAGAAAGCTCTCGATGCAATAGAAATAGCCACCGACACGAAACTGCCGATACGGGCCATTCTGGAACGCATCGACCCGCCCACAATGAGCGAGGTTAAACTGCTCCGCAGTTTCGATCCTGCGCGCGCCATTCTTGGCTAATTAATAGTAAATCCAAAGGAGAGAACCATGGAATATACCGATGTAACCTACGAAACCAGTGAAGGCATTGCGACCATCACGATCAACCGTGAAAACCGGCTAAACTGTTTTCGGGGCCGTACAATTGAAGAACTAACACACGCGTTTAAACGTGCTTGGGCAGATAAAGACGCCGCTGTGGTCATATTTACGGCTGCGGGCCAAAAAGCGTTTTGCGTTGGCGGCGACCAAAAAGAAATGGCGGCCACCGGGTCTTATGGCTCTTCTGAAAACGGCCTGTGGGAAATTGATGACCTGCACATGGT
>Ga0209345_10004454_pt1 | contig 13544 bp, 10 predicted proteins | sample Cruoilmetagenom7_FD_187294 | JGI IMG/M metagenome (GOLD analysis project Ga0209345, IMG submission 187294) | Oil polluted marine microbial communities from Coal Oil Point, Santa Barbara, California, USA - Sample 7 (SPAdes) (version 2) | ecosystem: Environmental > Aquatic > Marine > Oil seeps ...
TGTTTGTTGTCAGTTGGCAGTAACCAGTGATCAGTAACCAGTAATCAGTTGTAGATGACCTGTCAATGTCTTTAGATTAAAGGTTCTTCCTTCAATTTCCCCGAACCCTTAGACTTGTTTCCTTCCACTGTCTTTACTGTTTCTTCAACTTCTTCAGTATGCCCACCAGCTTCATATTGTGGGGCTGGTCGTTTATGATTTCCTCAAGAAGAGAAATAAAGCCCCCCATGTTTTGTCGGTACTCAAAGGTCTTCTGGAGTGTGGATCTGACGATATAATCATTGGGGTCTTTTCTGAATGCCTGCCCCAGAATTTTGGCTGCTTCCTGGTAGTCACCGAGTTTGTAATGGCAAAAGCCTTCCTGCTTCAAGAAAAACATATCATCAGGGGCCAGACGTTGCGCAGCCCGGTACTCGGCTGCAGCTTCTTTTAATTTTCCCGATTCCCTGAGCTTTTGGCCTAAAAGACCGTGCAGGTGTGCGTCATCCCTAGTGGCGGGAAGATCTACTACCTTTTTCAGCTCCCGGATCACTACTTCATCGGGGCGGTTCATCCCTTTTAATCTGAAAACTTGCCTCCGGGCAAAGCTGTCTTCAGGGTCGAGTTCGCGGATTTTTTCATACAGTTCGAGGGCCTCATCCCACCGCTTCAACCGGTTCAATATCAGGGCTTTTTCTCTCAGAAAATGGATGTTCTCTTTGTCGTTTAAAAGGGAGGAATCCAAAATCTCCAGCGCCTCCTTAGAACGGCGCATTTCCCTTAGGGCCCTGGCTATCCTCAACTGAATGTATTGCCGTGAGTCATTCATGGAAGCCCGGCGGAAACATTGGAGGGCTTCTTCGAATTTTTCCTGTTTAAAGTAAATTTCTCCCAGGATATACTGGGCCTGGGGGTGTTGCGCATCTGATGAAAGAATTGAATCGGCCAGGATTCTGGCTTCCGTAGTCCTGTCCTGCCTCAGATACAGTTCCGCCAGGCTTGATTTCAGCAGAAAATTGTCTGGGGCTTCATCAAGGGCCTCCTTTAGCTCGTTTTCTGCCTCCTGTAACCGGCCCTTTTTTTTCAAGTCTCTGGCATGTTCCCATTTAATGCGGCAAAATTCACTAAGCGACATGATATACACCAGATTTTGCACCCGTAGTTCGGGTGGTTTTTTACACGAACCCTTAGGATCTGCCTTTTCCCCTACCCAAAACCATCGCCATTGTCAAATGCGAGAGATAACTAAAAAAATCTTGACATTTAACATTTATGTCATTAGTATACTAAAATTCAACCTCAATTTTTGTAAGATTAACGGATTAAATGGACCAGATTTTTAACAACGTAGTAGTCATTATCAATGCAACAGGGGTACTCCTATCCTTGTTGCTTGTTGTTTTGGTGGTAAAAGCCAGACGACCGGGCCTGATAATGGCGAGATGACTTCATCCAGATCCTCAAAAATCCGTTATCAGGCCTGCAGCCTGATAACGGATTTTTTTTGATCTAAATTTTTACGCGAACCCTTAGGGCATTGGAGAAAGGTCATGCCCAGAGAAATCACTATCTATGATACCACCTTGCGTGACGGAACCCAAGGTGAGCAGGTCAATCTTTCGGCCGAAGACAAGCTGCGGATCACCAAGAAGCTCGATGAATACGGCATCCCGTACATCGAGGGGGGATGGCCCGGTTCAAACCCGAAAGATGCACGTTTTTTTGAGCTTGCACGGAAAAGCACTTTCAACTCCGCACGGATAACGGCCTTTGGCAGCACCCGACGGTCAATGATGCGTCCTGAAAAAGACAAGAACCTCAAGGCGCTCCTGGAGACCGGGGTTGAGACAGTGGCGGTATTCGGCAAGAGTTGGGACCTTCACGCGTCACAGATCCTGGCGGTATCTTTGGATGAAAATGTGGCAATGATTGAAGACAGCGTTGCCTATTTAAAGAAAAATGGGCGTGAAGTGATATTTGATGCAGAGCATTTTTTTGATGGATACAAACACAATTCGGAGTATGCCTTAAAAACAATCGGGGCGGCCATGAACGGGGGCGCGGACATCGTGGTGTTATGCGATACAAATGGCGGCTCCATGCCGGATGAGATCTCGAGTATTGTTCGGGAAGTAATTCCGCACACAAGTATCCCTGTTGCGATCCATGCACACAATGATTGCGGTCTTGCGCTTGCGAACTCTCTGGCTGCAGTCAATGCCGGCGCAACCATGGTTCATGGTACGATTAACGGTTATGGAGAACGGTGCGGGAATGTGGATTTGATTTCCGTTATTGGGAACCTGCAGCTTAAATTAGGCCATCAATGCATTCCGGAGGAATGGCTGCCCCACTTGACGGAGCTTTCCCGTTTCGTGAGCGAGGTGGCCAATATGCCGCCTTTGAATCAGAGGCCTTTTGTGGGAAAAAGTGCCTTTGCGCATAAAGGTGGCGTACACGTAAGCGCCATTGAAAAAAATCCTGCCGCCTACGAACATCTGGATCCGATGCTGGTGGGGAACAGACGCAGAGTGCTGGTTTCAGATCTTTCCGGCAAGAGTAATATAGAATACAAGTCCCGTGAAATGGGTATCAGGTTGGGAGGAAATGGTTTTGACAGCCAGAAGATAGTCAATAAAATTAAAGAATTAGAGGATCATGGGTATCAATTTGAGGCGGCCGAGGGATCGCTGGAGCTTTTGATTAAGAAGGCAACCGGACAGTTTGAAGAGCCCTTTGTGCTTGAGTCTTTTCGGGTAACCATTGAAAAGAACAAGGACGGAGAGACCTCCTCGCAGGCGACCATCAAGATTGCCGTGGGAAACGATGAAGAGATTACCGCCGCGGAAGGGGATGGCCCGGTCAATGCCCTGGATAATGCCCTGAGAAAGGCTTTGACTAAATTCTTTCCACATATTAATGAGATAGGCTTGGTAGATTTTAAGGTTCGCGTTATTGACGGAAGTGAGGCAACCGCAGCCAAGGTACGGGTTCAGATAGAAACCCGGGATGCCCGTGAGATCTGGACCACCATCGGTGTTTCAACAGATATCATTGAAGCAAGCTGGCAGGCGCTTGTCGACAGCGTTCAGTACAAGCTTTCAAAGGAAGTGTAACAATAGCGGAGGTTATTCATGTCAGACCCAGTAATCATATTTGATACAACACTGAGAGACGGTGAACAGTCACCGGGCGCCAGCATGAACATTGCCGAGAAACTGCGGCTGGCCAAACAATTGGAAAAGTTGGGCGTGGATGTCATGGAGGCCGGTTTCCCTGCCGCATCCAAGGGTGACTTTGAAGCCGTGAAGCTGATTTCCGAAACCATACGGGAAACCCAGGTGGCCGGCCTGTGCAGGACCGCAAAAGGGGATATCGATCGTGCATGGGGGGCGGTAAAAGATGCCGCACACCCAAGGATTCATACCTTCATTGCCACTTCGGATATCCATTTGAAACACAAATTAAGAATGACCCGTGAACAGGTGATAGAGACGGCAGTTGAAGCTGTCAAATATGCAAAGTCGTTTACGGACAATGTGGAGTTTTCTGCAGAGGACGGATCAAGAAGCGATTGGGACTTTCTCTGCCAGGTATATGGTGCAGCCATAAAGGCAGGCGCTACCACCGTGAACGTGCCGGATACCGTGGGGTATGCCCTTCCTGATGAATTCGCCCAGTTGGTTGCATATCTTCTGGAAAATACGCTTGGCATTGAAAAGGCCATAATAAGCACTCACTGCCACAATGATCTGGGCCTTGCCACAGCCAATACCCTGGCCGGGATCAAGGCAGGCGCGCGACAGGCCGAGGTAACGATCAACGGTATTGGGGAGAGGGCAGGGAATACCTCACTCGAGGAGGTGGTGATGAGCCTTTACACCCGGAAGGATCTTCTGGGTTTGACCACCCGTGTGAAAACCGAGGAGATCTATCCAACCAGTCGACTGGTGAGCATGACTACCGGGATTGTTGTGCAGCCCAACAAGGCCGTCGTGGGCGCCAATGCCTTTGCCCATGAAGCGGGTATACATCAGGACGGGGTCCTGAAAAACAGGATGACCTACGAGATTATGGAACCGAAGACGGTTGGCCTTGACACAAACCGTCTGGTGATGGGAAAACACTCCGGACGCCATGCCTTTAGAGAAAAATTGTCGGAACTGGGCTATGACGTGACTCAAGAGGAATTGAACCGCCTGTTTGAGAAATTCAAGGCACTGGCGGATAAACGGAAGGAACTCGTCGACGAGGATATAGAAGCCTTGGCGGCCGAAGAAATCCTCCGTGTTCCGGATGTTTATGAGCTCGATTACCTTAATGTGGTAAGCGGCACGGTTACCGTGCCAACCGCAACAGTCAAGTTGAAAATAATGGGCAAAGAATCACAGAAGGCAGGATTTGGTATCGGTCCCATTGACGCGACCTTTAACACCATCGCCAGGATGACCGGCTCCAAATCAAAACTGCTGCGATTCACGGTCAGTGCAATCACGGGCGGAATGGACGCCCAGGGTGAAGTGACCGTTCGGTTGGTTGAAGACGGCCTGGTGGCATTGGGTAAGGGCGCCGATCCCGACATCATTACGGCGAGCGCAAAGGCATTTATAAATGGCTTAAATCGTCTTGAATACCTGAAGAAAAATCCGTCCCTGATATTGGACTAAGGATAACGACCAATGACGACAGCAATGACCATAACAGAAAAGATTCTTGCCCGGCATGCAGGCAAGGATTCGGTGAGTCCGGGGGAACTGATAGAGGTCAACATCGACCTGGCCCTGGCAAACGATATTACCGCGCCTCTGGCCATTCGCGTGTTTGATGAGCTGGGCACGGGAAAGGTCTTTGACCGTGAAAAAATTGCACTGGTGCCTGATCATTTTGTGCCGAACAAGGACATCCCGTCTGCCGAGCAGGCCAAGATCATGAAGGATTTTGCCCGCCGACACAAAATCAAACACTATTTTGAGGCGGGAGAAGCGGGCATTGAACACGTGATACTTCCTGAAAAAGGGATTGTTATCCCCGGCGATCTGGTTATCGGGGCGGACAGCCACACCTGCACATACGGCGCGCTGGGCGCTTTTTCAACCGGCATGGGAAGCACGGATCTGGGTGTTTCCATGGCCACAGGCAAGACATGGCTCAAGGTGCCTTCTGCCATCAAGGTTGTTTACGAAGGCAGGCTGCGTCCATGGGTGGGAGGAAAAGACCTTATTTTATATACGATCGGATTGCTGGGTGTAGAGGGCGCGGTTTACATGACCCTGGAATTTACCGGGGAGACGATCAGAAACCTTTCGATGGCCCAGAGGCTTACCATGGCCAACATGGCGGTGGAGGCGGGCGCGAAAAACGGCATTGTTGAGCCTGATGAAATCACGCGCGCTTATGTGGATGGAAGATCTCAGCGGGAAGGCGTTTTTCTGACCAGTGACCCGGATGCGGGCTATGAACGAGTGATCCATGTGGATGTCGCTCAGTTTGGACCCCAGGTTGCCCTTCCCCATTCACCTGACAATGTCCGGTCTGTTTCAGAAATTGATGAGGTCAAGGTTGATCAGGTCTTTATCGGGTCATGTACCAACGGCCGAATGGAAGACCTGCGGGAAGCGGTCAAGGTGTTGGCCGGGCACACTGTTGCACGGGATACAAGGCTTATCGTGATTCCGGGGTCACCTCATATTTATAAGACCGCTATTGATGAAGGGATCATCCAGACGATGCTGGACGTTGGGGCAGTCATTGGTCCGCCCTGCTGTGGGCCGTGCCTGGGCGGTCACATGGGGATCCTGGCCAAAGGTGAGAAGGCGATTTCCACGTCTAACAGAAATTTTATCGGCAGGATGGGCCATGCAAAGAGCGCGGTGTATCTTGCAAATCCGGCCATTGCTGCAGCCTCTGCCATACTAGGAAGGATAGGCGCGCCGGAGGAGATTTGACTGCGGAATTCGGAATGGGGAATTCGGAATGACGATTAAAGGTAAAGAGGTCTTTCGACATTTTCATAAAAGCTCGGAGCGAATCCCTCCACTGGAGGGACAATGATCAACAATCATTCATCGACAGTATTTTTAGGGCTTTGGGCTAAAAGAACTTTTGGTTCAGAAAGAACTCTGAGCAAGGAGAGATGAAACCCATGAATTTTGAAGGCAAGGTTTGGAAATTTGGTGACCACATTGATACGGATGTGATTATCCCTGCCAGATTCCTGAACGTATCGGATAAAGATGAACTGGCAAAAAGCTGTTTTATTGACACCCGGCCTGAGTTTGCCGTAAAGGTCGGATCAGGAGACGTCATTGTTGCCGGGATTAATTTCGGGTGTGGTTCCTCTCGGGAGCATGCGCCCCTGGCCATCAAGGCTGTGGGTGTGGGTGTGGTCATTGCCAGGAGCTTTGCCAGGATATTCTACAGGAACGCGTTTAACATCGGACTTCCTATTCTGGAATCAGAGGAAGTGCCGGATTCCTTTTCCGAAGGTGACCGTATCGCCGTAGACCTCTTAACAGGAGAGATCAAAGGGCTTGATAGCGGGCAGCAATTCCATGCAAAGCCGATTCCTCCGTTTATGCAGGGGATCATCCGTGCGGGAGGTCTGGTTAATTATGTTAAGGAGCAAAAATGATTAGCGACAGTGTAAAAAAGGGAATAGAACGGGCTCCTCATCGGGCCCTCTTCAAATCCATGGGGTATACGGACGAAGAACTGGCACGGCCTCTGGTCGGTATTGCGAGTTCCGCCAATGATATTATCCCGGGGCATATCCATCTGGACAAGATAGTGGAGGCCGTAAAGGCCGGAGTCCTGATGGCAGGCGGCATGCCTGTGGTTTTTGGCGGCATTGGTGTATGCGACGGCATTGCAATGAACCATATAGGGATGAAATACTCCCTTGGTAGCCGTGAATTGATCGCAGATTCGGTTGAGGTCATGGCCATTGCCCACGCATTTGATGCACTGGTACTGGTGCCCAACTGCGACAAGATTGTGCCCGGAATGCTGATGGCGGCGGCAAGATTGGATATTCCCGCAATTATAGTGAGTGGCGGTCCCATGCTTGCCGGGACACACCCTGACGGTGATCCGGACCATAAGATTGATCTTATTTCTGTATTTGAGGCTGTTGGGGCGGTAAGCTCAGGTAAGATGTCTGTTGAAACCCTGACCGAGATGGAGGAGACAGCATGCCCCACATGCGGTTCCTGTGCCGGGATGTTTACGGCAAATTCCATGAATTGTCTTACCGAAGCCATCGGTATTGCATTACCCGGTAACGGCACGATCCCGGCGATTATGGCCGCACGGTTTCGTAATGCCAAAAAGTCGGGCATGCAGATCATGTCCCTGATCAAAGACCAGATCACACCGAGTAAGATAATGACCGAAAAGGCCTTTGCCAATGCCCTGACTGTTGACATGGCCCTGGGGTGTTCAACCAACACTGTGCTCCATCTCTGGGCCATTGCGCGGGAGGCGGGGGTTTCTCTGGAACTTGAGAGAATAAATGAGATAAGCCGTCGAACGCCGCAGCTGTGTTCTTTAAGCCCTGCCGGAGGGCATCATCTGGAAGATCTTAATCGTGCCGGTGGCATCAATGCGGTGCTGAAGGAGTTGTCCGATGCCGGTCTGATCAACAAGGACTGTTTGACTGTGACAGGGAAAACCGTTGGAGAAAACCTCGAGGCTGTGGAGATTCGTGATCGTGAAGTGGTCAGATCAACCACGACCCCATATCGAAACGAAGGCGGTCTTGCCGTTCTGTTTGGGAATATTGCCCCTGGCGGATGTGTGGTTAAACAGGCCGCGGTTGCAGAAAATATGCTTTGTTACGAGGGGCCTGCACGGACGTTTGACTCGGAGGAAGAAGCCACGGATGCGATTATGACGTCAAGGATCAATGGGGGCGAGGTCCTGGTAATTCGCTACGAAGGCCCCAAGGGCGGGCCGGGCATGCGTGAAATGCTGACGCCCACATCGGCCATCGCCGGAATGGGCCTTGACGGTCAGGTGGCGCTCATCACGGATGGACGATTCTCCGGTGGCACAAGGGGCGCATCCATCGGGCACGTATCCCCCGAGGCCATGGAAGGGGGGCCTATCGCGGCAATAAAAGACGGCGATATGATAGAGATTGACATTCCGAACAAGAAAATAAACGTCAAATTGTCGGACGAGGAAATTCAAGAGCGTCTTTCAGCCTGGCGTGCCCCTGAGCCCAAGATAAAACAGGGGTATATGGCCAGATATGCGCGCGGGGTTTCTTCGGCCAGTGAGGGTGCCGTATTTAAATGACGGAACCAATTTCAAAACGCCCCATTTTGGCCAATCTCAGCGTTGGGCTCAAGTTTTAATCCTCAAAATACTTAATGTATGTCTGCGGTTAAAATTTTCGCCGCCTTGATTTTGACCAAACTGAGACGTTTTGAAACTGATTCGACAGTGAAAGAAAGATTCAAAAGGGAGGGGGTGCTTGTGGCAAAGCTGACAGGTGCGCAAATCGTGTTTCGGGCCCTGCAGGAAGAAGGGGTGGATACAATTTTCGGATATCCCGGCGGTGCTGTTCTGGACGTTTACAATGAATTGCCTCAAACAAATATCCGTCATATCCTTGTCCGCCACGAGCAGGGAGCTGTCCATGCGGCAGACGGATATGCCCGCGCCTCGGGAGGTGTGGGGGTTTGTCTGGTCACTTCCGGTCCGGGAGCCACCAATACGGTAACCGGGATTGCTTCAGCCTACATGGATTCTGTCCCTGTTGTCGTGCTGACCGGACAGGTGCCGACCCAGCTGATAGGGAACGATGCCTTTCAGGAAGTGGACATTGTGGGAATCACGCGACCCTGCACCAAACACAACTATCTGGTTACTGATATTAAGGATATTGCACGCGTAATTAAAGAGGCCTTTTATATCGCAAGGTCAGGACGGCCGGGCCCGGTTCTCGTGGACCTGCCCAAAAACCTGATGAGCATGACCGCGGACTACAAGCCTTTGAAAGCGATCAAGCTCAGATCTTATCAGCCCACTTACAAGCCGAACATAAAACAGCTTCATAAGGTGGTGAAGCTGATTAAAGGCGCCAAAAGACCTATGATTCTGGCCGGCGGCGGGGTTTTACTGTCAAAAGGATCCAGGGAACTCACAAAATTTGTCAAAAAAATCGATACGCCCGTTGCGGCGACCCTTATGGGCCTTGGCGTGTTTCCGACTAAAAATAATCTCTGGCTGGGCATGATCGGGATGCACGGAACCTACCGCGCCAACATGTCATCCGGGGCCTGTGATCTTCTCATAGCCATCGGGGTCCGTTTCGATGACCGTGTGACCGGGAAGACAGACTTGTTTGCAAATCAGGCCAAAATTGTTCATGTTGATATTGATCCCACATCAATTAAAAAAAACGTACCCGTGACCATTCCAGTCGTGGGAGATTGTAAGACCACCCTTGAATTGTTAAATGACCTTCTGGAGAAAGAGGATTTTTCCGGACTCCGAAAACAGCGCAAACCCTGGCTGAACCAGATCGAAAAATGGAAGAGTACCCAGCCGCTTGCATACAAGCAGAAAGATCTGATCAAACCCCAATATGTCGTTGATAAGCTGTATGAACTGACCAAGGGCAAGGCCATTATTACCACCGAGGTGGGACAGAACCAGATGTGGGCGGCACAATACTACCATTTTGACAGCCCGAATTGCTTTATCACTTCAGGGGGATTAGGATGCATGGGTTTTGGTTTGCCGGCAGCAATCGGCGCACAGATTGCCTGTCCGGATAAACTCGTAGTGGATATCGCAGGGGACGGCAGCATTCAGATGAACATCCAGGAGATGGCAACGGCGGTTCAGAATAATCTGCCTGTTAAGGTGGTTATATTGAACAATCAGTACCTGGGAATGGTGCGGCAGTGGCAGGAGATGTTCTATGACCGTTGCTATTCCTGCACAGATATGGCACATGCACCTGATTTTGTGAAACTGGCCGAGGCGTACGGGGCGGTTGGGTTGAGAGCGAAACACCCGGATGATGTTGAACCCGTCTTGAAAAAGGGACTTTCAACACCCAAAACCGTTATCATGGAGTTTATGGTGGAAAGGGAAGAGAAGGTTTACCCAATGGTTCCGGCAGGGGCTCCCATTACCGATATGCTTCTGCTGTGAATGATTGAAACGAAGCTGAATCTTTTACCGTAAACCTTTTTTCAGGATAGAACCATGAATGAAAACAAACAAGAAAAGCGGATCCTTTCACTGTTGGTGGAGAATCAACCTGGTGTTCTGTCCCGAATCGCTGGGCTGTTCAGCGGCAGGGGGTTTAATATTGAAAGCCTGTGTGTCGCTGAAACCATTGATCCGGATGTGTCAAGGATTACATTGGTGACCGTTGGTGACATAGCAGTCACGGAGCAGGTAAAGAAGCAGCTTAACAAGCTTATTAACATTATTAAGGTGTCTGATTTTACGGACACGGCGTTCGTGCAGCGCGAAATGGCCTTGATCAAGGTGTCTGCCAAGCCCGAACATCGGGCCGAGATCCTGCGAATGGTGGATATCTTTCGAAGCCGGGTGGTTGATGTGGGTGCGGATTATTATACTGTTGAAATGACCGGTGATGAAGATAAGATAACGGCATTCCTGAATCTCCTGAAACCAATGGGTATAAAGGAGATTGCACGGACCGGCGCAATCGCGCTTGCAAGAGAAAAAAATAAAGGAGGCTCAAATGGCAAAAATTGATTTTGGTGGTATCACGGAAGAGGTAATCACATTAGAAGAATTTCCTCTGGAAAAGGCCAGAGAAATACTTAAAGGTGAGACAATCGCTATACTTGGCTATGGTGTTCAGGGACCCGCACAGGCCTTAAACTTGAGAGATAACGGTTTTTCGACACTTATCGGACAAATGGAGGGGGATGCATATTGGGAAAAGGCTATTGCCGATGGCTTTGTCCCCGGCGAAACCCTGTTTCCCATCGAAGAGGCCGCAAAAAGAGGGACAATCATCAAGGAACTCCTTTCAGATGCCGGCCAGGCAGCAACGTGGCCCACAGTAAAAGAGTGCCTGAACGAGGGGGATGCGCTTTACTTTTCTCACGGGTTTTCAATCGTCTATAAAGATCAGACAGGTGTCATCCCGCCTGAAAATATCGACGTTATTCTTGTGGCGCCAAAGGGGTCCGGGACAAATGTTCGCAGAAATTTTCTGGACGGCAGCGGGATAAACTCAAGCTATGCGGTGCACCAGGACTATACGGGCAGGGCAACGGAAAGGACCCGTGCCCTGGGCATTGCCATTGGTTCAGGATATCTTTTTCAGACAACATTTGAGAGTGAAGTCTTCAGTGATCTTACGGGTGAACGTGGCGTGCTTATGGGTTGTCTTGCGGGTACCATGGAGGCGCAGTACAATATCCTGAGAAAAAATGGACACTCTCCCAGCGAGGCATTTAATGAGACCGTTGAAGAGCTGACTCAGAGCCTGATCCGGCTTGTGGGTGAAAATGGTATGGACTGGATGTTTGCAAACTGCAGCACAACAGCCCAGCGAGGGGCTCTTGACTGGGCGCCGAAATTCAGGGATGCAGTGGCCCCTGTCTTTGAAGACCTGTACGATCGTGTTAAGACCGGAAAAGAGACCAAGAGGGTTCTGGAGGCTAACAGTGCGCCGGATTACCTGGAAAACCTCAGAAAAGAACTGGATGAGATCAAGGATTCTGAAATGTGGAAGGCTGGTGCGGCTGTGAGGTCGTTGAGGCCTGAAAATAGAAGAAAAAAATAATTTTAATTAAATCTAAGGTTATCATATGTCAAACAAACACAATATTGCCGTAATCCCGGGTGACGGCACAGGGCCTGAGGTTGTTGCTGAAGCGGTTAAGGCCCTTGAGGCCGTATCCCGGAAATGTCATGTGGATATTCAATTTAAGGAGTTCGGGCTGGGCGGGGACCTGTACCTCAAAGAAGGCAAATTGCTTCCGGACGATGTTATCGGGGAACTGCGGACCGCGGACGCCATCCTTCTGGGAGCTATCGGTCACCCGGGTGTAAAGCCGGGCATCCTTGAAAAAGAGATTCTATTAAGACTGCGGTTCAAGCTGGACCTGTACATCAACCTCAGGCCGGTGACGCTGTTTCCGGGTGTGGACACCCCGCTTAAGGATAAAGGCCCGGAAGACATTGATTTTATCGTTGTCAGGGAGAACACCGAGGGGGTGTACGCAGGCGGCGGCGGTTTCTTGAAAAAGGGAACCCCTGATGAAGTAGCCATTCAGGAATCCATCAATACGAGGAAAGGGGTGGAGCGCTGTATTCGTTTTGCCTTTGAGTGCTGCAGGAAGAGGAATAAGAACAAACTGCTGACGCTCTGCGCCAAGACAAATGTCCTTGTCTATGAATCCGATCTGTGGGAGAGAACTTTCCAGGAGGTGCATAAAGATTATCCTGATATTGACACAAATTATATGCACGTCGATGCCCTGTGCATGTGGATGATCAAAAACCCTGAGCAGTTTGACGTGGTTGTCACGGGAAATATGTTTGGGGACATCATCACCGATATCGGGGCCATCATTCAGGGGGGGCTCGGTATTGCGGCCGGCGGAAATATCAACCCCGAAGGGGCGGCCATGTTTGAACCCATTGGCGGTTCAGCACCCAAATATTCGGGGCAAAATATCATTAATCCCCTGGCAACTATCTCTGCGGCCCAGATGATGCTTGATCACCTGGGGGAGCAGGAGGCAGCCACAGTTTTGCAGGATGCCATAAAAAAGGTCCTGGAAAATGATCTCAAGAGCCTTGAGGCCGGGAACATGGGCTGTGGCACAAAAGAAGTGGGTGACCTGGTAGTCGGCTATATTGAAGGTTGAAGGGGCCCATGGATGACCTGAAAGTAGCGGCCGTTTGCATGAATTCAGTGCCTGGCAAGGTGGAGAAAAACCTTGAGCGAATCCAGGCATTTGTTCTGGATGCTTCTCGAGAGGGCGCAGACATCGTCTGTTTCCCTGAGCTGTCCGTAACAGGCTATACCCTGAAGAATCCCCGAGATATTTACCTTGAGCCGGATTCGGTCAAGGCCATAGATGTGTTGGTCCAAATGGCCCGGGACGCACGGCTGGTCCTTATGGCCGGTCTGATAGAGTATTCAGATGGTACGGGCCCCTTTATTACCCAGGTGGTTGCAGGTCCTGAGGGTTTAATCGGGCTTTACCGGAAGACCCACCTCTCTCCTCATGAAAAGGACATCTACCAGGCAGGAGAAGAAATAGGGGTTTATACTTACGGAAACACCTCATTAGGGATACAACTCTGCTATGAGGCGCATTTTCCGGAGATAAGCACCGTCATGGCCCTAATGGGGGCGGATATCCTTTTCATCCCCCATGCGTCTCCGCGGGGAGATGCCGAAGGAAAGCTTAACAGCTGGCTGAGGCATTTAACGGCAAGGGCCTTTGACAATGGCGTTTTTGTGGTGGCCTGTAACCAGGTTGGCGAGACGGTCGAAGGGTTTTCCTTTCCTGGAGTTGCCGTGGCTCTGGGCCCGAATGGCCAGGAGCTGG
>Ga0209345_10004456_pt1 | contig 13543 bp, 11 predicted proteins | sample Cruoilmetagenom7_FD_187294 | JGI IMG/M metagenome (GOLD analysis project Ga0209345, IMG submission 187294) | Oil polluted marine microbial communities from Coal Oil Point, Santa Barbara, California, USA - Sample 7 (SPAdes) (version 2) | ecosystem: Environmental > Aquatic > Marine > Oil seeps ...
CTTTGGGTCGCTTGTAATCACGCCCCCACGTCAGGTGCAATGCACAGGACAAAGTGGGCGACAGGCCGCAAGGTGTGGCAGGGGACTGTAACTCCCTCGCGGAGACGCACGCCTGGTTCGATTCCAGGGTCGCCCACCACTTTCTCCTCCTTCGATGACCCATGACCCCGCGAAAGCTTTGCCCGGGGCCACCGATCGATCCCCCGGATCGATCCTGCACATTACAGCCATGTGGCAGGGCCCGCCTGCGGCTCCCTCGCGGAGACGCACGCCTGGTTCGATTCCACAATTACCACCACGTCCCCCCTCCGATGAACACCGTTTAAGGACCCCGCCCCACCTCACGGGATCAGCACGTCACCCCGAGTGAAGCCTGCGGTGTCCATGCTCAGCTCATCATAGACCAACTGCACCCGGACCGATTGGACCGAGCCGCGCTCGAAGGTCAGAAACGGCTGCGGATCCTCATCGAGAATCGCATTCGGAGCGGCATGTGTTTCGTGGCAGGGCGGCAAAGGCCAATCTCGGAGCGGCGCGTTGTTCACCCCGATGGCCATGGCGGCCAGCCCGCAACGCCAGCTCCACAAATGCGTGACATAGACGTAGTCCTTGCCGTCATAGTCCCGGACAGCGATCCAACTGCCCCGTGTCGTGTTCAAGATCGGTTTGACCTCGGCTGCCGTGGTGAACCTGCCTGTGGGGGTCTGATCCTCGGCCACCAATCCTGCGGGCACGACCTCCATGATAAATGCGCGATTGGGCGTATCTGGCGAGGCGGGGGCGGATGGGCTGGCGGGGGCTGCGGGCGATGCAGGTCTTGCTGATGCGTCTACCTTCGATGGCACATCGGGGCGTCCGACCCCGTCCGCGGGCGCGCCTCCCCCACCCAAGGTGATCGCAACGACTGTAAAAGCAAACTCAAACATCGCAAACTCTCCGCAGGCCGCTCAATTTGCTGCCTTTTGTCGATAGGTACTTGCCCCTATACTATCCAAAACCCAGAGGCCGCGCCTAAGTATGACACGCAACTCGCGTATCCCGCAAATTTTCAACGTTGTCATCGTGGCCCAGCACGGGCGTCTGGCCTATGAGGCGCTGCTTTTCGCCGCCTCGCTCCGGCATTCATCCCCCGAGTTCAGCGGCCGTCTGCTGATCGCAGAGCCACAACCCGGCCCGCTATGGGAACAAGACCCACGCATCAGTGACGACCGCCTGCGCGACGCGCTGACAGACCTCGGGGCGGAGTTTGTCCCCTTTGAAAGTCGACACTTTGGCAGCGCCTACCCCTACGGCAACAAGATTGAGTTGCTCAGCGCACTGCCCGAGGGCGAACCTTTTGTTTTCTTTGACACGGACACTTTGATCACAGGTGATCTCACGGCTGTGCCTTTCGACTTTGATCGCCCCTCTGCCTCCCTTCGGCGTGAAGGGACATGGCCACAACCACAGCTATACGGGCCGGGTTATACAGGGCTGTGGAAATCGCTTTATGACCAATTCGACCTCGACTTCGCCAGCAGCCTCGATCTCAACCAACCAGACGAATATTGGCGGCGTTATCTCTATTTTAACGCCGGGTTCTTTTACTACCGCTGCCCGCGCGAATTTGGAGACCTCTTTCTGCGCTACGCGCTTGCGGTGCGCGACGATCCCCCGGTTGAGCTCTGCGCGCAGAGCTTTGATCCATGGCTCGACCAGATCGTGCTACCGCTGGTGATCCACGCCCTCGGCGGCGGGCGCGACGCGCTGCCCTCTGGCCTGCTGGATGGCACCGTGTCCTGCCACTACCGTTTCTTGCCGCTGCTCTATGCCCGCGAAAGCGACCATGCCATCCAGGTGCTAGAGGCCATCACCAGCCCCAATCGGATGAAAAAGCTGCTGAAAGAACGCGATGCGATCAAGCGGATGGTGTACCAAGGGCGCGGCGCCAAGGTGCGCGCGCTTTTTGATCAAGACAACCTGCCCCGGCGCGAACAGGCGATCCGCAACCGGATCAAATCCAACGGCTTCTGGATGCGCTGAGCGAACTGTCCCCCGTTGTCTGGATGGATCTTTGCGCCTAGGCTGCGCGAAATCCATTTTTCTGAGAGGACAGACCGATGGCCGATAGCCCCAATCATCATTTTGACACGTTGCAAATTCACGCCGGTGCCCACCCTGACCCGGCCACCGGCGCACGGCAGACGCCGATCTACCAAACCACGGCCTATGTCTTTCGCGATGCCGATCACGCGGCAGCGCTCTTCAACCTGCAAGAGGTCGGCTATATCTATTCGCGCCTGACCAACCCGACGGTCGCGGTGCTTCAAGAGCGGATCGCCACACTTGAAGGCGGCGTCGGCGCGGTCTGCTGTTCTTCGGGCCATGCCGCCCAGATCATGGCGCTGTTCCCGTTGATGGGGCCGGGCAAAAACATCGTCGCTTCCACGCGCCTTTACGGCGGCACGGTCACGCAGTTCAGCCATACGATCAAACGTTTCGGCTGGTCGTGCAAATTCGTCGATTTCGATGATCCGCAGGCCGTGGCTGATGCCATCGATGACGACACCCGCGCGGTCTTTGGCGAGGCCATCGCAAACCCCGGCGGCTATATCATGGACGTGCGCGCCATTGCCGATGTGGCTGATGCGGCGGGCATTCCGCTGATCATCGACAACACCAGCGCCACGCCGTACCTCTGCCGCCCGATTGAGCATGGCGCTACGCTGGTCGTACATTCCACCACCAAATACCTCACCGGGAACGGCACCGTCATGGGCGGCTGTGTGGTGGATTCGGGCAAGTTCGACTGGTCCGCGAATGACAAATTCCCCTCGCTCAGCCAGCCAGAGGAAGCCTATCACGGGATGAAGTTCCACGAGACCTTCGGCGCGATGGCCTTCACCTTCCACGGCATCGCCATTGGGTTGCGCGATCTAGGCATGACGATGAACCCACAAGCGGCGCATTACACGCTGATGGGGATCGAAACCCTGTCGCTGCGGATGGACCGCCATGTGGAGAATGCGGTGAAGGTGGCCGAATGGCTCGAACAGGACGACCGCGTCGATTACGTCACCTATGCCGGGCTTAAATCCTCACCCTATCACGACCGGATGCAAAAGGTCTGCCCCAAGGGCGCGGGCGGGCTTTTCACCTTTGCGGTCAAGGGCGGCTATGATGCCTGCGTGAAACTGGTCAATGGCCTCGATATCTTTAGCCATGTGGCGAACTTGGGCGATACGCGCTCGCTCATCATCCACTCCGCCTCCACCACCCACCGCCAGCTTACGCAAGAGCAGCAGGAAGCGGCGGGCGCCGGACCGGGCGTGGTGCGGATTTCTATCGGGACGGAGAATGCCGACGATCTGATCGCCGACTTGGATCAAGCGCTGGCCAAAGCCACGGCCTGATCCCACTCCCCGCCGGGCAAACCGGCGGGGATATTTGCGCGGCTAGGCTTACTGCCCCGGCGCAATCGCGAAGGTCATTGAGACCTCGGCCTGCACCTCAACCTCACCTTCGGCCACGGCGCTGTCCATCGCCATGCCCATGCGGGCGGCCTCGAACATCTTGGGCTGGGAATGTGAGTTTTCCGTCATGCGCAGCAGCGTGCCCAGCTTCACCCCCGCGGCCTCGGCCAACTGCCGGGCGCGTTCGGTGGCGTCAGTAACAGCGGCTTTGCGCGCCTCGGCCAGCGCGTCTTTGGGATCTTGAAGACCGAAGTCCAAACCGTTGAAATCATTTGCGCCCTCGTTGATCACCGCATCCATCATCGCGCCGAGACGGTCCAAATCGCGCACCTTTACGGTCACAGAATTGCCCGCCTCATAGCCGGTGATGCGCGGCGGCGCGCCATCCTCAATAGGGCGACGATCATGCACCGGGCGCAGGTAGAAGCGGCTGGTCTGACGGTCTTTCGCCGCGATGCCTTGCGCGTCAAGCTGGGCAAGGATCGCAGCGACGGCTTCGGTCACCTTGTCCATTGCAGCCTTGGCGCTGGCAGCCTCTTCGGTCACGCCCAAGGTGATCGTTGCCATATCGGGTGCAGCAGCGACGCTGCCTTGGCCGGTAACAATGATCCCCTGTTCTGGCCCCTCCTGCGCCGAGACCATGCCAGCCCCCGCCATCCACGCCAGTGCCACCCAATTCATCAGTCGCATGTTCGTTCCTTTCCGTGCATCAATGCCCCGCCAGTTGCCCACCGCAAGCCGCCGCTGACAAGCAACTATGGCGCGCGCACCCTTCCCTTGGGCGAACTCCTGCTCTATCCTTTGCAATGACTGCGGCGTGTCTGTAAGTGCGCCCGACCCCATGCTAAAGTCGTCTACGATGAAGCCGAATTTTACCCTCTCCTTGTCGTTCGACGGCATTCGTTTGCTCCACCGTACGGCGGGCGGTTGGCGGCTTGTTGGTGAAGTTGCGCTTGATAGTGACGACTTGGCTGCGGAACTGGCGGTCTTGCGCAAAACTGCCACGGCGCTTGATTCCGGTGGGCTGCGCAGCCTGCTGCTCATCCCCGACGCACAGATTAAATATCTGACCACAGACACCCCTGGAATGGACCAGCCTGCGCGCCGTGAAGCTGCAGCTGCGGCGCTGGAGGGGGCCACGCCCTATGCAGTTGCTGATCTGGTCTATGATGTCAGCGCTGACGGCGGGCAGACCCATGTCGCCGCCGTGGCGCGCGAAACGCTGGATGAGGCCGAAGCTTTCGCTGTTGAGCATCGGTTCCACCCGGTCAGCTTTGCCGCCGCCCCTGCCGCCCATGCCTTTGCCGGCGCACCACATTTCGGGGTGACCAAATCCGCGTCAAAGCTTTTGGACCCCGGCGAAACCGTGGAGCCTGAGGCAGAACCGATCGTAATCACAGGCGCGCTGAGCGCGCCCGAGGGGTCAATCGCCGATCTGGCAGAGACGCCGACTGCCGACAAACCCTTAGCAGAACCAGCGCTTGCCGCCACACCAGACGACACGCCACCACCGGTTGAAGAAGACCTGCCTGCGTTGGCAACGCCCGAGAAAACGCCGGATGCCGCCGAGCCAGCTGCGCTCAAGGCCACACCCGCAGAAGCGCCTCCGCCCATTGATGAAGGATTGCCGACCCTCGACGCGCCGGTGGAGGACCCCACTACACGGGACGCCGCACCAGAGGCGGCGTTGGCCCCCACGCCCAAGACCTCCCCCCCGCCGCTGGAAGAAGACCTGCCCGAGCTGGATGCCGGTCCTACCGCCAAAGGCCAGCGCGAAGCTTCCGAGCAGGCAACGCCACCCATCTCCGGCAGCGTCGCGGCTTCGGCTGCGCCACTCGCCGCAGCCGCTGGTGCCGAGGCAGCGACACCCACGCCCCCCGCCACCACACCGTCCGAACCATCACGCAAGGTGGATTTTTCAGCACCGCCGTCGCGCAGCGCGCCTGCCGCTGGATTTGCAAGCCGCAGTGATGCGAGTGACACAGCGCCAAATCTAGGCGGCGCAAGCCGGGCCACACCGCCGCCCCCGCCTGCCGCCAAGCCGGAACCGACCGCGGCGCCTGCGCCCGCGCTCAGCACGCCGTCACTCCCCGTCGGTGCCCCCTCGCCCGCCGCTGCTCCGTTGGCGCCGCAGATGGCCATCGCACCTGCGACTGCCGCAGCAACGACAGTGGCCGCGACACCCCAGCCTGACAGCAGCTCGCTGACGCCCGATACCCCCGCATCGGTCGGTGCGTTCCTCAGTCGCCGCAAGCCGAAACCAACGAAAGACCGCCGGTCAGCAGCCACCCCAGCCGCCGCCACAGCTACTTCCGAAGCCGACCGGATGACCGTTTTCGGCGCGCGTCGCCGCAACGAAGTGGGCGGCAAGCCACGTTTTCTAGGCCTCATCCTGACGGCGGCCCTCTTGGTATTCCTCGCCGGTGTCGCCGCATGGGCGTCGATTTTTCTGGATGACGGCAACGCGCTTTCGCGGCTCTTTGGCGATCGCAGCCTGCGCAGCACTGCCGAAGCCTTGGCCCCCGCCGACACCCCCACAACGGATGACGAGATCGCCGTTCTGCCCCCGGATGAACCCGCGGAACCCGATGCGATTGAAACCGCCGCGTTGGATGCGGGGCTGACCGACGAGGACGGTGCCGTGCTTGACGCGCTGCGCGACCCCGAGCCGCAACCCAGCACCGAAATGACAGAGGCCGAAGTCGACGCCAAATATGCCACCACCGGCATTTGGGCGCGTGCACCTGACGTGCCCCCGGCCCCTGCAGCGGCCATCGATATTGACGATCTCTACCTCACCAGCATTGACCCAATCAGCACCACGACTGACGCTGTGGCCCTGCCGCCCGCCGCTGGTTTTGGCACCGATACGGCACCCGGCGCGGTGAACTCTCCTGTCGCTGCGGGGACGCGCTTTGCGCTGGATGCACGCGGTCTGGTGGCGCCTACGGTACAAGGTGCGCTTAGCCCCGATGGACATCTGGTCTACCTTGGCCGCCCCCCGGTACAACCCCCGGCCACATTGACCCGGCCCGAGGTTGAGCCCGTCGCCCCAGAGGTCGACAACACGTTGGAAGAGGCGCGCCCCCGCACGCGCCCAGAAGACTTGGAAGAAACCACAGAGCGTGCACAGCTTGACGGTCTGACGCGGTCTGAACTGGCTGGCCTGCGCCCACAACTGCGCCCTCAGTCTGTTCAGGAAAAGGCTGAAGAGGCGCTTGCTGCTGCCGCCGCGCCTGAAGTGACGATTGATCCGATTGATACCAGCGATGCTGTCGCCGCCGCCCTTGCAGCCCCACCGGCAATTCAGAATGCCACGGAACAGGCCACCACCCAATCGCGCCGCCCCGACACACGGCCCCGGAATTTTGACCGTATCGTTCAACGCGCCGCGCGCAGTCCTGAGCCTGCGCAGGTGGCCAGCGTCGCCCCCAAAGCGGTGCAGCCGCGCTTCCCGTCGAAAACCTCGGTCGCGCAACAGGCCACTGTGAAGAATGCGATCAATCTGCGGGATGTTAACTTGATCGGGGTCTACGGCAAACCATCGAACCGCCGCGCCTTGGTCCGGCTGAGCAATGGGCGCTATCAAAAGGTCGAGGTGGGTGACCGTATTGATGGCGGCCGGGTGTCGGCGATTGGCGATAGTGAGCTGCGCTATGTCCGCCGGGGCCGCAATGTCGTGCTGAAGATGCCGAACTAAGGCTTCTTTCAGCCGTAGACAGAGCCGACTGGACACCGAAAAAGGGGCACCGAAGCGCCCCTTCATCTCTTCCCGGATGTGCTGTGGTTATGAGGTCTCAAGCTCGCCGTTGTCGATCTGCTCTTGCTCGATCGATTCAAACAGCGCCTTAAAGTTCCCCTCACCGAAACCGTCATCGCCCTTGCGTTCGATGAATTCGAAAAAGATCGGGCCAATCACGGTTTTCGAGAAAATCTGCAACAGGATGCGCGTTTCGCCCCCGTCAATCACGCCTTCGCCATCAATCAGAATGCCGTGCTTTTGCATCCGGTCCAGCGGCTCTTCATGGCCGGTCACGCGATCCTTGCTCATCTTGTAATAGGTCTCCGGCGGGCCGGGCATGAATTTCAAACCATTGTCAGCAATCGCATCCGTGGCGTCATAGATGTCACGCGCGCCCACGGCGATGTGCTGAATGCCCTCGCCATTGTATTTCTTAAGGTAGGCCACGATCTGCCCGGTCTCGCCCCGGTCTTCGTTGATTGGGATGCGGATACGACCGCAAGGAGACGTCAGCGCGCGGCTGGTGAGGCCGGTGAACTTGCCCGCAATGTCGAAGAACCGGATTTCGCGGAAGTTGAACAGATCGCCGTAGAACTTGAACCACACGTCCATATTGCCCTTGTGCACATTGTGCGTGAGGTGATCGAGGTAGTAGAACCCCACCCCCTCGGGTTTGGAGGTGGCGATCCAGTCGTATTCCCAGTTATAGGGTGACGTGTCGTAATACTGGTCCACGAAATAGATCAGTGAACCGCCGATCCCCATGATCGCGGGCACGTCCAGCACCTTGCCATCCCCCTTGTACTCCTCGGCGCCCTTGGCCACCGCATGTTCCAGCGCCTTTTGCGCATTGGCCACGCGCCAGCCCATCGAGGGCGCGCAGGGGCCGTGTTCATCGACAAAGCGCGCGGCAAAGCTTTCGGGGTCATGGTTCAGCACATAGGTGATGTCACCCTGCTGCCAAAGCTCGACCTTTTTGGTCTTGTGATTGGCGACATGGGCATAGCCCATCTTGGTAAAGACATCGCGCAGCGCCTGCGGGTCGGGGCTGGCAAATTCGACAAACTCAAAACCATCGGTGCCGGCGGGGTTCTCTGCCGTGATGGTTGATTTCGGGGCGTCATGTGGGAAAGGGCCCATGCCAGTCTCCTTTGCTATTGGATTTTACCCACCATACGCCGCCGGCCCTGCGCAGTTTGCGCGTATTGCGGCATACTTCTGGCCATTTTCGCGCGGCTGCCGCATACTGGGTCAAATCTACGCGGGAATTACGCATCATGTTGGATGAAACAGACCGGCGATTGCTGACGGCGCTGCAAAAGAACGCCCACCTCACGGCCCAAGAGCTGGGTCAACAGCTTAACCTATCCTCCAGCCAAGCCGGGCGCAGGCGGCAGCGGTTGGAGGCGGACGGCTATATTCGCGGCTACCACGCGCGGCTTGATCCGGTGCGGATGGGGCTGAATGTGCAGGGCTTTGTGCAGGTGCATCTGGGCACCCATGGGCCGGAACATTCCGCCAGCTTTGCGCGGCTTATGGCCACCCGTCCCGAGATTGTGAGCGTCTGGACGATGACAGGGGATGCGGACTATCTGTTGAGGGTCTATTGTGACGATCTGCCGAGCCTTAACAGGCTCATTCACGACGTTCTCCTGCCGCATCAGGCCGTTAGCCGGGTGCATAGTCAGATCGTCATGGACCAACTGAAACAGGACGGGCCGCTGCCCACCTGACCCTGAGAAAGGACCGTAATGGAAGGTTTCTTGTTCCAAGCCTCCGTCTATCTTGCCGCCGCCGTGATCGCCGTGCCGATTGCGGCGCGTTTGGGTCTGGGGTCGGTGCTGGGCTATCTTGCCGCGGGCATTCTGATCGGCCCGGTGTTGGGGCTGGTCGGGTCCGAGACGAAGGACGTGCAGCATTTCGCGGAATTCGGCGTGGTGATGATGCTGTTCCTCATCGGGCTGGAGCTGGAACCCCGCGCGCTGTGGGACATGCGGCATAGGTTGCTGGGCATGGGCGGATTGCAGGTGCTGCTGTCAACGGCGGCCTTGATGGCCATCGCCATGGCCTATGATCAGCCATGGCGCGTGGCGCTGGCGATCGGTCTGACGCTCTCGCTCTCCTCCACGGCGATCGTGCTGCAGACCCTCTCAGAAAAGGGATTGATGCGAACGCAAGGGGGCAGATCCGTCTTCTCGGTACTGCTGACCCAAGATATCGCGGTGATCCCGATCCTCGCTTTCCTGCCACTGCTGGCAACGGGGCTTGCCGGGGGGATCCTGCCCAACGGAGCCATTTCGCTTGATCCGCAAGAGGTTGAGAACGCCCATCTGAGTGCAGAGGCCAGCCACGCCAACGGCGCGGCCCAAGCTGCCCAAACTTTTGTACAAAGCCTGCCCGGCTGGGGTGTGACGCTGGTGACCATCGGGGCCGTGGCGGCGATCATCCTCGTGGGCGTCTACCTGACCCGCCCGGTGTTCCGCTACATCCACCTCGCCAAACTGCGCGAGATGTACACGGCGCTGGCGCTGCTGATCGTGGTGGGGATTTCGTCGCTGATGACGGTGGTGGGCCTTTCGCCTGCGCTTGGCGCTTTCCTTGCCGGTGTGGTCTTGGCCAGCAGCGAGTTCCGCCATGAGCTAGAGACCGACCTTGAGCCTTTCAAAGGGCTGCTCTTGGGGCTTTTTTTTATCACCGTGGGCGCGGGCATCAACTTTGTGCTGCTCTTCGAAAAACCGCTGATCCTGATCTCCATGGCGCTGTTGGTCATTATCGTCAAAGCACTGATCCTGATGGGGCTGGGGCGTCTGTTCCGTCTTAAAGGGCGCGATGGCTGGCTGTTTACATTGGCGCTGGCACAGGCCGGTGAGTTTGGTTTCGTGCTGGTCAGCTTCTCCCTCGCCACCGGGGTCATGCCGGACCCGATTGCCGAGACGCTGCTGCTGGTGGTGGCGCTGACCATGCTGATCACGCCTTTGCTTTTCATCCTCTATGATCTCATCAGCAAGCGGCTTGATGACAGCAGCCCCATCGTCGCGGATGAGATCGACAGCAGTGGGCCTGTGATCATCGCGGGCGTGGGTCGGTTTGGGCAGATGGTGAACCGCATGGTGCAGGCCAGCGGTTTCGCCACCGTCGTGTTGGACCACAACCCCGAGACCATCGCCGTCATGCGCCGCTTTGGTTTCAAAGGATTTTTGGGCGACCCGACGCGGCCTGACATTTTGCGCAAGGCCGGGCTACAGGATGCCAGCGTGCTGGTGGTGGCGCTGGATGACCCGAAGGCGGCAGTGTCGCTGATTTCTTACGCCCGTAAGGAGAACCCATCCCTGCATATCGTCACCCGCGCGCGCGACCGGACAGAGGTGTACCGTCACTATCAAGCCGGGGCCGATGACATCGTCCGCGAGATGTTCGACAGCTCCCTGCGTGCAGGGCGCTATGTATTGGAAAATATGGGGCTTTCAGGATTCGAGGCCAGCGAAGCGCAAAAGCTTTTCTACGCCCATGACCGCGCCTCGGTCCGCGAATTGGCAGCCCTTTGGCGGCCCGATGTACCGCCCTCGCAGAACGCGGCCTATGTCGCCCGCGCCAAAGAGTTGCAAAAAGACCTAGAGACGGCCTTTTTGAACCTGGGCGAAGACAAAGCCAAGAATAGTACCTAATGCGGCGGCCCCATGCGGGGGCCGTCTGGGGCCGTACTATGCGTCGCTAACGCCCGCTTCGGCAAAGGTCGCCATGCCCGCGTGACAGGCCAGCGCGGTCTTCAGGATGCCAATCGCCAGCCCCGCGCCAGACCCCTCCCCGAGCCGCAGGTTCAGCTGAAGCAACGGCTCTTTGTCCAGCGCTTCCAACAATCGGCGGTGCCCGCTCTCAGAACTAAGGTGCCCCGCCACGGTGTGGTCAAGCGCGCCGGGCACGCTACGCGCAAGGCAGAGCGCCGCAGCACAGCAGATAAAGCCGTCAAGGATCACCGGAATGCGCAATTGTCGTGCGCGGGCCATGGCCCCGGCCATCCCTGCCAACTCGCGGCCACCCAACCGGCGCAGTGTCTCCAACCCGTCACCCTTGTCCGCGTGCAGCGTAATGGCTTCGGTCACCACCACTGTCTTGAGTGTGAGCCCCGCGTCATCCACACCGGTGCCCCGTCCGGTCCAAAACTCGGCCCCTCCGCCCAAAAGCGCACCGGCAAGAGCCGCCGCGGATGTGGTATTGGCAATGCCCATTTCGCCCACCACCAGCAAGTCTGCATCAGCGTCAACCGCCTCCCAACCGGCGCGCAGGGCATCGACGAGTTCGGCCTCATCCATCGCAGGCTCGGCAGTGAAATCTTTGGTTGGCGCCTCAAGGGACAGCGGCACCACATCAAGGCTAGCCCCATTCACCCGCGCGATCTGGTTAATTGCGGCCCCGCCGTGCTGGAAGTTCGCCACCATCTGGGCTGTCACCTCAGCCGGAAACGCTGATACGCCCCGCGCTGCAACACCGTGATTGCCCGCAAAAATGATGATCTGCGGCGCTGATATCTCGGCCCGTGCGCCGCCACGCCAACCGCGATACCAGATCGCCAAGTCCTCTAGCCGGCCCAGTGCACCGGGGGGTTTGGTAAGGATGCCGTCATGGGCCCGCGCCTCTTCCATCGCGGCGCCGTCACAGTCGGGCATGGACTGCAGAAGGCTGCGAAATTCGGTAAGATTGGCGAAAGACGTGGTCATATGCGGCCCTTTGCGGATTGATATTTAACCGTTTCTAGCCTTAGCCTGTCGGCGCTGAAAGTGCCGAAGGGGCGAATTTATGGCCATTCCCGACATCTCCGCCCTTAAGCACGCCTTTCGCGCGCGCGACATCGCTGTGGCCTTTGCTTTGCTGACCCGCCTGCCCCTGCCCCATTTTCATTTTCAGGCCGAAGTTCACCGCCCGCCCGCGCGCAGCGCTTGGGCCTATCCGCTGGTCGGCATCGTGTTGGGACTTATTGCAGGCGGCGTAGGGCTGGCGCTGACACAGATGGGCGCAACCCCGCCGCTCGCCGCTGCTTTCGTTCTGATCACCACGGTCATGCTCAGCGGGGCAATGCATGAAGATGGTTTGGCGGATTGTGCCGATGGGTTTTGGGGCGCTTGGTCGGCGGAAAAACGGCTGCGCATCATGAAAGACAGCGTGATCGGCACTTACGGCGTTGTGGCGCTGGTTCTGTCGCTGCTGTTGCGGTGGTATCTGATCAGCGAATTGATCACCGACGGTGCGCTTGTCTGGGCGCTTGTCATCGCCTCCTGTGGCTCGCGCGTCGCGATGGTCTGGGTGATGGACAGCCTGCCCACCGTGCGCCGCGACGGGCTGTCAGATCGCACAGGCCGACCCGGTGAATTGGCATCGGCTGTGGCGGTGCTGATCGGAGTGGTGGTGATCGTAGTGGCGCCGGTCTATTCCGCTTGGCGTTTGGTGCTGTTAGGGCTGGTTGGGGCGCTGGTGGTGCGGCAGATCGCCAAACGCAAGATCGGCGGGCAAACCGGCGATGTGCTGGGCGCGACCCAACAGGTGACAGAGATTGCCTTGTTAATCGGTTGCCAGATGATGGCCTATGGCTGGCAGGCCATTCCCTAAAAAAAACCGCGCCCCCTAGAGGGACGCGGCATGTTCTCAAACTTGTGCGCCTTTAGGCCGCGACGCGGCTTTCCAGCACATCGCCGACTTGCTTTGCAGCAGCAAGCTCATCCCCGCCAGAGACAGCCGCCACTTCGCGGGTCAGACGCTCAAGCGCGGCTTCATAAAGCTGACGCTCGGAATAGCTCTGCTCGCGCTGATCGTCGGTGCGGTGCAGGTCGCGCACGACCTCTGCAATGGCGATCAGGTCGCCAGAGTTGATCTTTTGCTCATACTCCTGCGCACGGCGCGACCACATGGCGCGCTTGACCTTGGCCTTGCCTTTGAGGGTCTTCATCGCGTGGTTGATCACGTCAGGCGTCGACAGTGCGCGCATGCCGATTTCGGTCGCCTTATGCGTGGGCACCCGCAGGGTCATCTTGTCTTTTTCAAAGGAAATCACGAACAGCTCCAGCGCGATGCCGGCCACTTCCTGCTCCTCGATCGAGACGATCTGGCCCACGCCATGCGCAGGGTAGACAACGAACTCATTCGGGCGGAAATCAAGCTTCTTCGATTTGGTCATATAGATCGCTCCTTGGCGCGCGGGGGATGCCCCGCAATTAACTCATACACCTGAACAACACGTCAAAACGCATACGAAGCACCGCCAGAGCGGCTTGCGTTCGGGTGCGTCTGATCTAGAAATGTGAGGTCAACCTTGGCAGCAGGGTCGAAACATTATCAGGCTCGTGTGTTACAGCTTGAA
>Ga0209345_10004457_pt1 | contig 13536 bp, 8 predicted proteins | sample Cruoilmetagenom7_FD_187294 | JGI IMG/M metagenome (GOLD analysis project Ga0209345, IMG submission 187294) | Oil polluted marine microbial communities from Coal Oil Point, Santa Barbara, California, USA - Sample 7 (SPAdes) (version 2) | ecosystem: Environmental > Aquatic > Marine > Oil seeps ...
ATCCCTCATCACACAGTTATAGTTGCAAACGACGATAACTACGCTCTAGCCGCTTAAGTCGGCTAGCGCCGCACTCTAAGGTGTCTGTAACTCAGAGGTTCGCGGTGTCATATGAGACAGAATCGCCTGGATGCTTTGCTCTAAGCTGAACGGTTAAAACTAAAAGAGCTCGCCCATAGCACCCTGGCTCTCGGGTCGCGACGGGTTAATTGAATAGAGATGCCTAAGCATGTAGATCTTGAGGCAGAGGATTGGCGGACGCGGGTTCGAAACCCGCCACCTCCACCACTTACCCTTCCCACCCAGACCCAACACTTCCCTATACACTAGAAACCACGGGCCTTCCGGCCCATAATGGTTCCCAACGGTTCCCAACCGCACCCAGCAAAGCCGGGGTACATTGGGGGTATAATCGGGGGGACATTCGATACCCCCACAAGCGATACCCCCAAACTGATACCCCCAACCCGAATTGAACAGGGGGTGATCCATGCCATTGACTGACCGACAAGTGAAGGCCGCAAAGCCGCAAGAGAAAAAGTACAAGCTCGCTGACGAGAAAGGGCTGTATCTTGAGGTGCGCCCCAATGGCTCAAAATACTGGCGCATGAAGTACCGATTCCACGGCAAGGAGAAACTGGCCGCCTTCGGTGTGTACCCAGATGTAACCTTGGCCGCCGCCCGTGAACTCAGAGACGCCGCTCGACAACAGCTTACCCAAGGCATCGACCCCAGCGCAGCCAAGAAGGCACAGAAGCAGGCAGGCCGCACCGCTGCCGAAAACAGCTTTGAGTTGATCGCCCGTGAATGGTTCTCTGTTCGCATGAGCGATAAATCAGAAGGTCATCAAGCCCGGACGATGCGCGCACTGGAAAAGCACCTGTTCGGCTCAATCGGCAATCGCCCCATTTCAAAGATCAGTGCGCTCGACCTGCTGCCGGTACTTCGCAAGATCGAGGACAAGGGCCATGTAGAAACCGCGCATCGAGTGAAGCAGGTAGCCGGGCAGGTATTCCGGTATGGCATTGTGACTGGACGTTGTGAACGTGACCCCAGCGCCGACCTGAAGGACGCACTCAAGCCCGCCAAGAAAAGCCACTTTGCCGCCATCACCGATCCGAAAGAGCTTGGCCGCCTACTGGTTTCCATTGATGAATACCCCGGAACCCCGGCTGTGATTGCCGCCTTGAAGTGTTCGGCCCTTTGGTTTTGCCGCCCCGGAGAGCTTCGCCACGTTCGCTGGAATCAGATCAACTGGGAGGAAAAGCGAATAGAGATCACAGCAGAAAAAACTTTCCAGCAACACATAATCCCGCTGGCCAAGCAGAGCATAGAGATACTGGAGAACCTGCAACCGATTACAGGCCGCAGCGAGTACGTGTTCCCAAGCGCCAGAGGCGCCAGCCGTCCAATGTCAGACGGCGCGGTACGCATTGCCTTGAGAGGTATGGGCTACGATCGTGATACACACACAGCTCATGGATTCCGTGCCACTGCTCGCACCTTGCTGGACGAGGTTCTGAATTATCGTGTGGAATGGATTGAGCAACAACTCGCCCATGAAGTAAAAGATGCTAATGGTAGAAGCTATAACCGCACCCAACACTTGGAGCAGCGTCGCAAGATGATGCAGCACTGGGCTGATTACCTGGACCAGCTAAAAGCTGCAGCCAGCACCAGCAACGTGATTAATGCCAATTTTGGTGGCCGCTCCGCCTAACAGAACAACGCTCACTGCAAGAAAAGCGCATTCCGCCATACGACACTACTTCGGCGGCATGCGCTCTCACCGAGCTTACAACTGCGACAACATCTGCTGCACAACCCCGCTGTTCTGCGCCAGCAGCCTAGCTATAGACGCATCAAATGCCCGCTTGAACTCCGGGTCCTGTGCATAGTTGCGATATAGGTCCAACTCGCGTCGGCGCTTTTTGTTGATCGCATTTTCGATGATCTTTTCCAGCGCAAGCTGACTGTTCTGCTTGTCCGGGTTGTTGAGTACCTGCGCTTCGTAGTTGGCATCACTGATTACATGCTGAGCGATGTTTATCAGCTTCACCTTCTGTTCTTCCGGAGTAGCGTCCCACCCCTCAAATTTAGCCTGGTAACTCATGGGCGCTCCCCTACATTCGCCGCCGCGACCGAGACATCATCTATTAGTCGCTTGATTATAGGGTGGCTCAACTTTGACGCCAGAGGAGACACATAGTCACGCCCCTGGTTCCAATGCAAATTAGTATTGTAGATTAAGCCAAGTAAGAAGTAGCTTTCTGGAATATCAATTCCAGCTTTAGATACCACCTCAAGTTTATTTGATGTTCCGTGCTGACCGATAAAACTTTCTTGCCTATCCTCATCAACCAGCAAGTTGTATCCCAGAAGTTCAACAATAATCCTTACAGCAAAGCAAACAGCGACGGTGTCGTAGTTCTTATTATCCAAATATCTCTTGAGCTCATCGTTAACGTAACTTTTGAATAAATTCGAGTTTCGCCAATCTATGGGGAGAAAATCTGGCCATTCATCTACTATTTCATGGAATTCTGGATGAAAATGAAACCAGTATTTTTCAAGATACTCCTTAACTGGAGCAACGATATCCTTGTATTTATCTGAGTCTCTAAATTCAACCAACCTTAAAATATCTTTTGACTTACCTGTTGGCTTTGATCGTAGATAATTGATATTAATTTTGTGCTTATTAAAGCAGAAATCAAAAAATACACCGGGATCAAGGTGGGTTAGAATAACGGGATAGATGACTTGGTCGCGAACTTTGTACGCCTCTATAATCGAAGTCACATAATACTGAAAAGCCACCAAGTTGGCGTCATCTAGATAATCGAAAACCTCGTCAATAACCAATATTAGAGGCTTTTTACTATCTTCGTACAAGGTTTTATGTAGCTGAACCACAAGTGTAATAATGTCACGCTGACCATTTGACAGCTGGTGAGCTTTTGGAAAGTTAATTATAAGCTCTTTCTTTTTCTTTTCTTCTTCAACTTTTGCCCACTTCCAGTTTGAACTATTAAAATTGGCTACGAGATTTTCATAGTGTGCTTTGATGTCTGAATAATGCAGCCAATCTTTAGCAACAGTAAAAGCTTTGGGGTCAGCAGCATGTATGCCAGCAATCTGATAAGCAATAAAAAACGCTTCCACTGGGGAGCTCGTGGCACCATACTGAACTAGGCATTCAGAAATTTCTCCTAAAAGTGCTACCGATCGTAATTCACCTAAACAGTTTTCCATAATCCATTTATATATATCAGCTGTGGTTCCATTCTGTTGGTTAATTTTATCGATTATGGCATTCACCGCTGCCTGAATTCTAACTTGGGTGAATTTCGATAGGTCAACTTCCTGAATGGCTTTTAAAAGTTTTGGGTCTTTGAGCAGCTCTGATATGTTAGGCAAGACTTTTCCGTTCTGGCCAAAGTTAGCCTTAGATTCGGCTGGCCTATAGGAAAAATCAGCTTTCACCGGAATTTTGCAAATTGTTATGGGTTTCACTTCAATGGTGGAGGACACTGCTCCCTTGAAATGCTTTTTCGCTTTCGGAGTTAGGCCGCTATTGACTACCAATACGTCAAAAGTTTTCCGAATATCATTCTTAGTTATGTTAGCGGTTAATTTCTGTCCGTCAACTGTAATGCTCAGCTCTGGTGCCAATTGATCGTTTTCTTTATGACGATCATTTTCGGAAAGATCTATTCGCTTGGTATTCATCGAAGAAAATGCGATAGCGATAGAACTCTTGCCAAAACCATTAGGAGCAACCAACAGATTAGGTTTATACGGTTTTAGTTGCACCTTAAAGCATTCATGTGAAATGCCTTTGATGTTCTTTATCTCAACTTGGCTGATGGTCATGGCCTAACTTCCTTGTTTTACCGATACCGGCCCATTTATTGGCATGGGAAGGAGTCGGTCTCTAAATTATTTTTTACTAAGTCGAAGTGAGTTTCGCAAAGGGGCGGAGGGAGCAGGAATGCTTCTCCAGTACCTCAGTCAACGCCAGTGCTCCGGTATCACCAAGTCGAACGACTTGGCTGCATATTCCAGCATGGCGATGATCTCTTTGTGCCGCTGCTGATCGTACTCCTCGCCAGCCTGTTTCTTAGCCACAATCTCTTTGAGGTGATCCAAGTCGAACATCCCCAGCTTGTAGAAGTTACTCCAGGTCGGCTCTCCGAACAGGTTGTAGATCACCTGTGTTGAGTCTCGCTCGCTGGCAAGGCGCTTGGGTTCTGGGATCTTGAGAGCCGCGGCTTCGGCTTCGTCCCGGTTTTCATAGGTATTCAATAACTTCATGCTTATCCACACGCTAGCGCAATCAGCTTGGCTGAATAGGATTGCTCAGGCTTAACGATATTTCGGTGATGAAGCTCCCGCTCCAGAACAGCTTCGATCTTGTGTAAATCAACGGGTGTACCAGCATTTCGGGTTTGAGCCCTAAAGATGCTGTCGATTTGCTTCTCTAACTGGGGTAGCCGGTTGCCTTCAACATCGACCGCTAGCTTCATAATGGAATGGACACTGTGCCCTTTTTCGTTGGTAGCACGAACCTCCCAGATGGAGACAGACTCACCAGGATTGAGCGTATCAGAACTAAAGCCGAGTGATTCTGGGTCGAGGTTTCGGTATTGATCGAGCTGCTCAGAGATAACCGGGTGGTCTAGGCCAATCAACTGAAGGCTCTCAGAGTTGGTCGCCTCTTCACGGTCTGTGGTGAAGAGCAGCTGCTCTGAACCATCTTTCATCAGTGCAAATTGTTTATCAGAGCGCACTTCGATTGCTTCGCCTTTATATGGTAGAGCTTTCTGAATAAACCTTAAAAGATCATCAATAGAGGCTTCGGTATCAGACAAAGGGGCGTACTCATCCAGGCTGAAGCCATCCAGATCCTGGAATAGCTCAAACACCGCATCCTTGGCATGGCGAGCATTATCCATAGCAGCTTCGAGCTCAAGCCGTGTCCGTTTCAACTCGGGGTCCTGTAGGGCTTTGGAATAGAGTTGCTGGTAATTCACTTGTTCTGACAGTTGTCCCAGAATCTGAGACCGAAGATCTTCTTCTACCTGACCTTTCTCATCCATCTTGCCCAAGGCTTTGGCGATCTCTTCAAGCTTGTCATCGAGCAGCAGGAAGATTCGCCCTTCGATGGTGTCACCCAGTACCAGGTTGTAGACCTGTGCGGTATCCGTCTGACCGTATCGATGAATACGGCCGATACGTTGTTCCATATCCATCGGGTTCCACGGCAGATCGAAGTTAAACAGCACGCGTGCATGCTGCAGGTTGATACCCTCTCGACCCGCTGCGGTACAAATCATGACCCTTGGGCCATTAGCTTGCTTGAAGCGTCGTTCTGCCGCCAGTTTGCTACCGTGGTCGCCACCTTTCAGAACCACCACACCTTGGCCGGGATACGCTTTTTCTATCTGCTCACCGAGCATCTCGACCGTGCCAAGGTAGGTCGCAAAAATCACGATGCGTTCTTCAGGATTTTGCTGCCAAAGCACCCCGAGAGCACCTATCAGTTTATCAACCTTGGTTTCTCGTGCGGCAGGGAACAGACACAGCAATTCTTTGATACGGAACCGCTCTTCGGGCAGTGCGTAAGCAACAGCTTCCATCGCCGCATCTTCAGCAGCAGCGGTTTCCAACTCGTCAGTAAAAGTGTCAGATGCCGCCGCCAACTGCTCTTCGTTAATCTTTTTCAGCAGGCGTCGCTTGATGTCATTCAGGATGCGATCCACTTCCAGCTCTGCAAGCCGGTCAGTGCCTAAATCAAACTCTATGCGAATCTGCTCTTTAGCCTCATCAAACGCGAAGTCTCTGGCATCGATGTCCAAGTTCTCATCGTGCATCAGCCCTTCATGAACGGTGAGCGCTAGCAGACGCCTTCTCAACGTACGATGTACTGCTGCAAAGCTGGACGCAGCGATCTTCTGAAAGATTGTCATGACAAATCCCAGCGCGGTGCCTTTGCCACCTTGCTTCTTCGCCAGGGCAAAACCATCACGCAGGTATTCGTTCAGGGCATTATAGAACTCACGCTCTGAGTCAGACATCGAAAAGGCTTCGGTATGCACCCAGCGTCTGGCGAATAGCGTTGAGCCATCCGCTTTACAGGCATCCGCCTTGGTCCGCCGAAAGATGATTGGATTGAGTCGATGGCGCTCTTCGACCATCTCCGATTCACTGGAGAACAGTGTTGGATCTAGCAAGTCGACAAGTTTCCAAAACCGATAGTGATCTCCTTGGTGCGGTGTTGCAGAAAGAAGAATCATATCTCTGCTGTGATCCCGCAACGCCTCAGCGAGTTTGTAGTTCTGGGTTTTACGAGTCTTGCTGCCCTGTTTGTAGGCCGTACAGTGATGGGCCTCATCGAAGACGATCAAATCCCAGCGCGGGGCTTCGAGCAGCTTCTTGATCCGTGCTGGCCGCTTTAAGGTGTCGATACTGGCGATTAGCAAGTTGTGTTTGGCAAACGCGTTACTACGCCGGTCACTAACGTCCCCTTCGCGACCAAATACCTCGAAATTTAGATTGAATACGTCATTTAGCTCGCGGTGCCAGTTATTCACCAGGCCCGCAGGCACCACCATCAAGGCACGGTTTAGTTCACCCCGGCTGGCCAGCTCCCGCAACACCAGTGCGGTTTCAATTGTTTTACCTAGCCCTACCTCGTCAGCAATCAGAAACCGGCGTGGACTTGCACAAGCAATGCGATGCGTCAGCACGACCTGATGAGGCAGCAGGTCAATCTTGGCAGAGGTCAGCGAGCTAGCGGAATCCTGAAGCGGCAATTCATGTGCTTTCCAGGAAAGCCAAGCTTTCGTAGCGCTATCTGCCCGGCTGTCTATATTCGCGACAACACGCTCATTATGACTGAGCGCCACATTGAGCGTGCTGACAGGCACCTGCCGCTCGCCCTGAGGGAAAAACACACGGGCATAGTCGCCCGCTGATGAAATAACGACACCTAGGCCAAAGTCGTGATGGCTGACGCGCTCACCGGGTCTAAAACTCATGCTTGCTCCTGTCAGCTGATACGCTCCAGGTATAAACCCAGCCATTCGCTCTGTTTACCACCAGACGCAGATTCGATTCGGCGCACATCTTTCTGCGCACCATTCCAAATGCAGCGAGCCAACGGGAAAAGTTGTGAACCGTACTTACTAGCAAGGCACCATTGGTAGGTATTGGTGGACATGTCTTCCTTCCAACGACCCTGCTCCGGCATCCAGAAAATAAGCGCCGCATCAGCATGGTTCTGGAAGTCGTAGATCATTTCGTAGATATCGGATTCTAACCAGTGGAGCGCATTATCTGGGGAGAGCGCATCGACCGCCACATCAAGCCCTGCCACGTAAAGCCCGTCATCATTCACCAGCGGCATGTCGTCAGGCCAGCCTGCTTCGTAATAGCCAATGAACTGACGCAGGCTTATAACCTGAGTAGCGGCATTCATCTCAGCCAGAGTTTTGCCACACCAGAGCACTGAGATACCGCGTCGTTTCCATTTGTCGTCGGTCAGCACACCGCTCATAGTTCATCTTCCATATCAAACAATGAGATCTGCTGCTGCACCACAGACTGGTGCTCGGCTTCCCAACGGTTATAGAGCTGGCGAGCCGTTATCGTGGCAGTGCGCATGGCGCTGTCGGCACCGTTGTGAATCAGCCAATCCAGCAGTTGCCCTAATGCAGGGTGAGGTTTGAAGCTTTCGTGCAGGATGTCTTTGGTGTTGATGCCGCTCTCAGGATAGCAGGCCCCGACCAGCAGCATGGCCTGATCAAAATCACGACTCGCACTGCGATTGCTGGCCTTACGCTCTTGAGCGATTTCCAATGGCGAGCGCCAGTGAAACGCCTTTGGACGTGTGGTTTCAGTTGCCCAGCCCAAAGCGACAAAAGTAGAAGGGGCTATACCGCTACCCCGCAGGAACTTCTGCATCTGATCACGCTCCACTGAAGGCCGACTTGCAAAGATACGTAGGAACTGTCGAGTATTTGGCTCGCACACCACTGGTGTACCGCCTGATTCTGTTTCCGACTGATCATCCAAAATTTGGTTAATACCCACGAGAGCTTCGTTAACAGTAAATTCGCGGCCTTCCTCAACATAGACCTGGCCATAGTGGCGGGAGAAATACTCCAAGGCCTTTCCGCGCTTGATAACCTGAATGTCCGCTACCGGTAAACCTTCCGATTGATGATGTTCCAATAACACTTGCAGCTGACGCACATCGGCAAGAATCTTGCGGCGCAGGCGCGCCCAACTAATTTTGCTAGGTGCTTCAGTGCGCTTACGGCACACATGAATGATGTCATACTCAATGGTCTTGGAACCAAACTCCCCCTTACCCTTGGTTTCATCACTACGGATCGGATAGGTTGCTTCCAGGTAATAGCCAGCATCAAACAGGCTCTCCAATACATCCACCCATGGTTCGTCTTCGCTGTGATGGAAGGTAAAAGCCAAAATACCACCAGGCTTAAGCAGCCGGTTGGCCTCACGCCAACATTCGGTCAACAGACGCTTATAGAAGGAATCGGGATCATCCGGATGACGGGCCTTATTTGAAACGGCCTCCAGTGTTTTCGGGGTGTATTCCCCAGCGTAAATCTCCGGGTATTTGTCTTTCAGAAGTAGCCGTAGCCATACATAGAAAAAATCTGCCAACTCTGCGTAGTGCAGTAGACCGCCAAACGGCGGGTCTGTAATGACCAGATCGTAAGATTGATCTTCGTACTGTGATAACTCGGTCGATGAGCCACAGGTCACTAAAGTCCCTGGTAACACAGGATCTTTGGGCATGGTTTTAGAGCTTTTGCCGCTCACCAATTTACCGATGTCAGCGGACATATTGGTAAGCACTTCGTTGGATACTGTTTCCCAAGGCGCCTTACACCATTCCAGCCCTTTCAGCGTATTTGCTCTGCATGACGCCCAGTTTCCTCGGCCCAAGTTGGCAAAGACTGAGTTCTCAATCACCGTCGATTTTGGATGGTAATTGTTGTTGCTGAACATCGGCTCCATTTTGTCGGCGTTGTTGTTCCAGAAACAAAACATATTCTGGTTGCGCAGATACTGCTGAAATGCGCCTAGTACGATTTCTTTGCTTGTATCACTAAAGCCGAATGCTGTATCAATCGCCTTAAGAGTTTGCGCATGTATCAATAGCTGGCGAGAGTTGAACATTGTATTCCAATGTGTAAACCCATAATTTTTCTGTAAATCGCCATTTGCTACATGAGTCATCATTCCATATGGCAGTTCAGACTTTGGCCAATAAGCTTCTAAGTCGGAATTTTTTCTCTGTAACCATTCCTTTTCTGCTGCATTTATTCGTGCAGCATCTGAACAATCGACAGATTTAAAGTAGCGCCCGTTATATGGAGCCCCACTTGCGCTATAGCTAGGCGAAAAACACTGAAGAACATACTGGGAAACCGGGGCAGAACTTTTTGATGCCCTAATCGAAGCCATTACATCCTGTTGACGCCCGCAGGTTTCCTCTTGGCAATCAAAAGTGGACCTCTTTGGTATAGTTCCTTTTTGGGTGTCTATATTCAGTCCTGTATCAGGACATCTAATCTCACTCGGAAGCTTCCCCCTAACCTCTATCAGCCTGAGTGTCTTTGTTCTCTGAATATTCCAGCGCTGCGTTGCATCCACATCGCTCGTTGCGGTACCACCAAGAGTTTCGTTTTCATGTTCGCCAGCCGAACCTTTTAGCCACTGCGGATGCACTAGAAGAGACAGGTCGACCTTTTTATTCTTGCGCATCTTCTTAGGGAGATGTAGCGATTCTCCTTTTTGTGCCGCTACTTCGTCACGATAGAGATGCTGGCAATGAGGACACTCATAGTGACCTGAGCTATCCATAATTGCATACGGTGCCTCTGATTCGCTTACTACCAAAGGGACATCCGGTGCCATTCTGGCTTCAAGAAGCTCAATATCGAAGGTTTTTGAACACTGTTTACAATGCATTCCCTGCCAGCTTTTTACAGATAGCGTTTTTACAGCGACCACGGGAGATGTCATCAACGGGGTGCGGTGCCCGCAGCCCGGCGCAGCACAAGGGCCATGCTTCGCCCAGAAGGTGTATATAACCTCAGGGCCGTCGTAGTCATAGTCTTTGCGTTCTTCCGGTGATAGGCTGAGCGGATCAAAATCGTCGCCCATAACCGTACCGGTGGAGCGTTGCGTCCAGGTGCCTTTTTCACCATTCGGCCCCTCGCAGGCGTAGAACGGCATAATCTGAGGTTTCACTTCCTGTTCGATGTGATCGAACAGTTTGTTCACTTCATCCAGATCGACATCAGCCAGTTCATTTTTCACTACCAGCCAGGCAACGGGGTTGAGATCGTTACCCGTCATCTGCATGCCGAGACGGGAGCCTTCCACCAATGTGGTACCGCCGCCCATAAAGATGTCAGCCACTTTCAATTTTTTGAAAGCTTGGTTGTCCTGGTGGTTGGCGTAGTAGTTATCCCAAACCAGCTTAGCCGCTTCAGATGGTTCATCGGGTGCTTTAGTTGCAGCCGCAATCAACATGGAACGGAACACACTGGAACGGCGACGCGCCCACCATTTGCTCATCTGGTAGATGGGCTTACCCGCGTTGCCTTCTATCTGCGCGATCTGGTTGATCGGCAAAATGGGGAAATCCACCTCAAGGCAGGTTAAGGGGCGATTCGGGTCAGAGAAATCCACTGATTCCAGCTGTGCTTTTTTTCCTGCACCAACGGCCTCTGCGACCAGCTCTTCAGTGATTTCTGCTTTCGTTTTCTTAGTTGCCATAAAAATTCGTATCCAAAGGGAGGCAGGTCGTGCTCACCACTAATTATTCGGTTTCGACAGTTCGATAAAGGGCACGGCAACCTCTAGCAGGCTCAGCCCGCCGTGGGCCAGACTTGGGTAGCCGCCCTGACTGCGCCATTTTTTGCGGCCAAGAACGATGTTCCAGTTGCCGTGCTGGGTGGTGAGTACCTGAGATAACGGTGGGACCCAGTACTGCTCTGTCTTAGCGTCTTTAATTTCGCTGTTGCGGCCTGACTTGAACTGACTCTTCAGATAGGTCTTCTGATCTTCCGGGTGAACATCGGGAAACAACGCAGGATTGGAATAACCATGGTCAGCAGTAATCACCAAGCGACGCCCCGTGGCTAGCTTGTCTACAAATGCCCAGAATTCCTCGCCGGTTAACACCTCGGCGGCTTCTTTCGCCAGTTTGCGGTAGCCCGCACCTTCATCGGCCAGGTCGTGCATGCGCTCGTCTGGCCAGTGATGCCAAAAGATAATGTTTGGATCAGCCTTTACCAGCGATGCACAATCCACCCAAGGTAGATCGGTCGATTCGGTAAAGGCATCACTGAAATCACTGCTTTTGCCCTGATTATTTTGCAGTTTGGTCCGCTGCCCAAAGCCCAAGGCTTTGGCAAAAGGCGTAGTGTCAGCCGGTAGCTCAGAGGCGGTTGCTCCCGCGCTGTGGACGGTATAGCCACGCTGCTGCGCGCCTTCCAGAATCCAGGGAGCCTCTCGTAGGGAGAGTGCATCAAGAATCAGGACGGCCTTTGGCGTCGTCTGACGTTGCCAAAATGTTTTCAGAGCGTCTGCTGTTTTGGGTGCAGAGTTCTCAAAGCTGGCCCATAGATCCCAGGCGCTGCCCGCTAAGACATCATCCAGAGGCTTTATGGCGCTATCTCGCTCAGAGGTTTTAGCATCAGCTAAATCTTTGCGGATGGGTTCAGCAAACAGGGGCCAGAGCGCCGAAAAGATTTTCGGCCAAACATCCTGTGCAGGCAACTTATGCACATCAGCGATCAGTGACTTATCCATATCTGTCCGTCCGTTGGTTATTGTTCTTTATCCAAATCCAGTGAGTAGGTGGCACCGTCTGGGAGGTTCTTCAGCAGTTGTTCCAATTGCGCACCTGTGAGCTGCGAGGTTGACAGTTTTACTTCCTTAACCTTGCTGTCTTTATTGATACCCCAGTGCTCCAGCTTGGCCATTAGGTTCAAGCTAGAGATGCTCTCAGCACTGTGGTGAGAGACCAAACTACTACCTGAACCGCCAAAGAGTGAGCCTGGGGTTGGATGTGAGGGCGGTGTTGTTCCGCCTTGACCGGGATGAGGGGAACCGGTACCACTAGATACACCGCCATTGGTGCCAGGCGCAGGAGGCGTTACCGGCGCTGAGCCACCAGAACCGATTGATCCACCGGGCAGGTGCAAGGTGGTATCTTCCAGGTCTTTACCGCTACCCAGCTTGCCTCGTACCCGAAGCCACGCATCATCGGTGGTTTCTGAAGGTTTTTTCTCGTACAGACTACCTTTGGCATTGATGGCGATTTTGCCCTCAGCACAAGCGCGACCAATACGATCTTTGACGGCAGTTTCACCCAACCAGGGAATACTTTCTTCGCCCTTGGGAGCGGGCTCTTTCAACTGTCCGATCAGGTCAGACACGCTGCGGCTGTTTGTCGCCGCGTCGAGGAGCATCTTGTCAAACTCTTCAGGAATGAAAAGCTCGCTACGGATTTTTTCATCAAGTTTTTCAAGAATCTTCAGGCCTTCTGCACCGTGCTGCGAAATTTCAAATTCACACTGTGATGGATCTGCAAAATTCCAAACGACCAGAACCGCAAAGCGATCAAAGCGCGACTGCAGTTGCTCCCGCAGCTCCTTCTGGTACTTGAGGTGTAGTTGAGCGTATTCACGCTCTGAGTTTTTCCAGTCGCTAGCCAGATAGACCGCACGAGCCAGAACCAGTAGCGACTTGTCGAAGAAAATATCACTGGTTCCTGCCCGTGGCAGAAGGAACCGCACAGTGTTTCGCGCCTTGGCCACATGGTTCTTCAGCCAGTCCCCAAGCTCTTTGTCATCCAGCGTGGCTTTGGGCATGACGACTACCGGGATTCGGTTGTCCCAGTTGTTTGGGTGATCTTTCTCTTCGACATCAGACCAGGGGGCAGTCCGCCACTGCTTCTTCAAAACAATGGTGCGATAGATGTTTGACTGACTTCCATCACCCACCAAAGCATAGCGGATCTCTTTGGCGAGGTGTTCTACGTCCTCATCGTTCTGGAATAGCTTGTCGTTCTTGGCATGTGCCAACAGTTTGGCTTGCGGGTTAACCTCATTTTTGAAAACGAGGCGGTTGGCCTGCCGATGGATGTTAAAGCTGTTGTCTTCGATGACGGCCAGTTCTGCCGCAAACAAGTTGTCATCTATCGCCTTGGTCTCGGTGATGTCTAACTGCAATTCAGAGGGTTCGGCCCCAGCATGATTTTCCAAGGACATCGACCGCAGCCAAAGTGCCGATAGGATTGGCTCCAGATGCGGTACTTGGGCAGCAGGCACACCATTTTTAACCGCCTCTAAATTGCGGAGAGCGTTTTCCCGCAGATCTCTGTGCAGTTGGCTGGCAACAGAATCCAGTAGAGAGGTAACGCCAGATTTCTCACTGGTTAAGCTGAAATTCGCCGCCGTCAGAACCGCCGTGAGATCGGAA
>Ga0209345_10004458_pt1 | contig 13535 bp, 13 predicted proteins | sample Cruoilmetagenom7_FD_187294 | JGI IMG/M metagenome (GOLD analysis project Ga0209345, IMG submission 187294) | Oil polluted marine microbial communities from Coal Oil Point, Santa Barbara, California, USA - Sample 7 (SPAdes) (version 2) | ecosystem: Environmental > Aquatic > Marine > Oil seeps ...
GCAACATCAAAAACAAGCAGCATAATCAATCACACAAACGAACCAGAGCCTCCAATACTCAAGCCGCTCTCACGTCCAACTTTATTTGACGACGGACACCGGGTTGGAGCCCGCCTGTGCGCGGTAGAAACAGCCTGTGCTACATTTGCGCTATGAACGGCATCGGCCGTTCGCTTACGGGCGCGGATTGGCACGATTGTTTGTAAGCGGGCAGGATGTCGGCGCCGTTCTTATTAGCGAAGGGATGGCGCGCGCCTACAGCGGCGGCCGTCGCACAAGTTGGTGCGGATGAGGCTTATCTCGAGGGCTTGAAACAGTCCCTAGGGAAAAGACGTCTTTTTGGGGGCAATAGCTTAGTGTTCGGCTCACAAAGGTGGCAAGGTTCAGCATGTGTTCATATTTTGTTCCTTTACGCATAAGGAAGGTTATGTTAATTATTTCAGTGTGTGACGTCAGCGCTTGTGGATCGGAGGTCATCCCTGGGAGTAAACTCATGCGAGCGAACGCCTCAACCACCGTCGTAACATCTTGAACTTGTTTGAATGCAGTTTCGTGTTCGCAAAGAAGAATGAATAGTGATCTTGAATGTTCCTCTCTGGTAATAAGGCAACGAGTTCACCAGCAGCAATCTCCTTCTGGACAAGGTTTAGTCGAACAATTGCGATGCCGAGACCTTCAACAGCTGCAGTCAATTCAAGTCCTGCATTCTCAAAGTCAATGAAACGTGAGTTAGCAAAAACGGCCGCTTCATCCTCTCCCAACCAAGCCGACCAGTTCTTTGTAAATTCAGCTGAGCGTAACAAAGTATGGTGCCCTAAGTCATCGACGCTGACAGGTTCGTGTGAGTTTGCTAAATATAGTGGGCTGCAAACGATCGCGAGATCGCACGGAACTATTTTTTCTGAAACCACTGCTTTGCTTGCAATGTCCCCAACAGCGATCCGCCCGTCGACTTCATGATCAGACAAGTTTGAAGTCCCTGATATGACGAACTTCACATCTATGCCGGGGTGCTTAGCGTAAAAATCTCTGAGATTGGGCATTATGCACTTCTGTAAAAACAGTCTCGGGCACTCGATAACCAAAGATTTCTTGTCCTGATTTTTCGCTATCTCATCAGTTGCAACACTAATTTCAGCAAGTGAATTCTTGATATTTGCCCAATAAACGCTCCCATCCGGTGTAAATTCGAGATTGTGATGGGAACGGACAAAAAGATCGCATCCAAGCGACTGCTCCAGATTCTTGATCTGCCTACTGACGGCACCCGGAGTGACATTCAGCTCAGAAGCAGCCAAAGAAATGCTCAAGTGACGCCCGACAGCTTCAAATACTGGGAGAGCGTTCATCGCTGGTAACATAAAGCCCTCCTTATGATTGACTTTTTTGCAATCGTATTGAATATTACTGCATTTAACCAGCACTTCCTCACGTTTACAAAAAATCAACCGTGCGAATTGCACGTTTTTGGGAGGAGATATCATGAAACCAATGAAAACCTTGGCCAGTAGTCTTGCATTGGGGGTCTCTCTGACTGCCCTTGCAAGCGCAGCAATTGCTGATGGCCACGCAGCTGAACTGAAAATGGGTGTTGCCGCGCTTGCGACATCTGCCGATCCGCACTTTCACCGTGCTGGCTTCAACTTTGATCTTCGCGAAAACACCTCAGACGCTCTTGTCTACTCAAATGGTGTTTCGGGCGAAGTGGAGCCACGTCTCGCGTCAAGCTGGGAGACTGTAAGCGACACAAATTGGGTGTTCACACTCAACAGCAATGCTGTTTTCCCCAATGGGAATGCTTTGGGTGCAGATGATGTGATCTATTCTATCTGCCGAGTTCGCAACGTTCCCAACAGCCCTGGCCTCTACACTAGCTTCATTGGATCAGTCGCGAATGTGTCTGACGCTGGCGACGGCAAGGTTTCCATTGAAACCAATGGCGCAGCACCAGTATTGCTTCGCAACTTGTCAAACATCGGCATTGTCGAAAACCCGACTGGTGAGACGCTTGCCTATGACACTGAAACTTGTGGCACCGACAATTGGTTGGAAACCACAGAATTCAACAACGGCAACATTGCTGCAGGTATCGGCCACTATAACGTGACCTCTTTCACGCCTGATGTTGAAATTGTTCTAGAGCGTAACGACAGCTATTATGGCGACGCTGCAGGCTATGAAACTGTGACCATCAAATCTTTGCCAGACAACAGCGCGCGCATTGCAGCATTGTTGGGCGGTGCGGTTGATGTGATCAATGCCGTGCCTATCAATGGCGTTGAGTCCATTCAGGCTGCTGGCGATTTTGAAATCGTGACTATGCCGTCTACCCTATTAATCTTCCTCTTGGCAGATCAAGCACAGGAACCAACACCAAACGTGTCGGGTACTGACGGTGCGAACCCCTTCATGGACATCCGCGTTCGTCGCGCCTTCAATCTTGCGATTGATCGCAACGAAATCGCAGAAACTGTAATGGGTGGATTTGCAAACCCTGCCAGCCAAATCGTTGTCGAAGGCATCGACGGTCATAACTCTGAGCTAGCTGACTATGAGTATGATCCTGAAGAAGCTATGCGTCTTTTGGCTGAAGCTGGATATCCTGACGGGTTTACACTTACCTTGAACGCACCGAGTGATCGCTATGTCAATGGCCCTCAAGTTGCGCAGGCCGTTGTCGGCATGTTGGCAAAAGTTGGCATCGATATTTCTTTGGAGACTTTCCCGAAGAGCATCTATTTTAAGCAAGCCAATGATTTCCAGTACAGCCTTTATATGGCCGGCGCTGCTGCAGACACAGGCGAAGGCTCGGCTATCTTGATCAACCTTGCGGGAACGCGCAACAAGGACATTGGTTCTGGTGGTGCAAACCGTGGTCGTTATTCAAGCGAAGTTACCGATCAGCTCTTAGCGGATGCGCGGTCTACGCTCGATGATGATACTCGTAACGACTTGCTTGCTCAGGCTGGTGCTCAGGCACGCGCCGATGAAGGCCAGATCCCACTCTACCATGAGCTTGGTGCGTGGGCTTCACGTAGTGGCGTATACTTCGAAGGAAACGCGAACCTGCTGAACATCTATTACACAGCACGTCCGGAATAAATTTCGAACGCTTGGGGGCCGCGCCGCGTGCGGTAGCGGCCCCTATTGTATCTAAATGTTGGGATTGCGCACAAATGAGCTGCCAAGCAAACAATTTACCAGGGGTCGAACTGGATTATCGAGGGCTGGATGAATTGTTCACGCGCTCATCCGTTCTTCAGTCATGGTTAGACGTCGAGAAAAGAGTAGCCGAGGTTCAGGCTGAACTGGGCCTAATACCTTCTGACGCTGCCGCCGAAATTGCCTCAAATTGCGAATTTGAAAAATTAGACCTCGATCAGTTGAATCGGGATGCAACGACCACGAAACACCCTCTGATGCCACTCATCAATGAGTTGGTACGTCTTTCGGGCCCTGATCATGGCGGATATGTTCATTGGGGCATCACGACCCAGAACATCATTCAAACTTCAGCGTTGTATCAGGCTCAGAAGGCCCATGAAATTCTGGAAAATGTCTTCACTGAGACACTTTCCCACCTCGGCGATCTGGCTCTTACACACGATGAGACGATCATGCCTGGACGCACTCACAGCAGACATGCCGTACCAATTACGTTTGGCTTTAAAGCAGCAGTTTGGATCGAAGAACTCGTGCAGTCGATGGAAAGACTACAAGACGCAAAAGGCCGCGCATTTGTTGCTATGATGGGGGGTGCTGTTGGGTGTCACTCAGCACTTGGAAGCGATGGGCCTATGTTTCAAAAGCAGGTCGCTGCCCGACTAAATATGGGTGAGATGGCGATTCCGTCACGCGCCATACGCACTCATATCTGTGAATACGCGAATGCACTTATTCTTATGGCATCAGTTTGCCACCGCATTGCCGAGGACATTTACCAGTCATCATCAGAAGAGTTTGGTGAATTGAACGAGAGCTTTACTGATGGGGTAGTTGGTTCTTCAACAATGCCACAGAAACTCAACCCAACTCTTTGCTGTCAAATCATCGCAAACTCAAACAAGCTCTATCCTTATGGTGGTATGATGGTTGGGATGGTCAGTCGGCCATTTGAGTCCGACGCCAGCGCCAATACAATCTTCGAGACAGGCCTTGGTGATCTCATACAACTCTTTGCGAGTGTGTTCATACCCACAGAGGCGTTATTGAAAGATCTTGTCGTCGATGCTGACCGGATGCGGGAGAATCTAGCCCTTTCCAATGGTACTATTCATTCAGAATTCTTGATGATGAAGCTTGGTTCGTTGCTGGGCAAGCATCATGGACACGACACAGCACAACGGATCGCTAAAGCTGCAGCAAGTGGCGAGCGAGATTTCTTGGAAGCTGTTGAAGCGCTCCCACAAGGCCTGCAAATCTTGCCCGAACTTGAGAAACGGATGGCTGGTGATAGCGCGGTCGGCCTTTGCGCTGAATTCGCTCGACATTTTGGTAAAATCGCAAAAGACATCGACACGAACTCCCTGCCCTCTGCACAAGAGCGATCTCTTAGCTCACTCCAATTGGTTGAACGCTGATGTTGTCATTTCTGATCAAACGTATCGTTCAAAGCATTTTCGTAGTGCTTTTGCTCTCAATGGTCGTTTTTGTGGGCGTTTGGCTTATTGGTAATCCAGCTGATGTGTTGATTTCATCAGAAGCAACCGAGGCCGATCGGTTGGCGGCGATCAAAGCACTCGGCTTAGATCAGCCCCTTTGGAAGCAATATCTGCTGTTCCTTCAAAATGCCGTGCAGGGTGATTGGGGTACATCATTCGTCTACAAAGAACCTGTCACAGACATTCTACTGCAGCGGATGCCGGCAAGCATCGAGTTGGCTATGGTAGCCTTCTTTATGGCAATATTCATTTCAATACCTGCTGGTCTTTACGCAGGATTGCGGCCCGAAGCCAAGCTCAGCCGTGGCATCATGGCGTTCTCGCTCGTCGGTGTGAGCATCCCCTCTTTCTGGCAGGGCATGCTGCTGATTATCACTTTTGGCCTTTTGATACCAATCTTTGCAGTCGGTGACCGGGGTGAAGTTGCCACACAGTTTGGCATAACAACCAGCCTCTGGACCCTAGACGGTTGGAACCATATCGTTATGCCAGCATTCAGCCTTGCGTTGCTCAAAATGTCATTGCTGATCCGGGTTATCCGCGCATCCACAGTCGAAGTGTCTAACCTCGATTTCGTCAAGTTTGCTTACGCCAAAGGCACGCGGTCTCGTAAAGTGGTTACGCGGCACATCTTCCGCAATGCACTTATCCCTGTTGTTACGATTATTGGGATCGAACTGGGCAACTTGCTTGCATATGGCGTGATCACTGAGACGGTCTTTTCGTGGCCAGGTCTCGGAAAACTGCTCATCAACTCAATTAAAGTGCTGGATCGACCAATGATCGTCGCACAGCTCGTTTACACTGCTCTTTTGTTCGTCGCGATCAATTTCATTGTGGATGTTCTCTACACATTCATCGATCCGCGTGTGAAGGCAGCTATCGGAAAGCGCCAGTCATGAGCAACCGAACACCCAAAGAATTTCTTAAGCAATTTGGTGAGAACCGCATTGCCATTGTGTGCCTCGCAATCACTGTCGGATTTATCATCTGCGCCATTTTTGCTCCGCTCATCGCGCCTTCCAACCCTTATGACTTGGAGCGCTTACAGCTAACAGATTCACTGTTGCCTGTTGGTTCTAAGCAGATTGCCCCAAGCCAGGAACTGCGACTGGATGTGAACGTCATTGAAGGCGTAGGTGATGCAGATGGCTTTGTCACAACGCCTTGTGGAGATGGCTGTCTTGAGTTTGGTCCGACCGATGTAAATGTCGACATAGGATCGATGGAGATCCGAGACCTGCCAGACGGGGTGACCGTTGATGGTGCCAAAAAGCACCCGATTAGAAACTGGTGGACTGTCATTGCGCCTGAAAACGGGACAGTGAGCATTGTATCGGACACTCCCCTCCCAAGGAGCTTTGCCTTCAAAGCTATCACCGAAACAACGGGGTTGGAGACAGGTTTTACTTTCTATTTGGGGAGTGACGGCTTTGGCAGGGATATGCTCTCCGCCATTATTTACGGAATCCGCATTTCCATCCTTGTCGGCATCGCGGCCGCAGGTACTGCGATGGTCATTGGAACCCTCTTGGGGCTGATCGCAGCTTGGTTCGGTGGGGCTGTAGACTCGATCATCATGCGGTCTGTCGATTTCATGCTTGGGTTTCCATCGCTTCTTGTTGGCTTGGTTGTCCTCGCTGTTCTTGGAAGCGGGATTGATAAGATCATCTTTGCTGTCATCGCTGTCCAATGGGCCTACTATGCCCGAACGACACGTTCAGTTGCTCTGGTTGAGCTCAATAAGGAATACGTTGAAGCTGCCAGATGTCAGCGGTTTTCTTCAACACGGATCATGTTGCGTCATGTGCTACCGAATTGCTTACCACCTCTCATCGTCCTCCTGACCCTCAATGTTGCCTCTGCCATCTCGTTGGAAGCATCACTTAGCTTTCTAGGCATGGGTCTTCCTCTTACTGAGCCATCACTCGGTATGCTGATTGCCAATGGGTATGAGTTCATCTTTTCCAGCAAATATTGGGTCAGTCTTTATCCTGGCCTGGTGCTCTTGATCATGATCATTGCAATGAACCTTCTGGGTGATCGTTTGCGTGACATGAACAATCCGCGCCTCAACAACTAATGGGTCGCGATATGTCAGAAAACGTCCTTCAAATCGATAATCTCAACACTTGGTTCCACACCCGCCAAGGTGACGTGAAGTCCGTTCGCGATGTCTCTTTTGATATCAAAGCCGGCGAAGTTCTCGGCATCGTCGGTGAGTCAGGATCAGGAAAATCTGTGACCGGCATGTCCATCATGGGTCAAATTGATGAACCTGGCGAAATCGTCTCAGGATCAATCAAGTTCAAAGGCAAAGAGCTCACCGAACTAACATTCGAAGATATGCGTCATCTGCGCGGCAAAGAGATCGCGATGATCTTCCAGAATCCGCTTATGACGCTCAATCCAGTTCTCCGCATAAGAGACCAAATGTTTGAGGCTATTGCAGAGCATGAATCTGTTCCTAAGGCAGAAATGGAAGAGCGATGCATCAAGGCTCTTGAAGCTGTCGGCATCCCTTCCCCTGCAGAACGGTTGAGCCGCTACCCTCACGAGTTTTCCGGCGGGATGCGCCAACGTATCGTCATCGCTACCGCTCTACTACATGGTCCAGACCTAATTATCGCCGATGAGCCTACAACAGCCCTCGATGTAACGATACAGGCACAAATCATCTACAAAGTTCGCCAACTCATAGATGAGTTAGGGCGCGCAATGATATGGATTTCTCACGACTTGGCCACGCTCTCTGAACTCGCTGATAGAGTTATGGTCATGTATGCAGGCACGACGATGGAAATCGGCACTACAGCCGAAATCATCGGCTCGCCGCGCCACCCGTACACGCGGAAACTACTGGAATCACTCCCTTCCAGGAACACGCCCGGTGAGCGCCTGCAGCAAATTCGCGGCAATATGCCGTCCTTAGTCGACATTGGCCCAGGTTGCCCGTTTGCATCGCGGTGCGATCGCGTGACCGGACAGTGCTCCGATGCCATAGCCAAAACTGAAGTTTCGGAGTCGCATGCTATCTGGTGCTGCAATCCTCATCCTGCGGAGGACTTGAAATGAACCAAGAGACCCCAATCTTCGAAGCCCACGACCTAACCAAAACCTTTGTTGTAAAGCCGGATTTTCTTGCGGCCGCAGCGGCAAAGCTGATGGGAAAAACCGCAGCATCGCAAGTCGTGCGAGCCGTAGATAATATCTCATTGACGCTCAAAGATGGCGAAACCCTTGGGATCGTTGGCGAGTCAGGATGTGGAAAATCAACACTTGCGAGAATGATTGCTGGTATCTCTGACGCAACTTCCGGCGACATGAAGTTCAAGGGCAAAAATTACGAGAACGTTCTTGGCAACACAGCTGAAGCGCTCAAAATTCAGATGATCTTCCAAGATCCAATGTCGTCGCTAAACCCACGACACAAAGTGCTCGATATTGTTGGTGAAGGTCCAGTGACCCACGGCATCATTAAGCGTTCTGAGATGCGAGAATATGTGACGGGCATTCTGAAAACAGTTGGGCTGGGCGAAGAACACCTTTCAAGGTTTCCTCACCAGTTCTCTGGCGGTCAGCGCCAACGCATCGGGATAGCGCGCGCTCTTGCTGTAAAACCCGAACTACTTATTTGCGATGAAGCCGTTGCCGCGTTGGACGTATCGGTGCAAGCCCAGATCGCCAACTTATTTATGGATATCCGTGCCGCGACGGGGCTCTCGATGCTCTTCATTAGCCACGATCTCAGCGTGATCAGACACATATGTGATAAGGTTGTGGTGATGTATCTTGGGCGCGTTGTCGAGGTGGCCGACACCAAAACTCTTTTTGAAGCGCCTGCTCATCCTTACACGCGCATGCTGCTTGAAGGGATGCCTAAAATATCATTGGAAAGACGTCAGTTTCTGCCAATTCAAGGTGAAATCCCGTCACCCCTCGATCCACCCGCTGGTTGTCATTTTCATCCCCGCTGCCAGTTTGCAACCGACCGCTGCCAAGCTGAAACGCCACAACTAAAGACGGACGATCGAGGCGGTGCAAACAATTGCCTAAGATATTCAGAAATAGTCGGGGTAGAGCTGGATGACGCGTGAGCAAAACCTGCAACTGAAAACAGGAATAATGACTGCTTTTTTCGGAATTGAGGTTAAGCGTAACATGCTAATTTCAAAGAAAACAATGATAAGGCCTCCTAGTAAAAACGCCCTCTTAGAAGTTATTCGAGACCATCTATGACCGTCAGTATTGAGACAATCCAACCCCACCGTCGCTTCAATCCATTGAAGCAAGAATGGGTGCTGGTCTCTCCACATCGCAATTTGCGACCTTGGCAGGGAAAATCAGAGTCCGTTGCAGCGTCTGACAAACCAAATCACGATCCGGCCTGTTTCCTTTGCGCCGGAAATACAAGAGCCAATGGCGAGGTGAACCCAAAGTACACTGGGCCATATGTATTCCCAAACGACTACCCTGCCCTCTTGGAACAGGCCGCTGATAGTGTTTCGAGTGGTAGTCCTCTTCTTCGGGCAGAACCCGTCAAAGGCACCGCGCGTGTCATATGCTTTTCCGAACGCCATGACCTCACGCTTCCAGAAATGGACGTCGCAGACATCCGGAAAGTCGTAAACCTTTGGGCAGATCAATCCCTCGAACTGGGCGAAAAGTACCAATGGGTCGCCGTTTTTGAAAACAAGGGTGAGGTGATGGGATGCTCCAATCCTCACCCACACGGTCAAATCTGGGCATCTAACTTCTTGCCGAATGAAATCGCGCGCGAAGATGCTGCACAGTCGGATCATTTGAAGGCCAACAAAGAGAACTTACTGGTGGCTTATGCCAAGCACGAGGCAGCAGACGGTGCACGCACTGTCGTTGAAAACGCGCACTGGATAGCGGTCGTGCCCTATTGGGCGACCTGGCCTTACGAGACGCTTTTGTTGCCAAAGCGGCATGTGTTGCAACTGCCAGACCTTCGACTACCGGAACGAAAGGCGCTTGCTGAAATTCTGAAAGCGCTGTGCACGCGCTACGACAACCTCTTTGAGACCGAATTCCCATATTCAATGGGCTGGCATGGCGCTCCGTTCAACAGCAAAGCCAACGATCACTGGCAGTTGCATGCTCACTTCTACCCGCCTCTTTTGCGCTCTGCGACCGTGCGCAAATTCATGGTCGGTTACGAAATGCTCGCCGAAGCCCAACGTGATCTGACAGCTGAAACAGCAGCGGAACAACTACGCGCGTTGAGCGACACCCATTACAAACAATCAATGGAGGGCACGTAAAATGTCTCACCAATCCGTGCTCAACGATGCCACGATCGCGTTTGAAACCACTTTCTCGGAAAAGCCCACTCAAGTTGCCTACGCACCCGGCCGTGTGAACCTCCTCGGTGAACATACTGATTATAACGGGGGTCTGGTCTTTCCGATGCCTCTGGCTCTCGGGACAGCCGTCGCATTTGGCACCGGCGGTGAGATTGGCACGATTGAGACGATCAGCACCTCCTTTGACGGCCGCGTTACCCGTGGTCTTTATGATGACCCCGATGGATCATGGACTGATTACATCGTTGGACCTCTGGCGCACCTATTGAAGGGCGGTTCTGCTGATTCCGGGATACGCATTGCGGTCGCCACCGATCTTCCAGTGGGTTCGGGTCTCTCAAGCTCAGCGGCTCTCGAAGTTGCGACACTGCGTGCCGCTTGTGCGCACTTTGATACGCGATTGTCAGACATCGAATTGGCCAAACTTGCGCGCAAAGCAGAGAACGAATTTGTCGGCGTGCCATGTGGCATCATGGACCAGTATTCTGTCTCTGTCGGCAAACCCGGCTCAGCGGTGTTCCTAAACACACGTACGCTCACATCCAATGTGGTCGGCCTGCCTGATACCCATAACTTTGTGATCATACATTCTGGCGTGACACATAAACTGTCAGAAGACGGGTACGAACAACGCGTCAAAGAATGTAACGCTGCATGCCAAGCGCTTGGCGTCGAGATGCTCAGTGATCTCGGCATGGATGACCTTGATAAGATCGGTGCGCTTCCAACGCCTCTCGACGGCCGCGCACGCCATATCGTCACTGAAAACGACCGCGTCAGCCGCGCCATGACCGCCCTCGAAGAAAACAACTCAGCCTTGTTCGCCCAATGCATGATCGAAAGCCACCGCTCACAACGAGATGACTACGGCGTCTCACTGCCTGAGATCGATGCATTGGTCGACGGTGCACTTGCCGCTGGCGCCGATGGTGCACGGCTCACAGGTGGAGGTTTTGGTGGCTCCATTGTGGCCTTTGTGACCAAGACAAAGGTTGCAGCGTTCTCCAAAGAACTCAGCGCCAAGTTTCCGAATTCTCCCATTCTCGCTGTCACTTAAAGTTTCCGCGCCACGTTAGTTCAAAGGTAATTTTTATGTCTCAAAACAATACAGTCCTCATTGTCGGTGGCGCAGGTTATATCGGTTCGCATACGACCCTCGCGCTCAAAGAAGCTGGGTATGAAACTGTCGTCTACGATAATTTCTCGACAGGTCATCGCGATGCGGTGTTTTCTGATCATCTCGTAGAGGGCGATCTTGCGGATCGATCAAAACTTGAAGAGACGCTAAAGCGCTACAGCGTGGATTGCGTTGTTCACTTCGCGGCTTTGATCGAAGCCGGCCAATCGGTCATCACTCCCCTTCCCTTCTTTCAAAACAATGTTTCAGGCACCCTGACGCTTTTAGAGGCCATGCAGACCGTCGGCATAGACAAGTTGGTTTTTTCTTCAACAGCGGCTGCTTATGGCAACAACACGGAAGCGCCACTCCTACATGAGAAGCTCTTGCGCGCGCCAATAAATCCATACGGCGATAGCAAGGTCATGGTCGAAATGATGCTGGAAGCCTGCGCGGAGGCTCATGGCCTAAAGGCCATTGCTCTGCGATATTTCAACGCTTGTGGCGCTGATCCAGAGGGAAGAACTGGCGAACGTCATGATCCAGAAACCCATCTAATTCCTTTGGTTATTCAGGCAGCAATGAGACAGCGGCCCGACATCAAAATTTATGGAACAGATTATGACACGCCAGATGGCACCTGCATTCGCGATTATATTCACGTTCTTGATCTCGCTTCAGGCCATGTCGCGGCAGTCAAAAAGCTTCTAACCGGCGACCATGATGGTTTTGCGCCGATCAATTTGGGGACTGGCAGTGGCTTAAGTGTGCGTGAGGTCATCAATGCAGTGAAAGAAATCTCCAAAGTCGATTTCACAGTTATCGAGGCAGAGCGACGACCAGGTGATCCAGCAACTTTGGTCGCAGACGCAGGCTTAGCTCTCAAAGTCCTTGAATGGAAAGCGGCTCATAGCAGCATCAACGAAATTGTCCGCGATGCTTGGGCTTTCCACCAGATCACCTGAGTAAATAGTTCCTCTCTGTTTTGGTCACACCTATAGGAAAGGATATCAGTCGTAGAACACGTCATCGTACACTTCAGATTTCCACCGCGGAACAATTTCCCCGGTGTTCCACTTGGTCTTGTCCCGTTTGCGTTCCGGTCTCTCAACTCATTTAGGCAGCCTTTCGTTCGAAGGCCAAGGGGCTTTTACCACCTAACGACGAGTGCCGCCGCCGCGGATTGTAGAACCCGTTGATATATTGGAAGATCGCGCCTTCGGCCTGGCGTCTGGTTTCCCAGCGGTTGCGCCAAATCAGCTCTGCTTTGAGCGATTTGAAGAACGTTTCCACCATGGAATTGTCATAACAATTGCCCTTACCGCTCATGGATACTTTTAAGCCATGCTTTGACAGGCGCTTCTGATACTCATTTGAACAGTATTGCGATCCCCGATCCGTATGATGGATGCAACCCTTGGGCGGCTGCCGCAGTGCGACGGCCATGTCCAATGCCCGGATCGCCAAATCCCGCTTCATGCGGTTGCTGACCGCCCAACCGATGACACGGCGAGAATAGAGATCCAGGATCACTGCCAGATACAGCCAGCCTTCACCGGTCCAGATATAGGATATGTCGCCTGCCCATTTCTGGTTTAGGCCAGAAGCTGAGAAATCCTGGTCCAGCAGGTTGGGTGCGATGTTAAACGCGTGATTGCTGTCAGTCGTTGCCTTGTATTTACGGGTTCTAATGATCTTGATGCCGTTCTCACGCATCAAGCGGCCAATCCGACGGTGCCCAACATTCACCCCCAGTTCTTGCAGCTCTTCAGTCATGCGTGGCCTGCCATAGCTTTGTAAACTCAGGCGATGCTGTTCTCGGATATGCGCTAAAATCACCATATCATCGCGTTGTCGTTGGCTCATCGGCCGAACCCTCCACGCACGAAAACCACGAGATGAGACTTGCATGACACGGCACAGTAGTTCGACCGACCAATCTTCTTTCCAGACCTCGATGAATGCAAATCTCACCGGCTTTGGCCTGCAAAGAAGATCGCCGCCTTTTTTAACACTTCCCTCTCCTCGCGCAGCAGGCGTACTTCCTTGCGCAGACGTTCGTTCTCTTTCTCAACGTCCTCGTGCGGCCCAGACATCAAATCATCATGCTGATGCTTTTGGACCCACTTGTTCAATGTCGAAAGGCCAACGCCCAAATCAGACGAAACCTGCGGCCGTGTTAAGCCGCTACTGATCGCGATGCGCACTGCATCACGCCGAAACTCTTCGGTGTATCTCTTTACCATCTATTCTCTCCTTCATAGCAAACATTGCTCGAAAGAGACCGGAACTAAACCGCGACAAGACCATGTTAATTATTTCAGTGTGTGACGTCAGCGCTTGTGGATCGGAGGTCATCCCTGGGAGTAAACTCATGCGAGCGAACGCCTCAACCACCGTCGTAACATCTTGAACTTGTTTGAATGC
>Ga0209345_10004461_pt1 | contig 13534 bp, 9 predicted proteins | sample Cruoilmetagenom7_FD_187294 | JGI IMG/M metagenome (GOLD analysis project Ga0209345, IMG submission 187294) | Oil polluted marine microbial communities from Coal Oil Point, Santa Barbara, California, USA - Sample 7 (SPAdes) (version 2) | ecosystem: Environmental > Aquatic > Marine > Oil seeps ...
ATCGCCTGCTGGCGCTGACATTACTGGCCCTGCTGCTGTTTTCGCCGCCACTGCTGTTGCTGTTCGATCGTGAGGGCAATTGGGGCTTCTCTACCCTGCCGCTGATCATCTATCTGATCTGGGCAGTGCTGATTCTGCTCGCGGCCCTGATTCTGGAGCGCCCCCATGAGGAGTGATGTCACCGTCCTCATCGTCGCCTTCAGCTATCTGGCCTTGCTGTTCGTCATTGCCGCCTGGGGCGACCGCCGCGCCGAACAGCGTCGTTCGCTGGTCAATTCGCCCACCGTGTATGCGCTGTCGATTGCCGTGTATTGCACCGCCTGGACCTTTTACGGCAGCGTGGGCCGCGCCGCCACCACGGGCCTGAGTTTTCTGCTGATCTATCTTGGCCCCACGCTGGCAATGCTGTGTGGCTGGATGCTGATCCGCAAGATGATCCGCATCGCCCGCGCCCAGCGCATCACCTCCATTGCCGACTTCATCAGCGCCCGCTACGGCAAGAGCGGTGGCCTGGGTGCGCTGGTAGCGCTGATCGCGGTGATTGCGATCATGCCCTACATCGCCCTGCAGCTGAAGGCGATCACTGTCAGCTACGCGATTCTGACCGAGTACCCGGATCAGACATTGCCCGCTCTGTCGTTGAGCGGTTTTCTCAGTGACAAGGCGTTCTGGGTTTCGCTGGTGCTGGCGGTGTTCATCATTCTGTTTGGCACCCGACACCTGGATGCCAGCGAGCGGCATGAAGGGATGGTCACGGCCATCGCCTTTGAATCACTGGTGAAGCTGTTCGCCTTTTTGGCCGTCGGTTTTTTCGCCACCTTTGTGCTCTACTCCGGCCCTCATGACCTGATGGCCAGTGCCGCTGCCGAACTGCCGCACCTGGGGCAGCGTTTTGGCCTGGACCAGATTCCCGGTGGTGCACTGGGCTGGTTCGGTACGCTGATGCTCGCCACACTGGCCTTTATCACCCTGCCACGCCAGTTTCAGGTGCTGGTGGTCGAGAATGTGAACGAACAGCACCTGCGCCGCGCCTGCTGGCTGTTTCCGCTGTATCTGCTGCTGATCAACCTGTTCGTGATTCCGATTGCACTGGCCGGGCTGCTGGGGGGCAGCGCGACCGGTGAGCCGGACAATTTCGTCCTGACCCTGCCTTTGGCGGCAGGACTGCAGGCACTGCCGCTGCTGGTGTTTATCGGCGGGCTGTCGGCCGCGACCAGCATGATGATTGTGGAGACCATCGCCCTCTCGACCATGGTCAGTAACCAGCTGGTCATGCCGCTGCTGTTGCGCTGGCGCAGCCTGCAGCTGGCCAACCGGCCCGACCTCTCCGGCTGGCTGCTGGGGATTCGCCGGGTCGCCATTATCCTGATTCTGATTCTGGGCTACCTCTACCATGCCCTGATTGGTGAGGCGTACAGTCTGGTCACCATCGGGCTGGTTTCGTTTGCGGCCGCTGCACAGTTTGCGCCGGCGTTGCTGCTGGGGCTTTACTGGCGCGGTGCCAGTCGCAACGGTGCCGCAATCGGCATGATTGCCGGTACGCTGGTGTGGGCCTGGACCCTGCTGATTCCCGGCTTTGCCCTGTCAGGCTGGCTCGATGTCAGCTTTATTGAGCAGGGGCCGCTGGGTATTGAGCTGCTGCGCCCCTATGCCCTGTTCGGGCTCGAAGGCTGGGATATCTACACCCATTCGCTGTTCTGGAGCATGCTGGTGAATGTGGGGCTGCTGGTGGGCATCTCGCTGTTCAGCCGCCAGAGTCACATGGAGCAGACTCAGGCCGCACTGTTTACCAACGCCCTGCGCCCTGAGGCGGAACAGGCCCCGATCTGGCAGGGCCAGGCCAGCCGCTATGAGCTGTTCATGCTGCTCAGCCGCTATCTGGGCCAGCCCGCCACTCGACGTCTGTTGGGTGGGCAGCAGCCTGAACCGGGCGATGATACCGCCGCCACACCGGCCATGATCGCCGCTGCCGAACAGGGCCTGACCGGCGCACTGGGCAGTGCGACGGCACGCATCCTGATCAACTCGGTGGTGCGGGGTGAAGCGCTGGATATGCCCTCGATCCTCAGCATTCTGGATACCACGTCACAAACGCTGGAGTACAACCGACGGCTAGAGCAGAAATCGTCTGAGCTGGCCCAGATCGGGGAAGAACTGCGCAGCGCCAATGAACGCCTGCGCGAACTGGACCGGCTCAAGGATGAGTTCGTGGCCATGGTGAGTCATGAGCTGCGCACGCCACTGACCTCCATCCGCGCCTTTGCCGAGATACTGCGCGATGCCGAAGCCATGCCGATCGAGAAGCAGCAGCACTTTCTGGAGATCATCGTGCGCGAGAGTGAGCGCCTGTCGCGCCTGATTGAAGAGATTCTCGATTTGGCGCGGCTGGAATCCGGCCGCATGACACTCAACCCCAAGCGCTGTGACCTGGTTGAGCTGGTGCAACAATCGGTGGATGCGGTCACCCGTCTGTATGAAGATCGCGGGGTAGAGCTGACCTTGAAGCTGCCGGACGCTCCCTGCCCGGTGATTGCCGACCCCGACCGGCTGCAGCAGGTGCTGATCAATCTGCTCGATAACGCCAGCAAATTTGCCAGTGATGCAGACTCAAAAGTGTTGCTGATGCTGGCTCCGCACAAGCGGCACTATCGCATCCGAGTGGAAGACAACGGCCCCGGCATTGCCGAAGCGGAGCGAGAGAAAGTGTTCGAGAAGTTTCATCAGATCGAGCAGGCACGCAACGAAGAGGGTCAGCCCAGCGGAGCCCGCCCACGCGGCACCGGGCTTGGGCTGCCGATCAGCCGTGGCATCATCAGCCATCTGGGGGGGCGCCTGTGGGTTGATGACCCGCAGCAGCTGGGCGGTGCCTGCCTGATAATGGAACTGCCACAGGCACCGGAAGAGGATCAGCCTTCTGAAGGCTCCATCTGAGACTGCTGGTAGTTCTGGATACCGACGCGACGGATAAGCTCCAGCTCGGTTTCCAGATGGTCGATATGCTCTTCTTCACTGTCGAGAATTTTCAGAAGCAGATCCCGCGAAACGTAATCCTGCACATGCTCGCAATACTTTATCGCCACCTTAAGGTCAGCGTGGGCCGCATGCTCCAGTGCCAGATCGCACTCCAGCATCTCCTGCACATCTTCACCGATGCGCAGCTTGCCCAGATCCTGCAGATTGGGCAGACCTTCAAGGAACAGAATACGCTCAACCAGCCAATCAGCGTGCTTCATCTCGTCGATTGATTCGTGGTACTCCCAGTCGGCCAGTTTTTTCAGGCCCCAGTCCTTGAGCATGCGGGCGTGAAGGAAATACTGGTTGATTGCGACCAGTTCGTTTCCCAGCACGGTATTCAGGTGTTCAATGACCTTGGCATCGCCTTTCATATCCATTCCTCATGACTATGGCTAAACATGTAGATACCTTAGCCGCAGCAAAAGCCGGGCGCAAACCGACCTTGCCCTTCAGGCGGTTGCAGATGCAGGCAGTTCGTAGGCCAGTGCAGCCAGTTCACGCAACGGGTTCGGTGCATGGCCACACAGATCCCGCACCATCAGACGGGTTTCGCAGGCACATTTGCCACACTGGGTCCCCAGTCCGGTTGCATTGCGAATATCGCGCAGCGAGGTAACACCTTCGTCAACCAGCTGCCGAATCTGACGGTCACTGACTCTTTTGCACACACATACGATCATCAGCCATTCACCACTTCAATCATGAGAATAGATATCATTTATAGATCCAATATAAATAACAAATATTCTCATTTCAAGCGATGAATGCAAATTATTCGTATCTTTATCAGAAATTGGCAGCCTTCTGCTGAAGTGTGCGTATCTGCTTCAGATCCCACTGCAGTTGGCGCTGATCAAAATCGTCGAGCTGAGCCTGATCGATCCAGTTATCCGGCAGCCCTTCCCCTTCCGCCCGTTCCAGTTGGGCCTGCAGCAGCCTGTTCAACAAGCGCTCAAATACCTGGGTCAGCACCCTGGCTTGTCCCGTTTGCAACACACCGGCCTGATCGAGCCACGCAAGGCGCGAACGGCAGGACACCTCGGGACACCCCTTTTTCAGCGCCAGCAGGCGCAGCTCCGCGGTCAACGGCAACAGCCCCTGCCGCTTGAGATTGAGTGCATTCGGGTGCGGGGCATCCTTGCCATCGCCCTGCAGGCGCTCGAAGCGATCCAGTGCCACCGGTGACTCATCAAACAGCTCAGCCATTTCGTGCAGAAACAGCCCTGCCGTTGGTATCTGCGCGTGAATGGCATCGCGCAGCTGCTGTGCCAAGGCCGCATCACCATACACCGGTGCGAAATCAAACAGAATGTTGCACAGCTGAACCAGCTTGACCCGCCGAGTCGCCATCCAGAGCCGCATCTGTTCCTTCCATTCGCTGATCGGCTTGCGCCAGAGTGGGCGCGAGGCCATCACATCGCCCTTGCAGTAGGGAATGCCGGCCTGATCCAGGCGGGCGGTAAAGCGCTCGGCCAATGTACAGAACCAGGTATCGATCTCGTTGTAACGTTCGAGGGGGTAATCTTCCAGAATAAGCGCGTTGTCCTGATCCGGGTGCAGCAGGCTTTCATGGCGCCCGCCCGACCCCATCACCAGTACACAAAAACGCACAGGCGGCGGCCCCCAGCCTTCGGCTTCCATCTCGCCCACCGCTTCGTCTACGGCCACCCGATACAGCAGGTCGTTGTGGTCACTCAACAGCTGAGCGATCAGCCAGCCGGGCAATGCCAGCTGCTGCAGCGTGCGCACCAGTTGGGGCTGCCAGCTGCGAGCCTGTGCCCAGCCTGCCGGTGCCTGTTGCAACAGCTGCTGCAGCGGCTCAAGCAGTGCCACCGGCAACTGTGGCTGCAAGCTGTTCTGTTGACGAAAAAGTTCACGCCAGACCAAATCCATGCCGCTCTCCTCCCGTGATTCCTTTCAGCATAGAGGTCAGGGTGGCAAAGTCCAGTCGATTCAGCCGCTTAGCGCCACACACCCCGGCCCGCTGATGCGGCTGCGGCCACCACTGAGCGGCTGTACCTCGATGCGCGTGGCGATGCGGTCTTTCAGTGCCTGCACATGGGAGATGACGCCGATCAGCTTGCCCTCCTGCTGCAGGCCGGACAGGGTGTCCAGTGCCGTTTCCAGCGCTTCTTCGTCCAGGGTGCCAAAACCCTCATCGAGAAACAGTGAGTCAACACGCACATTGCGGCTGGCCATGCCGGACAGCCCCAGTGCCAGCGCCAAACTGATGAGGAAGCTTTCACCACCGGACAGGTTCTTGGTGGAGCGAATTTCGCCCGCCTGGTAGTTGTCGATCACGTTCAGCTCCAGCGGCTGTTCGGCATCACGCACCAGCAGATAGCGGTCGGACATTTTCTGCAGCTGGCGGTTGGCGTGACCGATCATCAGCTCAAAGGTCAGCCCCTGAGCGAAGTTGCGGAATTTTTTGCCATCCGCCGAGCCGATCAGGGCATGCAGGGTATCCCACCGCTCCAGTTCACGCTGCTGAGCATCGATCGCCTGTTGCTGGGCACCGAACTGCGCCTTGCGCTCGGCGTTACTGTTCAGTGTCTGCTGCAGGCTGCCGCGTTTCTCCAGCAATTGCGCATGACGTGACGTGAGCTGCTCAAGCGCTTCTTCCAGCTCGGCACTGCTCTGCTCGGTCAAGGCCTGCTGTTGCAGCAGCTGCAGGCTGTTGTGGCACTGCTCCTGCAGCGCCTGCAGTCGTGCCGCGTCCGCTTTCAATCGATCGGCCGCCTGCTGCAATGTTTTGAGCGACCCTTCCGGCAGCAGTGCCGCCTGTAATGTCTGCTCATCGGCAAACTGGCTGTGCGCCAGTGCTGCATCGAAGGCCTGCTGCATCCGATCCGTTTCGGTGTTCAAGTCCGCTATATGGCGCTTGAGATCGCTGATCTGCTGCTGGCGGCGGTTGAGGCTGTTCTGCTGTTCAGTGGCGGCAGCCTGCGCCTGCTCCAGTGCCTGACGCGCCTGACGCATCGCATGCTGCAGGCGCTGTTCAAAGGCTGCCGTATCCGGCTCTGGCGATAGTGCCTGTCGCTGCTGTTGCAGTTGAGCCAAATCAGCCCGTGCCGCATCCAGCGCCAGCCGTTGCTGCACGCGCTCCTGCTCGGCCCGTTTCTGCTTGAGCGCCTGCTCCAGCCGGTCGATGTCGGCCAGCCTGTCACGCAATTCACCCCACTGCTGACGGGCGGCCTGATGTGCCTGCTCGATCTCATCCTGCGATGGACACCTGTCCAACGCCAGCAGTTGCAGACAGTGTTGAATGGGGGCCTGTAGCGCTTCCTGGCGCTGGCTGTTGTCAGCTTCCTGCTGGCGCAGTCCCTTCTCATCCTGTTCCAGTCGCGCCTGCTGTACTGTCAGCGCCTGCAGTTCGCTGCGCACGGCTGTCAGTTGCTGTTCCAGACGCTGCAAACGGGCTTTCTCTTCAGTCAGTTGCGGTGGCTGCTCGCTGCGCCAGGGATGCTGCTCCGAGCCACACAGCGGACAGGGCTTGCCCGGTTCCAGCTCATGGCGCTGCTGCTCCAGATCGGCAATCCGATCGGCCAGCCGCTGCAGCTTCTGCAGGTCCTGTTGTTTCTGTTGCAGCCTGCTTTCTTCAGCCTGCTGCTGCTCAAGCGCCTGCTGTATCCGATCCTGTTCCGGCTTAAGCGCCGCGCGCTGCCCGGCCACCTTCTGTTGTGCCTGTTTCAGCTCATCGACCTGTTGCACACGGGTACGCAGTTCGCCCAGCTGCTCGCCACGGCTGCGGATCTGATCCTGTTGCTGCTGTATCTGTGCGCGGGTACTGCCGGCAAGAGCCACGTGCAGCGCCTGTTCGTCTCGCTCAATGGCGGTTTGTAGCGCTGCCGGGTCAGGTGCGGGCCCTTCAAGCCGCTCGGCCGGCAGGCGGGCGCTTAACTGTGCCACCTGTGCTTGCTGCTCACGCAGTTTCCAGTCCTGTTCCTGCAATTGACGCAGCAGGGGTTGTTGGCGTTCCAGCTCAGCTTCCGCCTGCTGCAGATGTGCCTGCGCCTGCTGTTGCCGGGTCATGGCGGCATCGGCAGCGATCTGCAGGGCCGGAAGAGCGGCCTGAAGCGGGTTGAGTTGCTCCTGCGCGCGCTGCAGATCGCCTCGGCGCTGACGCAATGGTTCATAGGCAGGCCTGAGCGCTTCCGCTCGCAGCGCCTGCTCCAGTTGTTGCCGCTGCGGCGCAAATGCCTGCTGCTCCTGCTCCAGCGTGTGCCACTGCTGTTTCAGCTGTTCGGCCTGCCGGGATTCGCGGTCCAGCTGCTGTCGCCAGTTGAGAAGGGTTTGCTGCTGCCCGATCACTTTTGACTGCTGCTGTACCTGCTCTGACAGTTCGGCCAATTGCCGTGACAGGGTGGCCTCTTCCTCTTCATCCAGCAGCTGCAGGCCGGACTGGGCGGCTTTCAAGTGATCTAGTTGCTGTCGCTCTTCGCCTCTGCGACGATGCACTGCAACGGAGATGTCGGAATAGATCGAGGTGCCGGTGATCTGCTCAAGAATGGGCGCGCGCTCGTCGGCATCGGCCTGCAAAAAGGCCGCAAAGCCGCCCTGCGCAAGCAGCATGGAGCGGGTGAAGCGGTCGAAATCCATCCCGGTGAGACGCTCAATGGTATCAGCCACATCCTTGAGTTTGGTATGCAGTACCTTGTCGGCATCGGCGTCTACAATCTCGTGTTTGGGCTGTTGCAGCACGCCATCGGCCTGTTTGCGACTGCGGTGCTGGCTCCAGTGGCAGCGCCAGCGCCCCTGCGGGGTTTCAAACAGTACCTCGGCAAAGCACTCGCCGGTCTGGCGTGACATCACCTCATTCTGGCTGGCATTGACACGGCTTTGGCGCGGCGTACGCCCGTACAGCGCCAGACAGATCGCATCCAGCAGGGTCGATTTTCCCGCCCCCGTAGGGCCGGTAATCGCGAAGATGCCATCGCTGATATAGGCGGGATCGGTCAGGTCGATCTGCCATTCACCGGCCAGGGAGTTGAGGTTTTTGAAACGGATCTGAAGAATACGCATTGTGTCTCTCTGACGCAGGCGCCTATTCGGCGCGATGGTCCTGCTCGGCCATGGATTGCAGCACGCTGCCAAACAGACGCTTCAGTTCATCCTGTTGCGTCTCGGGTACCTGATGCAGTTCAAGCGCACGCTCGAATACCTGCATCGGCTCCAGATCATCCAGCGTTTCCTCTTCACCGCTGCGTGCCAGAATGCGTTCCACCACCCGGTTGTTGCGCACCCTCAGCACGGTCAGTTGGGTACCGTCGGTATGCTGCTCCAACCAGTCGCGCAGGTCGGCGGCCACCTGCTCGCCTTCGTACAGCACCTCCAGCCAGATCGAGGTTTGCTCCTGAGCAAGCTTGTCCAGTGCGGCACCCAATTCAGCCTGATCGCCCTTGATCCGCTCCAGCCTTTGAAAACGCGGAATATCGATCAACTCAAGCTGCGGGTGATGCCCTTCAAACTCAATCAAACACAGGCTTTTCTGCTGTTTGGCTTCACCGAAGCCCATCGCCAGCGGCGAGCCGCTGTAACGGATCTGCTCGCAGCCCGACACCGCCTGAGGTACATGCAGGTGCCCCAGTGCCACATAGTCGAGACAGGCAGGGAAGGCATCCACCCCCACCTGTGCAAGCGATCCCACGTAGAGATCGCGCACCCCATCGCCATCAAGTGTTTTGCCACCGGCGGCAAACAGGTGGCCCATACCGATCAATGGGATATCCGCCTTCAACTCCTGCCTCAATTGCTCAGCGGCATGACAGACCTGCGCATAGTGCTGACGAATGCCCAGAACCAGCTTGCGATCCTTGTCGTCAAGGCTCTCGCCCGCTTCACTCTGACGTATGTCACGATCACGCAGATAGGGAACGGCGCAAATGATGGCTTCCGGCTCACCCTGTTCGGTTTTCAGCAAAACCACTTCATCAGCGGGATCATCACACGCCGCCCCCACCACATGTACATCCAGTGCCTTGAGCAAACCGGCGGGCGCATTCAAAAAGCTGGGGGAGTCATGGTTGCCGCCGATAATCACGACATGACGGCAGTCGGATCGCGCTATTTGGCTCAAAAAGCGGTAATACAGCGCCTGTGCGCGATTGCTGGGCGTGGTGGTATCAAACAGGTCACCGGCGATCAGGAGTACATCGACGCCCAACTGGATAACCTGTTCCAGCATCCAGTCCAGAAATGCCTCGAACTCGTCATAGCGTTTCTGGCCATAGAGCAACCGGCCTAGGTGCCAGTCGGAGCTGTGCAGAACACGCAGAGGTCTTGCCCTGGAAGCACCCTGTTTCGAAGCGGGTACCGAACGGCTGGCAGGCTCGGCGACTGAAGACTCCGGTTGTATCGGGTCATCGAACAGTGAGGGTTGATCCGGCACGCTTACTCTCCCTGTAAGGTTGCAATGACAAGGCGGCTGCCGCCGTGGTTGCGATGCTCGCCAAGATAGATCCCCTGCCAGGTCCCCAGTGCAAGTCGCCCGTCGGATACGGGCAGGGTCAGACTGACACCCAGCAGACTGCTTTTGAAGTGAGCCGGCAGGTCATCCGCCCCTTCGTAGATGTGCTGATAGTAAGGCTCGTTTTCAGGCACGGTGCGGTTGAAAAAGGCTTCGAAGTCGCTGCGTACCGTTGGATCGGCGTTTTCGTTCAGGGTCAGACTGGCCGAGGTGTGCTGCAACAGCAGGTGCAACAGACCCACTTTTACCTGACGCAGCTCGGGCAGTGCCTGCTCGACGTCATCGGTGATGAGGTGAAAGCCTCGCGCGCGGGGCCTGAGTTGTATTCGGGTCTGGTACCACATTGGCATCGGCTACGTTGGGTTAGGATATCGCTGCAAGGTGCTCGGAGCTGAACCCCTGCAGGACACGACTATAGATTGCCGAGGTGTGGTTCTCAACCGCCGTTTCGGTCGTCGCGTCAAAACCCGGCTTCACGTCGAAGCAACGCAATGGCCGAACGCCAGTAATGCCAACCCCATGCACGGCGCTCGCCAAACACGACCAGCTTACCGCGCAGCTCGGTCTGGCCCTGTCCCTGCAGCAGCATCACCGAATCAGGCGCAGGTTCGAGCGTTAAGCGATAAAGCGCCTGTTCCGGCACGAGCAGTTCACCCTGCTCACGCACCAAGAGCTCTCCACCTCGTATAGAGGCCAGCATGGCATCAGCCAGTACCCGCGTTGCATCGGTATCGATCCGTGTAACCACCAGTTCCACGGGAGACAGATGCCCTGACTCCACGAAGAAACGCGCCCGATCCCCCTCCTGAACCCGCTCCCGCTCGGTTTCCGGCAGATATCCATGCACACGCCAGACCCCCGGTTGCACAATCTCGCCCAGCCGCTCGTTTTCAGCCACCCAACTGCCCGCTGTCAAATCCGGCATGGACAGTTTGAATACACCGGCCTGCTCCGCCAAGACTCGGTAGCGCTCAATCTGCTGCTTCAGCCCATCGAGCTCAGCCTGTACCTTGCCTTTTTGCGACTCAAGCACCCCCAGCTGCTGATGCAATTCCGGGTCTAGACGGCTGGCCGTGCGTTGCCGCTCCAGCCCCTGGAGCCGTGCCTCAGCGCTCTGATACTGGGACAGCAAATCGGGTGACCCTAGCAGGAACAGCGCCTGGCCTGCCTCAACCTGGCTGCCATCCGTTGGCACAATGGCCTCAATGCGCGCATCCCCCGGTGCCAGTATCGATTGGGTATGCGCCGGTGTCAGCAGCGCCTGAGTGTGGATGCGCCGATCCCAGGGCAATACCAGTACCAACATCACCAGTACCAGTATGCCCAGGGTGCGCAGCGTGCGTCGGGAGTTCATGATTTCGCTTTTGCGCTCTTGCCAGATTTTAACTTCTTGTGCGACCGGTCGCAGGATAAACCAGCCGATTTCAATCGCCGCCAGAAAGGGCCCCAGTGGCTTTGGAAACATCAGGTACACCATGACGGCAATACCGACAAACACCACCAGACGATAAATCCAGGTTCCCCATGCAAAGAGAATCAGCAGACGATGACGAGCCGACTTGAAGAACTCGGGCCGCTCGTCGTCCAGGCCAAACAGGCGCTCGCGAAGATCCCAGCGCGCCAATGCAAAGGCACGCTGATGCAGATTGGGCAAATCCAGCCAGTCCATCAGCAGGAAGTAGCCATCAAAACGCAGGAACGGCGAGGCGTTGACCAGCAGTGTCGAGATCCAGGTGGTAGTGGCGAGCAGAAAAACGCCATTACGCAGTGGCCCATCTGGCAGGAATCCCCAGATCAGGGTCGCCCAGGCGGCAATGGTCAATTCGGTACGGATACCCGCTGCACCGACCTGCAGCCGTTGCCGGCGCTGCGGGAGTTTCCAGGCATCGTTAACATCGGTATAGGCCATTGGAAACATCACCAGGAAGGCAATGCCCATGGTTGGAACCCTGCAGCCCTGGTGCTTGGCTGTGTACGCGTGACCCAGCTCATGCAGAAACTTGACGCACACCAGCGTAACGCCATAGGCCATCAGCCCCGCCAGGCTGAACATATCCACGAGAGTAGAGGTAAAACTGTCCCATTGACGGGATACCTCGAACAGCCCGAACATCAAGGCCAACAGGCTGAACATGGCGAAGGTGCCGCTGCCCAGCCACCGGACGGCAGGCAATGTGCGTTCCAGCCACGCATCCGGACGCCATAACGGCAGGCGGAAGAACAGATAACGGTGCAACAGCCAGGTCAGCGGCGAGGTCTTGCGCTGCTCAAGCCGCTCGCAAAAACGCTTTGTACCGCTGGCCTCACTGGTTTTCACCAGCTCATGCTGCTGTAGAAATCGCACCACCTCTTCCACCGCTTCAGGTCCCACCTTCAGCGTGGTGTCCTGACGCAAGGAGATCTGGATCAATGCCGGGTCTGCCAGCGACCAGCGACAGAGAATTTCGAACGTCAACCAGTCGATGCGAAAGTAAAGGTTGCGTAATGGATCATGCAGCGACCAGGTGGGCTCTCCACGTGCGGAGTCCGGCCCGGGATGCAGGGTCAACTCTTCCCTCAAGGGGGGGAGTTGTGCAACACCTGTTGAATGCATCACAACCCGATCCAGCCTCGCAACCCACTCCAGGGGCGACGTACGACCCAATAGATCAATGCTACCCGCTCACCTTCAAGCTTGGCCGTCCCCTTGAGTCCAACTCTGGCCTTCGTGGCGGCTTCCGGGTCAGTCAACTGGGCCCGGACGCGGTACGCAAAATGCCCATCCGGACGTTGTTCAGCCAGATGCGCCACATAGCTGATCCGTGCAGCGACCGGATTGACCGGGTCAGCCGCAAGATAGAGTTTGACTTCATTGTCCGTCGGCAGGTTGACCATATCGGCAGGCGATACCCAGGCTTCCACCTGGGTTTGGGTTTCATCGGCCACCACCATGATGCGCTCACCCGTTACCACCGGCCGCCCAATCAGCTCGCCGGCATCCTCAAACAGTACCACTCCCTCTCGTGGTGCCGGCACCTGGCTGCGCTGATTCAGTTCACGCAAATACTCCACTTCGACCAGACGCTCCGCGATTTGACTCTGCAGCACGGCCAGCTCGGCCTTGCTTTCTGAGTCAAACAGCGCGCGTTGGGCGTTACGGCGGTACTCGGCCTGAATGGTGGTCAGCGAGCGCTCGGCCACCTCCAACCGGCTCGCCAGCGAAACCCTGTCAAAGGCAAAAAGGGCTTGCTCCGCGTCAACTCGCTGATTGGGAGTGACAAACACATCATCGATAATGCCGTCCATGGGCGCCCGAATAATGGCGGGGTTCAGTGGCACCAACTCAGCGGGAGCCAACACACTCAGCCGCACAGGCAGGGCTGAAACCCCAACCAGCAGCAGCGCAACACCCAAACGGGTCAACCAGCGCTTTTTGCTGCCGGTGCGCGTCACCGGACGCACATGACGCCACCAACGGCGAGGCTGCGAAGCGGCATAGGCCTGCACCCAGGCATCACACCACTCCTGCAACATGGAGATCTCCGCAGCCTTGAACGGTAGCTCCCGCGCCAACACCAGCCGGCCACCGGGATAGCCATCTCGTACGGGCAAACGAACCACTGCCAGAAACGGTGGCAACCATTCCTGCCAGCCGGCCCATTCCTGCGACCCGGACAACGCGCGCAAATCAAGGGTGGCGGTCCCTGATTCAAGGGCATCGGCCTGTTTACACCAGCGGTCAAGCCAGTGCACGTAGGGTGCCTGGCGCTCCACCGCCGAGACCCCCGACAACGCTTCGACACCCTGATGCCGAGTCCAGAGTGCAGCCTGCCGATAGGGCAACAGGCCGTGACTTTCGTTGACAAGCACAAAACGCAGAGAAGCGGCAGAAGCCGCTTCACGTGCCCGCCGCATCAGATGCAGCAGGGTGGCCAGCATCGCCTCAGAGGCGGGTTGCTGGCCTGTTTCAAGTTGGAGCGTGTCAGGAGGCATTGCCACTCCGTTCTTCAACGGCCGCCCGTGCCAAATGGATCAAGCGGTCACGCTCAGCCTTCCAGGCAAACTGGTTATGGC
>Ga0209345_10004462_pt1 | contig 13532 bp, 6 predicted proteins | sample Cruoilmetagenom7_FD_187294 | JGI IMG/M metagenome (GOLD analysis project Ga0209345, IMG submission 187294) | Oil polluted marine microbial communities from Coal Oil Point, Santa Barbara, California, USA - Sample 7 (SPAdes) (version 2) | ecosystem: Environmental > Aquatic > Marine > Oil seeps ...
GTATGTAGCAGGTCTGCAACCTGATCGGCAAGCATATGCAGCGTGCCGTCCTCGCTCGTGAGATTCGGGATCAGGGCCGAGTATCTGAATTTGTGGCTCACATTGCGCAAGAGGCGCCAACTTTCGTCGGCGTCCCCCAAACGGCCGTCTGCCAATTCGTAGAGTGCCTCAATCACACAGTCGAAAGGCAGTTCCGGGCGTTCCGCGACGATCTTTGCAAGCTTGGGGCGCCAGACCGTGTCGACAAAAGCCTGAAAGTCGGGATCGGCCGTGGCGTAGAGCGCATTGCCATTGATGTGACGCTTCTCTCTCGGCCCGAGGGCATCGGCGCCGCGATAGATGCTGCCGGTCACCCAGGCGGGTTCGGCGCCTTGCAGATGGCGATTGATTTGCCCCAGCCAGTCCGGGCGGATCGGGACACAATCGGTCTCCATGTAAAGCGAATGTCCCCAATGCTCACGCACGGCATCCAGCGCGCCGAAGAACACGTTGTTCGGGCCGGCACGGTAGCCTTGGCTTGTCTTTGGGCCGTTGTTTTCCCGCCGGTAGAGGTCGGCGTCGCCAGACAGGTCGAGCGCCACAAACCGCACATTGTTAAAGCACGCGCGCAGCCTTGGCTCTTCGGCCAGCAATGCATGCACTTTCGGTTCGAAGCTGGCAGCTTTCGCGTTGTTGCAGACGAACACAAGATCCGGGCGGCGTGCCGGAATGCTGCCGAGAAACGGAAAGAATGCGGGCTGAGACCAGAGCCATAGATTGTCGAGAACCTGATCCTGTTCTGCCATTGTCAAAGGCACGATCACGGCCCCCAAGGAGGCTTCATTCAGGGCGTCACCGATATCTTCAAACGGCAGGATCGCTTCTGAATTCAGTCGCGAATGCGGGTTTGAATTCACGATACGCAAGGGCAACTGTTCGCGGTGGAAATCGTTGCGCATGGCCTCGAAGGCTGCAGTGTGAAGTTCCTGGGCGTGCGCCTCAGGGTTTGGCACCTGAAAGGTGTCACCTTCTTGCTGGTAATCATCGAAGAAATAATTGGGATTATTCGCAGGCGTTTCCGTCATGACGAGCCGCAAATCGTCGACCGCTGCGGCTTCGGAGATCGTCTGGTAGGTCAGGTCGATTCCCAGCAGGTTTATCTTCTGGTAGCCGAGAAATGCGCCATAGCGCACCGAGTAGGCGCCAGTCGTTACGAAGTCGTCCTGATCCGTTTTAAAGGCTGGGGTGTCGATCAGGTCCAGTCCGTTCCGTTCGCCGCGTGCGGCGAACCAGTAGGGGACGAATTCATCCAGAAACCGGACATCTGCTCGCCCGGCCAGATCAGGCTCAAGATCCAGCATGCGGCCTGACAGAAAGAAGGTTTTGATCCGGCCTTCATTGATAAGACGCAGGATTTCGGCGTGGTGGGTCTCGATCAGCGCATCATCTAGACACGCATAATGTGTCGGCCTCCAGTCAATGCGATACCAGTACCTGTAGGCCGCGTTCATGCCCAATGTGTCGATACCGGCAAGGCGTTTGAAGTCAAATCCCCGAAGACTTGGCCCATTGCCAATCACGATCAGTGATTCGCCACCACGGGTCTGGGATAAGAGCTTGTTTGAGATGCGTGTCATAGGTCGCCCTGAGGGATGCGAGAGCCTCGCTTTTGCTTGGTACTATCATAGGCGTCAACGTTGCCATGCTTCTCACGGAGCTGCCATCAAGCAAACTGACGCCTTCTGTTGACACTTTTGATGCTGTCGGGCACCTCCCAATCAAGTATCGTCCCATCTCTTGTGAGGTCGGCCAACAGTCTGGAAAGTTGAATGAACGATCGTTCAGACCGCACTGTAGAGCCCGTTTCGAAAGAGCGGATCTACGCACCCGATGCTCGCTATGCCGCCACGGCGCTGGAAGCCATAGGCGCGCTTTTCCAAGAAGTTAAGAACTATCGGTCCCATGCGGCAGGCATGTTCCTGAGTGATTTCAGGAGTAGCTATCGCGGGACGGTTTTTGGGGTTTTCTGGAATTTCATCCTGCCTCTGGTTCCGCTCACCGTTTATATCTTCCTCGTAAATCTACGTGTTTTTCCTGTCCGGGAAGGGCTGGAACCGGCCCTTTACATTGGTTTCAACGTGACCGTCTGGTCCTTGATGACTGGCCTTGTCACGCGACCGATCCAGGTAGTGAAAAGCCGCAACAAGGATTCAATGAAGACGTCGCTGCCGATCTCTGTCTCGGTGGTTTCGTCTTTCGGCCAGCTGTGTTTCGACACCCTTGTTCGTGTGGCCCTGCTGGTATTGATGATGATCTATTTCCAGCATTGGCCACACCTCAATATTCTCGGTCTGGGGGCTTCGCTGTTTGTCGGGATTACATTTTCGCTCTCATTTGGGCTGATCCTCTCAATCTTTAACGTCATTGTGCCTGACGTTTCGCGGGTAGTTACAATCGTGCTTCAATATGGGATTTTCATGAGCGGTGTGATTTTCCCCCTCGGCTCGATGGGCGGCCTTGTCATCCTCGAGCAGTTGAATCCTTTTGCGTTCGTGATCAAATCGGCGCGTGATTATGTTTTCGTTGGAACGCACGGCGATGGGATTATCCTGCTGTTCTGGGCCTGCATCTCTTTTTTCATGTTTCTGATTGCGATGCGGTTCTTTTACGTCATGGAACGTCGGATCAGGGGAGTAGACTGAAACCATGACAGAAGTTCCGACCTCCGACGCAGCGATCATGCAAGTCAAAAGCCTGGGCAAGCTGTTCGCCCGGAAGACGTCTGTTGCGCGGAAACGGATGTCGCGACTGGCCCGCCATGCTTTTCTGAATATTGGCAATACCCAGATCGGTGTACTGGGAGAGAGCGAATTCTGGGCTGTTCAGGACGTATCGTTTGATCTCAATCGTGGGGAAGCGCTTGGCGTCATCGGGCTGAATGGATCTGGCAAGACAACGCTGTTGAGAATGCTAGCGGGTCAATTGCTGCCTGATGCCGGCGAGATCGTTGTTCGAGGGGCCTCGGCGGCAATGATTGATTTGCAGGCAGGGCTTCAGGGCAGTGCGAGCGGACGAGAGAACATTTACCTTCGCGCGGCCGCCCTAGGCTTCCGCCGGTCGGAAACGGAAAGTCGTGTGCAGGAGATCATCGATTTTTCCGAGCTGGAACATGCCATAGACGCGCCGCTGTCGACTTACTCTTCCGGCATGAAAATGCGTTTGGCATTTTCGGTGATGGCCATGGTTGAGCCGGACTTGCTGCTCATCGACGAAGTGCTTGCGGTTGGCGATTTCCGGTTTCGTCAAAAGAGCCTCGCGCGGATGCGTGAAATGCGAAGCCAGAGTGCGTTCGTTTTTGTGTCGCACTCCATGGGCGAAGTTGCAAAGTTCTGCGACCGCGTGATCGTGATGCACAAGGGCAAGGTTTATTTCGAGGGCAAGCCGGACGAGGCGATCGAAGTTTACGAATCCCTCGATCAGAGCGTGCCCTCAAAAGACGTGCCGCAGCACATTGAGAAGGCCATGGGTCCGACGTTCGAGAACTCGGATGTTATCACTGAGGTAAAGCATTATTGGTGTAATGCGGCAGGAGAAGAAGTCGAAAGCGTCCGGTTTGATGAAAAGCCGCGACTGCGCATCAAATTCAAATCCCTGATCGCGATCCGCAATTTGATTGTCGGGGTTCCCGTCTGGGCGGTTACAGCACAATACGTTACGGGCCTGTCGACACAGATAACGTCGGATACATTTGATGTCCTTGCCGGGGACGAAGTAGACCTGATCGTTGAAGTGCAGGCTGGCTTCGTGAACCCGGGCGTTCTCAAGTCAATGCTGGCGATCGTCGATGGTCCTGAATTCCTTTTTAGACGGGGGAATCCTGATCTGGTCATTCTGTCGGCACGGCACCCTACTTGGGGGATAGTGACTGTTCCTCATAAATGGACACGCCTCGATTCGTGCGAAGAAAAACCGGCGAGTGTGACACGGCTTGCGCCACATGGATGACAAGCGGGTCGCTGTGATGCCATTGCCGACGCTGTGCAGCGGTCTCCAGATAATCATTTCAACAAGAGCTCTCTCATTATGAACCCACCAGTGTACCATCGCATGTTCGGCTACGATGTGGCCCGTCTGCCTAACGCGCATCTTGCAGAGCTTGAGCGCGGCGTGACGTCGATCGAGGAAGCGCGGCCGCGCACGGGCGCGACAATCGGTTACCCGGGGTGGGGGTTCATCTATCATCTTCTGCTATCTCATCTCGACCGGAACCGGACGGAAAACCTGGTTGAGACCGGGACGAATGAGGGGTGCACAACGATGATCCTGGCGCAGGCGCTGCTTGACGCCGGTGTGAAGGGGCAGGTGCATACGTTCGAGCTTGAGACGGCAAACGTTGCCAAGGCCAGACACAACCTTGAGGCGGGCGGTGTTGTTGACCGGGTGACGCTACACCAGGGAAGCGTCCATGATACTTTCGGGCCGGCGCTCAAAGAGATTGGCAAAGTACGGTTTGCCTTTCTGGATGCGTCGCATTTGGTGCCAGACGTGATGTTTGAATTTGAAACGCTTTTGCCATACCTGACACCGGACGCGATCGTCCTGTTCGACAACACGTATAAAATTGCTGAGCCGGATGAAGACCAACGCGTCAATGGTGCTCTGCGTGTCATCATTGAGACGCACGGCGGTAATCTGATCAACCTTGAAAATGTGTCGTGGTTCACACCTGGCCTCGCCATTTGGCAAAAAACGCCGAATCTATAGAAGGCGCAGCAAGGCAGGCGGTGCGGCCAAATGATCAAGGGACCCATTCGGATAGCGATTGTTGGTATCGGGAAGATCGCGCGCGACCAGCATATTCCGGCGATTTTGAGCAATCCGGATTTTAAACTTGTTGTTCTCATCAGCCGTTCCATTCCAGCTGCCGACTTTCCTGTTTTTCCCAGTCTGGAAGCCGCGTTCGAGGCTGGCGTTGCGATTGATGCTGTCGCCGTCTGCACGCCGCCGAATGCGCGTGCCGCAGCCTGCCGCGCTGCAGCCTCGCACGGGTGTGCAATCTTGCTGGAGAAGCCGCCTGCTGCCACCGGAAAAGAAGCTCTTGCGCTAAGGAAGATCGCAGACGAGGCGGGCGTTCCGATCTTTGCGAGTTGGCATTCGCGGTTTGCACCCATGATTGAGGTGGCTGGTAAATGGTGTGCCAGCCACACGCTGCAAAGCGGCCAGATCACTTGGCACGAAGATGTCGCGAAATGGCATCCTGGTCAGGATTGGCTCTGGCGTGCAGGCGGGCTTGGTGTTTTTGACCCTGGCATCAATGCCCTGTCGATTCTCTCTGCGCTCTATCCAGCTGCGTGGCAGGTGAGTAATTCAAGTATGCAAATCCCGGAAAATGTAGAGATGCCGGTGCGCGCGCAATTCGGTTTGAGCAACGACAGGTCAACGATCAGCGTCGACTTCGATTTTCGGTCAACGCCGTCAGAGACGTGGACGATTCATCTGTTGGCACGGAACGGTGAAACGCTGGACATTGTGGACGGTGGGGCTGGCGTGTCAATCAACGGCGCACAAGTCGCGCGCGGTGAGATCCAAGAGTATACGGGAATATATCAACGGTTCAGCGAACTGGTGCGTGCGGGGGCATCCGACTTCGACATATCGCCTCTAGCGATTGTCGAAGCCGTGTTTTCAGCGGCTCATGTCAGCCACGTTGAGCCCGTTACGATTTGACGCCTTTAGTCCGCATTGGTCGGGTCGGAGGCAATTTTCTCAGGAGCCTTTCGCGTGCGCGGTTTGGTTTGTGACGCCGTCTTGCGGCCCGATGTTGGCGACTTGACCATACGATAGATGCAAGTGCGCCAGCTGGCGCCGACACGCGTGATATAGTCCACGTCGCTGAGTTCAGTATCGACGTATTTCTGCACATCCGGCCAATCCGGCGAGCTGTAATCATCAAAGATGATGTAGCCACCAAGCTTCACAAACTGGGCGTAGTTCTCGAAGTCGGTCTTGACGCCAGCATATGAATGATCTGCATCGATGACGAGGACGTCATACTGGCGCTGCGCGGCCTCTGTGATGGCCTCTGGTTCCGTACTCAGGCGCTTGATGAGCGTGAACTGGTCTTCGGTCATGCCAGCGCGTGACAGATTACGGCGAAGCGTGCGTTCATCAATTGGTTGTCCAGTCAGGATGTCGTCTTGGCTGGCATTGTAATAGCCTTCCAGTGGGTCAAGCAGTGTGAAGTGAACCTGCTCGTAATGATTTGCCAACGCATCGTACATAATCGCGGCACCTGTTCCGAACAGCGTACCGATCTCGAGCACGCTGATACGGTCAGACTTTACGGCGCGGGCGACAAGGGACCGCAGGATCACGTCTTCTATCGCAGTGGCGAGTCGACCGTCGAGCTGACGTTCAATTTCGCAAGCGCGATTTGCCATGTAACCGACCACCGCTTTGCTGACAGGAACGGAAAGGCGCTTGCGCCATTCGGTTTCAAGTTCCTTGATATGGCCAGCGGTCAGCTTGCGGTTGAAGCGCTGGTACCAGGCCGCGTTGTTGAACTGGCTCCAATTTTCGAGTTCCGCAACATCATCTTCGATCGCCTGCATCCGCTCGCTCATGCGCTCGGTCAGCGCATCGTTTACGGCCGCCAGCGCTGCTCGCCCGATGGCCCGGTCATCCACGGCCTTCAAGGTGTTGGACAGCTTATCGAAATTCGTCTCGCCTGTGACGAGGCGGGTATCCACATCCCGAATCAATCTATTTATCCGGCGGCGCTCAGCCAACCCGGTTGCTCGCAGCGCTTCGATGCGGGTATCCACATCCCGTATCAATTTATTTATCCGGCGGCGCTCAGCCAACCCGGTTGCTCGCACCGCTTCGATGCGGGGCAGGATGGTGTTGTTCAAAGCGCTATCCACGACAGACTGTGTGGATTCGCGCGCGTTTCTGACAATCACTGTTTGCGCGGTCACGAGCTGGTTGCGCAGCTCATTGACCTCGATGTGAAGTGATTCAGCATGCGCGTGGGAGCGAAAGGCAACATAGGCGAGCAGCGTTGCCATGAAGCCACCGACGGCGCCGATAATTATCCAGGGACGGTAGCTCGTGAATCCGGGATAGGCCAACGCGCCGATCAGGAGAACGGCAACAAGAAACAGCGGGACTAGCAGAACGCGGCGCGAGATGACGTGAACGGCAGCCCGGTGCGTAAAACGCAGCAGACTGAACAGGCGCGGCGACACATTATGAATCTGCTCGGCAAGACCTTGATACCATACAGGTCGGTTGGTTACGGACAGGGCAGCGGAGGGAGGGGGCTTCAACATTGTTACGCGACTTTCTGACTTATTATTCATGTCGGCTTTATGTGCAGCCTGTGCTGGTTTTTTTCTAAACGCGAGCAGATCATCAAACGCTTTTGCAACCGCTTGGTAGCCCGGGTCCTCCCGGAATGCCACAAAATTGCCCCACGCCTCGGTAGACATGGTGTGCCCGTCATAAGGAACCACCCGTCGCCAGTCGTGACCGACGCCATAACGAACGATCGGATGCCATTCGCTCACATATACGGTATAATTGCGTTCACGCAGGAATTCGGCGACGTCACGCCACGTATGGCCGAGTTTCAGGGTTTTGGCGTCTTCGAATTCGCACTCAACCACATCGGGAACCAGTGTGTCCCAAGGTGCGCCTCTGAGAACATTGAGGTCAAAGCCCTCGACATCGATTTTCAGGAAGTCGACCTTCTTGATTTCGCGCGTGGCAATAATGTCGGTCAAGGTTGTAACGCTCACCTGATCAGATTCCGCGTGGGTGTCGCGGAAGGCTAGAAGCCCGGATATTCCGGTGCTTTCGGGAGAGGTAAAGAAGCTGACTCCCTCTGCGGCTTCGTTGCTCACAGCGCGTGGATCAATGATGACGTTCTGCGCGGCGCCGAAGCGTTCTGTCAGCTTGGACCTGTTTGTCTTGTCAGGCTCGAAGCAATGGATCGACCAGCCAAGCTTGTCGAAATAGGCGGCGGAAGTTCCAACGTGGGCACCGACGTCCAGCATGACATGCTCACGTCCCTTTCGGTCGCTCAGCATACGAGCGACCACTGCGGTTTCATCGACATGTGCGCCAATGTGGCGGGGCTGGCCTGCAAGACGTTTGTCGAAGGACAGCGCACCATTCAAAACGTCGGCGAATGCGTCACGAACTGTCTCGATGTTGAAGTGCTCAAAGGCGATCTTCTGGGCCTTGCTTGCCACTTCCAGGCGTTGGTCTGCTGAGGTTGCGAGTGAGCGCAGGGCCGCGGTGACCTCTTCTACATCATCAATCGTCACTCGCACGCCGCAATCCAGACTGTTGAGCACGGATATTGTGGCGACATCAGATGGCCCGACGGCCAATAGCGGACTGCCGCTCGCGAGGCATTCGGGCAACTTGTTGGCAAGGGAATACTGTATGTAGGACTTTGAATCGCTGTCGAAATTGTAACCGATCACGACGATGTCGGCGGCCGAAAGCCAGGCGCGGTAGGCCTTCGGTTCGAGATCGGCGACGATGAATTTGGTCTTCTGCAATTCTTTGAAATGAGGGGCTGCAACGCGCCGCCAAAGCTCGCGCGTCTTGATCTCCATAGTGATGTCGATGCCCTCAGCGGCGAGCCGCTCGACGGCCTCTGCCACACGACGTACCGATGACAGCGTCATGTTTTCTGCAAGGGAACCGGCATAGCGCACGACTAAAGGACCGGACGCAGGCGGCTGGATCGGGCTTGGCCAGGCCGAAACATCTATGCCGTTGGCGATTGCGGTGAAGGAAAATCCATAGCGCTTTTCGAATGCTGCAGACATCGCGTCGCTGATCGACAGGCGTGTAGCCGAAAGGTCAAGCAGTTCAAGCCAATCGGCATTCAGACTTGCGAAGGCAACAGCGTCCTCGCGCTCAAGCGCAACTGGCCAGTCATCCATGATCCACGTCACGAGTGGCAAGTCGAACTTCCGCACAAGGCGCATGGCCTTTGCATGCAGATTAGGAGTTTTTGGCGTGGGGCGGTAGAGGATCAGGTCAGGTGAAAAGGCAGCAACAGCATCGTCGATTGCGCGGCCATCGGACCGCAGAGGATCCTCATAGACCGAGGTTCTGCCATGATAGGAAAGGCTGACATTCTTGTCGCCGGACAGATGCAATTGCATAATTCGATTTTCAGGCCAGTCGGCGAACAAGGATGCCTTGAGTTCGCCCGTTGCCGAGGCGTCGCCGATACGGGTCAGGTCGATCAAAAGGACGCGCGGCAGGTCTTTCTTGCCAGAGAAAAGATTTCCGTAGTCGGCACGCGGGAAGACTTCCAGCTTGCCGCCGACAGTCGCATTGATAATCTTGATGCCGCGCGCATTGCAGGAGCGATGAGCTTCTTCATAAGCCTCGATCATTGTATTGACGTTGGGTTCGTGCCAGCGCTTGCCTTTGCCAAAATAATCCGGGTGGAAATGATTCGGGTCGTCGGACGTCATGTCCAACTCCTTCACTCTGCCATCACCCGCAAGCTTCGTGTCCTGAGGTATCTGGTAGCTGGCATCCACGCCGATGAGATAGATCTCGTCAAAACCAAGATAAGCCGCCAGCTGCATACACGTGAATGTCACAGTGCCACCCGCATACGTGTTCAAATCGGCCTTGAATGAAAAGTCAAAGCCGAGTGGGAAGCTGACCCGTTTACGATGATCGAAGAACACCGTCTTGTCGTCTGGTTCGAGCACGTAGCGCAGGTTTGCCGGGAAGAGCTTCGTCGGGCCATGCAGCGCATTGATTTCGCTCGCGCGGTCTTCAGCGACGAGGTGGTCCTCGACGACATAGTATGTAGGCTCCCAGTCAAGGTCAGGCATCTTCAGGAAGAAGCCATTCATGGCGAAGGTCACTTCATCGCGTAGCAGCGACAGGTCAGTATGCTTGAGGCTCGGGCCGTTGCCGATGATGAAGCATCGACGTGCCTTCCGCTCCGCTTTCAATGCCTGAAGGCGTGGTCTGAAGGTCTTATCGAGTTCCTGATCATAGAGGGCTTTGACGTGCTGTAACCCTTCCAGTTGTTGGTCAGGCGGAATTTGGTTTGTCGGCAGGAAAATCGGGTCGCGCAAATCCGGTGGCAATTTTTTGATTAGCTGGTCGAGTTTCTTGCGGGTCTTCGCATCGTTCGCGTTCAGGGCCGCAACCGGTTCGTTGGCGCGATGGGCTTCCTCGATTTCTGCAGCGAGATCACCGCGACGGAAGACTTCAAGTTTCCCGCCAACTGTGCAGTTGACGATTTCCCGGCCGGCCTTTTCGAAAGCGGTGCGCGCTAGCTCGTACATCGCCTCCATGTTGTCCGTATCGGCGGCCTGCCAGACCTTGTCCTTGAAATAGCGGGGATCGAAATGATTGTCGTCATCCTTGTCCTGCTTGATGACGTCGCCTTCTTTGACGTTTTTCGGCTGGATATAGGAATGGTCAAATCCAACTATCAGGACCTTTTCGTATCCCAGCGCGAAGGCCAGTTGCATGTTGAAGTAACTGACCGTCGATCGCCATGAGAACGTGCCGTCGATCGCCTCATTGAAGGCGGGCATGACGGTCGATTCGACGAAGCATGTCTCTTCTGTCTCGTTGAGGTCATTCGATAGCCAGATCGGAAAAACCTTTGGTTTTCGAGCATTGTTGAAGTCGACGCGGCCTTGCTGGGCGACCAGGTTGTTCGTGATCGTAAGCATGGTCGCGACATCGAGAAGCTTCGGATTCAGGGTCGCAAAATTTGAAATAATGACGTCAACGTCTTCCAGCTGTGAAAGGTCCGTCTTGTTCAGGCTTGGCCCGTTGCCGACGATCACACAGACCTTGCGACGCCATTTCGAAAGGGACTTGAGCTTGCGTATGCCGCGTTCTTTCGCGTCATCATACCAGTTGGCGTCGAAGCAGCGGTGAAAGTTGTCGGTGACATTATACGATTTGTACTGTTGCCCATTGGCATCGTTCGCATCCATGACATGCCAGGCTGGCCGCTTGTGCGCATCCGGATCGGGGCTTGTGGTTTCCAGACCGTCGAGTTCTTCTCGGTTCCATACAAACCGCTTCAGGTCGCGATCATTCTTTTCAATATATCTCAGAGTGGCCTGAGCTTCGGTATCTTCCGAACTCTCAAGTAGCCGAAGCATCTCCTGGGTGACAAAGCGGTGGATCGCGCGTTGGCAATTGTCGTACTTGGCGAGCGGATCGGGTATCTTACTGTGATTGACGACGCCATCCATGCTCGAGGTCAAATATTCTGCGTAGCGGTCAAGCCACTTCCAATGGATGTATCCGAAATAGTTGGCGCAGACGCGCATGTGCTCGACGAGGCTCTGGTCGCGGCCCTTGCTCGTTTTCATGCCGCCCCACCAGCGATGGTGGGCGAGCGTTTCATCAAGATAGACCCATTTCATACTACTGGTGGCCATACGGACCCAGTATTCATAATCCATACAGTATTCGTACTGTTCCGATGGCCCCCCGAGTTTGTCGAAGACGGAGCGACGCATGAATACGCCCGGCTGAACGATGCCGACCTGATAAGCAAAACTGTCTAACAGATTGTCTTGATCTGGATTTACGTAGCCGTGGCGGAGGAATTTGCCTTCCTCATCAACAAAATCAACTTTGCCGTATATGATGTCGGCGTCAGGGTTCGCCTCGAATGCGGTCGCAACCTTGGTGAGGACTTCGGCGTTCGGATACATGTCATCGGAATTGAGCCATGTCAGGATGTCGCCGGTCGAGCGGGCAAAGCCCTTGGTTATACCGTCAGACTGACCACGGTCCGGTTCCGCGATCAGAATGATGTCGTCGGCGTTCTCCGCCGTCTCACGGCTACCGTCCGTCGAGCCCGGGTCGACAACAATATGCTCGATGTCCGGGTGCGACTGCTCGCGCACGGTGACAAGGTTGAACGGCAGGAATTGCGCCTGGTTGAAAGACGGCGTGATGATCGAGAATTTCTGGGACACTGGGCTAGTTCATCCGGTTCTTGTTGCTGCCTTTGGCGAACTGCCGCGACGCGACATCATAGTGCCGACATCACGGCTGACGTCAGGGGCAATCTGACCGCTCGCTGGGGTGGAATCTAGTATATTGCTGTTTAATCTGTCCCGTATTGATTTCGCCAACTCTAAACCCAGTCTGCAAATATTTGGGCGATTGGAAGGCAAGAGGCACCAGAGCACATATTATTGTGCTCCGAATTCTCCGGCTTTGCTCTGAATTCAAAGTGGTTTGTCAGCAATCAGGTTCAGCGTGACGATCTGGTAGATCGGGCTGGCATGCTTCGACGCTTTCGAAATCCGCGCCCACATCCACATTGTGAGATCCGAATTGCTTGCCATGTCTGACGTGAAAATGCAATCCGGAGTTACTGCAGGTGGCTTGCGCCAGATCAGGCCGGCTTCCTCAACAGCAGATGTAAGCAGACTGATTCGCTTGCGGGCGACGTCCAGTGGCTCGTCCGACAAAGGCAGATCGACAGCGTGGTACATTGATCCACCAGGCGCAATGCAGCGAGCCATGTCGGCAAAAGCGTCCTTGTACTTCTCGAAAGGAATGTGCTCGACGACCGAAATCGAGAAGACGACGTCAACTTCCGGCACATCGGGGCTAAACTCTCCCATGAAGGTTGGGATGACTGTCACGTCGTCGAGTTCTGCGGATGCGGTGGGGCCATTACCAACGCCTTCAAACTTCTCGGCGTTCCACAGCTTGTTTCCCTTCAGGTTGGGCAAGACGCGGGAATTTCCTCCGCCGACCTCAAGCAACCGCTTGCCTCTGATGCCTGCAAGTTGCGCCATGACCCAGCCATCCTGGATGCCCTTGAGCGTGTGGTCCTTGCGTGAAGCGTGTCCATCTGTGAGGTGTTCAAAATAGTCAGCTTTGCGGAGAACGTCTAACATTTACAATCCTTTGTGGCGCGGAAAGCGCGAAATACGTGGTCTGAATTCGACGCGCAAAACAGCGAATAGCGTACAATGCGCAACGGCGAGTTCGAATTAATCATCCGCAAATTTCAGGATCAAACATGCCGCGATCTTGGTCTTTCGTTGTGGTCATCGGCTGTAAGCAAACCTCAACTTGCGTTCGATGAACACAATGGGCCATAAGCCGTTGAACCCTCGAACCTAAAGCAGAGACGGAACTCAGATGTCAACCAAAACAGCCCTCATCACCGGCGTTACCGGTCAAGACGGTGCGTACCTTGCGCGCCTTTTGCTCGACAAGGGATATATTGTGCATGGCTTGAAGCGGAGATCTTCGTCTTTTAATACAGCGCGCATCGATGAACTGTATGTCGACCCGCATGAGCGCGACACCCAATTCCACCTGCACTATGGGGACATGACGGATTCGACCAACCTGATCCGACTGGTCCAGGAATGTAAGCCGGACGAGATCTACAACCTCGCAGCACAGAGCCACGTTCAGGTCAGTTTCGAGACGCCGGAATACACCGGTAACTCCGACGCACTCGGCACGCTTCGTCTTCTGGAAGCGATTCGAATTCTCGGGCT
>Ga0209345_10004463_pt1 | contig 13531 bp, 10 predicted proteins | sample Cruoilmetagenom7_FD_187294 | JGI IMG/M metagenome (GOLD analysis project Ga0209345, IMG submission 187294) | Oil polluted marine microbial communities from Coal Oil Point, Santa Barbara, California, USA - Sample 7 (SPAdes) (version 2) | ecosystem: Environmental > Aquatic > Marine > Oil seeps ...
CAGGCGGAAGCTGATGCCCGCCGCTATCATGTTCAAGCGCGCAATCTGCGCGCAGCGCTTGGAGCATACTGGCTGGCCGAAAGTGATGTTCAAATTGACCCCAATTTCCTGGTGGCACGCCTCGAACCACGCGAAGTGGATTATTCAGACTTGTACGCGCCAGAACTCGACCGTCTTGAGGCGGAGCGGGTGCGTTCAGCAGCACAAATCGCGCTTGAGCGCAGTCAGGCAGTCCCTGATGTGACGTGGCGTGTTGGCGTTCGAAAGTTCGGTATCGAAGAGGATTTAGCTGTCCTTGGCGGTGCATCAATACCGCTTGGATCGGCAAACCGTAGCGAAGTTGCCGTCGCCAGTGCACGCGCGGATCAACACCGAATTATTGTGGAGCGCGAGGTGCTGCAGCAGAACCTATTGCGCCGCGCTGTCGGCTATCAGCGAAATGCGGGTAGCGCGCTTGCAGACATCGAAGCGATCGACACAATCCTGCTGCCTGCTGCGAACACTGCAGTAGACCTTGCGCGTGATGGGTATGAACGGGGTGCCTTCTCATATCTCGACATTATCGATGCCCAGCGCACAATCGCGATCCTGCGCGAACAGCGTCTATCACATCTTAGAACTTACATCTTGAACGAAGCTGCACTGGCCCGTCTGACGCCTCGCGTAGATCTGCCAGCAACGCGCACGGAGACCCCGGAATGACAAACTTCATGAAACAAATTGGCTTACCGCTAGCGGCTACGGTCATGCTCTGCTTGGTTGGCGCGTGCGGCGACGCATCAACATCTGCCGCCGCGAGTCAGGGTCTCGGTGCAGATGCGGAGGTTTCAGAAGAAGAATATACGCGGGGCCCAAATGGTGGACGCCTGCTTGAAGACGGACCCCTCGCTCTCGAAATGACAATCTTCGAAACCGGGGTGCCACCTCAATACCGCATCTACCCCTACAAGGATGGTGAACCCATTGATCCGGAAAGTCTTGATTTGATTGTCCGGTTACACCGGCTTGGAGATATCGTCGACACGTTCAACTTTACACCGCGCCAAGACTATCTCATGGGCGACGGCGTCGTCACGGAGCCTCACTCTTTTGAAGTGGAAACTGAGGCGCGTTTTGAGGGTAAGTCCTATTCGTGGCGTTATGAATCATTCGAAGGCCGGACCACGATTCCCGACGATGTGGCGGCCGAGGCTGGCGTCATGGTTGAGGCAGCTGGACCCGCCATCGTTAAAGATGTGCTGACGCTCTCTGGTGAAGTCACGCTTGCGCCGTCAGCAACATCTTCTGTCAGAGCCACGTATCCCGGACCGGTCCGTTCGGTCAGTGTGGATGTTGGTGACTTTATCCGGCGCGGTCAGCCCCTCGCGCGGATTGAGTCTTCGAGCAGCCTGCAGGAATACACTGTGACCGCACCGAAATCAGGAACCATTCTCGAACGCCATACCAATGCAGGAGATGTTGCCGGCAGTGATCCGCTCTTTGTGATTGCGGACTTTGAACAGATGGAGGCTTATCTTCACGTCTTTCCGCGAGATGCCGCAAGGGTTCGCAAGGGCCAGTCCGTTCGCTTCGGCGTGGCGGGCGGCGAGTTGAGCGTCGAGACACAGATCTCGCGCTTCCTGCCTATGGCGGGCGCCAATTCTCAAACTCGAATTGCTGTTGCCAAGATACCAGCTGATTCGGGCCTTCAACCCGGCATGCGCCTGATAGCAGAGGTCGTGATCGCAGAGAATGACGTGCCACTTGGTGTGAAGGAAACTGGATTGCAGAGCTTTCGGGACTTCACGGTCGTCTATGCGAAGGTCGGCGAAACCTATGAGGTCCGCATGCTCGACCTCGGACGGCGCGATGGCGAAACGGTGGAAGTGCTCGGCGGGCTAAGTCCCGGCGAAATCTATGTCACCGAGAATTCCTTCCTCATCAAGGCCGACATCGACAAGTCCGGCGCCAGCCACGATCATTAGGGGGCGGACATGCTCGAACGTATCATCGAACTCTCTATCCGCCAGCGCTGGCTGGTCATGGCCGTTGTGCTCGGGCTTGCTGGTTTTGGTATCTGGAACTTCAACCGTTTGCCCATCGACGCCGTGCCGGACATCACAAATGTTCAGGTGCAGATCAATACCGAAGCGCCGGGCTTCTCGCCGCTCGAAACAGAGCAGCGCATTACCTTTCCGGTGGAAACCGCGATTTCCGGACTGCCCGGCCTAGATTACACGCGCTCAGTTTCGCGCTATGGGCTTAGCCAGGTCACTGTTGTCTTTGATGATGGCACCGATGTTTACCGCGCCCGCCAACTCGTGTCCGAGCGCATTCAGTCCGTACAAGCAGTACTGCCGCAAGGTATAACGCCGCAGCCAGGACCGATTTCTACCGGCCTCGGCGAAATCTACATGTACATTCTCGCTGCTGAGCCCGGCGCTAAGAATGAGGACGGGACAGTTTGGACCGCGATGGACCTGCGCACAATGAATGACTGGGTGGTCCTGCCCCAATTGCGCACAGTTGAAGGTGTGACCGAGGTCAACACGATTGGCGGATTCAAGAAAGAGATCCACATCCTCCCCGATCCAGCGGCAATGGCGGGCTTCGCCCTCTCGCTTGATGACATCATGTCCGCCGTCGAGCGGAATAACGCCAATACAGGTGCGGGCTATATTGAACGAAACGGCGAACAAAACCTGATCCGCGTACCCGGTCAGGCGACAAGCCTTGATGATCTGCGCGCCATTACGGTGAAAGACACAGGCATAGTGAGTGTTCGTTTGGGCGATGTTGCTGACATTCGCGAAGGCGAAGAATTGCGCACCGGCGCAGCCACGCAGAATGGTGAAGAAGTGGTGCTTGGCACTGCCTTCATGCTGATCGGTGAAAACAGTCGCACTGTTTCTGTTGCTGTCGATGCAAAGGTCGATGTCATTCGTCCCGGCCTGCCGGAGGGCGTCACAATTACACCAGTCTACAACCGCACCAATCTCGTGGATGCGACGATCAAGACGGTCGAAAAGAACCTCGCCGAAGGCGCGCTTTTGGTGATTGTTGTACTCTTTCTACTGCTCGGGAATATACGAGCAGCGCTCCTTACAGCTGCCGTGATTCCCCTTGCGATGCTGATGACTATCACCGGGATGGTCGAGAACAAGGTGTCGGGCAATCTGATGAGCCTTGGCGCGCTTGACTTTGGCTTGATCGTAGATGGGGCTGTTATCATCGTGGAGAACTGTCTCAGGCGGTTTGGCGAAGCTCAAAAAAGGCTTGGGCGGCTCCTGACCCAGGAAGAGCGGTTCTCGCTTGCAGCATCAGCATCAAGCGAGGTGATCAAGCCGTCCATTTTTGGCGTGATCATTATCACCGTCGTTTACCTGCCGATTTTTGCGCTGACAGGCATTGAAGGAAAGATGTTCCACCCGATGGCCTTCACCGTTGTGATCGCGCTCACCTCTGCTCTGATCCTCTCACTGACTTTTGTCCCGGCAGCCGTCGCTCTGTTTGTTCGTGGCAAAGTGACCGAAAAAGAGAGTTGGATCATGCGAGGAGCCCAGGCGGCCTATCGTCCTGCGCTGCGCTTCGCGCTGCAGGCTCGCTACGCCATTGTTATTGCGGCGCTTGTGTTGGTTGGGTTTGCTGGTTGGGGCGCAACCAAACTCGGATCTGAATTCATTCCGAATCTGGATGAAGGTGACATTGCCTTGCATGCGCTTCGCATACCCGGAACCAGTCTGACGCAGGCGATAGACATGCAGGAAATGCTGGAGCGCCGTATCAAGCAGCTCCCCGAAGTCGAACGTGTCTTTGCAAAGATCGGCACGCCCGAAATTGCAACGGATCCGGTGCCTCCAAGTGTGGCCGATACGTTTATCATTCTCAAACCCCGAAAGGACTGGCCAGAACCACGCAAACCCAAAGCAACATTTGTGGCAGAGCTGCAAGCAGCCGTCGAAGCGATCCCCGGCAGCAAATATGAGATCACACAGCCGATTGAGATGCGGTTCAACGAACTCATTTCGGGCGTTCGAGCAGATGTCGCCATCAAGATTTATGGTGATGACCTCGATACGTTGGCAACCCTCGCGCAGACCGTCGAAGGTATTGTCTCCGGTGTTCCCGGTGCAGCTGACGTCCAGTATGAACAAGTCACTGGCCTGCCCATTCTGTCCATTCACCCAGATCGTGATGCGCTGGCGCGCTACGGGCTTGATATAGGCGATGTTCAACGCATTGCGGGTATCGCGCTAGGTGGTGAAGTCGCAGGACGGTATTTCGAGGGCGATAGGCGCTTCGACATTGTCGTTCGTTTTCCGGAATATTTGCGCACGGATGTGTCCGCTATAGAGCGTCTTCCCCTTCCGCTGCCTGACAGTCGCCGTAGTGGAAACGGTCCCATGTTCGTTCCGCTTTCTGAAGTTGCGCGCGTGGAAATTGCGCCTGGGCCCAATCAGATCAGCCGCGAGAATGGAAAGCGCAAACTGACTGTTACAGCAAACGTCAGAGACCGCGACCTTGGGTCCTTTATCACCGAGCTACAGGCTCGGATGGCGCAGGATGCGGAATTACCTTCTGGCTACTGGATCGAGTATGGCGGCACTTGGGAACAATTGGTTTCTGCGAGCCAGCGCCTGACAATTGTGGTGCCGATTGCGCTACTGACCATATTCGGTCTGCTGCTCATGCTGTTCGGATCCTTCCGGGATGCAGGCATTGTATTTACCGGCGTTCCACTGGCCCTCACCGGCGGTGTGGCCGCACTGGCCCTTCGAGACCTTCCATTGTCGATCTCGGCAGGCGTCGGCTTCATCGCACTTTCCGGGATTGCGGTGCTGAATGGCGTGGTCATGCTGAGCTTCATTCGGCAGAGACGTGAAGCAGGGGAGGCGCTTGATGATGCTGTATTTGACGGCGCGCTTGGGCGTCTGCGACCGGTGCTTATGACGGCGCTCGTTGCAAGTCTTGGGTTTGTTCCCATGGCCCTGAATGTTGGTTTAGGAAGTGAAGTTCAGCGCCCGCTTGCCACGGTCGTTATTGGCGGCATCGTTTCGGCGACTTTGCTGACGCTTCTGGTCTTGCCAGCGCTCTACCGGATGATCCATGGCGCGGAGCGAGAAGACGCGCCAATGCCCGATCAAGCAGTTCCAGCACCAGCGGAGTAGTTCGATGACCTATTTTATATTCAAAGCCGCGCTGTCTGGAGTGCTGATCGCCATCATTTCAGAGGTCGCGCGGCGGTATCCAAGTTTTGGCGGCCTTATCGCGTCACTTCCGTTAATTTCTTTATTGGCAATTATCTGGCTGTGGCGGGATACCGGGGGCGATGTTTCCCAGGTCGCCGCTCATGCGCGAGCAACGCTTTGGTATGTCGTGCCAAGCCTGCCCTTTTTTCTGATTCTGCCAGCGCTCATGGAGCGTGAACTCAATTTCTGGGTATCACTTCTTGTCGCCAGCCTCATCACCATCTGCCTTTACCTTTCCGCGATCTGGGTCGCGGGCCGGTTTGGCATCACTTTCGAATAAGGACATCAATGATGCGAATATTTTTTTTATTAATCAGTGTGCTCCCCATGAGCGCTTGTGCATCGATGGAGAATGCGCTCCAATCTCTGACACCGGAGCAGTCTGCTGCGATCGAGCAGGAGTGCGGCAGGCTTCCAGTTTCTGCTATGAAGGGTCATGAATCGCCTCGGAAGATTCTATGCCGGTCCTGCAAACCCAAAAGTCTCCAGGCCATCGAGGAGGCGAATGATGTTTCCTGAAAAATTGAACTCTGCCGCATGGATGCGGCGCATCGTGATTGCACTTGCACTTGTGCTGATGACGGTCACGTTCGCAGGTGAGGCCGTCGCCCATGCGGTCGCTGAAGGTGATAAAGGCTATATCCAAGAAATCACGGGCGTAAACCTGATAGCGTTTCTCTATCTCGGTGCCAAACATATGGTGACTGGGTATGATCATATTCTCTTCCTGTTAGGGGTCATCTTCTTCCTCTACCGGATGAAGCATATCGGCATCTATGTGAGCCTCTTCGCCATCGGTCACTCAACAACAATGCTGGCCGGTGTCTATTTTAATTTCGGTATCAACAGCTATCTGATCGATGCGATCATTGGTCTGTCGATTGTCTATAAAGCACTCGACAATATGGGCGCGTACCAACGCTGGTTAGGATTTCAACCAAACACCAAAGCCGCGACGCTTATCTTTGGTTTTTTCCACGGTTTTGGCCTGTCTTCGAAGATTCTAGACTATGAGATTTCGCCGGATGGTCTGCTTCCCAACCTGCTTGCCTTTAACGTCGGCGTCGAAGTCGGCCAGCTCCTTGCCCTTGGCGCGATCTTGATTGTCATGGGCTTCTGGCGTCGGACACCAAGCTTCCTAAAACACGCCTACACCGCAAATGCAGCGATGATGACCGCAGGTTTCCTGCTGATTGGCTACCAACTTACTGGCTATTTCGTCTCTTAGAAGGACAACAATTATGTACAATACAGATATGCCTACCCGTGCTGAGCTACCAACAACGCGTCAGCTTCTTCGTTCAACCTTGATCGCAGCTGTGGCCGCCGCCGCGCTTCTTGTTACGGTCGTGTTGCCAGCCGAGTATGGTGTCGATCCGACCGGAATTGGGGGCGTTCTTGGTCTTAAAGAGATGGGCGAAATCAAAATGCAGCTTGCAGAGGAAGCTCAGCTTGATGCCGCGGAGGCCGTTGCGGTAGACACGTCTACACCCGCGCCTGTGATAACCGAGCAAGTCGAAACGCTTGCTGAAACCGTGCCAGAAGTTAATTCGGAGACTGCGTGGCAGGACACAGTGGTGCTGGTTCTGAAGCCTGGAGAGGCGGCCGAAATCAAACTTGAAATGAACAAGGATGATCTTGCTGGCTACGAATGGACGACGAACCAAGGCCATTTGAACTCCGACCTGCATGCGGACGGCGCCAGCGGAGAGTTCACCAGTTATCGTAAGGGCTCAAAGGAAGAAAGCGATGCCGGAGAGCTCAGGGCCCTATTTGATGGAGCCCACGGCTGGTTCTGGCGCAACAGAAGTAAAGTTGACGTCGAAGTCACTCTTCGCGTCAAGGGCACCTATGGCGAAATCAAGCGGGTCGTTTAATCTGGAGGGGTGACGACGCATTGCGGGATGTTGTTTCACTGAGCTGCGTTACCCTCCGGACCTTAAATGTTGGTTGCTTACCTATGAGCCACTTCTGCGGCGCCAAGCGATCAGTGTGCGGCGTGTCTTGATGAACAACAAGATTAGTCCCGACAGCGCTACGAACAGTCCGGCGCCGGCTGCCGTGATCAGGAGCGGGTGATTGAAGCTCTTGCCGTCATCATAATCCATGATGTGTAGCTTCCAGAAGAAATCGTAGAACCGCCATGTCGAGGACCGACGCGCTCTTACTTCAGCTGTTTCAGGGTCAATGTAGAGTGTGGTGGCATCTGTGTCTTTGAACTTTGCTTGCCAGACCGGGCCCCGTAGACCGTACTCGGAGGGAGGCTGTGTGAGGAGTTCTACTTTGCTCAGTGTTCCGGAGCCTACGTAATCGGCCTCGGCCAGTTTTGATGCGAATTGCTCTGTCATGGGGCTGAGAGACGTGGCGGATTCTGCGTCAATGACATACTGGCGGCCATCTGGCGTTTTGATTCTCCAGACAGGCTTGCCAAGTAATTGGCCAAGACTGGCTTCTGTGAGAGCGTCGATCTCATTTTTTTTGGCAATCTCGGCCAATGGTATCAGGACGTTAGGTGACACCGAGAGCGGTTCGGTTACCGCGATCTTATGTTCGCCGCGCACCTGTTCAATGGGAATGGCGCTCATGACCAGTCCGCCCGCAATCCAAAGCAGGATTTGTAGCCCGACAATGAGGGCGACCCATTTGTGTGTTCTTACCGCCCAGCGAACGACTTTCATAACTAGGATCCCTTACCTTTTTCTGCAGCTTATGCGGTACGAAGATGGCCGATAACCAACACGGACCCAATTGCAATAAAGCCAATCCCGGCGAAGAGTTTTAGCGGGAACGAAGAAAGCCAACGTTCGGCACCTGCGCCTAGGAGGACGGCGAGGGCGGACGACACGGTTAGGGCGAGAGCTGAAGCCGCAAAGACTACGAAACGGCTTTGCTCCCCATCAGAAGCAAAGAGCACGGTGGCCAATTGAGTTTTGTCACCGAGTTCAGCAAAGAAAACTGAAAAGAACACAGTCAAAAATGTTGTGAGCATAATATCTCCAATGCGGATAGAGGTGACGATCAGGTCACCTCCTTGCAAAGCCTATCTAATGATCCATCATTCCATCGAGGCAATCAGCGCCTTCGGTGGCGGTATTGCAAATGGTGGTGATGCGATAGGAATTATCGCGGCCCTTCTTGACCATGAACGCAACTGCGTCGCCCTCTGCAAAGGCTGAGAGATCGACGTCGCCCATAATGTCGAAGCCCATTGTCATAGCGCCCATGCCAATGCCTTCGATGGGACCATGGTCAATCGTGAGAAAGTCACCTTGGGTGCCAAGTGATTTGATGATGCCAGTGCCATGGCCCATCGCGCCGTCAGACATGTCATGGCCGGAATGGTCCATTGTCTCGTCGCTTGCCATCTCCATCGGCGCTTCAGTTTGCGTGATTTCAGCTGGCGCAGCCTTCTCTGCATTGCCGCAGGCGGCAAGGGACACAGCCAACACGCTGGCAGACAAAATTGTTAGTGTCTTCATGATGTCGGTTCTCCTAAAGGATTGCTTGGTTGAAGTGTTGTGCGCGTGTCGTCCGATTTGGACCCGCCGCGCGCGGAAAAGCTTCGGCCAACCCAGATGTAATAGATCGCGGGGATCACGATCAGGGTCAGCAAGAGGGTCGAGACCATGCCGCCGAGCATGGGCAGGGCGATGCGGCGCATGACGTCTGCGCCAAGGCCATCGGTCAGGAAAACAGGTGCCAGACCGACAAGGATTGTCAGCACTGTCATCAACTTGGGGCGCACGCGCATGGCTGCGCCATGACTTATGGCCTCAAACAGTTCTGCACGGTTTTTCGGTTGTTCTTCCCTCACCTGGCCATCGATATAAAGCAGCATGATGACTGCTGTTTCTACCGCGATACCGCCAAGAGCGATGAATCCGACTGCGACTGCCACAGACAAATTGTAGCCTGCGAGCCATACGGCCCAAAGACCGCCAACCAGCCCGAACGGCAGCGACAGCATGATGATGGCGGTTCGGTCGAGCCGCCCGAAATGTAGCATGAGGAGTAAGAAGATGAGCATGATGGCTGCCGGAATCGCAATTTGAAGGCGTGCCGAGGCTTCCTCCATCTGCTCATACTGGCCTGCAAACTCGACAGCGTAGCCAGGAGGTAGAGTAATAGCATCTGTCACGGTTTGACGCGCTTCGCTGACATACCCGCCCATATCGCGGCCTGCGATATCAACGAACACCCACCCAGTTAGGCGGGCATTCTCCGACCGGATCATGGGCGGACCTTCGGTGAACGCAATTGTTGCGAGATCGCCAAGCGGAATGTGGGCTCCGGTCGGTGTTGGAACGAGAATGTTATCCAAATCATCGGGGCTCTCTCGGAATGGTCGATCATAGCGTAGAATGATATCGTAGCGCTCGCGGCCCTCGACTGTTTGCGCCAGACGCATCCCGCCAAGGGCGGTTTGTACGACAGTTTGGAACACGCCCATGTCGATATTGCGCCGGGCAAGCTCCGCCCGGTCCGGTGTGATTTCGAGATACTTGCCGCCAAGGACGCGGTCCGCAAAAGCCGAGCGTGTACCGGGAACATCTGAGACGACCGCTTCGATGTCTCGGGCAATCCGCTCGATCTCGATCAGGTTATCGCCTGTGACCTTGATGCCGATAGGTGTGCGCACGCCAGTTGAAACCATGTCCATCCGGATTTTGATGGGATAACCCCAAGAATTGACCAGACCGGGCATTTGCAGTTTTGCGTCCAGCTCTGCGGTAATGTCATCGACCGTGATGCCGGGACGCCATTCTGACTTTGGTTTCAGCTTGATCCACGTTTCGATCATGGTGAGCGGGGCTGGGTCTGTAGCCGTGTCGGCGCGTCCGGCCTTGCCGAAGGCGCGTTCGATCTCCGGAACGGTCATTATTACGCGGTTTGTTTGACCTAATATTTCCCGCATCTTGGTTGAGGAGACACCGGGCAGGGTTGTCGGCATGTAGAGCAATTCACCTTCATACAACGCCGGCATGAACTCCGAACCGAGGCGCTGGGCAGGCACGATGACACTCGCAGTCAGAAGAAGTGCAATAGCAACAGTGACCCATTTGAACCGCAGCGCGACATGCAAGACGGGCTTGTAGATCCAGATAAAGAAACGGTTCAGCGGGTTGGCTGATTCAGGGCGGAACTTGCCGCGCATGAGATAGAGCATCAGCACGGGAACCAATGTCACGGACAGCATTGCCGCGAATGCCATCGCATACGTTTTGGTAAAGGCGAGCGGGCTGAACAAGCGGTAGCTTTCACCTGTGAGCGCGAACACCGGCAAGAAAGACACTGTAATGATGAGCAGTGAGAAGAAGATGCCCGGACCAACCTCCTGGGCAGATACGATCAAGGCGGCCCTGCGATCTGCGGCCGTCGGCTTGTCGCCAAGATCGGCGAGCTTTCGGCTGGCGTTTTCGACAAGGACAATGGAGGCGTCCACCATCGCCCCGATTGCAATGGCGATCCCGCCAAGACTCATAATGTTTGCCGTGACACCCTGGAACGACATGATCAGGAATGCCCCGAGGACGCCAAGCGGCAGGGTGATGATCGCGACCATCGATGAACGTACGTGCAGAAGGAAGATCAGGATTACGAGAGTGACAGCTATACCTTCTTCAAAAAGCTTTTCCTTCAGGTAATCGACCGCGCCTTCAATCAGGGGCGCGCGGTCATAGACAGTGACAATCTCGACACCTTCGGGCAGGCCGCGCTGAAGCTCTGCGAGCTTTTCCTTCACGCGGTCGATCACGGTCAGCGCATTTTCGCCGTCTCGCATGATCACGATACCCGCGACGGTCTCACCCTCACCATTGAGCTCTACGACGCCGCGTCGAAGGGCAGGGCCTTCGACGATGCGCGCGACTGCGGAGAGCAAGACAGGCGTTCCATCTGAGGCATAAAGAACGACCTGCTCAAGATCGGGCTTTTCATCGACATAACCCGACGAGCGAATAACAAACTCGCTTTCACCCTGTTCGAGTACGCGCCCGCCGACCTCGCTTGACGCGGCTTTGACCGCTTCGGAAACGCGGCGCAGCGGAATGTCGTAGGATCGGAGGAGATTGGGATCGACCAATACCTGATATTCGCGGACGAACCCGCCGACCGAGGCAACCTCCGAGACGCCTTCGACGCCAGAGAGTTCCAGTTTCAGGAACCAGTCCTGCAGGGAGCGCAGTTCTGCCAGGTCGGTGCCGCCAGTCTTGTCGACGAGCGCATATTGGTAGACCCAGCCAACGCCAGTGGCATCCGGGCCAAGTTGAGGAACCGCGCCATCTGGCAATGTGGTGCCCAGCCGCGACAACGCTTCAAGCACGCGTGAGCGGGCCCAGTAGAGATCGACGTCATCTTCGAAGATGACATAGACGAAACTGGTGCCGAACATGGACGAGCCGCGCACATCTTTTGTCTTCGGTAGACCGAGCAGATTTGTCGATAGGGGATAGGTGACAAGATCCTCAACGATTTGCGGGCTTTGCCCCGGAAAATCAGTGCGGATAATGACTTGCGTGTCAGTAAGGTCTGGCACGGCATCGAGCGGCGTGCGCTCAACGGCCATCCATCCTGCAACGGCGAGCGCCGCGCAGAGGACAAGAACGATGAGCTGGTTAGAAATTGACCAGGAGATCAGCTTTGCTATTGCGGACTTTGAAGGATCGCGCCCGCCAAGATCGTGGGGAATATTGTCTGACATGACCGTGACCTACCGATGTCCAGCGTGGGGGTCAGCTGGGTCTCGCTCTGGGCGACCAGAATCCATGCTCGCCATGGGGTTGGGCCAGTCAACGGCCTCAGCCGGGCTGTCGCCATATGGATTGCTCGGCTCGCCGCCTTCTTGAAGCCAGAGGCGACCGGTGCTTGCTTCTTTGAACAGCAAGAGTCCGGCATCACGGTAGTGAATGGGAGCGCCCTCCAGGAGCCACGGTTCTAGCGCTGCCATCAGGCGTGACAGTTCGATGGCGAGTGCATCGCTTTCGCCCGCATCTTTGGCGGCTCTGAGGGAGGCTTCAGCCTCCGTTAGAATTGGGACAAGCTTTGTATCAGCAAAGCGCACCTTGAGTGTTTCGCTGAGACCTATTGCCGGGTCGACGAAATAGGGATCAATTTTGTAGTCGTCCGTCAGCGCCTCGTGGAAATACAGCGCCATGTCCGTGAAATGGTCGATCTCGGCAAGGGTTGTGGCATCGACGGGCAACTGGGCGAGCGGCGTGTCTGGTCCGGCCATCATCGCTATTGGCGCTTGTAGTTTTGATAGCCCCTCGCGCAGATTGACCTCACTATCGAGCATGAACTGACCACTGGCGACAACCTGCTCACCCGATGCGAGACCAGCAAGAATCTCTGTTCGGCCATTGGCGCTGAGGCCCGTTTGAACCGCGCGGCCAGCGAAACGACCATCGCCCAGTGCGACGATGACGTGCGACCCGCGACTGTCACGTAAGATGGCTTCAGTTGGGACAGACAGTCTTGCCTCACCGCCAAGGTCCATGGAGATATCTGCATAGGCACCGGGACGGAGATAACCCGCGGCATTATCAACTTCGATCCGAACCTCGCCGGTGCGGGTTTTGGGATCAATCTCTGGATAGATGTAATTGATCCGGCCTTCAGCGGGCGCGCCGGGGGCGCTCGGGAAACTAAGGCGGACAGGCATGCCGGTATCTACCAAAGCGAGATCCTGTTCGGGCACGCTGGCGATTATCCAGACACCAGAATAGGACTGGAGACGCAGGATCGGCGTTCCGGGTTTAATGAAATCACCTTCTCGGACCTGGAGTGACGCGACGATTCCGCCGGACTCGGCATAGACAGGCACGCGCTCAATGACAGTCTGGGTTTCGGTCAGGCGGTTGATGGCGGTCGTCTGCATGCCGAGTGACCGCAGGCGCTGCTTGACGGCTGAAATCCGGTTCTCATTCCCGATCTTGAGAGAATTGAGATAATCTTTCTGGGCCGCGATCAGGTCCGGACTATAGACACGGTAAAGCAATGCGCCGGGACGAACCGTGTCGCCTTCTGCGCGCACACGCAGGTCTTCGATCCAGCCTTCGATGCGAGAGGCTGCGACATTCTCCAACCGCTCATTGGTTTCGACCGTGCCGAAGGCTCTCAGAGAGCGTCCAAAATTGGCGATCTCCACCGGTGCGATACGAACGCCCATTGTCTGGATCATTTCTGGGGCAACGGCGATTGAACCATCAGCGGTCGCTGGGTCAGCATAGACCGGAATGTAATCCATGCCCATCTCGTCTTGCTTCGGTATCGGCGATGTATCGGCTTTCCCCATCGGGTGTTTG
>Ga0209345_10004464_pt1 | contig 13530 bp, 13 predicted proteins | sample Cruoilmetagenom7_FD_187294 | JGI IMG/M metagenome (GOLD analysis project Ga0209345, IMG submission 187294) | Oil polluted marine microbial communities from Coal Oil Point, Santa Barbara, California, USA - Sample 7 (SPAdes) (version 2) | ecosystem: Environmental > Aquatic > Marine > Oil seeps ...
GGAAGCGCCCCGCAAACCTTATCTGGTGAAATAAATGTCTTCACGCTTTGACAGCTTTGTTGTGTTTGCAGAAATGCGCACAGGCTCCAATTTTCTGGAGGCTAATCTGAACGCCTTTGCGGGGATCAAATGCCACGGAGAAGCGTTCAATCCCCATTTCATAGGCTACCCGAATAGCACCAGTATTATGGGTGTGGATCAGTCCACCCGTGACTCGGAACCAGCTGCTTTGCTGCGGGCGATCCGCTACGATCCGGCCGCGATGGGTGGATTTCGCTATTTCCACGATCATGATCCGCGGATTCTGGACGTTGTTCTGGATGATCCGAAGGTGGCAAAGATTATTCTGACCCGTAATCCGGTCGAAAGCTATGTGAGCTGGAAGATCGCGCAGACCACAGGGCAGTGGAAGCTAACAGATATGAAGGCGCACAAAACCGCAAAGGCGGAGTTTGTGGCCGAGGAATTCGAGGCGCATCTGAATGCTTTGCAGGCTTTCCAGCTTTTGTTGATGAATCGTTTGCAAACCAGCGGCCAGACCGCGTTTTACGTTGCTTACGAAGACCTTCAAAGCGTTGAGGTAATGAACGGTATCGCGACCTATCTTGGCGTGCCGGAGATGCTGGAAGAGCTTGACGATAGCCTCAAGAAGCAAAATCCGAGCCCGCTACATGAAAAAGTTACTAACTACGCGCAAATGGAACAGGCGCTTGCGCGACTTGATCGCTTTGACCTGAGCCGGACGCCGAACTTTGAGCCGCGGCGCGGCCCGAATGTGCCTGGCTATGTGACGGGCGTGAAGGCGCCCTTGCTGTTTATGCCGATCGCTGGAGGTCCACAGCAAGAGGTACGCCGATGGCTTGCAGCGCTTGACGGAGAAAAGCAGAATGCGCTGGGCAGTAAGATGACCCAGAAAGATCTACGGCAGTGGAAACGCAAGAATGAGGGGCATCGCAGCTTTACGGTGCTACGCCATCCGATCTTGCGGGCGCATGAGGTCTTTTGCCACCGTATCATGAATTCGGACAAAGGTAGCTACCTGCAACTGCGTCGGACCTTGGTTCGCCGGTACAAACTGCCACTGCCTGAAGAGGGGCAAGAGGGAAGCATTGGCGTTAACGCCCACCGCACGGCGTTTGTCGCGTTTCTGAACTTCCTAAAGGGCAATCTTGCGGGGCAGACCGCCGTTCGTGTTGATCCCGCCTGGTGCACTCAGGCCGAGGCGATCAAGGGTTTTGGTGACTTCACGCTGCCGGATGTCATTCTGCGCGAAGATACGTTGCCGCGCGACCTGACAGCGCTGGCGTCTGCGGTTGGATATGATGAGAAACAGCGAATCGAACCAGCGGGTTTTCATGGAAAATACGCGTTGGAAGACATCTATGATGATGAAATCGAAGCGCTCGGCGCGGATGTATACCAGCGCGATTACATGATGTTTGGGTTTGGGCGCTGGCGCTAAAGCTTAGGCGGCTTTAACGCCTTCTGCTTCCGTAAGGATGGTATAGAGGGTGTTCGCCGATGGGTTTGCCCGTAGCTTGGCGCAAATGCCGGTGTCACGCAGTGTGCGCGATACAAGAGCAAGTGCTTTTAGGTGTTCCACACCTGCGTTTTCGGGCGCAAACAAAGCAAATGCAATATCGACAGGCTGGCGATCAACTGACCCAAAATCCACAGGTTTTTCAAGAAGCACGAAAAGACCGGTTACATTTGTGATTCCATCAATCCGCGCATGAGGAAGAGCCACACCGTGGCCAACACCTGTCGGGCCAAGCGCTTCACGCGCAAGAAGTGCCTCGACAACGGTTTGTGCGTTCAGGCCATGTACCGATTCCGCAAGTTCAGCCAAATCCGTGAGAAGGCGCTTCTTGCTGGTGGTCGATGACAGTACTTTAACCGCCTCTGGCGACAGAAGTTTTGCAAAGTTCATTTGTCTGCTTTTCCCTGTGAGCGCGCGCCTAAGCGCGCGCCATAGCTCAGTCTCTATGCAGGGTCAATCCAACCGATGTTGCCGTCTTCGCGGCGGTATACCACGTTGACCCCGTCTTTGTCTTGTTTCTTGAACACCAGAACCGGTGCGCCAGAAAGCTCCATCTGCATGACCGCTTCCCCGACAGACAAAGTAGCAATCTTTGTCTCCATCTCGGCGATGATCATAGGTTGTAAGCTGTCGGGCTCGTCCCCTTCTGTGTTCGTCTCTGATGCCAGTATATAGGAGGAAGCACCCAAAAGCTCAACAGGTTCTGCACGTTGTTGGTGATGATCTTTCAACCGACGCTTGTACCTTCTTAGTTGCTTTTCCATCTTCTCGCTGCAGGCATCGAAAGCGGCATAGATCTCGTTTGCGTGGGCCTTGGCCGAAGCTGTAAGGCCTGTTGAAAGGTGTACCGTTGCCTCACAAACAAACTCGTGGGCCGATTTGGAAAAAACAACGAGGGCATCAGTCGGTCGTTCGGCGTATTTCTGGACGGCCGCGCCCAGGTCATTTTTGACGTGTGTTTGCAGTGCGTCGCCGATATCGATTTGTTTTCCGCTGATCTGGTACCGCATAGTGTCTCCTTTAATGTGTAATCTGATCGCAAAAGGCGCGCCCAAGAAGGGCGGTCCAATGTGTGATCAGATGCGGGGAATGGCGGCAGTCTTTAGAATGTTGAAGGCCGTCCCACCCGAAGGTGGCGCAACCTTTCCAAACATGCAAAGCCAGTTCGCCATAGTTCGATTAGACGACTTGAGACCCTTACGAGTCAATCATTTAAGATGGGAACAGGCAGGAAGTAGCGTTAAACCTACTTAAGAAATCTTAAAGTTGTCGCCAAGGTATACGCGGCGCACATCACCGTCTTGCACCACTTCGTCCGGAGTGCCGGACATCAACACGCGGCCTTCGTGCAAGATATAGGCCCTATCGACAATCTCCAGCGTTTCCCGAACGTTATGATCCGTAATCAGTACGCCGATACCTCTTTTTTTGAGGTCAGAAACAAGGTGGCGGATATCCCCGACCGAAATAGGATCAACGCCCGCAAAGGGTTCGTCCAAAAGCAGATACTTGGGGTTCGCTGCCAGACAGCGGGCGATCTCGACGCGCCGCCGTTCTCCGCCCGAAAGGGCCATCGCCGGAGCACGCCTTAGGTGTTCGATGGAAAATTCACTAAGTAATTCATCCAGCCGCAGCATCTTTTTCCGGCGGTCCCGCTCGACAATATCAAGCACGGCAAGGATGTTATCCTGTACCGAAAGGCCACGGAAAATGCTCATTTCCTGCGGGAGGTATCCGATGCCAAGCTGTGCGCGGCGATACATCGGCAGCGTTGTTACGTCTTTACCATCAATTGTGACGGAACCGCTTTCCGCAGTTACAAGGCCCGCGATGGAGTAGAATGTGGTTGTTTTACCAGATCCGTTTGGTCCCAGTAGGGCGACAACTTCCCCACGCATCAGCTCCATCGAAAAATCGCGGATGACGACTTTCTTCCGGTAAGATTTTCGCAAATGCGAAATCCGAAGGCCGGCGTTGCCGTCTTGTACCGTTAGGTCAGGGGCGCTCATTCGTTTTTGCTACCGGTCTGCAAACTTGTCCGCACATTGCCGGACATCCGCGCAGTTCCATCCTCTAGTCTGATGGTCATGGTATCGGCGCTTAGCGCGCTGGCACCTTGGGCAAGCAATACATTGCCGCTCATCACGATGGTGCCGTCATCAATACTGTAATCCGCGCGTTGCGCTTCAGCGGCATCTGGCCCCGACACAAGCGTAACGCCGCCGGTAGCCTCCAATTTGGCTATTCCATCCGCTGTGGCACGATAAACGACCAGCACACGCTGTGCGGATAGACGCATCTCGCCTTGTCCAATCACAACGTTTCCAGTGAATATCGCTGTGCCAGTTTCTTGGTCGACAGCAAGCTCATCCGAACTCACCTCCACCGGAAGGCTGGTGTCTTGTGCGATGGTGCCAAACGCAACGCTTGCGCCTTGCGCTGCGGCCTGCATTGAAAAGAGAGCTGAAAACAGCGCGATCAGCAGTAAACGAAGGCCCATAATTAGAAACACTTTCTTGCTCAGTTGGGGGTGTATACCAGCTTCACCCCGTCACTGAAAAGCATTTGCGTTGAATCGGTCGGATTTGGCTTGAACACCCGCATTTTCCCCGCAGTCAACTCACCCAATGGACCTGATGCGAGCACCTCTCCGTCGGTCGCAACATCAAGATCGGAAATCATCGCGGTAAGGCGCGCTGTGTTGATATGGTAACCGGTCGATGTGTCCATGATCACGTCACCATTCAGCACGGCGGTGTTCGCACCGATATCCAGTTCGGCCACATCTGCCTGCAGTTTGAATGTGGCTCCATCGACGGCTTCGAGGGTGGCTAACACATTTTCTGCACGGTTGCCCCCCACACGCCCGGGCAGCGTAACAAGTTTTTCGGCAGAGAATGACATCTGGTCACCACCGGTGGTGGCCCCTGAAAAGAATGGCCCGGTGATTTGCTGATCGCGCAGACGTTCCTGAATTTCGACGTCGGCAAACGGAATGGGAGTGTCTGTGTCCAGTGCCCGTGACAGCAGGAACAATGTAGATAGCAAGGCAAGTGCCGCCAACGGGAACGCCACCTTTAGCAGCGCAACCATGCGCGAATACCGGTCGCGCCTGATTCTGGGCGCTGAGGCGTCACGCATGGGCGAAAATATCTGTATCCGGCCAACCAGCCAGATCAAGCTGTGCGCGCATGGGCAGGAAATCATAGCAGGCTTGGGCCATTTCCATACGCCCCTCCCGCTCCAACATACCGTTCAGGACATCGCGCAGCCTGTGCAGATAAAGAACGTCGGAAGCAGCATAGTCGATTTGCGCTTTTGTCAGGGTGGGCGCACCCCAGTCGCTGGATTGCTGTTGCTTCGAGATGTCTACACTCAGAAGCTCTTGCAGAAGCTTGGCCAACCCGTGTCTGTCCGTATAGGTGCGGACCAACCGGCTGGCAATTTTCGTGCAATAGACGGGCGCTGCCACGGTGCCAAAAGCATTAAACATCGCGGCAATGTCGAAGCGGCCGAAGTGAAACAGCTTAAGCACGTCTGGATCAGCCAGCAGGCGACACAGATTTGGCGCTTCTGTCTGGCCGCGTGCAATCTGGATCAGATGGGCATGCCCATCCCCAGACGAAAGCTGCACAACGCACAGCCTGTCGCGGTGCGGATGCAGACCCATGGTTTCACAATCGATAGCGACGACCGGCCCAAGGTCGAGCCCGTCAGGAAGATCATTCTGGTATACTTTGTTTGTCATGGCTCGATCTATACAGGCAGGGAGAAGAAGGGGAAAGCGCGCCGCCGCTAGCTGGGCAGGATCTCGTCGGGCGATGGTCGCGGAAAGCTGTTTAGCAGCGTATCGACTAAAACGTGGCAACTGTGTCCCGGCCAGTCTTTTGGCAAAAGTGCACGGGGCAAGGTTGGGTGCCGCAGGACAATCCGGCGCCAGTTGTGAACGATTAAGCAGCGCAAAACTGTTGTCTGAAGCGCATCCAGAGTGCCGCTGTCCAGAGAAGTGCTGGCATGTTTCAGGATTGGTAGGAGGGCGCTGTATTCAGCTTCCAGCATCTGCGCGCCGATCTGTTCACGCAGCCAGTCCGGCGTTTGTCCGCCGCTTAGTACCAAGGCATTCTTTGGTGGGCGTGAAGCTGCGCTACCTAGAAAGACACGCGGCACCAAGGGTGCGAATCCTTGCTCGGCCATTTCCTCACGAGGGACCGTGGCGCTGTCTTCAAGCACAAGCAGCTGCCAGCCGGGTTCTTGCGCATTCGGGCTTGAGTAGATGCGCGCGCTTGCACGCAGTGTTTCTTGTCTGCTGGTTGGTGTAAGCGCGTGTCGTCGTGTTCGGCCCTGCTTTTGTGAAACAATCCACCCATCATTTCGCAGCCGGTGGAGGGCAACACGCACTGCTTCAGGCCGCACATCCATCTCTGTCATCACTGCCGACAAAACCGGCCCGTCGATAGAGCTTCCATCGGCTTGAGCCAAGTCACCGAATAACGTTACCATTAAGGACCAGACACGCTGTCCGCCCAGCGTCAAAAGGGCTGTTTTGGTCTGATCGAAGGCGTCAGTGGGCATCACGAAGGTCCGTTAAGTCTCATTGCGCTAACTATAGCGCTATACAGTCCCGACACCAGCCTGACGGTTTAGCGGCTGGATACGATAGCAACAGCTTTCGTGTGCTCAGTTGGTTGTGAAAAACGCAGCTTCAGGCTTGCCGCTGGGGTATGATTGTCCATTCTGTGTTTTCATCGACCAGCCTTTCCGAAGAAACGCTTATGCAATCTCGGCCGCGATAAGGCTGACGAAGTCACCCATCTTCACGAGACCGGGCACATGTCGTGCGGTGAGGATACCGGAACGTAGGGCGCAACATTCCGTGGGCGCCACACCGGTTCGGTCTGCAGGCCAAACCCGTGCAACCGCTTGTCCTGTTGCCACCTGCTCTCCTAGCTCAACAAGATATTCAATGATTCCGGCCTGTTGAGAGAATAGAAAACAATTCCCATCCGGCATATCCAGCTGCCGGGTAGGGTCCAGGGACAGCTCTCCGGTCATGATACCTGCGTGGATGAGCAGATTGCGAATGCCCTTGCGCGCAACGGCGACTGTTCGAGGCGTGGAGCTGCCCGCGCCGCCCAGTTCGGTGGTTACAAAGACCTTGCCCTGACTCTCAACCTCGGTGTCAAACATGCCGACGTTGTCAATTTCAAGCATCCGGACGGAGTAAGGCGCGTTGAAGGCTTGCATTGCTGCCATGCAAGCGGCTCCTTGGATCTTGTCATCAAGAATATGCGCGGCGGCGAAGGGCAGAAAATCCAAAGTGCGACCGCCCGAGTGGAAGTCGAGCACGATGTCAGCCTGTGGAACCAAATTGGTGGCAATGTAGTGGCACAGCTTTTGGGTCACGGTCCCATCGGGGCGGCCCGGGAAGCTGCGGTTCATATTCGCCCCATCGATAGGGGAGCAGCGCAGGCCGGCAGAAAAGGCAGGTAGGTTCATCGCGGGCAGGATGATGACACGACCTGTGATATCTTCAGGTTTGAGCGTTAGAGCAAGCTCTTGCAGGGCAATCGGCCCCTCGTATTCGTCCCCGTGATTGGCACCCGTCAGCAAGGCAGTTGGCCCAGCGCCATTCGAGATCACTGTGATCGGCACCATGACCGACCCCCATGCGCTGTCATCGCGGCTGTGTGGCAGCTTGAGAAAGCCGTGGTGAACGCCGTCCGCATCCAGCGGGATTGTAGGGCTAATCGGGTTCCGGCTCATGCCTTCACCGAAAGCTTGCGCGGTGTTGTGCACAGGCATTCATGTCCCGTCTCGGTGATCAGAATAGGTTCAGTAATCTCTAGCCCGCCATCGTCCAGCCAAAGCGCGGGCATGAAATGGAATGTCATGCCGGGCTCCAAAATAGTTGTATCCCCACGACGGAAAGAGATCGTCCGTTCGCCCCAATCTGGTGGATAGCTTATCCCGATGGCATAGCCACAGCGCCCTTCCTTTTCGAATCCTGCATCGTTGAGCGTTTTGTTAAAGGCATTTGCGATGTCTTGGGCTTGATTGCCGGGTTTTGCATGCTCTAATCCGGCCTCCATGGCGTCCAGTACCGCGGCTTCGGCGTCCAGATACTTTTGCGGTGCGGCCCCTAAAAACAGAGTACGCGATTGCGGGCATTGATAACGCTTATGTGCGCCTGCGATCTCGAAAAATGTCGCCTCACCGGTTTTCATCGGCTTGTCGTCCCAAGTAAGGTGCGGTGCTGTGGCATCCATGCCAGAGGGTGCCATCGGTACAATCGCAGGGTAATCGCCCCAGTGCCCGTCGGCCCCCCGAATGGCAGTAGAATAGATTTCTGCCACCAGATCATTCTTGCGCATGCCCACTTCTGCTACATCAAGGATGCGCGCGTGCATGGTTTCTACAATCCTTGCAGCGCGGCGCATGTATTCGATCTCTTGCGCTGATTTGACAGCACGTTGCCAGTTCACAAGGCCGGTGGCATCCGAAAACTTGGCGCTGGGCAGTGCATTGGTCAGGCTCATGTGGGCGGCTGCGGTGTAATAGTAGTTGTCCAGCTCGACCCCGATGCGCGCCCCTTCCAGCCCAAGTGCTGCCATAAGCTTGGCCAGTTCTTGCATCGGGTGCTTTTCAGGGTTCTGCACAAAGGTATCGTCATAGCCGCAAATACTGTCGGCATGCTCCATGAATACAGTAAGGCCTGCACCTACAGCATCCATCGCACGGCCCCACCAAACAGGCTCACCCTGCTGCGTGAGCAGGACACCCTGATGCACGTAGAAAGACCAACCATCGTACCCTGAAAGCCAGGACATGTTGGATGGATCGGTAACAAATATCGCATCAAGATCTGCGGCATCCATCGCTTTGCGTGTCTTTTCGATTCGGGTCAGGTATTCACCGGTGGTGAAATTTGGCGCTGGGTCATGCATGGGCTGTCTCCGGCTTTGGCGATGCGATAGGGTAAAGCTGGTTTGTTTTTCGGCTTTTGGCTAGCAACGTAAGCGGCATCTCTTGCCGCTTTCCGACACAAAAAGTCGCGTAGCAGGGTAGCGGATCGGGCACGGACCCCATACCACTGACGCAGGACTCTATTAGGAGAATGCGATGAACAAGCCGCTGACCAATGATGTGCTGAGCCAATGGGACCACGATCATTTCTTTCACCCCTCCACTCATCTGGGCCAGTTTGCGCGCCGTGAAATGGGGAACCGGATTATTCAAACGGCCAAAGGCGTGCACATTACTGATCGTGAAGGGCGCAGCCATCTGGATGCCTTTGCGGGACTTTATTGCGTGAACGTCGGCTACGGACAGACCGAAATTTCAGAGGCTATCGCCGCGCAAGCGCATGAATTGGCATATTACCATTCTTACGTTGGTCACGGCACAGAAGCGTCGATCACATTGTCACGCATGATCGCAGAACGCGCGCCCGAGGGCATGAACCATGTCTACTACGGGATGAGCGGTTCGGACGCGAACGAGACCAACGTCAAGCTGGTCTGGTACTACAACAATGTGCTGGGTCGTCCTCAGAAGAAAAAGATCATCTCGCGCTGGCGCGGGTATCACGGATCGGGTTTGGTGACAGGCTCGCTCACCGGGTTAGAGTTGTTCCACAAAAAGTTCGATCTGCCCCTTAGCCATGTGGTGCATACCGATGCGCCCTACTATTTCCGCCGTGCTGACCGCGACATGACAGAAGCCGAATTCAGCGCCGATTGCGCGGCAAAGCTAGAGGCGCTTATCCAGCGCGAAGGACCTGATACGATCGCCGCGTTTATCGGGGAACCTGTGTTGGGCACAGGCGGTATTGTTCCGCCACCAGAAGGGTATTGGGCTGCCATTCAGGCGGTGTTGGAAAAATATGACATCCTGTTGATTGCGGATGAGGTTGTGACCGGTTTTGGCCGTCTGGGTACCATGATGGGGTCTGAACACTACGGGATGAAACCCGACCTGATCACGATCGCCAAAGGTCTCACCTCGGCTTATGCGCCTTTGTCTGGCTCGATCGTGTCGGACCGGATGTGGAAAGTTCTTGAACAGGGAACGGACGAATTTGGTCCGATCGGCCACGGCTGGACGTACTCTGCGCATCCTATCGGTGCGGCGGCGGGTGTGGCCAATCTCAAACTGCTCGACAGTCTTGATCTCGTGAGCAACGCAGGCGCTGTCGGTGGGTACCTGAACGCAGCAATGCTTCAGGCGCTGGGCGACCATGTAAATGTCGGCGATGTGCGCGGCGAAGGGATGCTTTGCGCGGTCGAACTGGTGCGTGATCGCGATGACCGTATCTTCTTTGACGCATCAGAGAAGGTCGGCCCCCGTATCGTTGCAGCAATGTTCGAACGTGGCGTGATTGCTCGTGCGATGCCGCAAGGCGATATCATTGGCTTTGCACCGCCTTTCCCGTTGACGCGGGAACAGGCTGATGAGGTTGTGGGCGTGACAAAAGCAGCTGTAGAAGAAGTGCTGGGCTAAACTATCGGGCGTAACCTTGAAGTTCGGTGAAAATTGGCGGCTGGCCCACTGGTCAGCCGCGCTGAATCCGCAGCCGGGCCAATACGCCTGTGGCGCCATCTTCAAAAGTGAGCGAACCACCGTGCAGGTTTGCGATGGTGGCAACGATGGTCAAGCCTAATCCATAGCCTTTGATCGTCTTGGTGTTATCGCCCCGTTGAAAAGGCGCCATCAACGCTTCTATGTCAGCGGCAAGATTATCTGACCCTTCATCTTCAACGACAATGGTCGCGGTTTCCGCGTCCGTCTCCAATGATACCGTCGCACGTCGCCCGTATTTGAGCGCGTTATCGATCAAATTGGTCAAGGCACGTTCCAGCGATATCGGGCGCCCGATGATTGTCACCTCTCTTTCGCCCGCCACCACGGTTTGACCCTGACGGGACATGAAAACGGAACTGGCCCCCTTCACGACCACGTCTTTTGTCGGTTGGAGGGACACAGCATGCCCCATGTCTTCATAGTTTGAAACAATCGCATCCAAGAGAGACGTCAGAGAAATCTTGCGGGGGCTTTCGACGTTCATTTCCGCGCGCGTGTACGTCAGGACACTTTCGATCATATCCGTCATGCTATCGATGTCGGCCTCTAGTTTTCCGCGCAGGGTCGGGTCTTTGATCAGTGCTGCCCGTAGGCGTAGCCGTGTCGCAGGCGTGCCCAGATCGTGACTGACGCCTGATAGTACCGCAGCGCGCCCTTCAAGCTGCGCACGCTCTGTCTCAAGATATGAGTTTACAGAAGCGACGATGTCTTGCAGTTCTTGCGGGCCCTGAATGTCATAGCTCGCGGGGCCACCAACGCGCCTCCGGTTGCGCAGCTGCGTTGCAAAAAGAGTGAACTCCGATGACAGGTTGAGAGAGATCGTCATCACAGTTGCAATAACGATAGCGGTTAAAATGACGGCCAGCAGGCGCCTGTCGGATGGTGCCGCATCACATCCCCAAACGCTTGCACCATCTATCCGCATCCACGGCGCATCGCCAAAGCGCGCAAGTACAAGAGGATCACTGCAATAGGAAGCAAGAAGCCGAAAGACATTTCCGCTCTTATCTGCCGCCGTTTGACCTTCTTCGACGGTCAGTTCAGCAAGGCTGTACACCAGATCAGGAGACAGGATTACGAGCGCGAGAGGCGCGTCTGACTGTGGATTCGCAGTGTCTGCGGAAATTGGAATGTTGGTTTCTCGGGCGGCACGGGGCGCGCCGGTTACCTGCTGGAAATCCCCTGTGGTGGCCAAGACCTGATCTTGCTCTGACAGAACTTCGAACTGAACGCCTTGAGGGGGCAGGGCATTGTCCTTCAGGGCCCTATGGACCGCAGTGCCTGTTATGTAGGCTTCGCTTTGGTATTGGCGCCAGTCGAAGTTCGACTTTGCCCATAGCCAGACAACAATACCGCCGGCGATGAAGGCGCTGATCACCAAGATACTGGTCAGCCCCCACAGGCTACGCAAGGGATTGGTCAAGACATGACCGCCTCGACATCCGTAGCAAGGACATATCCGACGCCGCGCTCTGTCTTCAGAAGTTTCGGGTCTTTCGGGTTTGTTTCTATCTTGCTGCGAAGGCGACCGATCAAGACATCAATAGACCTGCCTACAGCGTCGCCGGTTTGCGGGGCTTCGCCAGTGACGTCCAAAGCAGAGGCAATTTCTTCGCGGGTAAGTGGGATATGCGGGTTGGCGATTAGGACCTGAAGCAATGCTGTCTCACGCCGTGAAAGTGCTACTTGGACTTGGTTGGGTGAAATTACCTCTTCGCGCTTTGCGTCATAGGTCCAGCCAGCGAACTGGAACACCTTTGTGTGTCGACGGTGGATAAGCGACGATGACCTGCGCGCACGTGCCAGAACCGCCTTCACCCGTGCCAAGAGAAGTTCAGGGTTGAACGGTTTGGCCACGTAATCATCTGCGCCAACAAGGTAACCTTCCATGCGCTGATGGTCGGCTGAAAGGGCCGATACCATGATAATCGGGATGTCCTGCTCATCGCGCAGACGGCTGCAAATTTCCAAACCGTTCTCATCGCCCAACATGACATCAAGCAAGATAAGATCGACGCGCCCGTTCTCAAGATGCGCGCGCACTTCACTTTCGGTCGCTGCAGGCAGGGCAATGGCCCCGTTCTGCTGGAAGAACTGGGTCATCATCTGGCGGACTTCTTTGTCGTCATCGACGATGAGTATTCTGGGAATCGCCACTTAGATACCTCCCTTGTAAATCTCCCGATGCGGCGCGCTTCACACTTCTTACGTAATCACAGGCAGCAAAATCGATGCCTTTGTAACAACCTGTAACGGTCACGTCATTTATTTCATCTTGGGGCGGATTTGGCCGCGTTGCATCCATTGCGTAGTTGCGAAAGCTTCTGCACTCTTACTCGATCGAAGCCGTTTAAAACGGCATTTTCTGGGAGGAATTCGAAATGAAATCGTATATTACTGGCGCGGTGTCCGGCATCGCATTGTTGGTTGCAGGCGCAGTTCAGGCAGAGCCACAGGTAGAAGTTCTGCATTATTGGACATCCGGCGGCGAAGCCAAATCCGTGGCTGTTCTGCAACAAGAGTTCGCAGATAACGGCGGCACGTGGACAGACATGCCTGTTGCTGGCGGTGGGGGCGATGCTGCAATGACAGCTCTGCGCGCCCGTGTTCTTGCAGGCAACGCGCCCACGGCTGTCCAGTTGAAAGGCCCTGCCATTCAGGAATGGTATGACGAAGGCGTGCTGGCTGATATTTCCGCTGTTGCAGACGCAAACGGGTGGGCAGATGTTCTGCCGGAATCAATCGCCAACCACATGAAGTGTGAAGGTACATGGTGTGCCGCACCCGTAAACGTCCACCGCGTTGACTGGATCTGGGCAAACGCCGAAGTCCTGAAAGCCAACGGCATCGAAATGCCGACAACGTGGGACGAATTCAATGCGGCGGCGGAAAAACTGTCTGCGGCAGGGATTATCCCGCTCGCGCACGGTGGTCAGTCATGGCAGGACGCAACAGTGTTCGAAGCAGTGGCGCTGGGCATTCTGGGGCCAGACGGCTTCCGCAAAGCCTTTGTCGATCTCGACAAAGAGACGCTGACGTCCGACGGTATGGTCAAGGTTTTCGACCAGATGCGTTTGATGCGCGGCTATGTTGATCCCAATTTCTCCGGTCGTGACTGGAATCTGGCGACAGCGATGGTCATGAACGGCGAAGCGGCCTTTCAGATCATGGGCGACTGGGCCAAGGGCGAGTTTATGGCGGCAGGTAAAGTTCCGGGCGAGGACTTCTTGTGTATGTCCACACCGGGTGACGGGTTCCTGTATAACGTAGACAGCTTTGCGATGTTCGCGGTTGATGGCGATGACAAGAAGGAGGGTCAGGACCTTCTGGCGAAGCTTGTCGTGGGTAAGAACTTTCAGGAAGTGTTCAATCTGAACAAAGGCTCTATTCCAGCCCGTACAGATGTAGCG
>Ga0209345_10004465_pt1 | contig 13526 bp, 15 predicted proteins | sample Cruoilmetagenom7_FD_187294 | JGI IMG/M metagenome (GOLD analysis project Ga0209345, IMG submission 187294) | Oil polluted marine microbial communities from Coal Oil Point, Santa Barbara, California, USA - Sample 7 (SPAdes) (version 2) | ecosystem: Environmental > Aquatic > Marine > Oil seeps ...
GAAAGTACAGACTTCAGGAGTCTCAGGCGGGGTTTCATATATTTTCTGCCCCTTCAAAGCATCTTGAATTTTTTTCATTTTTACATGATCTTCCTTTGTAATATCAATTATAGACTGAACAGTATGTGCTTTATTCATTACAAAGTTCTTTTATACGGTGTTAAGTATATTGTTGCATAATTTTAATTAAAAGTATATAATAAAATATTATAATACTAGGAGGTTACTATGCAACGTCCAGAGCCTGTTGATGAGCAGATAGAACTTAGCACAAAGAGCTACATTGTCTCCAAAACCGATGCAAAAGGTATCATTGAGTATGGTAATGATTATTTTGTAGAGATATCCGGCTATAGTGAAGCTGAGTTAATTGGAAAACCTCATAACATAATACGACATCCAGATATGCCAAAAGTAGTTTTTAAAATGATGTGGGATAGAATCAACAGAGGTCAAAATATAATGGCTGTTGTTAAAAATCTTGCAAAAGATGGAAGATACTACTGGGTTGTTACTGAGTTTGAACCAAAAATTGATCCGTTAACAAATGAGATACTTTCTCATACCGCATTTAGAAAAGCTGCTCCCCAAAAAGCTATAGATACTATGGTACCCCTTTATCAAAAACTAATTGAGATAGAGAAAGATGGAGGCGTTGATGCAAGTGAAAAATACTTACGTGGACTCTTTGAAGAGAAAAGAACTACTTATGATGAGTTCATAAGTGATCTTGTTGGTAACAGTGGCCTTTTTAAAATATTTTTTACAGCAATGAAAAAAATATTTTCATAGTTATATCTTAGTGAAATTTTTCCTCTTTTAGGGCTTCTATTCGTCTTTGCGATGAAGAGATAGCTTTTAAAAGCTCGTTAGTTGTGGCTTCCAGCTCTGAGTAATACAGTTTTGCTTTGTCAAGTTCCATTCCGTCTACTTTATCTCCGCCAAAAGCTTTTGAGAAGAAACCTTTCTTTTTTGGTTTAAAAAATATCTCAAACAGTCTTGAGTATTCAATATGCCATCTTCCATGTAAGGTCTCTAAATTAGTATAAAAAAGCTCTCCTAAAAGCTCTTTTAAATGATTATTATCATCATATAACCATTGTCCGAATTCACACTCAGTTTTCAAAACTGCAGTCGGGTTCTCAACCTCTTTTCCTTTTAAAAGAGCCTCTATCTTTTTCATCTGGCTTTCGTGAGCTTTTCTTGCATTTACAATAGCCTCCACCGTCTGTAATTTATCCATAGAAAGTCACCTTTAATAGAAATTATTTATATCATTATTGCATAATTTTAATAAAAATAATATAATAACGCAAATAAATGACTAAGGCAACACCCATGAAACAGCCATCTCCAACAGATAACGAAATAAAACTAAGTGATAGTAGATATATAGTTTCTAAGACTGATGCAAAAGGGGTTATCACATATGCTAACGATTATTTTGTTGAGATTTGTGGGTATAATGAAGAAGAGCTGCTAGGTCAGCCACATAATATTGTGAGACATCCAGATATGCCAAAAGTAGCATTTAAACTTATGTGGGATAGAATCAAACAGGGTAAGAATTTTATTGCTGTTGTAAAAAATTTAGCAAAAGATGGTAGTTACTACTGGGTTGTCACAGATTTCGAACCAAAAGTAGACCCCATAACAAATGAAGTGAGTGCTCACACCGCCTTTAGAAAAGCAGCTCCAAGAAAAGCTATAGATACGATGGTCCCTATATATGCGACACTCTTAAAGATAGAACAAGAAGACGGCGTAGAGGCAAGTGAAATGTTTCTTCGTAACTTTCTTGAAGAGAACAGAACCACTTATGATGAATTTATAAATAAAACTATCGGTAACAGTGGCATGTTTAAAATCTTTTTTACAGCAATGAAAAAAATCTTTTCTTAGTATATCTACACTATAAACTTATCATCATGCATAGCTTCTAATCTTCTTTCTGAAGATATCAAAACTTTTAAAAGTTCATTAGTTTGGACTTTTAGTTGTTCATGATAAACACTCGCTTTTTTACGTTTCATATGCTCTTCTTTACTGCAACCAATAAGTTTAGATATAAATCCTTTTTTCTCTTGTACATCTAAAATCTCTGATATCTTATGAAACTCACTATTCCATCTCGTATGTTCATCATCCAGTTTTGCATAGAACTGAGAACCAAGAATATGTTTGAGATGATTATCCTCATTATATAACCACTGTCCAAATCCACATTTGTGTTTATCAACTTCTAAGGTATGACTTACCTTTTTTCCCCTTATCATTAAAGCAACAGTATGCATCTGTAACTGGTGTGATTCCCTTGCATCATTTAAATCACTTAACATCTTTTTTTTACTCATCAAGGACACCCTCATAAACATTTTTTGTTATTATTACATATTTATTATAATAACTCACTTTTAAATCACCATTTTATAATATAATTACACAAAGATATAAGGAGTATATCAGTGGCATACTCAAAACCCATAGACAATGAGATAAAATTAACTGATAAACAGTCTATAGTTTCAAGGACAGATTCTCTCGGTGTGATAGAGTATGGTAATGACTACTTTCAAGAGATATCTGGCTACAGTGAAGCTGAACTTGTAGGAAGACCTCACAATATTGTAAGACATCCTGATATGCCAAAAGTAGTTTTTAAAATGATGTGGGAGAGAATCAGTAAGGGTGAAGATATCAGAGCAATTATAAAAAATCTTGCAAAAGATGGTAGCTACTACTGGGTCTTAACTGAGTTTGAACCTAAAATAGACCCGGTTACAAATAAAATCCTTTCTCACACTGCCTTTAGAAGACATGTGCCTCAAAGAGCCATAAACGCCATTGCTCCTATATATAAAAAACTTCTTGAGATAGAGAAAGAACATAATATGCAATCAAGTGAAAAATACCTTCTTGAATTTCTTGAGAAAAACAATACTACTTACGATGAGTATATAGAAAAACTTATGTCTCACAAAGGTATATTCAAACGTCTACTGCGTTTATAGTAAAAATCTTTTCCTAAAAATAACAAATTTAGCTAAAATACCGCTAGACTTCTTGCATAACTTAGATATACAAGAAGTCTATATTAAAAGGATATTTTAGTGGACTTAAAAGCTACACTTACAAAAGACGATATTAAACTGCCAGATAACTTTTTTTATAATGTTCAAAAATATAAAGAGCACCTTTTTAAATGGAACAAAATCCATAACATGACAGGTGCCAAAGATGAAAACACAATAGATGAGTTTATCTATGATGCAGTTTACCCTGTTAGCTTTTTACCTCACGTAGAGAGCCTGATGGATATAGGAACGGGTGCTGGTTTTCCAGGCATGATCTTAGCACTTGGGCTACCTCAGACACAGGTAACTTTAGTTGAGCCATTGACAAAACGTGCGAGTTTTTTACAGTTTGTAAAGGCTGACTTGGGACTTGATAATGTAACTGTTGTTAAAAAAAGAGTTGAAGAGATGAAACCTCGTGTTTTTGATATGATAACCTCACGTGCTGTTACAGATACAAAGATGCTTTTAAAACTGAGTGAGAACTTTCGTGATAAGAACTCTAAGCTTCTCTTTTACAAGGGCGAAAAAGTTTATGATGAAGTTAATGACAGCATCACAAACACTACAATGAAACACAAAATTATAGAGACTAACAATAGACACTACTTACTACTTGGAGAAGATTTATGATACTAAAATTACTGCTGGTTATCGGCGTTATTGCTGTTGTATACTTTATGTTTATAAAGAAAAAACCTATACAAAATAAAACAGAATCTAAAAAAGAAGAAACAAAAGAGAAGCTAGAAGCAAACGATATGATAGAGTGCCCAACTTGTGGTATCTATAGTGAACTGGGTGATAGTGTATTAAGCAACGGAAAGTACTACTGCTCACCTGAGTGTGCTTCAAAGGCACTATAGATGTTACTCTTTGGACATAAGTTTATTCCAAGTGAGTCACTTTATCATGTTACAGATATTGACGGGGTTATAAATACTCCACCCTCTTCAATTATCTACTTAGAGTTCAATGAAGATAATCTCGACATTATTGAACATCTAAATGTTAATCAAGTAGAGTTTGCATTAGATATTAAAAATATAACAGAACTTATCTACGCTTCTGCACTGGGTGCAAAATATATTTTACTCTCACGTGAGATAGCAAAAACAGCGCAAAATATCGCAGAAAACTATCTCTTTGATGCAAAGATACTTGTACATATTTCTGATAATGAAGAGATAGAAGAGTTAGCCCTTCTTGGATGTGATGGAGCAATCTTTTCAAACGCAATCATAAAGATAAACTCTTAAAGAGATGAAATTTTTTTTACTTGTTTTCGCAGTTCTGCTTCTACTAAGTGGCTGTTCGAGTAAAAAAATCTCCAAACCTACTTATAAAAACAAAAAAACAAAAAAAGCTGCCACTACAGTAAAACATACAGGTAATTGGATAAACAAGGCTCTTTTAAAAGAGTATGCAAAATGGGACGGTGTTCCTTATAAATATGGTGGAACTTCACTTAAAGGTGTCGACTGTTCATCTTTAATGCAGATTTTATATAGAGATGCATTTGGTTTGAAGATTCCAAGAACAACGAAGAGCCAGGCTAAAATCGGATATCAAATTAAGAAAAACTCTTCAAGAGAAGGTGACTTAGTCTTTTTCAAAACTGGATGGAACACAAGACACTCCGGGATAATTATAGAAAATGGAAGGTTTATACACAGTTCAACTAAGTACGGTGTCATGGTATCTAGTCTAAATAATCCATACTGGAAAAGTAAGTATTGGCAAACTAGAAGAGTACTCCCCTAAAACAATTCGAAGACATTTGTTACAAGAAATTTAACACATTTACGCTATCATAATACTATGAATAAAGTTTTTAGAAGTAGAATTTTATATATCATTCCTATTGTGTTTTTGGTAGTTATTCTCTTTAGAATCACTCTTAACTATCAAAGCACAAAAGAAGAAGCCTACAACTTTGCAAAAAAAGAGGCAGAAGTTTTAAATAGTCACTCGATGTCACACAGAAACTACTATCAAAAACTATTTATATCTAAGGTTTTACAGCTAAATGAAAAGACACTCTTGGCACTTCCCGCATATGCTTCTCGACCTATTTCAGAAAATTTTTCTCAAGATAATCCGCTAAATATTACAATACAAACTGTTTCAGACAGGGCAAGAAATCCTAAAAACAGTGCAAATACAGATGAGTTAAAAGCTATAAAATTTTTCATAAACAATCCAGATAAAACAAAATACTTTAGTGATGATAATGAGGAGTTTTTTCAATATGCCTCAGTTTTAAGAATTGAACCAGTCTGCCTAAAGTGCCATGGTAAAAAAGAGGATGCTCCTAAGTTTATCCGAGACAACTATCCAAATGCTTACGACTATAAACTAGGTGAAGTCAGAGGAATTATGAGTATAGTCATACCCAAAGAAATGGTAAATGAGTATTTTTATAAACACCTCTCTCACGCTATTATTTATGATTTATTACTCTTTATAGCTCTATTTATTGCAATATTTATTCTTATAAAAAAATCGAAAAAATTAAATGATTATTTAGAGATTAAAATCGAATCAAAAACAAAAGAGCTTAAAGACTCACTAATAACAGACAGGCTTACACAGCTGCCAAACAGACTGAAGCTTCTAGAAGATGTAAAACTTAATGATAGAAATTCTTACAGACACCTAGCCATACTAAATATTGACAGATTTAAAGAGATCAATGATTTTTATGGGCACAGAACAGGGGACAAGATACTTAAACAGACTGCTTTAATAATAAAAGAGATATGTCAATGTACTGACAGTACGATATATAAACTGCCAAGCGATGAATATGCAATTTTTACAACAAGTGACATTTCAACAGATCAGTTTTATATTAATATTAATAAAACGATTACTTCTATACAAGAGACAAAGTATGAGGTAAACAATAATATCATCTTTATTACAATTAGTTGCGGAATAGCATCAAATAGAGACCTTATAATAACAAAAGCAGATATGGCTCTTCAAATTGCTAAGAATGATAAAAGAAGTATAATTACTTATGACGATTCATTAGATACAAGTGATATAATTAACCAAAATCTTCAAGGTATATCACTCTTAAAAGATGCAATTGAACATGACAGAATAAGCCCATACTTTCAGCCTATATATAATGTTAAAACAGCACAGATAGAAAAGTATGAATCACTGGCACGTATTGTCCAAGATGATGGGAAAGTAATTGCTCCTTTTGAATTTTTAGATATTGCAATAAAGTCAAAACTCTACCCTAGCATCACAAGAAGTATAATAAGAAAATCATTTAAATTTTTCAGAGATAAAGAGTATGAATTCTCTATTAATATCTCTATCAATGATATTTTAAATAGCAGTACAGCAGATTTTATACTCAAGAGTTTAGAGGATTTTGAGAAACCCCAAAAAGTGGTTTTTGAGATACTAGAGAGTGATAAAATTGGAAACTATGAAGAGCTCAAAGAGTTTATCACTAAAGTGAAAAGATTTGGCTGTAAAATTGCCATAGATGATTTTGGAAGCGGGTACTCTAACTTCTCTCATATATTAGAGCTTGATGTTGACTATATAAAAATCGATGCTTCTTTAGTCAAAAAAGTTGCTACTGATAAAAATGCTAAAAAGATTACCAAAACTATCATCAGATTTGCTCACAATCTTGAGATAGAAACTATTGCTGAGTTTGTAGAAGATAAAGAATCACTTGAAATTCTTAAAGAGATGGGTGTTGATTTTATTCAGGGCTATTATATTGGGAAGCCTAAACCAACACTCGTTTAATATCTGATTTTAAAGATGTTAAAACTTCATAACCTATAGTTCCTGCCATTTCTGCAACAACTCTGGCATCATCAAAAATGAGTAACTCATCCTCATCACTTAAAAATGAACTGTTATCCATAGAGATACGACCAAGTAGTTTTATATTTTGTGGTGTTTCGTAATTGTTAGAGCAGACTCTCAAAAAACCATCACCGTAACCAAAATCATAGTTACTCACAACGCAATCTTTATCCGCTGTATAAGTTGCTCCATAACCAACCGATTCACCTTTTTTGAGCTCACGTGAGGATATCTTTTTTGCAAAGAGTGAAAGAATAGGTTTCAGAGCTTTCTCATCAAACTCAGATGGAAGTTGCATACACCCATAAGCTGCTATCCCAATTCTCACCATATCTTCACTAAAGTCATCACTTCTAAAAAGTGCTGCAGAGTTATAAGAGTGATATCTAAGTTTAGGAACTCTGTATTTTTCTGCTAACTCCTTAGAACTGTGTTTAACCTCATCAAAGTTTCTGTTTTGTATATCAAAAAACTCATTAAGCTCATCTGCACATCCATGATGTGTAAAAACTGCTTCTAATTGTAATCCCTGTTTTTTTATCATCTCAAATGCAGTTTCAAGCTCACTCATAGCTATGCCATTTCTATGCATACCGGTATCTACTTTTAGCTCTACTTTTGTATCTTTTGGAAAATTTTTAATTGTGTTTATATCGTTGATTGTGTATCGTATTTTTTCATTCTTCTCTTGTGGAAAATCTGCTAATACTAAAATATACTCAAAAAAATCTTTTACTCTTGAGGCCTCTGCAGAAGTTCTTACAACTGCTTTTTTTATCCCATACTCTCTTGCCATCGATGCAACTTCTAAAAGTCCATGCCCGTAAGCATTATCTTTTAAAACTAAAGCTATTTTATCTTTAGCTTTGCTGCGTTTACTTATAATATCTAGATTATTAAAAAAATTGTTTTTATTTAGAGTTATGAAAGCCATGGAGGAATTATACTATGAAGAGATTAATAGCTGAGTTTGAAGAGCAATCTTATACACAGATAATCTTTCCTCATGAAAAAACTGACTGGATTGAGTACCTCTTTGAAGCTGAACAGACTTTCATAAATATCATAAACGCTATCATAAAATATCAAAAATGTCTGGTGGTTTGTTACGATATAAACGCAGTAAAAAAACATTTCAAAGAGAGTAAAAACCTGTTTTTTATTGAGTTTGAGACTGACGATACTTGGGCGAGAGACTGCTCTGCTCTGTGTGTTGAAGAGAACTCTAAAGTAAAACTCCTTGACTTTACATTTGATGGTTGGGGTGGTAAGTTTGAAGCCTCAAAAGATAACGCCATGACAAAATATATCAACAAAAATGTTACTACTCATGACTTTATCTTAGAGGGTGGAGCAGTAGAGAGCAATGGAGTTGATACAATCCTTACAACGTCACAATGCATACTAAACAAAAATCGAAACGCAGAGTTAGATTCTATACAAATCACAAAAAAACTAAACTCATTTTTTGGCGCTACAAAGATTCTGTATCTCAACCATGGTTATCTAACCGGAGATGATACAGACTCTCACGTAGACACGCTTGCAAGGTTTATTGATGAATCAACTATTATGTATGTTAAATGTGAAGATACAAATGATGAACACTTTAGTGAACTGCGTTTAATGGAGAAAGAACTTCAAGGAGTAGCTAAAGAGAACAGTTATAAACTCATAACTCTACCAATGACAGAGGCTATCTATTTTGATTCACAAAGACTACCTGCAACTTATGCAAACTTCCTCTTTGTCAATAATGCTGTTTTAGTTCCTACTTATGGAGTTGGGCAGGATGAAGTTGCACTGCAGATTTTTAGGGACACTTTTAAAGATAGAGAGATAGTAGCTATTGACTGCTCAATTCTAATCCGTCAACACGGTTCACTTCACTGCGTCACCATGAACTTCGCCAGTGGGATTACTCTGGGCATCTAGCATCGCGAAACCACTCATTAAAAGATATGTTGCCATACCAAAACCTATCGCTATTAAAATCATCTTTTTTATTTTTTCAAATTTACTCATAATCGAATTTTAGCAAATTTTTTCACAAATCTTGATATACATTAACAAAAATGTAACACAATTTTAATACTATAAAATAATATTTTAAATCAAGGCAAGTTATATGACAAGAATAATCCCCCTATCTTTAATAGCCGTTGCATCTCTATATGCAGCAGAAGTTGAGTTAACTCCTATCAGCGTAGAGTCAACTGTAATTACAGAAGTAGCTGAAAATGCCAAAGTATCTTCAGATTTAGCCCAAGCACTGAGTACATCTGTACCGAGTATTGATATGGTTCGTCGAAGTGGTATCGCTAATGATATCTTTATTCGTGGGCAGAAAAGAGATAATATCTCTATCACTACTGATGGCACAAAAGTTTGTGGTGCCTGTGTAAATAGAATGGACCCACCAACTTCTCACATCTTGGCTAGTCAAATCGATGAGATTGAAGTTATTGAAGGTCCTTATGATGTAGAAAATGCTGGAACTATGAGTGGTGGTATCAAGGTTAAAACTAAACAACCTACACAAGCAATGCATGGTGACATAAACTTTGGTGTTGGTTCTTGGGGATATAATAAAATAGGTGCCACTGTAAGTGGTGGAAACGAGATTATTCGTATGCTAATTAGTGCATCTAATGAGTCAAGTGAACAATATAAAGACGGTGATGGTAATACTATGGCTGAACAGCTTAAAAACCACCCAACTTCAGGTTCAAGTACGTACAAATCACAATATGAAGACATGGATGCTTATCAGAAAAAAAGTGTTATGGCTAAAGCATTTATCACAACTGCAGAAAATCAAGAGTTACGATTAAGCTATACTGGAAATAGAAGTGATAATGTTTTGTATCCTAGCTCTGCTATGGATGCTATATATGATGACTCTAATATCTATAGTGTAGAATATAATATAGATACTACAGATAACACTTATAGAAATTTTAATTTACAGTATTACTACTCTGACGTTGATCATCCAATGGCGAAAACATACAGAGATTGGGAGCTAGGAACACCCGCTATTGATGCTACAAATCACCTTACAACATCTATGCAAGGTATAAAACTAAAAAATAATTTACTATTAGGTTCACATGAACTTCTAGTTGGTCTTGATGGAAGTGAAAGAACTTGGGATGGTGATTACTATAACACTACTACTGGTGCCCCTTTAGGTGGAACTTCAAAAAGTATTGACAATGCTGTAACAACAAATATGGCTATATTTGCAAAACTTGATAAAAATTTCGGAGACCTGAGTGTTACTTTAGGTGCTAGATACGATTCTACCCATATAGAAAATGATAATGTAGTACAGGGTGATAATGACTATAATGCATTAAGCGCAAATATTTTCACATCTTATGCTTTAAATAAAGAGAATAGAATCTTTTTAGGATTTGGACAAGCTTCTCGTGTTCCAGATGCTAGAGAACTTTACAATATAAAAAGTAATACTACTCTTGATGGTACAGATAATTTAGAACAAACTACAAACCGAGAAATTGATTTTGGATATGAAGCCAATAATGATACTTTTAAATTTAAAATTAAAGCTTTCTATTCTATGTTAAAAGATTATATCTACTATCAAAAAGGAGCTACACCAACAACAGCTAACAACTTTAAAAATATCGATGCAACAATTTATGGTGCTGAATTAACTGCCTCTATTTATGCTGCTGATGACATTACTATTGATATGGCTGCATCTTATAAAGTTGGTGAGAAAGATGAACCTCTTTTGGGTCAAACAGATACAAATTTAGCTGATATGGCACCACTTAGAGGAAATATTGCTGTTAACTATGAGTATATGAATAACTCTGTTGCTACTCTTGAACTTCAAGCTTCAGATAAATGGGATGATATTGATTGGGAAAATGGTGAACAAGAACTTGATTCTTGGACTGTTGTTAACCTTAAAGCAAAACATGCTCTTAACAAACAATTTTCTTTTACTGTAGGCGTAAACAATCTTTTTGATGAGACTTATGCAGTATCAAATACTTATCATGACTTGATACTTCTTGATAATAATTTTCTAATCAACGAGGCAGGTCGTTACTTCTACACAAATTTAGATTTCAAATTCTAAAAAACCTTACTCTTTAGACTTCGGGATTTCCGAGGTCTAACTTCACTACTTTTAAATCAAAGCACTTCTTTATAACAAAAAAGCTAAAATCTCTTTATGATAAATAGAGTCCCAACCAAAAAAATATATGTCGGTGATGTAGCAGTCGGTGGTGATGCACCTATAAGCACGCAATCTATGACATACTCAAATACTCACGATGTTGCAGCAACAGTTGAGCAGATAAATCGTCTTCACTTTGCAGGGTGTGACATAGTTCGTGTTGCAGTTCCTGATATGGAAGATGCGCTTGCACTTAAAAGCATAAAAGAGCAGATTTCACTGCCGCTTGTTGCAGACATTCACTTCAACTATAAACTAGCACTTATCGCTGCAGAATCAGTTGACTGTATCCGTTTTAACCCTGGAAACATTGGTGAAAAATCAAGAATTAAAGAGATAGTAAAAGCTTGTCAAGAGCGTTCTATTCCTGTTCGAATCGGTGTGAATGCAGGTTCATTAGAGAAAGAGTTTGAAAATAAGTACGGTCAAACAGCAGAAGGAATGGTTGCTTCTGCTGAGTACAATATCAAATACCTTGAGGACTTGGGCTTTGATGACATTAAAATCTCTCTAAAAGCTAGTGATGTTCAAAGAACTGTAGATGCCTACCGTATGCTTCGTCCAAAAAACCATTATCCATTTCATCTTGGAGTAACAGAAGCCGGAACTCTTTTTCATGCAACTGTAAAAAGTTCTATCGGTCTTGGGGCACTTTTGCTTGATGGTATCGGTGACACAATGAGAGTGAGTATTACAGGTGAGCTTGAAGAGGAGATAAATGTTGCTCGTGCAATCTTAAAAGATAGTGGAGCGATGCCAGATGGACTCAACATCATCTCATGTCCAACATGCGGGAGAATAGAAGCTGATTTAGTAACTGCAGTGGCTGAGATAGAAAAACGTACAGCACATATAAAAACCCCACTTAATGTTTCAGTAATGGGCTGTGTTGTGAACGCAATCGGAGAGGCTGCTCACGCTGATGTTGCAATCGCTTATGGTAAAGGCAAAGGTCTTGTCATGGTAAAAGGTGAAGTCGTTGCTAACCTCGATGAGGGTGAACTCGTAGATAGATTTGTAGGAGAAGTTGAAAAAATGGCGGAGAACTCTTAATGCAGGACAACTTATATAACTTAGCTTTTGAGAGAAGTATTTTAAGCTCAATTGTTTTTGAGCCAAGTCAATTTGATGAACTTAGCGTTGCTCTAAACAAAGATGATTTTTATCTGCCTGCACATCAAGATATATTTGGTTCAATGTTACTACTTTTGCAAAAAGACCAACCTATTGATGAAGAGTTTATAAAAAAAGAGCTTATCAAAATCAAAAAATTTGATGAGCAAGTTATGCTTGAAATACTCTCAGCAAATCCAATCTCAAACACAACTGCTTATGTAAATGAGATAAAAGACAAATCTCTTAAACGCCACCTCTTAACACTTACTACAGAAATAAAAAGAGTGACAGTTGAAGAAGAACTTCCATCAGCTGAAGTGGTAGATATAGTAGAGAAAAAACTCTATGAAATCACCCAGGATAATCAAACAAGTGACTTCAAAGACGCTCCAAAAATGACCTATGACACCATGGAGTACATCAAAGAGATGAAAGCTCGTGGAAATAGTGTTTTGGTTGGGGTTGATACAGGTTTTAACGAACTCAATAAAATGACTACCGGTTTTGGTAAGGGTGATTTAGTAATCATTGCGGCACGTCCGGCAATGGGAAAAACTTCTTTTATCCTAAACACTGTAAACTCTCTTATCATGGATGGAAAAGGTGTTGCATTTTTCTCTTTAGAGATGCCAGCTGAGCAGTTAATGCTGCGTTTACTCTCTATTCAGACCTCTATCCCTCTTCAAAAACTTCGCGTTGGTGATATGAATGATGATCAGTGGAGCTCACTCAACGGTGCAATAGACAAGATGAACTCTGCAAAACTCTATGTGGACGATCAAGGTAGTGTCAATATCAATCAGTTACGTTCAAAACTAAGAAAGCTAAAAAACCAACATCCAGAGATTGAGATTGCAGTGATTGATTATCTGCAAATTATGCAGGGTGTCGGTAATCAAGATAGACACCTTCAGGTTTCTGAAATCTCACGTGGACTAAAGATGCTCGCACGTGAGCTTGAGATGCCAATAGTAGCTCTTTCACAGCTTAACCGTGGTCTAGAGTCTCGTAACGATAAACGTCCAATGCTGAGTGATATTCGTGAGTCAGGTTCTATTGAGCAGGATGCAGATATTATTCTTTTTGTATATCGTGATGATGTTTATCTTTATAAAGAAGAAAAAGAGCGTGAGAAGGCTGCCAAAGCTGAGGGTAAAGAGTTTATTTCTGAGTATGTTGAAAAAGATGAAGAAGCTGCTGAGATTATCATCGGTAAACAAAGAAATGGTCCAACTGGCCACGTAAAACTGGTTTTTCAGAAAAAGCTTACT
>Ga0209345_10004467_pt1 | contig 13520 bp, 30 predicted proteins | sample Cruoilmetagenom7_FD_187294 | JGI IMG/M metagenome (GOLD analysis project Ga0209345, IMG submission 187294) | Oil polluted marine microbial communities from Coal Oil Point, Santa Barbara, California, USA - Sample 7 (SPAdes) (version 2) | ecosystem: Environmental > Aquatic > Marine > Oil seeps ...
CGCTAATGTTGTTTTGATTTTCTCTGGTCTTGCATCTAACATTTCATCGAATTCTTCAGAAGTCATGTTCCCTCCTTTCATATCAATTGTGCCTCGTGCTTAAAGTCATGCTCGAAGCCACATTTGTCGCAGTGACAATAGTAGCCGATGCTAAAGCAACCGTCCGAATCCGTACGTATTTCGTAGTCCTCCCGGAGGGTGTCTTCTAAAATGGCCGGCGTTGTCGCTCTGTTCATTAGTTTTATATATTCATCGCTTGATATTTTGCCGTATTCTTTTTCCGCTTTTCTGAACGTAGCGCTCTGCTTTTCTGTTGCGATTTTTTTACATCTTGGACATACTCCCCAACTATCTGCGCTCATCTTTATACCTCCTTTTTTAATTTAAGTGCTGACAACGGCAAAACTATCTGTTATGCTATATCTAATCCATAAATCATGGAGGTGGATGGTATCTTACCATTAGGGGGGGCGAAAGATCCCCCTTTCCACTATATCATTCCCCTGCATTATCATAATCTTGAGGCCCACGAAAGGTACGTGTTTCCCCGGTCTCCGAAATGATAGTGATGGGTTTATCCATTTCTGTGCAATCAACAGAAGTTTTAACAATTCCTCATATCCTCGTTAGCCACTCATATTCACCCGTAAAAACATGAACTACAAGCACTAAAAACGCTAAAAAAAGATAAAAATAAATAATTTGTTTCACCCCTGAAGTCAGTTTGTCCATTTTCTCACTCTTAGAATAGGATTATTCCCCTTTATTCCTATTGATCCACCAAGTTTCTTCCACGGTTTTTGCTGTCTTCTCGCACCCAGGACGGAGCACATATATTTGATTCGCTCGTTTAACCACCATCGCAATGGAGCTTCTCTGAATTTATGTCCAAATATCTTACATACCCACATATCCCCTCCGTTAATCTTGATTTATCACACAGTCGGTTTATGCCCTCGGCAATTCTGCGATTGAAATATTGTACGTTCACAGTATTGACTCGAACCATAATCTCCTTCACGGTCAGGCGACCTTTCATTTCCAGTTATTCCCCGGTTTGTACACTGCCCTTCTATATTCCAATAACAATTATTTATACCCCTTTCTATTGCTATCCCATACATTTCCGCATCCTCCTACCCCATAAAAGTTCGTTCACTCTTTTCATATTGCCATACATCCCCGGCACACGCAAGTCATATTTTAGCATCGGTGCAATGTTTCTCGCTATTTTAACCCGGCCTTTCAATGTAGAATCATCATGTTCGGAAAAAACCCTCTGCACAAATCGATCAATCAGAGGAACAGCCAATTCATCCAGTACCTCACTGAGCAAACAGCCTGTTTCTCCAAGAAAAACCGAGTCGGGATCAAAACCTTCAGGCAATTCTACGATCTTCGGAGATATCCAACGATCAAGGAAAAGAGGAAGCGACTTGTACATGGCATTCCGTCCGGCCTTATCTCCATCGAAAACAAGTGTGACATTATCCGTTATCCGGGACATCAACATAACATGGCCTTTGGTAACAGCCGTCCCATTAGAGGCAACCACATTATATTTCCCCATGCCCTGTAACGCAAAGCAATCAAAAATGCCCTCCACCATATACAATACTTCCTTGGAATCAGGGGAATCCAGGGCTTTATCTATGCCAAAAAGACACTTTCCCTTTGAATATATCTCCGATGTAAGCGAATTGATGTACTTAGATCTTGTCCCTTCATCAATAGAACGACCAACAAACCCCACTACATGCTTGTCTAGGTCATATATGGGGATCATGATCCTGTCCCTATAGAAATCGTAAACGTCATCACCTTTTTTCACTACCAGGCCAACCGCGAAGGCCAGGTCAAGAAGAATAGGCTTGTTTTTGATCTTTTGGTAAAAAGAATTACCCCGCCGTATAGCCAGCCCCAAGTTATTGCTCCTGCAAACTTTCTCGGATACCCCCCTTTTCGACATATACAACCTTGCTCTTTTGCCCGCAGCAGTAATTCCCCAGAACTTCTTTTCGTAAAATTGTGCCGCTATCTGATTAATTCTATACAGGTTCCTGGGCTTTCTCATTTGCTCGATTCCTCTTTTTTTGGGGTACATCTTCCGAATCAGGAGGATCTATAGGATAGTGCTTGTCTTCGTAGCGTACAATGAGTTCAATCAACAATTCTATCTCGTCATCATTGCAAGATTGATTGGCGTCCATCATTTCCTCAAGGCGAGCGAGTGCACGTTCATGCTCTTCTTCTGTCTCTAATTCTTTAACGTGTTCGGTTGGATCCATTTCGTTATTCTCCGGTTTAAAATTCCATCTTGTCCAGACTCGTACAAATACTTCGTGATTTATTGGGGTATTCGCCAAAAATATAAAATTCTAATCTATCGGCAATAGCAGAATGTTGGCAAAAAACTTCAAATTTCATGAGTCCTCCTCCTTTTTGTTTTACCCCCAAAAAGCACAAACAAAATTTGCTGTTGTATTGTAATTGTGATAAGGTGTGGTCTTTCTACGACAGAACCCAATTGTTCTTTTCCCTCTTTTAAGTGGTTCGGGATCACCCTGCCAATAGTTACAATTATAGCACCCTTTTATTGGTGGGTCTTTTAGCTTTTTTAATTCAACACATTGTCCCAATTCATACAATCGACATATTTTAAAGCCATTTCCCTGAAAGGGCACGAAGCAATCTCGATCATAACATTCTACCTCCAAAACCGTATACTTCTTTTTCTCTTTTTTGTTCATATCAATCAATCCTCCCGTAAGATCAAATCCTGTTCAAATCATTGTGGCAAAATAATAACACACAAGAAATTACATGTCAAGAATAATCAAAACAAAGAGGGACGCCCCTGTGATCAAATGAGGTGGCATCAATATGATTCATAACATGATCCTCTACGGTTCTGCCCCCAATGATCATAGCTTCATTCCCCTTATAACTCATCTCCCATTTATCACAAAGTGATCGCCCCACTCTATTTCGGAGTTCATCACTGATAATCCTGTGAAGTATAATATGATCAGCTACGTATTGGGCGGAAGAAGGATTTTGTGAGTATTTACTTGTTATTTTCTTAACTTCTTTATAGGTGGGGCCATCAAACCATTTTATGCGGATACCTGTTCCCCAAAAGCTATCATTGTGTTTTGCCAGCAAAGTAAATTCAATCCCCGGAAATCGGGCGGTTAATTCTCTTTCAATGTTCTCCTTTCCCAATATCAACTTATCTCCCGGGGGAGTTTCGCACAAGGCCTGTTCCGTCTCTTTAATGTCACACAATATCCCGTCCCTTAGTTTTGTAACTTCTGTTTGCAAGGAAGACATTAGTTTTATTATTTCAGAATGGGTAGATTCAGGATCGATGCAGGAACTACAAAGCTCAGGGTATAAAGGGCAAGTCTGGCAATAACTACGCAAGCCCTGGTTATACAACTTGCAATATCCACATCCTTCAATCATCATTTTGTCAACACGTTCAAGCTCCCTCGATATATCCCTCCACTTATCTGCTGTATCATTTTTTTGTTTTAAAAATTCATCATTGTTCATGCTTTTTTCCCTCCTTTTGTAAGGTTATCATATCAAATCCCAAAAATGCTTATCAACTGTTGCCGTATAATCATAATCCAAATCCTCGGCTTTATCTATGAGAAGAAATATGAATCGATACATAATTTCTATCTGGGCATCAGTTACGTTGACAGTTTGCCCGGCAGTAATCCCAACGCCGTTTTTGTCGGTAACCATAATTTATTCCTCATTTTCTGTTGGAAAAGTCATTTCAACAAATGGTAACAGATAAGGCATCCCTTGTCAAGAGAAAAATAATTTTTTTGGATTTTTCTGCAAGATTAAATTTCGGGGAGTTGCCCCGGGATGTCATTCATCAGGTCTGGTGTTTGTATCCCGAGCAAAGATGAACCCCCAAAATCGTAAGAGTACAATTTTGTTTCGAGTCATAATCTCTTGTAAATTCAGATATCTTGTTGTTTCTGGTAATTTCCCAATTCGTACACTTGCCCTCTGTATTCCAATAGCAATTATTTACTCCTCCCGCTAATTCTATTCCATGCATTCTGGCCCCCCCAAGTAATTTTTTTCTGGTTCATTAGTCTTTTACGTAATCATCAGTCCTGAATGCACTGGACCCCTCAAGAAGTTCCGCGCAAGATGTGTCAACAATTACTTTGCTATGTGGGGGGCAGTTTTCGTTCAACCATTTGATTAAAGGCCTGGCGACATCTTCGAATGTTATGTATTGATAGGTTTTGAAAATCATGTTGTACCCCTTTTTTGATTGAATTAGTTAGTTTTTCGATAAAGACTTATTCAGTCAAGCTCTTGAAGCACCGGGTTTTTGAGAAATTCGACTGCTCGCATTGCCTCTTCGAGATCTATCCTTAATATCTTTATGGCATGTCTTTTATTACCGGCTTCTCTTTCTAGTGCAGTTAGTTCCACATGCATTTTCTCAAGTTCCTCTTCTAGCTCAATCTTTCTTTTTCGAATCGTGTCACAGAGTTGTTTCTTTTTCGTGATAAGTTCATGAAGATTCATTGTTTTTTCCTCCTAAGTAATTTTTTGAGTTTACAAAAAAACAGATGATAGCATTCGGAAGGTTTCTTGTCAAGGATTAAAGAGAGAAAAATAATTTTTTTTGTTTTTTTGAGAATTTTACACCTGGGTACTATACCCCCTTTTTCTTATATATCAACTCACAAACCCCACGTGCCACCCCTCTTCACGCGCGCACATAACGCACACGCACGCCTACACACATACATAAAAACAACTAACAACTGACAAAAGACTCACAATGTTCAGTCTTTTCACATAACAAACAACACTCATAAACTACAATACTAACAAAAGACAAGAGTATCCCCCTGATGTCCCTATTAAGTACACTCGACCAAGGACCAGTCATAGATACTTAAAGACTAAGTACTGAGTACTGATGACTATGTATCAAGTATTGGACACTCAATATCAACTACCAGGTGTCAAGCATGAACACTGAGCATTGAGTACTTAATACAGGGTACTAAGGTCTTGTTACTGAGTACCAACAGAGAAACCCTAACATTATCAGTCTTTTGCGAACAATGGAATATTGAGAGGTTCTAAGCATCTCAGCATATTGTAAAAACGCTAAGGTAGCTTATAGAATCGACGAACGTAGGGCAAGGTATACGAATGTATCAGTTTTTGGCTTGCGTCGACTGAGGAGCAAATAAGGTGTGTTAAATTGGATTTAAGGGTTTTTGATGAATTAGTCATGATAATAGTTACCTCCATAAAGTACTGTAAGTGTTTGATATTGTTGAAGATTGTTCCCTTTATGGGCTAAAACGTAGGGACTATACATTTCCCCCAAACCTCCCTATTAGTTTTCAAGACTAATATCTTCTCAAGTCTTTTCTTGATTCTCTTATCAACTTCTTACTTTTCTTTCACTACCTTACAAAAAAAACATTCAAGCCTTAATGTTTCTTTGATTCTCTTGTTATATTCTTTTTTCTTTACCAATAATTTTTTTAACTAAACACTTTCTATTGTCTTCTTTTAATTTCTTCTTATTCTTTTCTTTTCTCTTTATTGGTTTTCTATACAAATTCTTTTTAATAAAATCTTTTAATAAAATCTTTTGATAAGATCTTTTAATAATCTATTTTGTAAGGGTTTCTTAACAAGTCTTTACTTAGTAGTTTTTTAAAGACAAAAGAAGCCTGTAGGAGAATGAAAAGTATTAGAAACATGTAAAGACTTGATAAAAAGATGAAGATCTTTTCTTAAGGTTTCTTTATTATTCTTTCATTAAAGATTTTTATTATTCTTGTATAAAGATCTTTATATTAATATCTTTTATTATAGTAGTGTACTAAGAGGAATTTGTCAAGGATAAAAAAGCTTTTTATTTCGTTTTGCGTACCGGGGATTGAAATTATTTTACTTTTTCGCTTGACAAGAATAATCTTGTTTGTTATAATCTGATTATGTATCGTTGAGAAGTAAAAAACCAACAAAAAGGAGAATAAAATCATGAAAAAAGAGAAATGGCCACTGATCATTCCGGTGGCAAATAACATACAAGCTAGATTCAACACAAAGAAATTAAAGAAAGCTCTTCTTTCCTGGCCATGTTCCGAAAAAGACCACAAGCTTGAACTGGAGATAAGCAGCGGATATGCAATGATTACCAGAGCAAACACAGCTATTAATATTGCCACAGCAACACATATCGGAGAAGATATCAAAATAGTTCTTGATTATAAATCATTACTTGATATTTTAGACACCATCAAAGGCACACGAGTTGAAATGACTTTCAGAACTCCTGATTCTACTGTTGTAATACTAGAACCCGGAAACAATAACAAACTGGACTTGCTGACACCAATAATAACTTGATTCGGGAAAGGGAGGAAGAAAAATGAAGAGAGCGAGCGAATTCGAGAAAAAAAACAAACTGATGAAAAGATGGAGAAAGATAACGGATCTACTCGATACCGCAGAGGAGATGCTGAAAAAAACAGAATATACTCTTTATTGCGGTTTATATTATGATGAAGAAAACGATTCATGCAATGAATGTCCTTTGTATGAGGCGGGTATTTGCGAGAAAGGAAAGGTATTAGACGGAATTAAATGGATGGATGTGGGTCCGGTTTTTATAAGAACCGCGAAAGCGATTCGCGAAGCAAAACAAAATGCGGGTCAAATATTTTCAACAATCTACGGAGATGTTTGGGGGGAAAATGAATAAAGAGGAAATCTTAAAGAACAAACTGCAATCACAAGAAAAGTGGAACGATGTATTGAAGGGCATCCACGCCCTGGAAAGTAATATTATCGGCAAAGAGGGTTACTGTAGAATATATCAAGATTGCACGATAAGCAGGAAGCATGAGTGCAGTGATTGCCCTTTATATCAATGTGAAGCTTGTAGCCCAGAAGAAGACGACAACTCACTTTATACACAAACCTTAATTGCACTTGATAAAATGGAGCGGCTTACTGCGGGATTATTGGAAGACATAGGCGACGATATTGCTGCAACTATCTAATGTAAACCAAAAAAAAGAGAGGTATATCATGAACATAACTATTGAGCAAAAGACACTGAAAGATGCACTCAAGAAGATTCAGGACTGTGTTAAAAAAGATCGGATGTTTGAGTTCACTTCACATGTATCAATTAAAACAGATAACAACTCTGTGATTATCTCAGCCACAAACTTAGATGTTAGCCTTGATATACAATGTAAGGCGGTTGTTTCGGAGCCGGGCGAGCACGTAGTAAATAGAGAATTATTACAACTGCTAGTTGTTCATGCGAAAAGAGAATTTATAAATATTTTCACAGATAAAGACAATAACAAAAGACTAAGAATCCAAAACGCTATTTTAAATACCACCTTACAGTCCTATGAGCCACTGCCTGTCAGGAAAAATGAGAAAACTATCTCTTTTGCCTTAGTACAGGCTAAAAAAACAGCTGAATTGATAAAAAACACATCTTATGCGGTTTCGACCGATCCCAAAAGATATAATATTATGAATGTTTACCTAGATAGACAAGAACAAGGTAATCTTAGCATGGTAGCAACAGACGGCTTTCGACTGGCCAAAATGCACCTATCGGATGAGACGTTTGACACAGATATATCTATCCTTATCCCCAAAAAAAGCATAGATGCTCTGTATAAACTACTTAAAAAATCCCCTCATCCCCTGGTATCACTAGGTGTCAGTGGTACAACTCTTGTGATTAAAAGCAATACTAAACTGATGTTGATACGTCTCGAAGAAGGCACTTTCCCTGATTACAAAAAGATAATCCCTGAACACAATAACATAAGAATCAAATTCAACAAAACTACTTTAAAAAATGCCATTCTTTCCTGTCCATTATCTAAAAAAGACTACAAGCTGGGGTTAGAAGTAGCGAAAGGCAAGGCAATAATTACCGGAGCAGATACGACCATTGAAATAGCGCCCCTGGAGCACATCGGGAAAGACATCAGCATAAAGCTTAATTATAAATTCCTGCTTGATGTTTTAGCGACAATAGACGGAACGGTGGTTGACTTGGCTTTCTTGGATTCCGCCTCTTCAGTTTTAATAACAGAACCAGGGAACGACAATAAATTGGCCTTAATAATGCCACTACTTTAATATAAATCAACTAAAAAGAGAGGTAAAACCATGAAAAGAGAGATGAGTAGTCGTGTGCTAGGAGCAAAAAACATCAGAAAAGAATTAAAAGCGAAGTTTCCAGGAATTAAATTTTCAGTGCAATCAGAATCGTTTGCAGGTGGAGATGCTATCGATATAGATTGGACTGATGGACCCACAAGGGAAGAAGTTGAGAAAATAATAGCCAAGTATAGACGTGGCAACTTTGATGGAATGACCGATTCTTATACCCGCCACACGCGAAGTCCTGAAGGGGATAAACGTGGCGGGGCTATGTATGTCCAATCACAACGACATTACAGTGATGAGACAATGGAGAAGACAGGAAGAGAGCTTTGCCGTAAACAGAATATAGAATACGAAGGCGATGGCACTAGATATCTTTACGGTCAACAAGACTATGAACGCCTGAGCGTGCACGTTGATAGAGAACTTTCGAAAAAATCTTTTGACGCTAATTCTCATTGATTACGAAAGGGATAAAAAAATGACTAAAGAAAAGATTTTGAAACAAAAGAAAGCAGTGGTGTATAAGTGGAAGACTATAACAATTGATATTAAAAACACAAGAAAACTGATGGAAGAAAACTATACATATTGCGACCTATGCCAGGCAAGATTGGAATTTGCTCGTACTAGTTGCCCCTTATCGCCCAGCATTTGTAGTACGGAAATGAAGCATCGATCTTCCTATGATAGGGTATTGAATTTAATGGAGTCTTTACGGGTGGAGGTTTTGGAGCTAATGACTGGGATGGAGACCGATATTGAGCGCATAAAGAAAACCCCAGCAGAAGAGAAACCAATAAATAATCTGGAGCTAGGAGTAAAAAACCTCGAAAAAGAATTGAAGGAAAAGTTTCCGGGGATTAAATTCAATTTAAAATCGAGAAAACATGATGCGCCTTGGGGTACTGCCATGAGGGTGAGTTGGATTGATGGACCCACAGAGAAAGAAGTTAGATCCATAGCCGATAAATACGAACACAAGAACCATCTTGGGGGCATTCTCCCGGATGGTACAGTGACTTATGTTGCAACCCGAAGAGTTCCTGGCCATGAAACCAAAAGCAGAATAGGGCAACTTCTCTGTGATCCATTTGCGGTTAAATACAGAGGAAACGAAGACAAACCCATATATGGCGTTCCAGGGTATAAAACCATTGATGGATATGTTAAAAAAAATATCCGAGATACTTCGTTTGATTCACAAGGCAAGATATTAAACATCGACCAAGATCCTAATTATCTTACGCGATAACTTTATGAAAAAGGGGATAAAATACGATGAATACTTATTTAGTGCCCGACACCAACGAGTTTTGGCTAAAAACTATCAAAGAAGAATTGAATGCACGCTTCCCTGGAGTTGAATTCACGCTATACGATAGGCAGCCTATTGATCGATGGGGGTGGGACGTGATTATAAAATGGAAAGGGGGCCCAGCCGAACAAGCAGTCAAAGAGATAGCCGAAAAGCATAAATTTAAGGGTGGCAATGATAGGTCCAGAAGTCCTCATCGTATTATTTTGGAAAGAGCAATTTAAAATAAGGAGGGAGGAAAAACCATGGAAAAACAAGTACTACAAAAAAAACAAGAATCCCGGATAAAGTGGGACAAAGCAATAACAGTGCTTTGTAAACTAGAAGCAGAAACTCTTCTGGAATGCGGCTACTGTGATATTTACAAGAATAAAAATAACGATGGGAGCCGCTGCGGGGAATGCCCCTTTAAAAATCATGTTTGTAGCGATACAAACAACGAAGGCACTCTTTACACATTATTTTTATCATCACTTAACAACACAAAAAAACTTGCTACCTTTTTAAAGAATGCAATACAAAAAGATGTTGACAAGGATAGAGAGGGAAACAATGAATAAAGACTACATTCTAAAAAAGAAAAAAGAAGCATATGAAAAATGGAAAAGCATATTGAGGAAAACCCAAGCATTAAAACGCCAAATATATAGCCGCTGCGGTTACTGTGAATTGAGCACCACTTGTGCCGATTGTCCATTGAGCGGGAATGTGTGTGGACCGCGTAAGGGCATGCCGGATTCAATCTATGCCAATATTTCATATAGAATTAAAGAGCTCGAATATGCCGTGGAAAAGTTCAACCTTGCCATTGGAAGAGATATCAAAAAAACTAACGACTCTAAATAAAAAGCGGGAGAGGTCATGCAAGAAAAACAAGAAGCATCAAAAGAAAAACTTGAAAATCTTTTATGGCAATCATTAAAAGAAAAACCAGATGATCCCATATGGCAAGAGGTAGCGAAGGAGCTTCAAAAGTTAGCACATAATAATATCGAGAACTGCGGATATAGGGGCAGCATCTCCATCACAAAAAAGAGAGGGAAATCATGAACGAAAAAGAGATCATGGCAAAGAAAAATAAGTCAAAGAAAAAGTGGGACAATATGATAAAGTCTATATCCGACTTACTGAAAAAGGCAAACCACACGTGTGGGTATTGTGAGATATATCCCGTGTCATGCAACGGGTGCCCTCTATATAAGAAGATGTGCTCTTATGGGGAGGGCTCTGTTCACGGAAAAATAGTTAAAGCATTGGAGAGGGCTCACAGAGGCTCTGAAACTCTGCGAGATGCGATATTGAAAGACATTGAGGAAAGCAAATTAAAGGAAGTTTGAAACTTATAAACGATAGCCTACCTGGAGGGCCAAGTCCAGGAACTTTCTCTCTTTTTCCCTGGCTCACGGGGTCGCAGGGTAAGAACCGATCCCGATTTAAACTTTTACAATAGGAGTAATGCTATGGATCGCAGTATTAAAAAACTGGAAGAATTAAGTGTTCTTGTGGCAAGAGGGATTCCAATAAGCTCAGAAGAATCACTGGCAGTGATAGTGTATCAGACTGAAAAAAAGAGAAAAACAAGACAGTCCTTATCTTTGCCAGGAAAAATTTGGCTTTTTATTTTTGATCAGCTTAAAAAAGCAGGAGAATATCTCAGGAAACAAAGCGACGCATTTTCATTAATTTAACAATGAAAAGAGGAAGAAAATGGACAAGAAAGAAATCTTAAAAAACAAGATGGATTCAAAACTTAAATGGGAACAGATGTTGGCAATATCGGATAATCTATTAGGTACATTAAGGTGTGCCTGCGGTTATTGTAAAATATACACAGAAGAAGACGATTGGGGATGTGGCGATTGTCCATTGTACAGTAAAATTTGTAGCCCTGATGATAACGATAATTCCCTTTTTACCCAAACAGAACAGGCCCTTACTGAAATGCGGGAACTTATGCTAAAAGTAAAAAAAGCAATTATAGACGATATTGAGTTGTCGGTTGATAAATCACAATAAAAAATCATGAGGCACAAAATGAAACCCGGATACTTGATTCTTTTGGTTTTATTAATTTTTTCATGCATTGTTATTTGTCATTTAAACCACGATCTTCATAGGCTAAGAACCGCACTTGAACACCAAAACGAACTCAGCAGAAAAATGGTTGAGATGACACAGGATGAAACATTCAAATTGTTGGAAAAAGGAGATCAAAATGATGCCTTGGTGGATTAAAAGGGATAGGAATTTGTATCTTAAAATTAGCATGGCTAAACAACTTAAAAAAATAAAGGAAGAGATTAGGGGAGATCTGCTTAGGTTTCTCCACAAAAAATGCAAAAGGGGAGGATGATGAAAGAAAAGAATTTTCAAAGTGAGTTCAAGAAAAACAACAGGATGACCGGCATGTTTGAACTGAAGCTTTGCAAGGGTGTTTCTTTGCCGTTCTCTTCGGTAAAACGGCATCAGGAAGAAGCTCTGTTGGCTGCGACCACGATGGAGGGATTTTATCATAAGCTTGCAGATCAACCAGTGTCGGCCATAAAGGGGGCGAACGTACGATTTACTTTGCCGAAACCGTTTGACTGTTTTCTGGTTAAGAATACTCACGCATACGTTGTTATAATGTTTTATGTTCCCCGAAAGAAAAAAATGGTTTATTATGTTCCCATAAAGAGTTTTCTCAAAATGAAGGATTCTTCAGAACGAAAATCGATGACTGAGTCAATGTTGGTGAGATACGCCGTATTGGTTAAATCATGGCTGAAAACACGCAGAACTAGGTTTGTAATGGGGGATTGGTTTGGACAACCGAAAAAAAAATAAATGTGTTGACAAAGAAGACATTTATGATATAATGGTTTCAGAATCAATTGAGTTGATGAACCATGGAAATTACCTGAAATGTTTGTGTCCATTTCATGACGATATAAACCCTTCTATGGTGGTATACCCACATAAAAATCGTTGGTGGTGTTTTGTATGCCAGGAAGGTGGAGACAGTATAGATTTTATAATGAGATACAAGAAGATGAACTTTGTGAGGGCATGTGATTACCTGGGTATTTACAAAACATCCTCATATAAGAAAAATGACAAAAAAAACGCGTTGGATATGGCAGTTCGCAGGAATGGGATGGATAGAAACGTGATCAATAAGTTGCTGAAGGAGGAGTTCGAGCAAATTGTAGCAGACGGAGACAATTACAGGGTTAACGTGAAGTTTACATCCGACAATAAAATAACGGTTTTCCGGGTTATGTCGCGGAGTCAAAAGAATGAGCTATAAAGGAGGAAATCATGTCTTATTTTGGAATCATGGCATTATCGTTTCTTGTTACGACACTTATAATTCATATAATTTTTGAAATTAATAACCGGCGCCCTTGAAGAAACTGGGATTCCAGTGCTTAAATAAATTATTGCGAGGTGATATGTATTCATATAATGATTTTGAATGTCTGAAGTGTGGGACCAGGTGGGATGCCGTGTGGGATTGCAATGACGGACCACCGCCATGTCTGAAATGCGGTGGAGAATCAAAGAAAATCCTGAGCGTTACTTCATGGCGACTAGGCAAATTTGATACCAAAACTACACACAAAATAAGTAAAGATTGAAATAGGGGAGGGGGTTATCATGAAACTTATAACGATTTTGAGCATGGCATTTGCGGGGTGGGTGGTCATTGTGATACTGGGGGTATTTTTGGTGAAATGGTTGTTTTTTTTGACTACTTAAGAAAGGAGGGCATACAACATGAAAGAGGACCTTGTTTTGCGGCGGCTGGTTTACGTGATGAGGAGTTATACTACGGCCATTTGTGGTATGATTTCTGGGAAAGTAAAGGCAATAAGATGGTCAGACGGACCTGGGTTTTGGGTGTTCTGGATTGTTTCTTGGGGAGGGGCATATTTGTTGAGATCCCTCCAGTAGCACTCAAGGCCGAACCATAACAAATGACGGAGGGGGCAAGGGGTTCATAATG
>Ga0209345_10004469_pt1 | contig 13518 bp, 5 predicted proteins | sample Cruoilmetagenom7_FD_187294 | JGI IMG/M metagenome (GOLD analysis project Ga0209345, IMG submission 187294) | Oil polluted marine microbial communities from Coal Oil Point, Santa Barbara, California, USA - Sample 7 (SPAdes) (version 2) | ecosystem: Environmental > Aquatic > Marine > Oil seeps ...
CGTTCGGCGCCGTCGAGCTGCCGGAGATCACAACCGTGCCGTCCGGTGCCGTGCTGTCCACCGTATCAATGCTGATCACCGGCGGCGTCACGTCGTTGATCGCCCCTGTTGCCGTACCTTCATTGCCGCTCTCATCAGTCACGACAACCGTTACATCTTGGTCGTCTACCGGGCCTTCGAAAGTCACAGAGTAATTGCCATTGGCATCTGTTGTCGTAGCGACAGATGTACCGTCTACCAAGGTTACAACTACGGGTGCATTTGGTTCATCAGATGTGCCCGAAACGACCACATCACCATCAATCGTAGTGGAATTAATGCTGGAAATATCGACGACCGGAGGAACTTCGTCCTGATACAATCCCTCTGCAGGTCCGCTCGCTTCTGTACCGCCTTCTTCGATTTGGGTAGCCGTTACAATACCATCAACCGGTTGTGGAGTTGTAGAAGTGGCTGTATATTCACCTGCACCATCTGCAGTAACGATGACGGTCTCACCTGTTGGAAAGGTAACTGTAACCTCAGCATTCGCTGAAGCCATACCAATGACCGTAACAGTACCATCACCGGCCGGCAAAACAGTATCAATGGTCGGCGGCAGTAGTGGGCCATCAACAAAATCGTCCACACCGGGACCGCTCGACTGGGTGCCACCTTCCAAAACCTGTGTTGCAGTAACTGTGCCATCCGGCTGGGTTTCAGTCGACGTAGCAGCGTAGTTCCCTTCAAAATCGGCAACCACAACGACCGTTTCACCGGATGGAAATGTGACCGTAACAGTCGAACGAATACCCGCGGTGCCCACAACAGAAACAGTGCCGTCCGGATTTTCCTCGGCAACCTCAACCGTCGGTGCAGGAACAGGATCAGCCCCCCCTCCACCACCAGAAGCGCCCCCAAGGGCTAAAGCAGACAGTCCCAAACCACCGAGCAGCGCCGCCAGCGGGAAACCGGCACAATCATCGAAATCAATCGGAGGCAAATCACCAGCCTGCAGGAAATAGCCCTCCAGACGAATTATTTCACCGTTGGTCAGCTTAATAACAAGATCATTTCCGTCACGATCACCAGCGACGACCCGATCAAGATCCAGGCAAATATGGACAAACTCAATAGCCGCGGAAACCGAGTAAGTTGCAGACTGATCGCTTTCAACATGGAGGATCTGGGCCTCTGTCAAACCTGCTGGCTTCTCACCGATAGCGTACCAAGTATTTTCCATTTACTGCTCCATTCGTTAATTTATACGTTCCACCGCGCTAAGAACGCATGATCGCCAGTCGTTACACCTAGTACATGCTCATACAACATTCCGAAAAAGCACATTCGGATAGGTTTACTGATCTTTCGCATAGCCGGACATTAAGACAGATTTGCGACAATTTCGCGGTGAATTTTATGTACATTTCGTCAAGTGAAATCACCTTCAGGTTGCATATGCAAGACGCCTTTAAGAGAATTTTAACTATTCCAAGATCACGAATTACCAGGCCAGACTTGCGCAAACGCTGAAAAGGTCGCCGGATGGATTCAGCGGAAAGGAGCTATGTTCCCGTTAGGGTTGATGATTTCTGCGAAGAATTCAGGGGCCAGTTTTCAAATCGGCCATACTAATGCACCCAAAGGCATCCACATCTCTCCAAAGCGTATGTGCTAAAGGCATGTGGTCCCCAAAGCCGCACACGCGTATCGATATCAACGATAGGGTCTATGGCAATCCGGGAGCACAGCTTTTGACCCAGAAGGCGACAACCGTTTCGACCTCGGCCTTACCAGTTTTGTGACCGACAAGAACGGCAATTAGGGGACCTTCACAGGCACGGTCGTCTCTAGGGGGTCATTGTTTCAGAGCGGCTATTCTTACAGGGTGCTGCACGTCAATGAAGCTACTCTCATCAGGCATAGTGAACGCTCAAATCGATCTCTATATGCATGGCTTTTCTTTGATGAATGGTATCGTCCAGTCACCCAATCCAGCGAGTGACGGCTATTTCAAACATCCTTTCCCAATCCCCAAAATTTAGGAGCTGCGGTGTGCGACAGATTTTCATCTTCCCCTTGTATGGGGTTTGCAAATTCGTGGCTACACCAGCCGTTTATAGTTTAACGCGGCATTTTGTGCCTGCAGGGATATCGCCGTTGGGATTTGGCAGTTCGAGTCTTACAAAAAAGGTACTGCTTGCGGCATCAAAAACACTATCTACAACAGTGACCTCAGCCTCAAAGCTGCGGTCAAATGGCAAGACCTGGCGCACTTGGCGCGTGGTTCCTACAGAGACCCGGCCGAAAGCTGTGATCGGTGCGAATACACCCACATGCAACGGGTTCGTTTCCGCCACTGTAACAATGGGAGTTTGCTCATTGGCAAATTCACCCTTGGCAGCAAGGATCGCTATTACAATGCCATCAACGGGGCTGCGAAGAACGCGCCGGTCGCGCACTTGCGTCGCTTGCGCAAGCTCAATCAATGCAACTTTCTGATCCAACTCCGCTTCCTCTACGGCCAGCTTGGCAAGTGCCAGTTCGATCTCCGCGCTTTGACGCAGAGCGACGGCCGCTACATTGCGCTGCTCAAGCTGCAAAGCGCGATCAAATTCCGTTTGACGCAGTTCCAAACGCGAGATTTGCGCCCGCAAGTTTACGTCAGAGGATGCCCGCGCTTGCGCAAGGTCGATCTGCAGGGTTTCAAGACGGTCATCAAGCTGCGCCAAAGCCTGCCCCACTTTGACACGGTCCCCCCGTTTGACCAAAACCTCGGAAATAATGCCGTCTGTTGCTGCAGAAAGGTCCGCGATCGAGCGTGGCTCGATCAGACAATCCAGATCTATCAACGGCTCCGTACCCGCTTGCTGTGCCTCTGCCTGACCGCTGTTCACAATCGCCGTCAGGCTGACAGTGGCCGCAAGAACCACACCTGTAAGGTTTCGCACCGATGCCCTGATCATTCTACTCTCCCAGCAAATCCAAATTGTTCTTCACGGCGCAAATCATGCCGCAGTAAGTCCGTGCGTGCGCGTGCATGCAACCGCTCTGCGCGCGCCTGTGCGCGGTGAAACGCCTTTGCCCCCTGCACCCACCGCAATATGCGCGCGCGGCCAAAGCTGCTGATCAGTGGGTCCTCCCAACTGACGAATGCCTCGCAACTACCCGGATCGCCCTGCCGTGCACAGCGTCCGATCACCTGCCTGTCGATGCGCCGTGCTTCGTGTAGTTCCGTCAAGAGCACGTGCATCCCGCCCAAGGCCCTTACCTGTGTCGCCAAACCGATATCTACGCCACGCCCCGCCATATTAGTCGCAACAGTGATCGCGCCAAGCTGTCCGGCAGCGGCAATAATCTCGGCCTCCTGACCAGATTGCGCGGCATTCAGCAACTCATGCGGCAATCCTGCTTCCGTCAGACGTGCAGAGACCGCAGCACTGGCCCGCACCGTACGGGTTGCAATCAAAACAGGACGCCCCTTTGCATGCAGCTTGGCCACACGTGCGGCGACCTTGTCCCACTTCACCGCTTCGTTGCGCAAAATACGTCCACGTCCATATTTGCGCCGTGACGCGCGCGGGGGCGGGACAGGCACCACAGACAATCCATAGACCGCGCGTAATTCGGCCGAAACTTCGCGCGCCGTCCCCGTCATGCCCGCCAGTCTGCGATATCGGCGGAAAAACCTCTGATAGGTCATGCGCCCGAGCACCTCTCGGCGTCCCGTGATCTCGACATCTTCCTTGAGCTCGATCAATTGGTGCAGACCGTCCGACAGAGCCCGATCAGGTGAGACCCGACCAGTGTATTCATCAATCAGCTTTACTGTGCCGTCTTCGATCAAATAATGCTCATCGCGGTCAAAAAGATAGCGCGCCGACAGGGCAAGCGTGGCGGCATTCTCGCGGCGCGCCGTGTTGCGCCAAATGCCCCCCATCTCTTCTGCCTCACGGGTCAGGGCACGGCGGCCGGAGGCGGTCAACTCAATCTGCCTACCAGAACGGTTCACGACAAAATCGCGCCCCTCGACCAGCAACTGTGCCAAGTGCCACGCCGCTGCCGTCCAGTCAGGATCAGGCTGAGCTGTTGCCGACAGGATAAGCGGCGTGCGACATTCATCGATCAAAACAGAGTCCGCCTCATCCACGATCGCAAAAGGCAATCCATTCATCGAAATACCCGCGCCACGCGGGGTCTGCGCACTGATCATGTCAAAGGTCAGCCGCAGCGGCCCCACTTCTCCGGTCAGCCGGATGCGGTCGCGTAGATAATCAAATGCCATCTCCTGATTGGATCCATAGGTGATCGCGCAGCGGTAGGCAGCGGCGCGGTTCTGATGCTCGATATCAGCAGTGATCAGCCCGACCCGAAGGCCCAAAGCCTCAGCAAGAGGCAACAAGGTTTCAGCATCGCGTGCGGCAAGGTAGTCATTGGCCGTAATGACATGGACGCGTTCGCCCATCAGGGCGATCATCACAGCGGCGACTGAGGCGGTGAGCGTCTTGCCCGATCCCGTCTCCATCTCGGCGAGCCGTCCCGAGACCAGAACCAAGACACCGGCGATCTGGCTGCGAAACGGCATAAAGCCAAGCTTGCGTTGTGTGAGGACGCATAGAAGCGCCAGCAAGTGCCGCGCAGGACGAGACAGCGGCTTGCGCAGATCTGCCCGCTCTCTTGCCGTCTCGATGCGGGCCAATAGGACGTCGTCCTCAAGATGGCTGAGCTTGCGTGCCTGACGGGCGATGCCACGCGCAAGCCACATCATGCGCCGACGTGTGGCAACAGCCACAACCGGCTGGGTCCCCTGTGCTATCACCCACTTCAACGTAAAGCGCCAGTCCAGCGGCTGCTCGGCCCCTTGTGCAGGTACCATTTGCCGAAAAAGGCCAAGCCCTGCAACGGCTTGCGCCTTGGTTGGCGAGGGGGAAACCTGATCAAACATTGAAACGTCGCAAGAAAAGTTGCCGCAACCGGCGCCATCCGCGCTGAACCAACGGCTCTGCCCCGTGGTCAAAACGCACATGGACGCGCATGCCTAACACCAAACTGGGTGGTGCCGCGACCGGTTCCAGATCAAACTGCATCACCGGTTGCAGCGCCACCGCTGCACCATTTGCGACAGGATCAAGCGAGAACTGCCCCCCTCCCTCGGTCGTCAAAGCGAGCGAGGCCAGTTCATATCCGATTGCAGGCACTTCTCTGGCAACACGCGCCTCAAACCGGTTTTCAGGCGCATCCGCAGAACGCATTTCAACACCCAGCGTGCGGGCCCTGACAAGGTCGGCCTTGTCTTGGGACACCGCTACGCGCACGACGATGGAGGCCGGATCAACCACATGGCCGATAACATCACCCCGCCGCAAAAAACGCCCTTCAAGATCACCGGCATTCGGCAAAACAAGCTCTCCTGCCCGGTGCGACACGACATCCCGCGCAACAGCAAGGCTTTGCAGGATGTTCAGCTCCTGCTCTGCGCGCACGGACTGCGCCTTCCACAGCTGCATATCATAGGCACTCTCGCTTAGGGCTTGTTCGTACCGGTAGCTATATTTACGGAACTCCGCCTCGGCGGCACGCAGACTAGCATCCGCATAGGGATCGGAAAGTTTCAGGATAACTGCACCCTGCGCGACTTGATCGCCAGAGGCACTGACGACCTGCTCGATCATGCCTTCGGCCTCGGCATAAACCGTCTCGTCACGAGTGGAATGCACCACGCCTTCGGCCATCGTCCGGTACGGGACCCGGATCACCCCCAGTGACAGCACAAGTGCACAAATCACAATCCCACTGACCGCAAACGCCCTGCCCCGCCGCCCCCGCAGCCGATCTCCAACCACAACAAACTTCAAGTGTTTGAGCATCGGCACAATAAACATCAACGTCAAAGACCAGATCGCCAGCGCGATGCCGACAATGAAAAAACGCACAGCCACAATGGAGATTATCGTCACCGTTATCACGATCCGATAGCAAAACGCTGCGATAGAATAGAAAAAGAACCATCCTTTTTCGCCGCGCGCCCGCACTGGAGACCGCGCATCGGCAATGCCAAAGGCATAACGCTGGATCAGATAACCCAGATATTGGTTCGACCGGTTGCCAAGATTGGGGATTTCAATCGCGTCCGCCAACACAAAGTACCCGTCAAAGCGCAAGAGCGGGTTACCATTGAAAAGCAGCGTTGAAATCCCGCCGATGACCATCGTATTAAATGCAACCGCCCGCCACAGTCCCGGCTCCAGCTCGACCCACAGCAGCATTGCGCCCGCAGCCAGCCCCAGCTCAACCATGATGCCCGCCGCACTAACCAGAATCCGTGCGCGTTTGTCCGGAAATCCAGACGCCGCAGACGCGTCAACGTAGGGCACGGGGATAAACACAAGAAACATCAGGCCAACTTCGCGCACTTCGCCGCCAAATTTCTTTAGCGCAAACCCATGGCCCAGCTCATGCAGGAGTTTGACCACCGGATAGACCATGACCAGCGCGATGAGCGAATTTGTGGCCAGCACACGGTCGATCAGGTTTTCGGTCAACGCGTCCCAATGCTGTACCGCCGTCACAGCACCAGCGCCGAGAAGCAGCAGATATAACAGCCCGCCCCAGATCGTAAAAAACGGTCGCGCAAGCGGCCAGCATTCCGTTAGTAACCGGTCCGGATCCATCAGTGGAAACCGCAGCGCCAGCGGGTTCATAAATCGCGCAACCAGCCCTTTGCCTTCCTTTTTTAACGCCCGCTCAACCAGCCGGTCATTGTCGGGCATTCCATCTGTTACCAGCAGATCAATCGAGCTGAGCTGCGCAATCGTGCTGAGCATTTCATCTTGCGTGGGCGCAGTCTCACCCAGCTCCGTACAGGTGATGTCCCAGATTTCACCAACGGTGCGCTTGCCGTCCATCTGGGCCACGACCCAATGCGTGCTGTCCGACAATCTACAAAATTTGCCTGACAGGGGATCGCGCATAACGAACCATTCAACACCACGAAACACCTGTCGCGTAATCTCGGTGCGCGGAGCAAGCCACGGGCGCAGATGTGCTGCGCGGTACCATATCGGGCTTTCAAATCCGGCGGCCATCCTCTCAGCCCGTCCAGCGCCAAATGGCCAGTCGTGCCCAATCTATGATCGGCCGTGTCCAGACATCGATCAACAACCGCTCTTCAATCTGGACTTTACCGATGCCGCGCATTCCGGGCCGCAAATCGCCTGAAGTTTCGGTCAACTGCGCCTCTACAATGGCAAAGTTACGCCCGCCTTCGGCATTCATCCTCGGTGTAATCTGGGTGAGCTTGAATTCGAATTTCTGGTCTGGCAAGGGCGCAAGAACAAGCGAACCTGTCTGGCCGATCCGCACTTGATCGAGGTCGCGTTCCTCAACCTCCAGCGCGACACGGTAACTGTCCAGCGGAGCCAGACGGAAGAGTTGTTGCCCCAAACGCACTGCCGCTCCGAGAGACTGGCTGTGATCGCCCTCAATCACGACCGCATCAAAAGGCGCGCGCAAAACAGCACGATCCAATTGGCGCTGCGTCAGTTCCGCCTTTGCGCGGGCCTGCTCGATATTGGCCGATGCGATGCGCGCAGTTGCGGCTGAACGCTCTGCAAGCGCTTGGTCATACTCCCCCTCATACCGGCCCACATCTGTGAGCCAACGGGTCAATTCGATCTGCAGATCTCGCTGGTCAAGGCCCAGCAGCGGCTCGCCTTCTTGCACGATATCACCGGCACGGACGAATTGTTCAGCGATATGCCCGTCGAACGGCGCGACCATCATCCGCACGATTTCGCCCTGAATTTCCGACTGTGCCACAACGCGAAAATCCGCTTTGGCATACCAGAAAAACGCAATCAATCCAGCAAGCGTCAACACCGCCAGTTTGCGGCCCAAATAGCCTGCTCCCAACAAGCGGCCTAGGGCCTGACGGCTGCTTTGCCACAGCACACGCAGCACGCCACGTTCACCTTGTTCACGTTCGTCTATCAAAGCACCCAGTGCCGCGCCAACGCCCTCGGCAACCATTAAGTCTTGCTCCGAGAAACTCTCACCTGCTGGCTTTGCAAGCTGCAAAGCACCAATGGCTTTCCCGTTCGCGCCAGAAAAAAGGGCGACTGACAAAAGCTCGCCCATGCCTGCCTCACGCAGCAAGGCGGCATGATGTTGCGCCACCATGAAATCCTGAGAGTCTCGCAGCGGATAAAGCACTGAACCTTCTTGGTAAAATGCCTCGGACATCGCCAAAGCGATAGCTTGTGCATGGGTGGTCTCGCGCGGGCGCTCCGAGACATCGGACAAGGCTGTGACTTTCATCCGCCGTCTCTGTGTCGCGCGTCCGATTGCAACATATGCGCAGTCCAACTCACGCGCCAGAAGATTGCAGGCAGCCAACATGGCCGACCGCGACGAGTTTGCCTCTAGCACCGCGCCAATCGCGTCGAGAACCAAGGATGCTTTTGCCCGATCACGATCTTCGGAAAATGCCAAATCACGGCGCAGCGCCGCTATGAGCCAGCCGCTCGCCCAGCGCATGGCATGAAGCACCGCAGTAGGGTCATCTGGTTTCGTCTGGAATTCCAGACAGATCGCGCCAAGTACCTCTTGATCAACGATCAACGGCAGAGCCAAACATGTCCCCGACCGCACAACGCCCCGCTCCTCTTTAAGAGCAGCTTCGACCGTGTTCATGATGGTGTGGCCCGGACTGCCCCCCTGCGGCCACAGAGCGATAGGCACAAGACCTTGCGGCATCATCACCACGACCGCGCCAGCCGCACACGGCCCAAGCGTTCGCACGGCAAGCGCAAGCCAGACCCGCGCAAAATCATCCAGATCAAGATCGTCAGAAAATCGTGACCACAGAGCCTTGTCCAGAATCGAAACAGTGTCGTCCTGGGCCTTCGGGGTTTCCGACGCGCCGGACCGGTCAGGTGGGGGCCTACTCATAATCTACTCCCCGCAAGGCGGCGGATTGTGAAAGGATCAGCCGCTCAGGCGTCTCCGCCCTTGGCTTTTTGCCCACCCGCAGCCGCAGCAGCGGCCAACCCGTCGAGCTTGATCTCGCCAAAGCGATTTTCATATTGAGACAGAACAGCGCCCATCAAAACAAACAGTCGCTTTGCGGCATGCGGATTGAGAATAATCCGCTCTTCCAGCCGCACATCAAATTCTTTACCCGCAGCAGGGTTCCATGTCTGGTTAGATCCGAACAAAAGCGTCACTTCCTCACGCGTTGAGGAGGCATTTACCACGTTCGCATAAGTGGTCTGCATTTGGCTATCATCCCAGTTCACAACCGGTGCCGCAGGAGCGCCGACTTCGGCTGTGGTGGTCGATGCGTCAGCGTCTTTTGCAGCGGTTTTCTTATTCGTCATCTGAAGTTCTTTCTCATTGATATTTATGGATTATATGCAAAACAGCATGGCTCAGCCGCTGCTAAAGCACAAGAAAAATCATCTATTTCATATTGTCGGTCCAAGACTAGGCAGCAGGGAATTTACCCTGCTGCGCAAATGTTACTGGGCGGCCCACTTAAAGGACTTTCCCTTGCCCTTAGCCTTGCCTTTTCCTTTCACCGCCAGAACCGGTGCAGTATCAGCCGCATCCAGAAGCAAGACTTCGTCAGGGGTCAGCATACCATCTACCCGTGCATCATAAACCAACACCTCATTTGTGTTGGTCGCTGGCGCAATATTTGCAGCATCTTGCACCGACATCACAGGGAAGAGCGGTTGAGCAGGGTCAAAGCCACCAATCTGCGTGGTATCGCCCAATGGCGACAAGGCCGAGACGATCTGGCTTTCAACGGATTGAACCGACAGCATGGTCACGCTGGTGTCGGCCTGCAAAGGCGCAGCGGTTGCGGCAGGATCAGCGTTTGGCCCACCCTTCCCATTGTTGCCTTTTCCGTTGCCGTTGCCGTTACCACTGTCGGTACCGCCTCCGCCAGTCGTACCAGTGCCCAGCGTTGTATCGCCTGCCGCACGGGTGTCTTTGGCCCCGTTCGAATTACCGGGCTGAGGATCATCAGGCGCACCGCGCTGATCGCCTGCATGCGGATCTTGCTGTTTGACAAGGCCAATTTCGCCAAACGGCTCGCCATTGCGTGCGGCGTCTCCTCCGTCGGCAATACGGGTCGGATCGGCGCCGTCCGCCTCGGATAGATCGTAGAGGAACGCTACAATCGACGGATTACCCGCGCGGATAATCGTTCCTGCACCGAATGGAGAGAATGGCACGAGGTAGCTGTTGAATTCGCCATTCCAGTCGATCATCCGGTCGCCACCAGTATTAGCAAGAAGGATGTCACGCCCGCCGCCGCCAAAGGCGATATCGGCATAGCTGTCAAATGGGTCAGGCGCATCGTTGATGCCGTCATTCGTCGAACGATCATCGTCGATGTCCAACATGTCATCGCCAAAGCCACCAAAGACATGGTCACGACCTGTCCCGCCAACCAGCCAGTCATTGCCCAGATCGCCAAAGATGCGGTCATCACCATCGCTAGCCAGACCGTCAACCTGGTCGGTGGTATCGGTGCCTGTGCCATCGCCCGCATCAAAGTTGAGAAAGAAGGGCACAGCGTTCGCATTCGTCGCCGGATCAGCAAATACATAGCCGTTGGTCGGATCAACAAAGATCAAGGGCCGCGGGCTGTTCTCGTCATAGGCGGCAAATTCGGTCAGACGACCATCCGCGCCACCCCAGTTAAGGATATTTCCCGGATTGCCGGGATTGTCATAGCTGAATGGCAACAAGGTGAAGTCATAGGTCACCCCGTCCAAAGTATAGCTCACGTTGCCCGGCATTGCCTCGGCACCCGAAATAGCATCCGAGCCATATCCACCGTGCAGCGAATCCGATCCCAAACCGCCAAAGATGATATCATTGTCACCGGTAGAGCTGTCCGCGACATAAGCAATCGGATCAGCCAGATCATCCGACGAGAACGGCGTCAGATCGACTGTCTTTTTCAGCGCGTTGTCCACATGGATCACAGCCTGATGGATGTCACCATTGGTCGCGATCAGCTCATTCGTAGCGACTGTTCCAATACCGTAAAGTGTTTCGGCCAGACCCGCGTCTGTAGTATTCTTCGACGTCCATATCCGACCATCGCCGCCGATCACGCCGTCCTGCCCGGTACCGCCAGACATCCAGTCATGGCCGTAACCGCCGATGATGTCGTCGTCTTCACTGTCACCATAAAGCGTATCGTCGCCGACCAGTCCGTAAAGGGAGTCGTCACCGCTTTCGCCGTGGATTTCATCCCCCTTCCCCAGATCGCCCGCAGCAGAGACCGCGTCTACGTCGGCACCTCCAAGCGTATAGTCGATCATTTCAGCCGCACGCACCACGATCCGTTCATCGCCACGGGCGTGGGCTGCGTAATGCTCGTCTGCATTATCGTCCAATGCGTCATAGCTGAACGACACGTAGCTGCTGTTGGCCGCGTCCGTGCCTTCAACCACACGGAAGATGCGGCCATTGTCGCCAAGGATCATATCCGCATCGCGGGCGTGACGCTCTTCAATGGTAATATCTGCCGTACCGGCGTCCAATGCGCCAAGGTCTTCGACATAGTGGTTGCGCGCAATTCGCGTGCCCGCACCACCCAACAGGATATCGGCGCCCGTCGGGGTCCGCTCGTCCAGCGTATCAAGGCTGTAGAGGTCGGAGTTATCACCAAGGATATCGTCCTGCCCGAGGTTACCAAAGATCAGGTCGTTGCCGCCGTTGCCTTCGATATAGTCGTCGCCGTCTTCTGCTGATTTAACACCCGTGCTCAGCTCGAAAGAGGCGCGCATGGTCAAGGCCCCGCTCGCGTCGCGCATCGCAAACACGCCCGCGCCATCCTGGTCCAAACCGTCAACAGAGCCATCGCCTTGAACGGTATCATCACCAAGCTGGGCAAAGATCACATCATCATCACCGCCACCCGCGATATAGTCCGAACCGAAGCGGTTTTGGGCATTGCCTTCGACCGCAGTGTTGTGGTCCAGCAAGTCAATTTCGAAGTTTTCCCATACCGCGGCATCTTCGGTTCTGGCCATCGCAGTCCGGTCAACAAGAGCAGCGCCCTCGTCCCCCGTACCAATACCATCACCGTAAAGCTGCGTGCCGCTGAGTTGCACAAAGCGTGGGTCTGTCACATCGTCAAACAGCGCATCTGCAATGCGATCAAGGGTGACATTGTCGCCAAAGATCAAATCTCGGTGCGTATCGCCATCAATTACATCCGCACCCGCGCCGCCAATCAGCACATCCTCGTCTGCGTCACCAAAGATTGTGTCAGAGCCGCCTTGGGTATTGTCGGTGATCGTCACATGGCGAACGACATTGTCCAGCAGCTCAATCCGGCCAAAGTCTCCCAACACGATATCGTTTTGCGCACCGGCTGCAATACGGTCATTGCCAAAGCCACCCAGAACAAGGTCATCGCCAAGAGAAGTGGTTATCAGATCATCGCCGCCTTGCTGCGTATCCGTTGTGCGGATCACATCCAGTGTTGTCAGATCAACTCCGCTTGGGGCTGCCCCCTGCGCGGCAAGCGCCGTACCTGCATAGACATCGTCAAAGATAACTTCGCCATTATCTCCCAGCACGATGTCTTTTTGATCATGCGTACTTGTCAGGCCGCCAATGTGATCGCCGTGTAGCGTATCATCGCCCAAGCCACCAAGAATAATATCGGTGCCCGACGCACCGGTAACGAAGTCAGCAGCCCCCGTAGTTGCGGCAAAGCGCTCTATCGCGTCGGTCGTCCGAATTTGGACAAACAGGCCGACATCCATGCGGATTTCACCATTGTCACCCAGCACGACGTCATCGCCGTCCACAGCGGCATCAAGATTGCCTGCGTCATTGCCATGCACCGTGTCACTGCCGTAGCCCGCAATGATCAGATCAGCCCCGCGATCGCCAGTAATCAGGTCATTATCGCCCTGACGATTATTCTCTTCAACGCCTTCCTGAGCTTGACTGGTCAGCACATCGAGATCGGACAGATCACCATCCACATCCCAGACCAATTGACCGTTATCCCCGAGGATCAAATCATTGCCGTCATGTATGCTGCGAAGTCCGGTCATGTGATCGCCGCGGATCACATCCTGTCCCAGACCGCCGATCAGGATATCGCCACCCGAAGCGCCCGTAAGCGTATCATTGGAGGAGAAGCTGTCTGTTGCATCTGTGGCGCGGATTTGTGCGAACTGGCCAGTCGTCAAAAGGATTTCGCCATTATCACCCAGAATGACGTCCGCTGTGTCCAACTCTGCGTCTTCGTTCGTGTCGCTGTTACCCGACAGCTCATCAGCACCGTAGCCACCGAAGATAAAATCGGTCCCTGCATTGCCCGAAATGATATCTGCGCCCCCAAGACCGTCCTGCGCGCTCGCAACCAGATCAAGCGTGGTGAAGTCCGGCGTTGTCTCCGTTCCCCAAAGCATCAGGCCATTATCGCCGAGGATGACGTCATCACCGTCGATCAGGCCATCACCTGCACCGATGTCTGTGCTGCCCGCATCGCCATAG
>Ga0209345_10004470_pt1 | contig 13516 bp, 10 predicted proteins | sample Cruoilmetagenom7_FD_187294 | JGI IMG/M metagenome (GOLD analysis project Ga0209345, IMG submission 187294) | Oil polluted marine microbial communities from Coal Oil Point, Santa Barbara, California, USA - Sample 7 (SPAdes) (version 2) | ecosystem: Environmental > Aquatic > Marine > Oil seeps ...
AAAAATTACCAAACAATCCATATTCTGAACAGTTACGCATCATGCAGCGCCGCTTACTTTTAAGTGCAGCGCAACCACCCCAAGGACAAACGGGCACACAGTCTTTACTATCCTTACGCGTCTCAAAACTTGCAGACATGGGGCAAACGAAAGACGTTCTTTCTTTACTAAGGTCTTCACCTCAAGAAGAGCGCAATACTGATTTGGCTATTCTTGAAACACAAAGCTTGTTAATCCAAGGACAATTAAGCCAAGCTTGCGCCTTAAGCGCCGGACATATGCAGGCCAGTTCTGATGTTTTCTGGCTCAAAACCATGGCCTTTTGTCGTATCCTTGCGAAACAAACAGATCAAGCCATGCTGTCGCTTTCCCTTTTAAAAGAAAACGGTGATGTGGACGAAACTTACTACAATTTGATGGAGGCACTGAGCCTGGGTGAAGTTGGAAAAGTTGACAATTTGCCTGCGCCTAAAGCTTTAGATTTGGCTCTGATTCAAGTTTCTAAGGCGAAACTGTCAGAGACTGTCCTAAAATCTGATAATCCGAATTTAATTTCAGTGCTTGCAAAATTTGCGCAGCTCAAAACCAACCAGCGGATCAGTCTCGTTCAAAAGGCAGTTGGACGAGGTCTTTTAAAAATTGACGATTTGCGACTGGCTTACAAAGCCATCACCTTCAACGAAGCCGACTTAAACGACCCTATTACACGTACTGAAAGTCTCCCTCCCGCCAATGCACAAGCCTTGCTTTATCAAGTCAGCATCAAAGAAGGCCAGTTAAGTGTTATCAGCAGTGAAACAATGGCTTTGGGCTTAGAGCTCGCAAAGAAAACGAACACCTATCTTAGCACAGCAAAATTATACCAACCCACCCTTGCAACCATGAAACAAAGTATTGACATGTTATGGTTTGCCCCACAAGCCGTGCGTGCGCTTCTTGCTGCTGGGGATTGGGAAAATGCAAAATCATGGGCCTTCATGCTTAGAAATGCTGCTTTTAGTGACGCAGAAGCTGCTGCTGCTTGGACAAAGCTACGTCCGTTGGCAGCGCTTGCTGGATTTGATGTTGCCCCCCAAGCCGTTAACCAAGCCTTGAACCAATGGTGGGCCGCACAAGAAGAAACACCTGCCAGTTTTAGAACAGCTGCTCATCTTTACAGCATGATTGATGGCCTTGGCTTGGATGTTCCCAATAAATTATGGTTGGCTTTAATGAATGGCCCTGCGCAAACCCAAATACAAAGACCAAAATCAGGTATTTGGATCAAATTAAATAAAGCTGGCATTGCAGGACGCACAGGTGAAACACTTTTGATGGTGCTTCATGGTTTGGGGGATGTTGATTTGAAAGACGCTGATCCGACTTTTATGCGCGACAGCCTGTTTGCATTGCGTATGGTTGGGCTTGAACAAAATGCCCGTATGTTGGCTGTTGAAGCAGCCTTAAATGCTGGTATTTAACATTAAGGGGGAGTGGTCATAGCACGTGTTCCTACTCCTCCAAAAGCCTCTCGTCATGTGACATCATTTCTACAAATGATGTCCGTTGAACGCGGCGCAGCCCCACATACAATTGAAAACTATCAACGAGACTTAGAAATTCTGCACGACTTTTTAAGTTCCAAAAATGCCCGCCTTGAAACCGCCACGACTGAGAACTTAAGGGGCTTCATCAAAAAACAATTGGATAGTGGGTATGCACCACGAACCAGCGCGCGCCGTTTATCAGCCTTAAAACAATTTTTCAAATTTTTGTATGCGGAACGTATTCGTGACGACAATCCAGCGATCAGCTTAGACAGCCCCAAAATTGGGCGATCCTTGCCCAAGTATTTGACTGAAGAAGAAGTCAACGCCTTGTTGAGAAAGGCATGCGAAGACACAAGTGCCGTTGGCTTGCGTATGAGCGCCATGCTCGAACTGCTATATGCCTGCGGCCTTCGCATATCAGAACTCATCACCCTGCCCCTATCAGCCTTTAGTCGCCAAAGCGATATGTTAATCATCAGCGGGAAAGGTAATAAAGAGCGTATGGTTCCTTTAACCAAAGCAGCCATAGATGCAGTTGCACTGTACCGCACACAACGCCCTGAATTTTTGAATGATGCAGCAGAAAGCAACTGGTTGTTCCCCTCCAAAAGGGCACGCGACGGTTATGTGTCGCGCCAAACCTTTGATAAAGAGCTGCGCAACCTTGCCGCCAGTGCAGGTATTATCAAAAAAATCTCAGCACACGTTCTGCGCCATTCCTTTGCCAGTCACCTGTTGGACCGCGACATTGATTTACGATCCTTGCAGCAAATGCTGGGGCACGCCGATATTTCAACCACCATGATCTATACCCATCTGATTGGTGAACGTGAAAAACAACTCGTCTTAAACAAACATCCCCTCGCAAAATTATTTAACCCAGAAGAACAATAGTTGCGATCGTAACTTGTTTCTAACTTTGTTCAAAAAAAGACTTGTGCAGCGCGTCTTCGCAATGCACAATCCGCGCAGATTCGAAGGGTTCATAGAAACCCTCACTTAAAGACAACTGACGGAAACATTCAAGTTATGACACAGAAACCAGCTAAAAAGTTTTTCGAAGCTCTCGCCATCGGCGCGCCCGCACCTTATCGCGAAGTGCCTGTGAAGCTGGAACGTATGATCCATTTTTTCCCACCGCATGTTGAAAAAATGCGTGCGAAGTTGCCAGACATGATCAAAAAGGTTGATGTAATTTTAGGTAACCTTGAAGATGCAATCCCTATGGATATGAAAGAAGAAGCGCGTGCTGGTTTCATCCAAGCAGCAAAAGAAAATGATTTTGGCAATACATCTTTATGGACGCGCGTTAACTGCTTGAACTCACCTTGGTTCTTAGATGATGTCACAGAAATCCTGGCAGAAGCAGGTGACAAACTAGACGTCATCATGTTGCCAAAAGTTGAAGGCCCGTGGGACATTCATTATGTCGACCAATTATTGGCACAATTAGAAGCCAAACATAACATCAAAAAGCCAATCATGATCCATGCTCTTTTGGAAACCGCGTTGGGTGTGGAAAATGTATCTGAAATCGCAGCCGCTTCACCTCGTATGCATGGTATGAGCCTCGGCCCTGCTGATTTGGCTGCATCGCGCGGTATGAAAACGACACGCGTTGGTGGCGGTCATCCTTTCTATGGCGTGCTTGAAGACCCCAAACAAGGTGGCTCCGCGCGCGCATTTTACCAACAAGATTTGTGGCATTTCACCGTTGCAAAAATGGTTGATGCTTGTCAGTCAAACGGTATCAAAGCATTCTACGGCCCGTTCGGTGATTTCTCTGATAACGAAGCTTGTGAAGCACAATTTAGAAACGCATTTTTGCTTGGTTGTGTGGGCGCATGGTCTTTGCACCCCAAACAAATCGAAACGGCAAAACAGGTTTTCTCTCCTGATGTTGAAGAAGCAAAGTTCGCAATTCGCATTCTTGAAGCCATGCCAGATGGCACGGGCGCAGTCATGATCGATGGTAAAATGCAAGATGATGCCACTTGGAAACAAGCAAAAGTCATCGTTGATCTTGCCAAACAAGTTTCGCTACGTGACCCTGAATTGGCAACCGCATATGGTTTGTAAATTATAAACCAATCAGCATGTGATTGATTAAAGGCCCGAAAGCATCAGACTTTTGGGCCTTTTCTTATCCATGCGTATAATAGCATTCTCCATCATTTATATGTATTTTCTTATGTGGGAATAAAAATAGAGGGGATGCGAATTTGCTAAGGCCTGTTCGCAAATAGTAATTATGCAAGATCAAACAAAAAAACTGACTGCAAAAGAAAGCGTTCTAAAACAGCTCCGCATCATTCCAGAATACTATGAACTCATGTTTCCTTTTGCTCATTCTGCCCATATCCGCAGACATCGTGCAAAAATAATTGCCAGCCGCGTAGGCTTATTGTCTCTTCTATTTGCCTTTATTATTCCCATATGGATTGTCATCGATTATTTTGCCTTTAGCTGGCCGACTTGGGCCGTTTTGGCAACATTGCGCTTGGCATCCGCAGCTATTTTCTTTGCCCTTTATAAATTACATAAGGATTGCAGATCCTTGCAAACAGCCTATCTGTTGCTCGGCGCGATGATGGCAGTCCCCCCTGTTTTCTATCTTATTTCACAGCCTTTCTTAGTTGGACTTGAAACAAACGCCTTAGGCGCTGCTGTATCCAGTGGTTACGCATTACTTCCCTTTATCGTTGTCGCAGGATTAAGTGTCTTCCCTCTCACGGCCCTTGAAGTTCTCATTACGGGTCTCGCGCTTATGTCCGTAGTAATCTTAGGCGCCGCCCAACAACAAGACTTTGAAATTTATGAATTTATAAGAACAATTTGGCTGATGGTGCTTGTCATCGGTGTCTCTATTTTTTCAGGTATGAGCCAGCTTCATTATATGATTTCCTTGATCAACCAAGCCTCAAAAGATTTGCTGACAGGGGCTTTCACAAGACGCTCAGGCGAAGAATACCTTGATTTGCAATTTCGTATTGCAGCCAGAACCAATATGTCTATGAGTGTCTTATTCATGGATGTGGATAACTTCAAATCAGTCAATGACGATTTCGGGCACGATCAAGGCGATATGGTTCTCAAACAAGTTGCAAAAGGTATTCAAAGCTGCCTGCGCCGAAGTGATCAACTTATCCGTTGGGGTGGTGAAGAATTTGTCATTGTCCTACCCAACACAGATGTTGAACATATATTGCCCGTGCTTAAACGCTTAGGCGAAAACACTCTTGGTAAGCGACCAGATGGCAAACTGGTCACAATCAGCATTGGTTCTTCTGAACTGATTGTTGATGGCTGTGATGATTGGGTCGAAATGGTTGAAAAAGCCGACCATCGAATGTATGAAGCCAAAAAAACGGGGCGCAATAAAAGTATTGGCCCTAACCCCATAGTCAACATTGACAATATCATCAAAATTTGATCACTGTTATCAGGTCGACAAAACGGTTCACGGCCTTATAACTGCAAACAACAAAGTTCGTTATTAACTTAGAATCATTGTTATAAAAACAGCAAACACCCGTGCTAAAAAGATACTCATTTTAGTTAGTTTGAAAGAAATATAACATCATATGAACAGCACACAGCCTTGTGCGTTGCAGCAATTTAGCATTGCAGGACGTGCCCATTCCTGATATGACAGGCGAAATTTAATTTCAGTATTACCTTTGTAATGCATAAACCTTTTGAGGTTCCCCATAATGTTTCAACTTGTATCCAAAGCATCCGCGAATGCGCGGGTGGACATCTTGTCTGGTCTTACAGTTGCTCTTGCGCTTGTTCCTGAAGCCGTCGCCTTTGCATTCGTTGCTGGCGTACATCCCCTTGTCGGTCTTTATGCTGCCTTTATGGTCGGTCTTATCACCGCTGTTTTTGGTGGACGTCCGGGAATGATCAGTGGCGCAACAGGTGCGTTGGCTGTTGTGATGGTGGCACTCGTTGCCGATCATGGTGTGGAATACTTGTTTGCCACTGTTGTCTTAATGGGAATATTGCAATTCATCGCTGGTGCACTACATCTAGGAAAATACATCCGTCTGGTGCCTCATCCCGTTATGCTGGGTTTTGTAAATGGCTTAGCAATTGTGATTTTCTTGGCTCAAATGGGCCAATTCAAAATGGCAGATGACCAAGGTGTTTTACACTGGATGACAGGTCCCCCGCTTTATTGGATGCTCGGTTTGGTTCTCGCCACAATGGCGATCATTAAGTATCTCCCCAAATTCACAACCTTAATTCCAGCCCCGCTAGCTGCCATCTTGACTGTTTCAGTCGTGGCTATTTATTTCGGTTTAGACACTCGCAGCGTGGGCGACCTTGCCAGCATTGCAGGTGGCCTGCCTGAATTCCATTTGCCAATAGTCCCTTTTACATTTGAAACCCTTAAAATCATCCTACCATACGCAATTATCCTTGCTGCCATTGGCTTGATCGAGTCATTGCTGACCCTTACTTTGGTTGCTGAACTAACTGAAACCCATGGTCGCGCATCCAAAGAATGTATGGCCCAAGGTGCTGCCAATATTGCCACTGGTTTCTTTGGCGGAATGGGCGGTTGCGCCATGATCGGTCAATCCATGATCAACGTAAATTCTGGTGGACGCGGTCGCTTGGCAGGTATTGCAGCAGCTTTATTCCTATTATCTTTCATTCTATTTGGGTCAAGCTTGATCGAACAAATCCCGCTTGCTGCCCTAGTTGGTGTGATGTTCATGGTTGTTATCGGCACCTTTGAATGGACATCTTTAGGCATTCTCAACAAAATTCCACGATCAGACGCCTTCGTCATCATCTTGGTCTCCGGTGTAACAGTCATCAGTGACTTAGCCATCGCAGTTGTGGTCGGCGTGATTGTTTCAGCATTGGTTTTTGCATGGAAAACAGCAAAACGCATTGATGTAACGACCAAAATTTTACCAACGGGATCGAAAGTTTATTTATTACACGGCCCGCTATTTTTCGGATCAATCGCTAATTTCAAAGAATTATTTGATCCTAAAAATGATCCCGATGACGTGGTAATTGATTTCGTCGAATCTCGCGTGCTTGATCATTCAGGCCTAGAAGCGATTGATGCATTGGCTGAACGTTACCTAAAAGAAGGTAAGCAATTACACCTGCGTCACCTCAGCCCTGATTGTAAAGTTCTGCTAGAAAAAGCGGGTGATATGGTTGAAATCAATGTCATTGAAGACCCTTTTTATGGCCTTGTTGTAGATTATCCTGAAGACATTGATAAAATTGATGTTAAAAATACAAATGCTGATAAACCTATTAAGGCTTAAAAGCATCTAAAAAGCTTGCATTCTATAAGTTGCTGGCCCAAAAAGGCATCATCGCCTTTTTGGGTGAGTTATATAAAAATACTGTTTATTTTCCTGTTGGGGTTTCCATGAATACTTATCTCGATTTTGAAAAACCTGTTGCCGAATTAGAAGGCAAGATTAAAGAATTGCGCCACGTCAGCGCATCTGGTGAAGAAATCAACATCGCAGATGAGGTTGGGCGCCTGCAAGATAAGGTCGAACGCCTATTGCAGACCACCTATGGCAAGCTATCTCCTTGGCAAAAAACACAAGTAGCACGTCATCCAGAACGTCCGCACACCAAAGATTACATTGAACATTTGATCGAAGACTTCACCCCATTAGCGGGTGATCGCTTCTATGCAGAAGATTGCGCCATTATGGGTGGTCTCGGTCGTTTTAACGGACATTCCGTCGTCGTTATCGGTCATGAAAAAGGCCATACAACAGATACACGCGTTAAACATAACTTTGGCATGGCGCGCCCCGAAGGCTATCGTAAATGCATTCGTTTAATGGATATGGCTGAACGTTTCAACCTGCCAATCATCTCTTTCATTGATACAGCAGGCGCCTTTCCGGGCGCGGATGCAGAAGAACGCGGGCAATCAGAAGCCATCGCGCGCAGCATTGAAAAATGCCTGAACGTCAAAGTTCCCTTTACTGCAATTGTTATTGGTGAAGGTGGGTCAGGCGGTGCTATTGCCATCGCATGTGCCAATGACATCTATATGTTAGAACATTCCATCTATTCAGTAATCTCGCCCGAAGGCTGTGCGTCAATTCTTTGGCGCAGTAATGATTATACAGAATCAGCAGCCGATGCCTTGAACATCACAGCCCAAGATTTACATCGTCTAGGCATTATTGATGATGTGATTTCTGAACCCTTAGGCGGCGCACATCGCGACCATGAAGCCACTTATGCGGCTGTTCGTGAAACATTAGATAAATCCATCCAAGAACAGCTCACACTAGAGGGCGGAGTGTTAAAAGCACGCCGTCGTGAAAAATTCTTAGCAATGGGACGCTTGGCAGCAAACTAATCTTTGCGTCCTGTAGATCATAAGCTCACTGCCCCAAGACTAAAGACTATATAAAGTTATATTATCGTTTTTGTTTTTATAAGTTAGCACCAACAGCTTCAGAAATATTTTTGAAACCATCAGCTTTTAAGCGTTCAGCAAGGCCTTTATTTATTTCTGAAACCAGTTCAAACCCGCCATAAATTAAGGCTGAATATAACTGAACCAAGGAGGCACCATTTCTGATTTTTTCATAGGCTTGATCTGCATTTGAAATGCCCCCCACCCCAATTAAGGGAAAACGTCCATCAACTTGTGTGGCAATTTCACGCAAGACTAAGCTAGAGGCCTCAAACAAGGGCTGACCACTTAAACCGCCGCCTTCACCCTTATGCTCACTTTTCAAACTGTCGGGGCGCTCAATCGTCGTATTAGAAACAATCATGCCATCAATGCCTGTTTCTATCGCAACCGCTACGATGTCTGTTTTATCTTCATCTGTAAGATCAGGTGCCACCTTCAATAACAAGGGGGCTTTCCCTTTTTCAACTGTTTCATTTCGTGCAACCAATACAGCATGCAACAGTTCAGCCAATTGATCTTTATTTTGTAAAGCACGCAAACCCGGCGTATTGGGTGAAGAGACATTAATCACAAGATAATCAGACAACCCAGCCAATGCCTTGGTGCCAGCAACATAGTCAGCAACCGCATCTTCTTGATTTTTATTTTTGCCCAAATTCGCCCCAACGATGCCCTTGCGCGCTCTTGCTGAAAGACGTTCAGTAACCACATCAAGACCGTCATTATTAAACCCCATCCGATTAATAATGGCCTTATCTTCAAGCAGGCGGAATGATCGAGGTTTCGGATTCCCAGGTTGTGGCTGCGGCGTGACAGAACCAACTTCGCTAAAGCCAAAACCTTGAGTTAACATAGCATCTGGAACTTCGCCATTTTTATCAAAACCAGCCGCAAGCCCAATAGGGTTTACAAAATTTAAGCCCCACAAGGTTGATGCCAAAACAGGTTCATTAAGGGGTTTTGCTTTAGGCAACAGTCCACACTTCAATGCCTTGATCGCCAAACCGTGTGCTGTTTCAGGTTCCAGCAAACGCATAATTGGACCTGCGAAAGTATATAGCCCCATGACAATCCCCTTTTCATTCATCAGATTCTTGGCGGACCCTAACCAATCGAGGGCTTTAGTGCAATTATTTATGCTTTGGTCTCCATGCCTTTGCACGCTTTTCTGCTTGCTTGCGATCAAATTTACTCATCTTACGTTCCAACTCGACCATTGCAGCATAAGGGTCGTAATTGGGGTTTTCGCTCAAGACCAATGCGGCATTGCGATTTGCCAATAAAAACCATTTATAGGCATCAATGAAATTTTGCTTACGTTCCCAACCGTCACGTTGAGAGACACCCAAAAAATATTGCCCGCGTGCATCACCTTGATAGGCCGACTGCGTGAACCATTTCATCGCCAAAGATAATTCGTTTTCTACACCGCGCCCATTTAAATACAATTGGCCTAATTTATATTTAGCGCCCGCATGTTGATTACGACTTGCCGCAATCCTATACCATTTTTGGGCAGCTAAATAATCATGACGTTCACCTGTCACATTCTCATAATGCAAGCCCAATTGATATTGGGCCTCACCATCACCTGCAGCGGCTTTTCTTTTGATGGTAGTTATTTTTTTTGCTGCAACCATCTTTATATCTTCTTGGATGGCATCTTTTTCCCATCCCTTGCCCACCACATAACCAACAGCCGTGATGATCGCTAAGCCAAAAGCCACAAAATATAGAATTTTTTTCATGAATCACTTGTTCAAAAGAGAAATTTTTACCAATTTAGCAAGTCCTACCCCATTTCGCCCTAAAAAAAACAAAAAATCACGTCTATGTGGGTGAAAGCGCGTTTGCATTAGGTTATACGTCAAGCTATGTTAGCGCTTTCCATATGGTGGGCAATGGCCCGTTTTTGAGAATAAACTATTTAGGATAAAAGACCGTGGCTGAAGATGATGCTTCCGTAAGCAACCTGTTTAAAGAAATTGATGATGATTTACGTCAAGACAAAGCAACCTTGCTTTGGAAAAAATACGGCAACACTTTCATCGGTGCAATCCTCGCAGTGATCATAGCTGTTGCAGCTTTTGAAGGCTGGAAAACATATGATTTAAACCAACGTTCTGAACTTGGTGAAAAATACGCAGCTGCCCTTGATTTATCACGCCAAGATAATTTCGATAGTGCCAGCAAAGCTTTCCTTGATTTAGCTGGTGAAGCTGGCGGCGGGTATGCTGTTCTGTCACGTCTACAAGAGGCTGGCCTTTTGGCACGCCAAGGCAAATCAGCTGAGGCCGCAAACGCTTATTTCTTGCTAAGCCAAAATGATGGAATCGATAGCATCTATCGTGACATGGCGATTGTTCTTGGTGCGCTGAACGGATTAGATGTGCTTGATGCGGGGGAAATATTACGTCGCCTACAGCCCTTAATCGGTGGGACAAACCCATGGCGTCACAGTGCTACTGAGATTTCAGCCTTTGCCGAATCGAAAGCTGGTAATAAACAAAAAGCCGCTGAGCTCATGAAAAGCTTAGCAGATGATGCAACTGCGCCTCCGGGTGTGCGTCAACGCGCTCAAGAATTTGCCAAAGCCTACTTAAGCTAATTTCTCGATTTTTCGATTATGTTTTTAAAAGATACGGAGACCCAAAAGATGATGCGCAGATTTATCCTAGCTGGCCTTGCTGTCATCTCTCTTAGTGCCTGTGATACATGGTTCGGTGAAGATGAAGCACCACCTCTTCCAGGTGAGCGTATCTCTGTACTTCTACATGAACGTTCCATTAAACCAGATCCTGAATTAGGCAGCCATAAAATTCTATTACCACCGCCTGCCAAAAATCTAGACTGGCCCCAAGCAGGTGGATTTGCCAATCACGCCATGCACCACATTGAAGTGGCTGATGACCTAAGCAAGGTATGGCGCACAAGTGTGGGCAGTGCATCCGATGACAGTGATCGTATCGTTGCTCAACCCATTGTTGGCGATGGTAAAATCTTCACCATGGATTCAGAAAACATGGTCAGCGCATTTGATGCACAAACAGGTAAACGTTTATGGGATATCGAATTAACGCCTGACTATGAGGACGATGGTCACATCAGTGGTGGGCTGGCTTATGAGAATGGTCGTTTATTTGTTGCCACTGGTTTTGCACTTGTCTTTGGTATTGAAGCCAACACAGGTAAAATTATTTGGACAGCCAAAGCAGATGCCCCCATGCGCGCAGCACCAACAGCACGTGGCAACCGGGTTTTTGTAATTACGTTGAACAATCAACTCATCGCTTTTGATGGTCGTGACGGAACTAAGATATGGGACTATACGGGCATTAATGAAGCCGCCAGTATCTTGGGCGGTGCCAGCCCAGCCGTTGACCAAGGCGTTGTGGTTGCAGCCTTTTCGTCTGGTGATGTCGTTGCCCTTAAAGTCGAGAATGGTAATCAAATTTGGAGCGAAAGCTTAACAGGATCACGACGTACAGATGCCATCTCTGCCTTAACTGCAATTCGGGGACGTCCAGTCATTGATCGAGGCCGTGTTTATGTGATTTCTAGCTCTGGTACCTTCACAGCCATTGACTTGAAGAGAGGACGGCGTTATTGGTCCAAAGAATTATCCAGTCAAGAGACCCCTTGGATTGCTGGTGACTATCTTTACATCGTTACACCTGATGCTGAATTGGTCTGTGTGAACCGCATGGATGGCAACATTCATTGGGTAACTGTCTTGCCACGTTGGGAAGACGAAGAAGATAGCAAAGGTAATTTGACATGGAGCACACCCATTTTAGTCAGCAACCGTTTAATCGTTGCGGGCAGTAATGGCGAAGCCTATTCAGTTTCACCCTATACAGGTGAAGTCTTGGGTAAAGTTGAAATGCCGGATAAAATTACCATTGCGCCGTTGGCGGCCAATGGAACCTTATTTTTCCTTTCTGACGGTGCAGATTTGGTTGCCTATCGTTAAGCAATCAAGCAACGTTTTAAAGATGTGTTTGGAGCCTCACACTGTAATGGTGTGAAGAAAGTGATTATGCCGTTTACTGTGGCTATTGTAGGTCGACCCAATGTCGGAAAATCGACACTTTTCAACCGCTTGGTCGGAAAGAAGCTTGCGATTGTTGATGACACACCTGGTGTCACACGCGATCGTCGTGAAGGCGCAGGTCAAATTGGTGACCTGTTCTTCAAGGTGATTGATACCGCAGGTCTTGAAGAAGCCTTCGATGAATCCTTAGAAGCCCGTATGCGTGAGCAAACCGAGCAGGCCCTTATTGAGGCTGATGTTACGCTCTTTATGATAGATGCACGCGCAGGCATAACCCCACTTGATCGCCATTTTGCATCTTGGTTACGCGGCCTTAACAAGCCTACGATCTTGCTTGCAAACAAATGTGAAGGCAAAACATCTGATGATGGCCTTTATGAATCATATGCGCTTGGCCTAGGTGATCCTTATCCATTTTCGGCCGAACATGGTATCGGCATGATCAATATCTATGAGAGCATTCAGCCGCTGCACGATAAATGGGTCGAAGATCACACTGACGAAATCGAAGCAGAAAAATTACTTGCAGGTGCAACGACACGCACCATCATCAACGAAGAAGGTGAAGAGATTGAAGAACCCGATCTTAGAAAAACACCCCTTCAACTCGCCATTGTTGGACGTCCCAACGTTGGAAAATCGACTCTTATCAATCAACTTCTCGGAACTGATCGTCTTCTGACAGGGCCTGAAGCGGGTATCACGCGTGATTCGATTGCACTTGATTTCGATGTTGATGGTCGCAAGATCAAGCTGATTGATACTGCTGGTATGCGCCGCCGTACAAAAGTTGTCGATAAAGTCGAAACCCTATCAGCCGCAGATTCAAGACGCGCGGTTCGTTTTGCACAAATCGTTTGCTTGGTGCTTGATTCTGATCTCATGCTTGAAAAACAAGATTTAACAATCGCCAAAGAAACCATCGAAGAAGGCCGTGCACTTCTCATCATCTGTAATAAATGGGATGCCGTTCAAAATCGCGAAGAAGCCTTGCAGAAATTATCTGATCGCATGCAAACATCATTGCCACAAGTGCGCGGGATTCCGGTTTTAACCATGTCTGCCAAAACCGGACGTGGGACTGAAAAATTATTCCCAGCTGTGTTTGATCTTTATGAACATTGGAATGCACGTGTCCCAACGGGTAAATTAAACCGCTGGTTAGAGCGCATGACAGAAATGCATCCACCGCCATTAGCGTCTGGTCGTCGCCTGCGCTTGCGTTATATGACACAAGCTAAGACACGCCCACCAACCTTTGTTGTTTTTGCAAACAAACCTGGAGAGCTGCCCGATTCATATTTACGTTATATCTCGAACGGTATTCGTGAAGATTTTGGTATTGAAGGCGTTCCCATTCGTGTGATGTTACGCAAAGGAGATAATCCGTACGAACATAAAAAGAAAAAACGCTAAACTGGTTTCTTTTTAAGCCCTTTTTTACTGTCTGGTTGCATAAAATTTGTTATCGTTGATAACAACTTTACAATCCTTAAAAGGCTGCGT
>Ga0209345_10004471_pt1 | contig 13515 bp, 8 predicted proteins | sample Cruoilmetagenom7_FD_187294 | JGI IMG/M metagenome (GOLD analysis project Ga0209345, IMG submission 187294) | Oil polluted marine microbial communities from Coal Oil Point, Santa Barbara, California, USA - Sample 7 (SPAdes) (version 2) | ecosystem: Environmental > Aquatic > Marine > Oil seeps ...
AGCTTTTCGTCCTGGGTCTATCGGCAGCGCAACCTCGTCGAACGGTTCTTCAACAGGATCAAGCAGTTCCGTGGGCTGGCAACGCGATACGATCGAAATCCGGAGAACTTCCTGGCAGCCATCAAGCGCGCAGCGATCCGCATCTGGATTGCTGATCAATGAGTCCACACCCTAAGCGCCGATCCAACTGAGGTCCGGGCGGATTTGGTGACGGCTACTCTGCATGGGTTGTGGCTGGTCCAAGGTTACCTGTGATGCCTCTACATGCGCGGCGAACACGGTCAATTCCTGCGTGAGAGCTATGGACAATGCGCCCCAGCGCATTTAAACGACGTCTCGCGCACCGGCATTGATGAGCCGGTGTTCCAATGGATGGCAAACACCACCCCCATTGAGAGCCCCTATAGCTCAGCTGGTAGAGCAACTGATTTGTAATCAGTAGGTCCGCGGTTCGAGTCCGTGTGGGGGCACCATTTTTTACATTAAGTTCAATGAGTTGGCTTGTTGGCGAATTGCTGCCCTTCGCCTCTCAGAGCGTTGTGGAAGAGTTGTGGAAGTCTGCGAGCCGAACAATTGTGTAGCCTGCGCGCCACACGTTGAATCACCTTCAAGCCCAGCCATTACCGTTGCACACGGCCCACTTCGCTTGAGCTATTTGACGGCTCCACTCAGCGGGCCTTCTGGGCTGGTGTCGCGTCCAGCCCTGAAACGACTTTTCTGAAAAAAGATGACGGCGGGCTGCTCGCAGCCCAAAGTGGACATCGGCCTGTCCCTTCCCCTACTCGGCGCACCTGTCACGATGGGCGTATTTTGTTGAAAAACTCGCCCTTGATCGAAGGCCCCTCGACTGATTCAATTCCAGTACATGGTGGGAGGATCGGCTATAATGGGACCGCAGCAGGAGGCGCAACCAGCGCTGTTTTACGAATTCTCGCTTGAGAATCATGTCCCGCAGAACCACCTGCTTCGCTCCATCGACCGGTTCGTGGACCTGTCCGGCATCCGCAGCTACCTCGCCGATTTCTACAGTCACACCGGACGCCCGTCCGTCGATCCTGAGCTCCTCATCCGGATGCTGCTGGTGGACTATTGCTTCGGCATCCGGTCGGAGCGGCGGCTGTGCGAGGTTGGTTCGACCAAGACCATGCTAGAGCGGGTGAAGGCCAGGTTCGACCTGCACCCCGAACGCCTGATCGCGGACACGGCCTACGGCACCGCCCCCATGCTCGGGTGGTTGGTCGACCGCAAGATTGCTCCGCATATCCCAGTTTTTGATAAATCCGGGCGCAGCGACGGAACTTGGACGCGTGCCGACTTCGAATGGGATGCCGAGAACAACCAATACATCTGTCCCGAGGGGCACGAGCTTAAGCAATTCCGCCGAAACTATTCCGATCCGAAGCGCGGCCCGACCGGCAAGGGTGTCGCCAAATACCGATGTCTGAAGCACACCTGCCAGGCCTGCCCGTCGAAGGCACGGTGCTGCCCGAACATGGACTTCCGGTCCATCACCCGCGAAGAACATGAAGACGCCCGTCAGGTCGCCCGTGAAATTGCGAAGACCGAGCAGTACGTCATCTCGATGAAGCTGCGGAAGAAGGTCGAGATGCTCTTCGCCCACCTCAAGCGGATCTTGGGCCTGAACAGGCTGCGATTACGTGGTCCGCGCGGCGCAAACGACGAATTCCTCCTCGCAGCAACCGCCCAGAACCTCCGGAAACTGGCCAAGATCCTTCCTGCACCGCAGCAACCGCGAAAAACCTGACAGAAAAGGTGCTTACGCCATGTTCAGCCGTCGATATCTGCGCTCGCGAACGGGTGTTTTTCCACGGAATCGGCGGAATGCGGACCTTCGCTGCAGGAGCGTCGAAATTTGGATTAACTTGTGGAAGCAGCCATTGGCGAATACTGTGGAATTCTTTGAGCACTTGAGGTTAACTGCCGATGTTGTAGCAACTTGTTATGGAGGCCGTTAGCATTGGCGAGCAAAGAGGCAACGGCCAGAATAAAAATCAATAAGCTCTTAGAGAATGCGGGTTGGCGGTTTTTCGATGATAGTAATGGCCCCGCCAATGTTGTCTTGGAGCCAAACGTAAAGATCACACAAAACGATCTGGATGCGCTCGGCAAGGACTTGGAAAAGACCTCCAATGGTTTTGTCGATTTCTTGCTTTTGGACGGAGATGGTAAACCACTCACCGTCTTGGAGGCGAAATCCGAAGATAAGAACCCGCTTGTCGGCAAAGAGCAAGCTCGTCGCTATGCGCGGTCTCAGAACGCCCGATTTGTCATCCTGAGTAATGGGAATATTCATCACCTGTGGGATTTAAGGCAGGGAAACCCCACAGTGATTTCCGCGTTCCCAGCGCCTGAAGAGATCGGAAACCACTACAAATTCGAGCCGGATGCTGAGCGCTTAGCCAGCGAACACGTTGCCGAAGACTACATCGCCCTCACGCAGATGCCGGGCTATGCTCAAGAGGCAGCTTGGCGCGTTGAAGCCGAGCGTGCCAGCTTCATCGAGAAGAACAAGCTGCGCTTTTTGCGCAAGTATCAGCTAAGTGCGGTGCGCAGCGTTCAAGAAGATGCGAAGAATGGAGCGACCCGGTTTCTTTTCGAAATGGCTACAGGCACAGGTAAGACCTTAACGTCCGCCGCTCTGATAAAGATATTCCTTAAAACTAGAAACGCCAAGCGTGTTTTGTTCTTGGTTGATCGGCTTGAATTGGAGCTGCAGACCGAAAAAGCCTTCAAGGGCTATTTGAATAACGATTTCACATCCGCAATCTACAAAGAACAGAAAGATGATTGGCGAAAGGCCGATATCGTTGTCACGACTGTCCAGTCGCTATTGTTCAATGACAAATTCCGTCGACATTTTGCCCCCACAGATTTTGATCTCGTCATTTCGGATGAAGCTCACCGTTCCATCGGAGGCAACGCACGGGCCGTCTTTGAATATTTCATAGGCTACAAGCTGGGTTTGACCGCTACACCACGAGACTATCTGAAAGGTAGCAAGAAAGACGGCACTGAGCGTGATCCACGCGAGATAGAACGGCGTACGATGCTCGATACCTATAGGACTTTCGGATGTGCGTCGGGCGATCCAACCTATCGCTACTCGCTCATTGATGGGGTGCGAGACGGGTTTCTAATCAATCCCTATGTTGTCGACGCCCGTACGGGTGTGACGACCCAACTCCTCTCCGATGAAGGTTTCGTTGTTGAGACTGTCGATGAGGATGGGAATGAAGCCAAAGAAGCGTTTGCAGGCAGGGACTTCGAGAAAAAGTTCTTTGCCGAAGCAACCAACTTGGCCTTTTGCAAGACGTTGCTGGAGCATGGCCTGCGCGATCCGATCTCCGGCGAGTTCGGCAAGACCATTGCATTTGCTGTAAGCCAAAACCACGCGGCAAAAATCACCCAGGTACTGAATGAAATGGCCGATCAGCTTTGGCCAGGTCGATACAATTCCGATTTCGCCATGCAGGTGACGAGCCACGTCCCTGATGCCCAGCGCATGACCGTGAATTTTGCCAACAACAACCTTGGTGGCCATAGCGGCTTCTTGGAGAACTATCGCACATGCAAGGCGCGGGTCTGCGTCACTGTCGGCATGATGACCACGGGTTACGATTGCCCTGATCTCTTGAACCTCGCTCTGATGCGGCCTGTGTTCTCGCCGTCTGATTTCGTGCAGATAAAAGGTCGCGGGACGCGCAAGCACAACTTTATAGAAGAGATGTTTGATCCGGCCAAGAAAGCCGGCCTTGGCAATGTCGCGAAAGACACTTTCAGGCTTTTTGATTTCTTCGCCAACTGCGAGTACTTCGAGGAGAAGTTCAAGTATGACGAGGAGTTGACGCTCCCTCCTACACTGTCAATGCCGCTATCTACGGGCGGAGAGGGAGGCGAAGGAGGCACCACGCACGGAGGGGTCGGCACCTATGAACATTTCGATCCTGATAATGTCGTCTCGCAGGTTGAAACCCAGATCGGCACCGACGGGATGCGGATTGATCGTGAGCTGTTCCGCAAGTTTGAAGAACACGTGCGAGGCGACGATACGCTTTCCCAACTGGTCGAGGCGCAGAATTGGGAGGCCGCAACCCGCCACGTGATCGAAGAAATCTTCGACAAGCCAAGCGAGTACTTCAACCTTGAGAAACTGCGCCGTGCCGCAGGGGTGGACCGCCGTATCTCGGTGCGCGAGCTGATCGAAAAGGCGTTTGGCTTCATCCCCAAGTTCAAGAGCAAGTCCGAGTTGATCGAGGACGAGTTCCAGAAATTCCTGACCGACCAACAACCCGAAGAAGGCGACCGCATCCGCGAAATGCGCTATTTCTTCGAGGCTTACATACGCGACGCCCATGTCCGCGCCAAGATCGATGCTGGCCAGTTCGCAGACCTCAATGTACATCCCACCTTCACCACGCGCGACCTCAAGGACGTTCCCCAAGAGTGGCGCAAACGCATCCCCGAATACATCAAGGACTACGTGTCCCTGAACCCGTTCATGTGACGAAAGCCCCCCAATGCTCGACGCCGAAACAAAAAGAAGAATTGACACCTGCCGCGACATCCTCGTGGGCAAGGTGCCGGACCCGAAAAGCCAGGTCGAACAGATCACCGTCGCGCTGATCTACAAATTCATGGACGACATGGACCTTGAAGCCGAGGAGATGGGCGGCAAAACCACCTTCTTTACGGGCGAGTATGAGAAATTCCGCTGGTCCAAGCTGGTCGCCCCCGGTGTCACTGGGCAGGACATGCTCAACACCTATTCTGAAGCGCTGACCAAGATGGTCGAGAATGACGGCTTGCCCGCACTCTTCCGGCAAATCTTCCGCAACGCCTATCTGCCCTACCGTGACCCCGAAACGCTTCGGTCCTTCCTGCGCGAGATCAACAGCTTCACCTATGATCATAGTGAACGGCTGGGCGATGCCTTTGAATACCTGCTTTCCGTCCTCGGCAGCCAGGGCGACGCGGGCCAGTTCCGCACCCCGCGCCACATCATCGACTTCATGGTCGAGATCATCGATCCGCAAAAAAACGAGGTGATCCTCGATCCGGCCTGTGGCACGGCGGGTTTCCTGATCTCGGCCTATAAGCACATTCTGAAAAAGAACTCGTCCGAAGTGGCGAACGGCAACAGCAACAATGACGTGGGCGATGCGGCTGAGCAGGCCATCGAGAACCCCAAGCGGTTCAGTGGCGATATGCTCACGCAGGACGACCGCCAGCGCTTGTCCCGTAACATCGTAGGCTATGACATCTCGCCCGACATGGTGCGGCTCAGCCTTGTGAACCTTTACCTGCACGGTTTTGCCGACCCAAAGGTCGAGGAATACGACACACTCACCTCTGAGGACAAATGGACTGAAACGGCGGATGTGATCCTTGCCAACCCGCCATTTATGTCACCGAAAGGCGGGATCAAACCGCACACCAAGTTTCAGGTGCAATCCAAGCGCAGCGAAGTGCTGTTTGTCGATTACATCGCCGAACACCTGACGCCCAATGGTCGCGCCGCGATTGTCGTGCCCGAAGGGATCATCTTTCAAAGCCAGAGCGCCTATGTGGCGCTGCGCAAGATGCTGGTGGAAAACCATCTCGCCGCCGTGATCTCGCTGCCTGCGGGGGTGTTCAACCCCTATTCGGGTGTGAAAACCTCGATCCTGATCCTTGATCGTGCTGTGGCGAAGGCCAGCAAACATGTGGCCTTTTTCAAGATCGAGAACGATGGCTTCCAGCTTGGCGCTCAGCGCAAGGCGCAGAGGGGATCGCAGCTTCCCAAGGTGAAGGCAGAGCTGTCCGTTTGGATGCGAGCCGCGCGGGGCGGGGCTGGTGAGGAGTTGGTGAGCGTTCTCGGGAATGCTGTAGAACGCAAGAAGGTCGCCGAAGACGGTGAGTTCAACCTGAGCGCCGAGCGCTATCAAGAAAAGGCAGTTGTTCAGCGTGCGTGGCCTATGGTTCCTCTCGGTGAAATCTCAACTCGGATGAGCGGGGGCACCCCTTCGAAAGCCAATGAAAGCTTTTGGCAAGGTGACATTCCGTGGGTGTCCCCAAAGGACATGAAAGCAGACGTGATCACTGATACAGCGGATCACATTTCTGCCGAAGCCGTAAGTAATAGCGCGACATCCTTGGTTCAGCCGGGCACTATCCTCTGCGTGGTGCGGTCGGGGATTTTGAAGCACTCCTTCCCCGTTGCGATTGCTGGGCGCGAAGTTGCGTTCAACCAAGACTTGGTAGCCCTGACCGCCAACGAGGATCGGCTCTTGTCGAGCTTCCTCTATTGGAACCTGAAAGGACGCAGCGAAGAAATACTGGCGAAGGGCATCAAGCCCGGTGTTACCGTACAAAGCTTTCATTCTGGGTTTTTCAAGAACTGGGAAATCCCCCTGCCGCCGCTTGAGGTGCAGCAGGAGATTGTGGCCGAGATCGAGGGCTATCAGCGCGTCATCGACGGTGCCCGCGCCGTCATCGAAAACTACCGCCCCCACATTCCGATTGATCCTGAGTGGGGCAGTGACAAGCTCAAGAACCTGATCGACACGGTGACACCCCCGCTCAAACTCCAGACAGAAGACTACAAGGCACAAGGTGAAATCCCGATCATCGACCAGTCAAAGGAGCTTATCGCTGCTTGGACAAACGAGGTGCAGGGCGCACTCCAACCCGGCAAAGGGCTGGTAATTTTTGGGGATCACACGTGCGTCGTAAAGTTTGTGGATCAGCCATTCGTTCAGGGCGCTGACGGCATCAAGATTTTGAAGGCAAAGGATGGCGTGTTGCCGCGCTACCTTGCCTATTTCCTTCGGGCATACCCGTTGCCACAAGATGGCTACCGCCGCCACTTTTCAAAGCTTAAGGAATGGGACATCCGCTTGCCCTCGTCTGGCGAGCAAGATGAAATCGTCAAAGAGCTAGATGCTGAGCAGGTCATTGTCGATGGCAACCGCGACCTGATCACCCGCTTCGAGAAAAAGATCGACGCCGCCATTGCCCGCCTCTGGGGCGAGGCGAAAGCGGATGAGGAGTCGGCCTGATGGAAGAAGCGCAGGAGCTTGGCGAATACCTCCCGCAATCCTTCGCCGCTGCGGGCGAGCAGGCTTATCTCGATTTCCTCTGGTCGGCCTTCCAGACCAACTACGAGGCCGAGCGCTACGAGTTCGCAAGTCTTGCCTTTCATCTGCTCTACATGAGCTTTGTCAGCTTCTCTATCTGGCAAATCCGTCTTGCACGGCCTGGGCAGTTCCGCATGGCCATGGTCGGGTTTCGCTCAGACGACGAGGGCAAGTTGATGGATTGCGCTACGCCCTTCAAATTCTACGACAAGCTCAAGGAAGCGCAGATTTTCCGCTTCTTGAAGCTGATCGGCTGCGACAATCAGCAGATCGGAGAGTTCGCCAAATTCGTAAAGCGCCGCAACAAGATTGCCCACCCTAGCGGCACGGTGTTTTTCAACGATCACGTGGCGATTGATGCCGAGATCGCGGAGATGATGACCGAAGTGCGCAACATCGAAGCACATATGCAGCCCGTGATCCTTGAGCTGTACCGCGCATTTCTTGAGGGCGACAGCGCCGACCCTGACCTGCGGCAGTATCCAGATTATGAGGACGAAGTGCGGGTGAACCTCGTCCATGCAAACTACATGTCAGAAGCCGACATTTCGTTCTGCCGGACCTTTGACCTAACGGAATTGGCTGGAGCGCCGAATTTCCTCGAAATGGAAGTGCTTCACGCCGCACTGGTAGAAGCATACCCAAATGATGAGGAGGAAGCCGCATGACTTCGCTCTATGCCATATCGGACGGGAAGCTGCGCCCTGCTGTGCGCCTCGCCCTCAGCAACGAAAAACTGATCGAAGACTGGGTGGAGGCTGACCCCAGCCTGTTGGGCCTCGACGCTATGATTATAGGGCGGCAAGTGCCAACCGACCATGGCAAATTCATCGACCTTCTGGCGATGGACGCCACGGGAGGGCTGATCATCATCGAGTTGAAGAAAGACCGCACCCCGCGCGAGATCGTGGCCCAAGTTCTTGACTATGCGTCATGGGTGCGGACCCTCACCACGCCTGAGGTCTACGAGAGGGCAGAGAAGTACCTAGACACACGCCTTGTTACCGCGTTTCGGGAGAAGTTCGGTGAAGGTATTCCCGAGCGCCTGAACGCCACGCATTCCATGCTGATCGTTGCCAGCGAGTTGGACGCCGCGTCGCGCCGTATCGTTGAATACCTCTCAGAAGAGCACGGGCTGGCGATCAACACGGCCTTCTTCAACGTGTTCGAAGCCGATGGACGCGAATGGCTGACGACCGATTTCCTGCTCGATCAAGACGAGGTAGAGGAACGGTCAGAACGGAAGGTCCGCGCCCCGTGGTCGGGCTACTACTTCGTGAATGCGGGGCTGGGCGAGCATCGCTCGTGGGAAGACATGAAGCGCTATGGCTTCATCTGCGCTGGAGGCGGTGAATTCTATTCCAAGCGTCTGCAACAGCTGAGCGCCAGCGATGAAGTTTTCGTTTATGACAAGGGGAATGGGTATATTGGCTACGGCGTGGTGACGAGCGAGGTAGTGCCAGCCGCCGAGTTCATGACTCCAGACGGTCCGCTGTTCGATCAACCGCTTGCCGAGCCACGAATGAAGCGGCCCGGAGCCGCCCCGGAAGAGGCTGAGCACGTGGTGGGTGTCGAATGGCGCAAGACCGTGGACCCCAGCCACGCCAAGCGTTTCAAGGGTGCGTTTGCGAACCAAAACATCGTCTGCAAGCTCAGAGACGAAGCGACCATAGATTTCTTGATCGGCGAATTTGACGTGGCAAATGCGTGAGTTCGAGTGCGCTAGGATTTTGGCGACGCGGCGAAAGTCGGCTTTGACGGGGCGCGCCGCAGCGACAGTAGTGGTAGGTGGACGGCAGCACTGGTCCGATCGCGCCCGGAAGCGGTCTTTTAGTGTGGTCCAGAAATGCTCACTTTGCGCCCATCGCGACCTTGCCACGAAGCTCCGCAGAATGCCTAAGGCACGCTCATACGAACACATACCGTTCAGATGCATCGCTGAGTTTGCGCGCAGCGTGTTCCTGTTCCAAGATAACGTACTGAGAAAATTCCATTCCGATGCGTTTCATAAATCGCGGCAGATCATCCACTTTCTGTTTGTGAAGTGCCGCGAGCGTGATGAGGGAACCGCGCGCGTTTGCCGTGATCATGGCGATATGCTCATCTTTGCGGACTTGCTTTATCGCGTTTGCCTCCGCGCCGCTGCGCATCTCGAACAGGTCAGCGTCTATTTCCGCCGTGATTGCATTCCAGAGCGCATGGTTTGGCCAGCGGGCGCGGTTTGTATCGTGCGGGTCGGGCGCGGTGTAGCGAACCCGTTTGAGGGTGTCGGCCATCAGGTCGCCTAGCTTGTCGTCTAAGTCAGCCCAAGTCGTGATGCCCCATCTTGATTTCAACAAATTCTTGCCAGCCCGCAGTTCAACGCGCCAGACGCGGCTTTCCGTGGGGTTGGTTGGATCAAGTGGGGGCAGACCGTCGCGGGCGAGTGTCGCGTTCCAGCGGACCCACCATTCAGGCTTGTGGCGGGAGACGATTTCGGCGCGTTTGTCGTAGATTATGACTTGGCGTCCCGGCATCTTTCCGATGGTGACGGAGGTGGTGCGCCCCGACTTGCCGTTTACCTGTTTTTCCTCATCTACTGCGAAATGGTCCGCGCGGTTTGCGTGGCTGTGCATCACAAAATCTTCTGGCTCCAACTGAAAGCCCGGCATGAGAAAATCAACGCAGAAATCCACGCGTCCGATGCTGATATCATTCGGCCCGATGCGGAGGTCGAGCTTTTCTAGAGTGTCGTGCAGATAGGCCCGTGCGCGGCCAAGGCCGTGATCGGCCATGAAGCTGGAGCCAAATTTGACGCGCAGTCCCCATGGGTCTTTGACGTTTGGTTTCTTTATCGCCCAATGCGCGCCGTCTGGTCCGCCATGAGCGATAAACTTGTAGCCCCCGCCGCCATGTCCCTTGAGTAGCAGCGAGACACCTTTCCATTCGATTTCCACCTCGCGGCGTTCAAACTCCGCCCGGTCTTTTTCCTGTGAAAGATAATCAAATAACTGAAGGTCAATATTCGCTCTTATCGCAACTTCTAAAGTGTCAAATCCGCGATGGACTACTCTCATTTACGTTTCCTTGATCATCTGTATTTCTAGAGGGGGGTGCTACAATAACCCCCCTCCTAAGGGGGGTATCCCGCCGCACGGCACGGTCGCGGACGCGCGCGGCGGAGCACGCCACGCCCTCGTCCGCGCCGCGCGGCGGGATCTGCTAGCGGTGTTAGGACGTCGATTGCACTCGATCCATGTCAGAATGTCGCCCCGACGATAACGGACTGAGCGACCGAGTTTGAAGAACTGCGGTCCTTGTCCAGTCGCACGCCATTTCTGGATTGTGCGCACAGAGTGACAGATCAGATCGGCAACTGCCGTTTCATCCAGCAGAATGTCGGCGTCGGAATTGGTTGAAGTTGTGAGAGCCATTTTGGAGTTCTCCATCGTTGGTGAGGTGGAGAGACCGTAGAAAGGCAAACGGTATGCCGCATCAAAAAGCGCTGGCAGTAATTGACGTTCTGAAATGGGCTATTTGTGCCAGTTTAGAAGCTGGCGTCGTTGGCGTAGAAAATAGCGAAGCTTCCCGACGATTTCTTCCTCGCTTCTGTGCGCATCGAGAGGAGCGTGTGCCGCAACGCAGAACTGAGCCGCAGGTGAAATCGCCTTACCGGCCATCTCATCAAAAGTGAATTTTCTGCCGAGCTGATGTTGCCAAATCGTTTCTATATTGGAGAGCCATTGCGTGAACGGCCAGTCTGATTTGCGCCCTGGCTTCGCATAAGATTTTTCAATCGCGCCAGAAATGTCGAGTATCTGGCTCAGACTTCCTAGCATGTTGATTAATCCAGCAAGGCTTACAGTTTCCACCTCACCGTCGGGATGCCAGCGACCTCCAAACACGAGTTGAATTTCTCCTTCTCGATCTGACCAACGTCGAGAAAAATCATGATCTACAAAATCTTCAGGAATGTGCGGGGCGACTTCCTCTAATTGCCGCCAGAGGTCTGGGCTTGTATTGGAAAGTGCCTGCGCGCTGGCGCTGAGTGTACGGTATAGTTTCTCCATTTCCTTGCGAATGCGGAGCTGGGCCTCAGGCGTTTGACTTGCGCGTAGAGAAAGACTTGCAGCAGCGTCTTCGAGAGCTGAGAGCACTGAATCTGACAGTTCATCAGATATTTCAAATTGTGCTACAAGGGAGGCACGCGCTTCCGCATCGTAGTACTGAACGGAGCGTGCTTCCGCCCATTCCACCAATCTTGGGTCGATATCGAAATTCGTCATTGAACAAGCCTCAGAAACGGCTTCGCCTCAGCGGGCGGCGAGATATATGACGCGAGCGCCGTCGCGTTCAATTCAGCGGCAGCGCGCACTGGTTCATCTGCAAGATGCGCGTATCTCAATGTGGTCTGCAACTGTGAATGGCCCAGCAATCTACCCACCATCTGGATCGGCATTCCTGCACAGACAGCGTTGGAGGCATAGGTATGGCGTAGATCGTGAATGCGCACCTCGTTAAGATCGGCGCGTTTGCGAATGCGTCTCCACGGCGCTTGCATATCTGTCATATAGGAATTCGGCAGTTTTCCCTCGATCACGAAGGGGTTGCCTTCGGTTCGGGGCAGGGCATTGAGCAGATCGCGTGCGGCTTGAGGCAGTGGAATACGTCGCGCGCCGGTTTTGCTGTCGGGAAGCTCTATGCCGAAATCCGTTATGTATTCCCACCGCATCTTTTGAATCTCGCCGAGACGGCAACCCGTCAGGATCAGCAGGCGAAATGTGATGACCACGTGCGGCGTCTCGGTTCCGTCTGCCTCGCATTCCGTTAACACCGAACCAAGCCTCTGCAATTCATGTTGGGTCAAAAAGCGCTCACGCCGCTTCTCCCGAAATTTCGGTACATGACGGCACGGGTTCGTTCCGTCCATGCGCAGGCCCCACATTTCGGCAAGGTTGAACATTTTGCTGAGAAGAGCGAGCAGCCGGTTCGCCTGATACGGACTGCCGCGACGGGAATGATGTAGATCGGCAATATCCTTACGTTCGACCTGCTGCACTTTGAAGCGACCTAAGGTCGGTTTGATAAAGCGCGCGATCATGCCGCGATAATCTCGTAGCGTCGTAGGCTTGAGATGTTGTTCGGCATGTTCACTCAAAAACCGGTCGCACAGAGCAGCAACGTTTGGAGAGCGTCTGGCCTGCGCCTCTTCCTCTACAGGGTTGCGGCCCATAGCTACGAGGCCGAGTAGTTCACGCGCCCTTAGTCTGGCTTGGTCCACGGTCATCACTCCGAACCGACCCAAGGATGAACGCCGGGTTCGCCCGCCTTTGGAATACTGAATTTGAAAAGTCCGAGAGCCGGTGGGCATAACCCGGATTCCGAAACCCACGACTTGGCTATCCCATACGAAATAGCTGGACGGTTTTGCAGGCAGCTTTTCAATAAATGTCTTTGTAAGTTTCGGCAATCTGGGACCTCCATCCGGTGCGATTTCTGGAAGTCAGGTGGAAGTTCCAGAGCGCGCTATCTGGCGTAATCGGTAGGAGAGAAGCGGAGCTGCACACAAGAATAATCTTTCATAAACATGCATTTATAGTAAGACAGCGCAAGCCGGAGTATTCACCGGATCGCTTTTGTAATCAGTAGGTCCGCGGTTCGAGTCCGTGTGGGGGCACCATAACTTCATGATTTTTGCTGGGAAATTTTACCTTATAGTTGGTCGGAAATTTCTCTTGTTGGGCAACGTGACTAAAACGTGACTAATGCTATCGGTCCAGAATCTGCCGAGCTTCGTCTGCTATGGGGAATGAACAGAAGGCACAGTTGGTGATCGACGCGATGAATATGGCGATCAGGACAGGTGAAATCCGCGATACCCCATTCCTCAATAGGCAGAATGACCTATGTGATCGACAACAAGTCCTTGTCTGACAAGTCATGTCCGATAACTCATTGTCCGATCCGGCGGCCCCGCATCCTGAAGCCTTCTGCAAAAAATTGAGCACCCCGCATGCAATTCATAGAAAACAAGACCTTCGATGAGCTTCGGATCGGTGACAGCGCGGAACTGACGCGCAAGCTGACCACACAGGATATCGAGTTGTTCGCCGTCATGTCCGGTGATGTGAACCCCTCCCATGTCGATGAGGCCTTCGCCAAATCCGACATTTTTCACAAGGTTATCGCACATGGCATGTGGGGCGGCGCACTGGTTTCGGCGGTGCTGGGCACGGAACTGCCCGGCCCGGGAACGGTCTATCTCAATCAGAACCTCAGCTTCCTGCGCCCGGTCGGTCTGGGCGATACGGTCACGGTCCGGGTCACCGTCAAGGACAAGGCGAGCGAGCATCACCACGTCACGCTCGACTGTCTGTGCCTGAACCAAAGCGGCGAAACC
>Ga0209345_10004472_pt1 | contig 13515 bp, 13 predicted proteins | sample Cruoilmetagenom7_FD_187294 | JGI IMG/M metagenome (GOLD analysis project Ga0209345, IMG submission 187294) | Oil polluted marine microbial communities from Coal Oil Point, Santa Barbara, California, USA - Sample 7 (SPAdes) (version 2) | ecosystem: Environmental > Aquatic > Marine > Oil seeps ...
CCGCCAATGTTTGATACCCATGTAAACTTACACGGCGACGCATTCGAGGATGATCTACAGGACGTTTTATCACGTGCGCGTGAGTCCGGTGTATCGCGAATGATCGCGATATGTGATCGGTTGGATAACTTTGAGACTGTTCATTCAATTGCGGATGCCAACAGCGATATCTGGTGCAGCGTTGGTGTACACCCGCACCATTCGAAGGACTTTTTAGACCTTGAATCGAAAACTCTTCTAGAGTTGGGCGCAAAGAAGAACGTCGTTGCGATTGGCGAGACAGGTCTTGATTTTCATTATAATTACAGCCCGCGCGATGCACAGATCGCGAGTTTCGAAAAACACATTGATGCGGCGCAGCGGTCAAAACTGCCGCTTATCCTGCATACGCGCGAAGCTGATGAAGAGATGGCTGACATACTAGAGCAATCCTATGCAGCCGCGCCATTCGCGATGCTCTTGCATTGCTACACAGGTGGTCAAGATTTAGCAGATAGAGCATTGGCGCTTGGGGCGTATGTTTCTGTGTCAGGCATATTCTCATTCAAGAGCGCGAAGAATGTACGTGCTGTGATTGATACTATTCCACTGGATCGAATCTTACTCGAAACCGATTGCCCATATCTTGCGCCTATGCCGATGCGCGGCCGCCGCAACGAACCGTCCTATCTGCCGCACGTCGCAAAAGCACTAGCAGACAGTCGCAACATGGATGTGGATGAGGTTGGCCGCTTTACGGAAGCCAACGCATTAGACTTTTTCTCAAAGGTAGGCGAAGAATAAAATTGGCACAGCATCGCATCACACTTCTTGGAACAGGGTCATCCGGCGGCGTCCCACGCGTTGGCGGTGACTGGGGCGCATGCGATCCTGACCACCCCTATAATCGTCGACGGCGCTGCTCTGCACTACTCGATCGTATCTCACCAAATGGGAAGATGACGCGTGTGCTAATTGATACATCGCCAGACATGCGTGAGCAGCTGTTAGATAATGATGTCAAACACTTAGACGCGCTCATTTATACACATGATCATGCAGACCAAACGCATGGGATTGATGATGTGCGGGCGCTTGTTCTCGCAATGCGAAAACCCATCCGAACTTATATGGATATACCAACGCGGGAGAGCCTAACGCAGCGCTTCAATTATTGTTTTGTAGGCAGGGGCGGTTATCCAGCAATCTTGGACCTTCAAGGTGACATTGTGGTCAATGAACCGCTCATCGTCGACGGGCCTGCTGGCGCGATTGAAGTTCTACCATTAGACCAAGAGCATGGCGGTATACGTTCACTCGCATTCCGTATTGGTGATGTCGCGTATTGTAATGATGTGAGTAATATTCCTCCAGAGACAATGGCGCAGCTCAAAGGGCTCGATACATTTATAGTAGACGCACTACGATACACACCGCATCCGACTCATGCGCATTTAGAGCGCGTTTTAGAGTGGATTGAACAACTGGGGCCCAAGCAGACTATTTTGACAAATCTTCATGTTGATATGGACTATGAGACACTCAGGGAAGAGCTGCCTCGCGGCATTATCCCCGGTTATGACAATATGCAAATTACCTTTGAGACATAGATCGTCAAATGCATTATTTCCCATAATGATGATTATGCGACTTGAGGATAAGTGCAAATATATCAATGTGTTATCATAATTCTATATAGACTTCGCTATGAGTTTGGATGCTGATTCACTGTTTCCAATAGCCTTTCTCTCACGCATTTTTCGTATTAAGATTTGATTCATAATCTGCAAGCCCAGCCCCCTTCTCTTCCACCTTGTCCTTTGTGATGGGCCCAATGCCATGTGATTGACTTCCGCAGCGTAGGTCGAGAAGTATGCGGTAGCTAGTTAGAACCGAAGAGACAGTTGCAATGAGTGAAGAAGCCAAAAGTTATGATGTGCCTGCCGCGTTCGCGGCGAAGGCTAATCTCAATCCAGAAAAATACGCTGAAATGTACAAGGCATCAATTGATGATCCCGTGGCGTTCTGGAATGAACATGGCAAGCGGTTAGACTGGATGACCCCCTATTCAACTGTGAAAGACGTCTCTTGGGATAAAGATGACCTTCACGTGAAGTGGTATTCCGACGGTATCTTGAACGTCAGCGCCAACTGCATTGACCGCCATTTGGAAACACGCGGTGATAAAGCGGCTTTCATTTGGGAGGGCGATGACCCGTCTCAATCGCATACTGTGAGTTACCGTGAGCTTCATGTAGCCGTGAGTAAATTTGCGAACGTGCTCAAGAACCTCGGTGTAAAGAAAGGTGACCGTGTAACGATCTACATGCCAATGATCCTTGAAGCATCCTATGCGATGTTAGCGTGCGCGCGTATCGGTGCCGTTCATTCTGTGGTCTTTGGCGGCTTCAGCCCTGAGGCGCTTGCGGGACGTATTACAGACTGTGAGTCGACTGTTGTTATTACTGCAGATGAAGGCTTGCGCGGCGGGCGCAAGGTGCCACTAAAAGTCAATGTCGACCGCGCAGCAGATATCGCTGGCGGAATGGTTGAGAAGGTTCTCGTTGTTAAACGCACTGGCGCTGAGGTCCAGATGAAGTCAGGTCGCGATGTCTGGCTTCACGAAGAGGGTAAGGACGTATCGGCAGACTGCCCTCCAGAACCAATGAATGCAGAAGATCCACTTTTCATCCTTTATACGTCTGGCTCAACGGGTACGCCAAAGGGTGTTCTTCACACAACAGGCGGCTATCTCGTTTGGGCATCAATGACCCATGAATATGTGTTCGACTTGAAAGAAGATGATGTCTTCTGGTGTTCCGCAGATGTCGGTTGGGTTACTGGTCACTCATATATCGTCTACGGACCACTCGCGAATGGCGCTTCAAGTGTCATGTTTGAAGGCGTGCCGACTTACCCGGACGCAAGCCGCTTCTGGCAAGCATGCGACAAGCATGGCGTAACTATATTCTATACGGCACCGACGGCGATACGCGCTCTGATGCGTGAAGGTGATGGTCCTGTGAAGTCAACATCCCGTGCGTCTCTGCGTTTGTTAGGCACTGTAGGTGAGCCTATAAACCCTGAAGCTTGGGAATGGTATTTTCATACCGTTGGTGAAGGGCGTTGCCCAATCGTAGATACTTGGTGGCAAACCGAAACAGGCGCCGCGATGATCGTCCCATTACCCGGCGCGACAAAGATGAAGCCCGGCGCAGGCAGTCATCCATTCTTCGGTATCCGTCCAGACCTTGTTGATGCTGAAGGAAAGACGCTTCATGGCGCGACCGACGGTAATCTTGTTATTCGTGATAGCTGGCCGGGCCAAATGCGAACGGTCTATGGTGACCATAAGCGCTTCGCTGAGACTTACTTCAGCACTTACCCCGGCAGTTATTTCACGGGTGATGGCTGTCGGCGAGACGAAGATGGCTTCTACTGGATTACTGGCCGCGTTGATGACGTCATAAATGTCTCTGGCCATCGCATGGGCACAGCAGAAGTCGAAAGCGCGCTCGTCTCCCATGCCGCCATCGCTGAGGCGGCCGTTGTCGGCTACCCACATGATATTAAAGGACAAGGCATCTACGCCTATGTCACAGTAACAGCTGGCACAGAAGAAACGGAAGAGTTGAAGAAAGCACTGGTCAGCCATGTGCGAACTGAAATTGGTCCTATCGCGAGTCCAGATTTAATCCAGTTCTCCAGTGGCCTGCCAAAAACACGCTCAGGTAAAATCATGCGTCGCATCCTGCGCAAGATCGCAGAGAACAGCTTTGAAAATCTAGGTGACACCAGCACGCTCGCTGAACCAGAAGTCGTCAACGACCTTATTGAGAACCGTCAGAACCAATAATCTGGCAGCCATTCTGAAAGCGCGCGCTGCTTAATTGTCAGATTGGCGCGCGCTTGCTCTGGGGAGCGTCTCAAAAACTGCACCTTCATGCCGGGGCGTAACTGGCCAATTAGGTGCAAGTCAGAACGAATAACTTGCAAGACAACAGGGTAGCCGCCTGTCGTTTGTGAATCGACAGACAGTAAAAACGGTGTACCGCTTGGCGGGCACTGAACTGTGCCGGGAAAGACTGCCGCGCTGTCGAGTGTCGTCTTTGATGTGATTGTGAGCGGCTGGCCCAACAGTTCCATACCCATGCGACTTGATCGGTTTGAGATTGTGTAGGGTTCTCGAAGTAGTTTTGATTGGCTGGCAGAGTCTAACATTTCATAGTCATGACCCTCACACACCTGTATGGCCATTGTACCTCCGATGGGCATAATGAGGTCTGATGGTGTTGTCATGCTGTCTCGAAATGAACGTGAGCGTGTGCCGATCGCATCGCCATCTTTAAGCGCACGACCACCGTATCCGCCGAACGCTGCTGGCAAATATGTTGAGGTCGACTCAAACACGTCATCAGCTTCTATGCTGTCTGAGACCGCGATGTAGTTACGACAACCATAGTGGGGCGCTGAGATATCCAAGATATCTTCTACTTCAGCGTAATATGTTTTGTGTGCGTCTATGTGCTGTCCTGATAAATTGATTGAAGCGCTTGGACCTGTGACAGCAAATGCCATCGCAGCTCCAAAGCGCAGACGACATCCCGTAAGTGTTAGCTCTAAGGCGGTGTCATAGGACGGTTTTCCAACGAGGCGATTAGCAAGCGCCATTGATAGACTGTCGGCAGGTCCGCTTCGTGGTATGCCTCTATGACGCCAACCGATCCTTGGCCTCCCCTGAAGCGTTGTCTGTAAGCCTGCGCGCTCAACAATAATTCCCATAATATCTAGACGCTCTGAAAACGGACTCTCATGCCTGCCGATAGCAAGAATGGATTATCGCGCGTGACATCAAAGAATTGAGCATCTGCACGGCCAATGATCGGCCAACCTCCAGGACCTTTCAGGCCGTAGATGCCGCACTGCGCCCCAACAACGCCGACAGAACCAGCAGGGATTTCTTTTGCGGGTGTCGCATGGCGCGCAATTGACCAATCATTTTTGAAGCCGGAAAGATAGGCAAAGCCCGGGGTAAATCCCATCATCTCGACAGTATAGATACACGCCTGATGTTGCTTGATTATATCTGCTTCTGAAACGCAGTAGCGCTTCGCGAGTTGTTCAAGGTCTGGTCCATCACTGCCTCCATACGAAATTGGAAACGAGATCGATTTGCCCCTGTCTGGTATAGTTGTGTCACACACGCGAATGATACTTTTGAGCATTCGTTCAACTACCGCTGGCGTCAGATCCTCTGAGTATGTCACGGTAACCGAACTTATACCCGGCACAACTTCTTCCCATTGTTTTGTGGCTAGCAAAGCTTCTGAAAGTACGATCCGTTGATGAGCGTTACAGCCTGATATACGCGCGTAACAATCGCCGTAGCTGCTCACTATCATGACGTGGAGGCCTGATGCATATCACCAATTACTAGACCCGCAGTCATTAGATGACGCCTTATCTCTACTGCAATATCAATCGCATCCATCGTATCACTATGAAGGGTGATTGTTTCAGCCTCACATTTGATGACATCGCCTGATAGTGATCTGACGTGCCCTTGCAACGCAATACTAGCGGCCTGCGAGGCGCAAGTCGGCGCATCCTCTAATACAGCACCGTGCATATTTCTGGGAACCAACTGGCCATCACTTTGATACGCGCGGTCAGCAAAGGCTTCTGGTATGAATTCTAAGCTGTGTGCGCGTGCGGCATTCTTTATCTCAGAGAACGGCAGTGACATGACTGTAGGAATGCCAGATTTTTGTGTCGCACGTGCGATGCACCGCGCAAGATCGGCATTCTTCACCGCTTGATTATACAAAGCCCCGTGGGCTTTCACATACGTGACGATGGCATTCTGTTTCTCAGCAATCGTCTTGAGTTCTGTAATTTGCTCAACGAGACTGACTTCCAGTGCCTCAATGGATATATCCATTATCCTTCGGCCAAAGCTCTCACGATCAGGGTAAGACGGATGCGCGCCAATATGAACGCCTTGCGCTTTTGCGGCACGCACAGTCGCTCGCATTGTGTCGACATCTCCAGCATGTCCGCCGCACGCAATATTGCATTGCGAAACGACCCTCAAGATCGCTGCATCGATATCCCGACCAGCCTGCCCAGACAGTTCGCCAATGTCGGCATTAAGATGGATATGACGCGTCATGTATATTGGATACCGCGCCGCGCACAGGCTGACTAGATGTGCAGTGCGATACCCTCGGCGTCCAGAACGGCTTCATGCATCATCTCGCTAAGGGTCGGGTGCGGGAAGATTGTGTGCTTCAAATCAATCTCGGTCAGTTCACCTTGGCGTGCAATCACATACCCTTGAATGAGTTCTGTCACTTCAGCACCAATCATATGCGCACCTAACAGCTCACCGGTTTCTTTATCAAAAATCGTTTTCACCATACCATCACCCGCACCAAGGGCGATTGCCTTGCCATTGCCGATGAAAGGAAAGCGTCCAACATTCAGTTTATGGCCAGCCTCTTTTGCCTGCTTTTCAGTCAGTCCCACGCTTGCGACTTGCGGATGTGAGTATGTACAGCCCGGTACATTTGAAGCGTCAAATGGCTCGGCATGATTACTTCCCGCAATACCTTCAACACAGATCACCCCCTCATGAGATGCCTTATGAGCAAGCCACGGTGCGCCTGTCAGGTCGCCAATGGCATAAAGCCCTTTAACGCCAGTACGCCCAAAACCATCAACGACGACATGTGTCTTTTCAACCTTAGCGCCTAACGCCTCCAGTCCGAGGTTTTCAACATTGCCGACAATGCCAACGGCGAGGATTGCGCGGTCAAATTCATATTTTTCTGTTTTGCCCGATTTGTCTGTAATGTCTGCCGTTACTGAATCAGTCCCCGCTTTTAGGTTAGCAACCTTCGCACCTGTAACGATATTCAAGCCTTGTTTCTTAAAATCTTTCTCAGCCATCGCTGAGATTTCATCGTCCTCAACAGGTAAGATACGGTCCATTACTTCAGCAACCGTAACATCAGCGCCGAGTTCATTGTAGAAACTCGCAAACTCAATTCCGATCGCGCCGGACCCAATGACGAGCAGTTTCTTTGGCATGACATCAGGTGTCATTGCCTCACGATAGGTCCAAATCAGTTTGTGATCGGCAACTAGCCCGGCTTGTGGGATATCGCGGGCGCGGGCACCAGTCGCCAGCATCACGTGCTTAGCTGTATAGGTCGTGTCTTTGCCGTCTTTATCTTTGACAATGACCTTAGGCGCCGTCGCACCTTTCTCAAGCCGCGCAGTACCATCAATAACCGTTATTTTATTCTTCTTCATCAAGAACTTAACGCCCTGAGAAAGCTGGTTCGCAATGCCACGCGAGCGTTTCACAACGGCATCGAGATCAAAGTCCGCTTTATCAATTTTGATGCCGTAATTCTTCGCCGTCTTCGCAAGGTGAAGGACTTCGGCAGAACGCAGTAATGCTTTAGTTGGAATACAGCCCCAATTGAGGCAGACACCGCCGAGATTTTCTTTCTCAACGATGGCGGCTTTCATACCCAACTGACTGGCGCGGATAGCTGCTACATACCCACCAGGGCCAGAGCCGATAATTATGATATCAAAATTTTGAGTACTCATTTGACTTCAGCCTTAAGTGTATCCCATGCGATCAGTGCTTGCTCAGCATTTGCGTTTATCTGGCCCATCATTTCAGGAGTGCAGACATATTCTGCTTCTTCCATCAGAATTTGTTGCGCGTGATCCGTGCTCGCAAACATAGCGTTAGTTTGTGTATTCTCGTCTAAGTTGGACGTTTGAACCTCGCTGAGAAACCCAGCTAGATAATTAGGTTCTCCAGATTCACATTTCTGACTGAGACCTTGATGATATCCGAGTGCTTTAGAAAGCGCGAGGATCTGCTCCAAATGTGTTTGCGACGTATCCAACTGGAACGTAGGTACATACTCGCCATCCGCTTCAGTCAGTTTACGATGCTCTTGAGGCGAGTCTACTGCGTTTTGCATGGTCTCAGTAGGAACCTTCTGAGGCGCCGTTGTTGGAGCTTTAGAACACGCGATCAAGAGGGTCGCAGAACCGCAAACGAGCATGAGACTTTGCCAACTCATAGCAACATTGCCTCTGGTGTTTCGACATAACGCTTGAAGGATTGCAGCCATAAAGCGCCCTCAGCGCCGCCGATGACGCGGTGATCGCAAGTGAGTGTGACAGACATAACCGTTGCTGACTTAACAGCTCCATCCTTACCAACAACGGCTTGCGGGCTGCCAGCACCGACAGAGAGGATCATGCCCTCAGGCGGATTGATGATGGAAGAGAATGACTTAATGCCGAACATGCCAAGATTAGAGATTGAAAACGTACCGCCCATATATTCTTGGGGTTTAAGTTTTCGCTCACGTGCACGTGCAGCCAAATCTTTCATTTCTTCACTGATCTGCTTGAGGCCTTTCTTTTCAGCATCGCGGATCACCGGCGTAATTAAGCCGCCATCAATTGCGACGGCCACAGATATGTGAGCGCTCTTATGATAAGCAATGCCATTGTCTGAATAGCTCGCATTACAATTCGGCTCGTCCATCAGGGCCATCGCTGAGGCCTTGATAAGCATATCGTTTACAGAGACCTTCACGCCTTCGCGCGCGGCCGCATTTATGGCTGCGCGGCTTTCCAAAAGATGATCGAGTTGAATATCGACGATTAACGGGAAGTGAGGCACCTGCATGAAGCTTTGCGTAAGACGCTTGGCCACGGTTTTGCGCATGCCATCGAGAGGTTTGATTTCGTAGCTATCTGGCGCGTAGACGCGATCATCCAAAATTTGCGGCATAATCAAGCCATCAGATGATGCTGATACTGCTGCGTTTGTTGCAGATCCGGCAGCTGATGGCTTCGCGTCTTCAACATCTCTTTTGATGATGCGGCCACGCGGCCCAGAACCCTTGAGTGAGGATAAGTCGATGCCCTTCATATCAGCGATACGTCGCGCAAGTGGGCTGGCTTTGATGCGGTCGCCATTTTTTGTTGCGGCAGGTAATGGTGTTGATGCGAGCGTTTGTGGCGCTCTTGTAGGGGTTTGTGGCGCAACTGATTGTTCTGTGTCGCTGTTTGTTTTTGTTTCAGATTTTTGAGTCGCGTTTTTCTCGGCCGGCTTGACCTCGGCGGGCGCAGCAGCCTCCACTTTACTAATGTCTTCACCGTCTTCAGCGAGCACGGCGATGATCGCGTTCACTTTCACACCTTCAGTGCCTGCATCAACCAAGATTTTAGCAACGACCCCCTCATCGACTGCCTCAACTTCCATTGTCGCTTTATCAGTCTCAATCTCAGCGATGATATCGCCTGAGTTGACTTCATCACCAATGTTGACGAGCCATTTTGCTAAAGTGCCCTCTTCCATGGTTGGGCTTAGGGCAGGCATCGTGATGTTGACGGGCATATGCGGGACTAATCCTTCTCAACAGTACCAGATAGAATTGGGGCATGTTTGATGCGCTCAGCAAAGCCATCCATAATTTGTGTCATGATGGCTGTCGCATCAGGACCATCAGGGTTTGTCTGCCGAATTGCCTGCGTAATATGCTTTGCAATGTCAGCCAGTATAAAGCCCCACATCGGCGCCTCTTTGGCAGCGTCATCCACAGCGCCAACCATCAGGCTGACATGATCAACATTTTCAGACAGCCAAAAACGGATCATCTCTTGCGCGTCCGCAGTCTCGCTTATGGATTTGGGTTTATTTAGTGCGGTGTGGTTAGTCGACATAACAGACCTTTCTGGCAGCAGCGACAATATCAGCAGCGCCAGGTAGACTAAGCGCTTCGAGATTTGCTGCGTATGGGAGGGGAACGTCCTTTTGGTGGACGCGAGCTGGTGGGGCATCAAGGTAATCGAACGCTTCGGTTGTGACCGTGGCCGCGATTTCTGCGCCGACACCAAAGAAACGCCAACCTTCTTCACAGGTAACGATGCGATTTGTTTTCTTGACGCTTTCTATAACAGTCGCTGTATCGAGAGGACGGATTGTTCGCAAATCGACGACTTCCGCACTGATGCCCTGCGCCGCGAGTGTCTCAGCAGCCTGCAAAGCGTAACCAACCATACGCGAATGCGCCACAAGCGTAACATCGGTGCCGACGCGCTTAATTGCAGCCTTACCGATAGGCAGAATATGATCGTCTAGATCAGGCACTGGAAAGCTCATGCCGTAGAGAAGCTCATGCTCAAGAAACACGACAGGGTTCGGATCCCGTATTGCAGCTTTAAGGAGAGCTTTTGCATCTGCCGCATCATATGGAGCGACAACTTTAAGACCTGGTACATTCCCGTACCATGCCGAGTAATCATGGCTGTGCTGCGCGCCGACGCGGCTCGCTGCGCCGTTCGGCCCTCGAAAGACGATCGAGCACCCCATTTGACCGCCAGACATGTACAGTGTTTTGGCCGCTGAGTTGATGATGTGATCAATCGCCTGCATGGCAAAATTGAATGTCATGAACTCAACAATTGGCTTGAGGCCACCAAATGCTGCACCAACGCCAAGGCCCGCAAACCCATGCTCAGTGATAGGTGTATCCACAACACGGCGTGGACCAAATTCCTGTAGTAGTTCGCGAGTTACCTTATAAGCACCTTGGTATTCAGCCACTTCTTCGCCCATGACGAAGACGGTTTCATCTCGGCGCATTTCCTCAGCCATCGCATCACGCAGCGCGTCACGCACAGTTGTATCTGTATAAGATGTGCCGTCAGGCAGAGACGGATCGACGAGCGCTTCGGGTTGCGGCGCGTCCTCCACCATTTCACTTTCTGATGCGGTTTCAGATGTTAACTCTGTAGCCTCTTTTTCTTCGGTAGGCGGCGCAGAATCGCCTTTTGCTTCAACAGCATTGACATCCTCACCATCTTCAGCAAGCACAGCGATGACGGCATTGACCTTTACACCTTCAGTGCCCTCGGCAATGAGGATTTTCGCCAGAACCCCTTCATCAACAGCCTCGACTTCCATCGTCGCTTTATCAGTCTCGATTTCAGCAATGATATCACCGCTGCTAACCGTATCACCTTCAGATTTAAGCCACTTGGCCAGCGTGCCTTCTTCCATTGTTGGTGAAAGCGCAGGCATCAAAATATCTACAGACATTAGGCTGCTCCTGAAAATGGAATGACTTGTAAGAATACAATAATGGTGGCGACTAGGCCGATGCCCCATAGCAGTGATCGCAGTATGGGTACGCCCAACCAGTAAGTCGGGGCATAAAAAGCGCGTGCAAAAAAGAAGACTGCCGCCCCTGTTGCCGTCCAATCATTGAGTCGATCTGTTAGCGCGGCAATCAAGATAAGGGGGGCGAACATAATCATCGCCTCAATCATGTTTGATGTGGCTCGCTTTGCGCGCCCAAGAGCGGGATTATTTTCCGCTAAATTATCACGTGAACCGAGAAGCTCATTGGGCTTGTATTGGAGATTCCCAGTAACAACCTCGCCCAACAAATAAACGAAAAACAATGCCACGCAGGCAGAAAGGTAAGATAACTCTATCGGCATTAGGCAACACCTACGTCTTTGAGGACATCCGTCCATAACTCAGACGGATCAGGCTCCGGACTATCAAGTGAGAAATCGGCAGACTGTTTTACGCGCGCTTTGATCTTTTTATCGATATCTTTCAGCTCTGCTTCTGTCGCATACTCTGCCTCAAGGATCATAACTTTTAAGCCCTCAATCGGATCACGATGTGAGCGGATATCATCAACTTCTTCACGTTTTCGATATTTCGCGGGGTCTGACATGGAGTGACCGCGATATCGATATGTTTTCATTTCAAGGATATAAGGCCCCTTCCCTGAACGGGCATATTTAACGGCCTTCTCACCAGCCGCTTTCACGGCCAGCACATCCATACCGTCAACTTCTTCGCCTTCGATTTCAAAACTGATACCGCGCTTATAAAGCTCTACTTCAGCCGAGGCGCGCTCTACGCTTGTGCCCATCGCGTACATGTTGTTCTCAATCACGTATATGATCGGCAAATCCCATAAAGAAGCCATGTTGAAGGCTTCATAGACTTGCCCCTGATTGGCTGCGCCATCGCCAAAATAAGCAACGGAAATATTATCATTGCCCTTATATTTGTTCGCGAAGGCTAGACCGGAACCAATCGGCACCTGCGCACCAACGATACCATGACCACCAAAGAAATTCTTTTCGCGGCTGAACATGTGCATAGAGCCGCCCTTACCGCGGCTATAACCGCCCTCACGGCCTGTTAGTTCAGCCATCACGCCATCTGGATCCATGCCACAAGCCAACATATGACCATGATCACGGTAACCAGTGATAACTTGGTCGCCATCTTTGAGGCACGCCTGCATACCTGTAACAACAGCTTCCTGACCGATATAGAGATGGCAGAAACCCGCAATTTTACCCATACCGTAAAGCTGGCCGGCCTTCTCCTCGAAACGGCGTATCAGCAGCATTTCTTGGTAGTATTGAAGCAGCTCGGCCTTAGACGCCTTAACAGGTGCTCTTTTTGTACGCTTTGGTTTAGTCGTCATAGAATGCTCCAGATCGAACTGATGTTATGTCCAAGCAATTCCGCAAGGGCAAGTCAGAACGCCTATGCTAATTCGCAAGCGTCGGTTCGCCACCAATTATAACGACTTCATTCGGATACACAAAAGCCAGTTTATCGCGGGCCAGCGCTTCAACGAAGTCGTGATCGACTGTGCCAGGCGTAAGGCGAGAAATATCTGTGCGCAAACGGGCAATATCACTGTCTAGCATCGCCAGTTCGGCGTTTCGATCTTGCAGCTTTAGCTGAGAATCACTCCAACTCCCCAGCCCCTGCTCACCCGCAAACGCGTGATAAGCAAAGTAGAGAATCAATAGGCTTAGGCCTGAGGCTTCAAGACGTGATGTCATGTGCCGAATCTACAGCAGGTTTGGTTAAGGGAGCGTTGTCATCCGGGCTTGGCCTCCAAATTTGGAGGCCAAAAACTACATTTAACCAGCGTTTAAGCGTGAACGGCCAGCATAAACACCGATGGGTCCCAACTCTTCTTCAATACGAATGAGTTGGTTGTATTTCGACATACGGTCTGAACGTGACAAGGAGCCTGTTTTGATCTGCCCGCAGTTGGTTGCGACAGCCAAATCAGCAATTGTGCTGTCCTCTGTTTCACCTGAGCGATGGGACATAACAGCTGTATAACCACTGCGATGCGCAAGTTCGACAGCATCAAGTGTTTCTGAAAGCGTACCAATCTGATTCACTTTGACGAGAATAGAGTTCGCGGCGCCCTTCTCTAAGCCGATAATCAAACGATCGGGGTTCGTGACGAACAAATCATCACCAACCAATTGAACAGTATCACCGACAGCTTCCGTCAACGCGACCCAGCCTTCCCAGTCATCTTCCGCCATGCCGTCTTCGATCGAAACGATAGGATAACGCCCGCAAAGGTCTTGCAGATAGGCGGCCATTTCTTGTGACCCAAGGGATTTGCCTTCGCCTGCAAGCTCGTACTT
>Ga0209345_10004473_pt1 | contig 13510 bp, 5 predicted proteins | sample Cruoilmetagenom7_FD_187294 | JGI IMG/M metagenome (GOLD analysis project Ga0209345, IMG submission 187294) | Oil polluted marine microbial communities from Coal Oil Point, Santa Barbara, California, USA - Sample 7 (SPAdes) (version 2) | ecosystem: Environmental > Aquatic > Marine > Oil seeps ...
TCTTTATCATTTGCATTCATAAAACCTTTTAAAAGAGGAGCGGCAATAAAAGGAAATATATTTAAAGCCATGATATTTATAAATAGTTGTTCTGCTTTAATGGGTCTAATAACTCCTTCAGTTACTTTATCATTAATTTGTTTTCTGAATTTATTAATATTAGGAAAATGCTTTTCGGTAATTATTTTTTCAACAAACTCAGGGTTTCTGTTTAATTCTTGAATTATAAAATTGGGTAAATAAGGGTGTTTAATTACAAATGAAATATAATTATGACTAAAATTTTTAATTTTTTCACAAATTGAAGTATCAGAATTCATCACTTCATTTAATTGAGGCGCAAGCATTGAAAATGCCTTTTTAAAAACCGCTTCAAAAAGTAATTGTTTACTTCTAAAATAGTAATGAAGTAATGCTTTGTTTATACCAGCTTCATCAGCAATTTCTTGCATACGAGCACCAATCATTCCTTTGTGTTGAAAAATGCGTTTTGCAGCATCTAAAATATTAGATTCGGTAGTTGTGTTTTTTGTTTTATTCATTTGTGTTTAACCGTATAGTTTAACCATATGGTTAACAAATGTATGTTCTTTTTTTAAACTGACAAAATATTCTTGTAAAACTCTTATTATCAGTATGTTTTAATTTGTGTAGAAGAGATGTAATTATAAAAAAATCTCTTGCTACCCAAATAGGATAACAAGAGATAGGAAAATTTGGGGGTTTATAAAATACTATTGATATTAACTATCAATAGTTTTAACTTTTTCTGATTTAGTATCGAATATATAGGCGTACATAGGAATATAAATTAGCGTTAATAAAGTTCCAATAAGTAAACCGCCAATGGCAACATCTGCCAACGGACTTAACCGCTCTAAACCAACCGCATGTTCTAATGCTATTGGAACCATACCTGCAATAGTACCAAAAGCGGTCATTAAAACAGGACGAAAACGTACACGTACACTTTCAATAGCACTTTCATAGGGTGTTTCGCCACTTTCACGGTGGTGTTGATAAAAATCTATCAATAAAACAGCATTTTTTATAATGATACTAAAGAGTACTATTATACCCAATAAACTTGGCATACAACTGGGTTTATGAAACAATAACATTCCCCAAGCAGCGCCAATTAATGATAATGGTAATACCAATACCATAATAAATGATAATCTAACCGATTTATAGATTGCTATTAAAGTTAAAAATAATAGTAGGATTCCTAAACCAATTGCTTTCATCATTCTGTCAAAGCTATCATCAATAACCTGAATATCTCCTTCTTGAGTTACAATAACATTGTCTAAATCTTTAATATTAGCAAGCGCTTCATTTGCATCATCAGTTAAATGTGTAATTGGCCGTTTTGCACGATACCCATTTACATCTACACTATACAACATTTTATCACGTTCAATTTTTGCAAATGTTAATTGCTTTGAAATTTTAGCTAGAGATTCTAGCGGAATTTCACCAAATTTGGTTTGAATTGGTAATAAACGAAGTGTTTGTTCATTTTCACTAAATTTCCCTTTCATGTACAAACGAACATATTGAGTGCTCATAGATTGTAAATTGGCATTTAAACCAACTACTTGTCCTTTTATAGGGATTTGAGCAGCTATTTGAAGTGGTGTAATTCCATAACTTAATGCTTTGTTTTCATCAATATCCAATAAAATTTCGCTTACATCTTTATCCCAACTTGTTGAAACAGATGTTAAGCCTTTAATTGTAGCTAAAGCATCACTTATTTGATGTGTTTTATCAGTTAAACCATCTACAAAAGGAGATTTTATTCTAACATTTAAAGGTGCTTTTACTGATGATACTGCAGTAGCTCCAAAATCATAAACATCATTTCGTTTTACACCTTCTAATTTAGAAAGTTTTTCACGTATAATATCTTCAATTTCCCACATTGTTAATTCCCTACTAAATCGATCTACACAGTTCAACGTAACAGTTGCTTCAGAAGGTAAATTACCATTACCTAAGCTTAATACACCTGCTTCAGTACCAAAAGCTACAGAACTTCTGTCTAGCCATTCTTGTTCATGAATCCAAGATAAAAATGGTGCTATTTTTTCTTCAGCACTATCTACAGTTTCATTGGCACTAAAAGCAATTTGCGCTTTAATAATTCCTGTATCCATTGGAGGCATAGCATCTTTACCAATAGTTGGCATTATATTACCAACACTTAATAGTAATATTGCTACTACACCAACAGTTAACAATACTCTTCGAGCTATTTTATTTTTTCCATTTGAAAATTTAAGAACTCCTACATAAGGTTTAACTAATTTCCCAAAAGTGTTATTATAATTTTTATCGAACCACAATTCTATTTTTGTTTTTTTAAACCCATTTTTATAGAGTAATTTCAGTAATTGTGGAATAAAAGTTATAGAAACAAAAAAGGATAGAAATAAGGCGACTGTTAAGGTGAGAATTAATGGTTTGAATATTTTTTCAGGAAAACCGCCTATAAACATTAAAGGAATAACCACTGCTGCTGTAGCCATAGTTCCTGCAAATATAGGAGCAATTACTTCTTTTGTACCATTTACTATGGCAGTTTGTAAATCTTCATTAAGTTCATGAAGATGCCGTTCAACATTTTCTAATACAACCACAGCATCATCTGTTAACATTCCTAATGCCAATATAATAGCAGTATAAATTACAATATTTAATTCACCACCGGTCATCCAAATAATGGCCATAGTAGCAAAAAATACGATTGGAATTGATATTGCAGCAGTAAAAATAGCTCTAAAATTACCCAAGAAAAGCATCACCACAAAAAGGGTGAAAATAATTGCTTCTTGTAAGGCACCTAACATATTAGAATTAGCTAACTCTACTAAATCTCTTTGTGTGTCTGCTATTTCAAAATTAATAGTAGGATATTGTACCTTTAATTTTTCCATTTCAATTCTCGCAGTCTTACTAACATCAAGAACACTTCCTTTTGGTGCTCTTTGAATTGCTAATGCTATTGCGGGCTTACCATTTCCAATATAGCCACTGGTTCTTTTTTTATAACTCCATTTTACATCAGCGATATCTCTTAAACTTACATTGGGTAAAATATTAAGGTTTTTAATTCTTTCTACTTCGTTTTTTTCGCCATAAAAAGTCACCGTATAAAAACTATTTTCACCTTTAACAAAACCAATAGGAATATCTTTATTTATGGCTTGAATTGCTTTTGTAATAGACTCAAAATTTATATTATAACGCTTGGCTTTAAAGGGATCTACTTCTATATTAATAGCGCTTTCGTAACCTCCAAAAACTTCAACATTACCAATATTTGGATTACTTAATAATTGAGGTTTGATAAAGCTATCGGCTATTTTTCGAATATCAGACGGACTTAAATCATCTGTTTTAGGAGATAAAGAAATTAAATCTACAGGTAACGTAAAATCTCCAGCTACATATATTGCTGGATTCACATTACCGGGTAATTTTCCTTTGGCTATAGAAAGCGCATTTGCTACATCAACTGCTGCGGAATTTAAATCTTTTTCATAACTAAAGTCGGCTTTAACAATTGAAAAGTTAGCCATATTAATTGAACTCACATTGGTTATTAATCCTAACCTTGAAATTTCTTGCTCAATTGGTTTTGATACGGTGTTTGCAGCTACTTGTGCAGTAGCTCCTGGTACACTTGTTATTACTATTACTTGTGGTGGATTTGCATCAGGGAACAGGTTTTTTGGCATGGTAACTAACGCAACAACACCCATAATAACAAAAGCTGCTAAAAGTGTATAAAGTGCGTAAGGACGTTTATAAAAATAATCGAACATAGTTTATTCTTTTAGAGTTGTTATAGTAATACCACTTAATAATTTTAATAAAATATCTTGTTTTGCGATAACAACTTCTTTTCCTACAAGTTCATTATTTTTTACAGCAATACCATTTTCACCAGTTTGAATTATAGTTACTTCAGCTGCTTTAGCTTTATTGTCTTCTTTTATTAAAACAAAGCTCTTACCATTGCGATTAAGCACTGCATCAAAAGGTAGTTTCACCGCTTTGCTGTTAAAAACAATAACATCAACTTCTAATCTGTCTCCAGTTGTAAATCCTTTAGAGTTTACATACACTTTGTACTCAGCTAAATTGTTAAAAGTGCTATTTAAATCTACAGCAGGGTAATTTTCACCTTTAAAGTTGACACCGTAAATATCTAAATCTGTTGGAATTCTTAGTAATAAATAAAAACCATCGGTAGCACTTATGCTAGCAACAGGTTTTCCAGGCAAACATAAATCACCATTGTTAACCATTGTTTTAGAAATAGTTCCATCAACAGGGGAAGTAATAGTGGCATAGGTTAATGTATTTGCTACATCAATTTTATTTTGATTTAGTGCTTCTAATTTAGCTTTTATAGCTTCAATATTGCTTTCTTCAGTTTGAAATTGTTCAATAGAAGCACCTTTAATAGCTAATAATTCTTTAGTTCTGCTATGAGTTTCTTCTAAATTTTTAAGTGAAGTTTGGGTTGCTTTAATTTGAGAATTTAGGCTTGCTGAGTTTGTTTGAATAGAGGTATTATCTAATCGTGCAATAATGTCTCCTTTTTTAACTTTTGTACCACTTGCTTTCATATAATTTACACGAGCAGTTACTTTAGATGATAATTTTACATCTTTATCATTTTCAGTTTGCGCTAAATAAGGGAGTGTAAGTTCAACCTTATTTAATTCAGGTTTAATTGTTGAAACTACAATTGAATATTTTGTTGCTATTGGTATAGCAGCTTGTTTACGTTTTGCATTTACAATTGCCAAAACTCCTAAAACAACAATGATTAACCCTACTGCTATTCCTATTACTTTTTTGTTTTTTAATATGTTCATTTTACTAAATTTTCAATGTTATTTCCATAAATTACTGCTAATTTCATAAGTGTTTGCCATTTTTCGGCTTGTGCTTTGTATAATTTCGATTTTTCCAATACTAAATCATCTTCATATTTTAAATAATCCTCAATTGATATTCTTCCAGACTCATAGCTAACTTTTGCGATGTGAAGAATCTCTTTTTTGTCTTGTACATTTTGCTTATATAATTCTTCAGATTTATATAATAATTGCAAACTGTTTTGTAGTTGTTTCGCTTGAGATTTTAAAGATAAATCCAACTTTTTTAACTCATTTTGAGTTGTGTTATAAGCTATTTTGCTCTTTTTAATTTGAGTATATTGATTTTTATTAAAAATTGGCATACTAATTACCAAGCCAATAGTTGAATATTCTTTATCAATAGAGATATCGTTATTATAAGCTTTAGCATAACTATGATTGTAGTTTCCTCTCAATAAAATTGAAGGCAATAATTTTTCTTTTTCAGCTCTATACGTTAATTTATCAGCAATAACTTTTTGTTGTAGAGGTTCAAGAGATTTAATAGCGCTACTATCAATTATATTTGTTTCTAACATTTCTATAGGTGTATTTACTCGTATACCAGTTAGTTTTTCAATTGCTGAAATAGCTTGTTCTTTATTAATTGCTATTTCATTTTTAGTAGCATCAACTTGATTAATTCCGTTGTTAATAATTAACAAGCTTAAACCTGATGCACGTCCGTTTTTTACTTTTACTTCAATTATTTCTTTGGCTTTTAAAAGCGATTGTTTTTTGCTTTCTAGTGCTGTTGTGAGTGCTTCTAAATAAAGTAGATTCGCATTAGAGCTTACAATAATTGCTTCGTTTTGCAATAAATTAATTTGTTGTTTGGCTTTGGCCGATTTCTGCAAATACTTTGCCTTGCTTGCAGTAGTATAAATAGATTTTATAAATACGGGCATTGAAATACTAACACCTGCTCTAAATATATTCTCACTAAAAGGTTGTGCAATACTTTGATCTTGAACCATTGGTAAAAGTTCATTAGGAGGCAAAGGCAACATACCTGTTGGTGTTGAATAGTTATCATAAGTACCAAAAGCAGAAATAGTTGGGAATAAGTTGCTATAAGCTAGTTCTTTTCCAGTTGTTGCTTTCTCTAACGCTAATAAATCACCCGTTGTTTGTGGGTGTGATTTTAGAGCGCTAAATAACTCATGTATATTTTCTGCTTTTTGAGCATTTATATGCATAGGTGCTAAAAAAAGTAGCAATAATCCTACTGTTAAAAATTTAAGTTTCATGTTTTTATTAATTAAGTAAGTGAGTGTTCACGTTTTATTTTTAATAAATTTTTTTAAGGTTTTAATATGCGTTCTAATAGTACCATCATTCTGTTACAGAAATCTTCGTGATTAAAATTTTCTTTGTTTAAGATTATTTCAATATTTAAAATTACAGGTATTCCCATATATAGCGTTGCAAAATCATCTATGTTTAAGTCTTTATTCCATATACCTTGGTTAATACCTTCTTTAACTATTTGTTTTAATAATAACTTTTGCGCTTTTAAAGTTTTTAAAAGTTGCTTTTTTAAATCAGAATCATTTGTTTGTGTGGCTTCAGAAAACAATAAAATGGTAATACCTTTATTATAAATCAGATATTTTATTTGTTTGCAAAAAAATGTAAATAATTTTATTGAAGGAGTCATTTCTGAATCTGCGATAGCTTTTTGGTTCACTACTAAATTGGTGTAAACATCTTCAACAATTGACAATAAAATATCTTTTTTGCTTTTAAAATGTCTGTAAATAGCACCTTCACTTACACCAACTTTAGCTGCTAAATTTTTAGTGGAAAGTTTAGCCAACCCTTCATTGGAAATAATATCCAATACAGCTTCTTTAATTTGTGCTTGTCTAGTTTCAGTACTTAATCTTAACATAAAATTCAATTAATAAGTGAGTAAACGCTCGCAAATGTAAAATCTTTTTTTAAACTGACAAAATAAATGCTATTTTTACGAACTATAATAAATAGTATATCATGAAAAAAATATTAAAATACAGTCTGTTAATTGTGGCTTTAGCTATAATTTATGTTGTTTATACAAATTACTCAAGATTAAATATTATTTCAGGATATTCAGCAAAAAACATGAGTTCTTCGGTTTTTTTAGCTGAAAGAACTTTGGAAATTACAGACAAACAGGATAATAATTTTTCACCTATAAACCTTGCAGATGACAACGTAAATATTGAAGAGAAATCTGCTACAGCTTCAGTGTATGGATTTATGAAAAGAAAAGCCATATATAAAGAAGGTTTAGGAAGTATTTTAGTGTTAGATGATTTTGAAGAGGATACTAAATTTTTAGTTCCAAACAGAACAAAATCAACTAGTAATTTGCCATATCCTTATGGAGATGCAGCACAAAAAGATACCGTATTTAGTAATGTGAATTATAACGAATTACAAACTGCTGTATCAAATTCTTTTGATGTGAATGATGAATACATTAAAAAAACCAGAGCAGTTGTAGTAATTTATAAAGACCAAATTATTGCTGAAAAATACGCTGAAGGTTTTGATAAAAACTCAAAAATTTTAGGTTGGTCAATGACAAAAAGTATTACTAGTGCAGTTGTTGGTATTTTGGAGAAACAAGGTAGAATTGATGTAAATGAAACAAATTTATTTCCAGAATGGGAAAATGATGAACGTTCAAAAATAACCCTGAATAATTTATTGCACATGAATAGTGGTTTAGAGTGGAATGAGGATTACAATACCATGTCTGACGTTACAAAAATGTTGTTTTTAGCTAAAGATATGACTAATTCCCAAAAGGAAAAACCATTAACTGGCGAACCAAATAACAGTTGGAATTATTCTTCAGGAACTTCAAACCTAGTTTCGGGTTATATTAGAAATCAATTTAAAACACATCAAGAATATTTAGATTTTTGGTATGCAGAATTAATTGATAAAATTGGAATGAGTTCAATGCTAATTGAAACTGACTTAAGTGGAAATTTTGTAGGTTCATCATATGGTTGGGCAACCCCACGAGATTGGGCAAAGTTTGGTTTGTTGTATTTGCACAAAGGAAATTGGAATGGAGAACAACTATTAAATGAAGCTTGGGTAAATTATACTGCAACACCAACCAATGGTTCAAACGGAGAATATGGAGCTCATTTTTGGTTAAATGCTGGTGGTGTTTATCCAAATGCACCAAAAGATATATTTTCTTGTAATGGTTATCAAGGTCAGCGTGTATTTATTATCCCTTCAAAAGAATTGGTAATAGTAAGAATGGGATTAACAGAAGGCTCAACATTTAATTTTGATACTTTTTTGAAGGATATCTTAACAACTATAGCTATTAATAAGTAAAATCACTTTAATCTATACGAGTGTAATTAACTTAATGTCAATGAATTAACAATTTGTTAACATTCAAGCCCAAATTTAATATTTGTGGTGTAATAATAATTACATATTTTTGGATAACCCACAGAGTAAAATTAACTAGAAACACCCCTCAATCTAGATTAATTATACATGCTTTTACGCGTGTTATATTAAGTTTATTTATAGATTTTGAATCTGAGTCAAATTAATTTATTGATAGTTCAAACTTTTTAATTTTAAAGGCACAATGTGTTTTTAAAATCAGGTGAAATGTGTGTAATTAATAATAATCACAAAATAATAAGATATACCCAAACCAAACAATAATATTATGAAAGAAAATTACTTTCTAAAGTACGTATTAATTTTAATAATTGGAATTACTACATCAACCCTTTTTGGGCAAACTTACACGTTTACTAATGCAGGGGCTACAGGTAGACTTGGGCCAACTCAGGGTCAGGTAAATACAGAATACGCTGCTACAAATTTAAATGGTCAAGTAACTATAGTTGTTCAAGGTATTCAAGAATGGACAGTTCCAGTTACAGGAGATTATCAAATTTTAGCTAACGGAGCTCAAGGTGGTACAGGAGGAGGTAATTCTGGAGGTTTAGGAGCTCGTATGGCAGGAGATTTTTCTTTAACAGCTGGGCAAATTATTCAAATTGTATCTGGTCAAGAAGGGGTTTTAAATGCTGGTATTGCCGCAAATGACGCTGGTCCTGGTGGTGGTGGATCTTTTATTGTAGATAAAGCTACAGGGAATTTATTAGTCGCTGCCGGTGGTGGTGGTGGTGGTGGTTCTGTTGCTGGAGGAAGTCCAGGAGTAGTTGGTCAATCTGGTACTGCAGGACAAACTAATGGTGGAGCAGGAGGTATTAATGGAGGTGGAGGTGGTGGTGCCACAAACGGTACTGCAGGAAATGGAGTAACTCCAGGAGGAAATGGGGCTAGTTGTTCATATGGAACTGGAGGCGGTGGATTTTATTCACGAGGAGGTTATAATTGTTCTGGTAGTGCACCTCTTATCTCAGGATTTAGTTTTATTTCAGGAAGTGCTCTTGGAGGTATTGCAGATACAGGAAGAGGAGGAACTGAAGGAGGCTTTGGAGGCGGTGGTGGAGTTGGTCATAGAGCTTCTGGAGGAGGTGGATATTCAGGTGGTGGTGGTGATGGAGGTTCTACAGGAGCTGGAGGCGGTGGTTCTTTCAATTCAGGAATAAACCAAGTTAATACAGGTGGAACTAATACAGGAATGGGATCTGTTATAATAACGCAATTATGTGATCCAATAAACATAACAACTACACCAGCAACATCAGTTATTGCAGGAACCATGGTTACACTTACAGGAACTTCAATTAACGGAGGTACTGTAACTTGGGATAATGGTATTACAAATGGTCTAGCTTTTGCAGCACCAGTAATAACTACAATTTACAACGCAACAAGTACAAATGTTAATGATTGTCCAGGTTCAGTAACAATCACAATATTACCGGATACTGATGGAGATGGAGTTCCAGATTCATTAGATGTTTGTCCAGGTTTTGACGATACTATTGATGTTGATGGAGATGCTATACCAGATGGTTGTGATAACTGTCTAGGAAACAGCAATCCATTACAAACAGATACAGATAGTGATGGTTTAGGTGATACATGTGATTTAGATGATGACAATGATGGAAACCCAGATACTACAGATCCAAATGATTTAGTTGCTACAACTGTAGCTGATTCTGGAAATGCTACTGAGGGTTTATTAAGAACATATGATATTTTAGCAAATGATGATTTTTTACCAAGTGCTAATATAACAATTACAAGAACCGGTGGTTCTGCAGCTGGTACAGTTGCCTTTAATAACTTAACAGGTGAAATGACTTATATTGCTGCAGTAGGCGAAGATGGTTCATCGGTAACAGTTATATACCAAGTGTGTAATACAGCAGTAGCGCCTTCAGTATGTGCTTCAGCAACGGTTACATTAACAGTTTTACAAGATACTGATGAAGATGGTGTTTTAGATAGCGTAGATTTAGATGATGACAATGATGGTATTTTAGATTGTATTGAAAAAGAATTAGATGGTACTACACCTATTTCAAGTCTTTTCACCTTACATGGGAATGCATCAGTAATAAGCACTACAGAAATTAGATTAACACCAGCAACAGGAACTCAAGCAGGGCAATTATGGTCAAACAGTAAAATTGACTTTACTGAAGATTTCACAATTAGCTTTGAAGCCAATTTAGGTAGTTTAGATGCAGGCGCAGATGGTATGGCCATTGTATTTCATAATGATCCAGCAGGTGTAAATGCAGCAGGTGTTTCCGGTAGTGGTTTAGGTGCTCAAGGAATTTCAAACGGTATTGTTTTAGAAATGGATACTTATTACAATGGGAGTTCTGTTGGAGATATAACAAATGACCATGGAATGATTTGGGATTCAGACAATAATGCTGGAGCTGGTCTTTTAACAACTGCCGTTGATTTAGGAAACCTAGAAAATAATGTTTGGAGAACAGTTGTTATTACTTGGAATGCAGGTACACAAACTATTTCTTACACTGTTGGAGGTGTAACAGCAGGTACGTTAACAAATAATTTAGTAACTAATTATTTTGGAGGAGCAAGTAAAGTGTGGTTTGGATATACAGCTTCAACAGGAGGAGCTGTTAATGATCAACGCGTGCGTTTTTCAAACATCTGTAATAATTTACCATTTTTTGTTGATACTGATAATGATGGAATACCAAACCATTTAGATTCAGATAGTGATGGTGATGGTTGTGAAGATGTAAATGAAGTTTACGGCGCAAGTACAGATAACGATAGTAATGGTTATTACGGAACAGGAATACCTGCAGTTGATGGGAATGGTTTAGTAATTGCAGCAGGTATAACAGGTTCAGATTATAGTACATTACCAATAGATAGTGATGGAAATTTAACAGACGATTATTTACAAGCAAGTATTGTTTTAACAGGAATTTCCACACAACCAATGCCAACATCATTAATGGCTCAGGTTGGGGCAACTGCTACGTTTAGCGTTACACCTACAACAACAGGAACTGGTACAGTTGTAAGCTACCAATGGCAAGAACAAGTTGGAGGAGCAGGATCTTGGAATAATTTATCCGACGCTGGGGTTTACAGCAATACAACAACTTCTACACTTTCTATAGATACACCAACCAATGCGCTAAACGGTAATTTATACCGCGCAGTAATTTCAACACCTTCATATGTTTGTGATTCAGATCAAACATCAGCAGCTGCATTGTTAACTGTTTTTTCTTATTTAGAAGCAAATAATGATTCAGGAACTGTAGTTGAAGCAATAGGCGGTGTTGCCGTTGCCAATGTACTTACAAATGATATTATTACAGCTTCAGCACCAACAATAGCAAACGTTACACTGTCTGAAATTAGTTCAACAAATGCAGGAGTTTCTTTAAATATTGCTACAGGAGAAATAAATGTGAGTGCAGCTACACCAGTTGGAGTATATACATTGGTATATCAAATGTGTGAAACAGCAGTGCTAACAAATTGTATAACAGCATCAGTTTCAGTTGAGGTTTTAATTGATACTGATAGTGATGGCACGCCAGACATTACGGATTTAGATGATGATAATGATGGAAATCCTGATGTTACTGATCCTAATCCATTAGTAGCAACTGCTGTAAATGATACTATGAATACCCTTGAGGGTATAGAAACTACCTCAAATATTATTGGAAACGATGATTATTTACCAAGTGCAAATATTACTATTACGCAAGTTGGTGGTACAGCTACAGGAGCAACTTCATTTGATCCAGTAACAGGAACAATAAGTTATAGATCTGCACCAGGAGAAGGAGGAACATCAGTAACATTAGACTATCAGGTTTGTAATACTTCGGTAGCTCCAACTGTATGTTCAACAGCAACAGTTACAATTACTGTAACACCAGATGCTGATGCTGATGGAAATCCAGATAGTACAGATCCAAACCCAACCGTTGCTACTGCAGTTAATGATTCTATGAACGCAGTAGAGGGTGTAGTAACAAATTATAATATTTTAGCTAATGATGATTATTTAACGACTTCAGCATTATCTTTAATTAATATTGGTACAGGTTCTGCTTCAGGTATAATTGTTTTAGATCCACTTACAGGAATATTAACATATACTTCAGCACCAGGAGAAGAAGGAACAACAGTAACGGTAGATTATCAAGTATGTCATACAGCAGTAGTTCCTATTGTTTGTTCAACAGCAACAGTTATAATTACTGTACAAATTGATACAGATAATGATGGTACACCAGATATTACAGATTTAGATGATGATAATGATGGAAATCCAGATAGTACAGACCCTAATCCGTTAGTTCCAATTGCTTTGGTAGATAATTTAAACGCCGTAGAAGGTGTAGCAACATCATTTAATATTCTTACGAATGATGATTACTTACCAAGCGGAACGTTAACTTTAACAGACTTAGCCACTGGATCTGCTTCAGGAATTGTTTCTTTTGATCCAACTACTGGTTTAATGACGTATACTTCAGCACCAGGTGAAGAAGGTACCATTGTAACAATAGATTATCAAGTATGTAATACTGCAGTTATTCCAAATGTATGTTCTACAGCAACAATTTCAATTACAGTTTTAGAAGATAATGATGGAGACGGAATACCAAATATAACAGATACAGATGACGATAACGATGGAAATTTAGACGTAACTGATTCTTTTCCTTTTACTCCAACAGTTGCAGATGATAGTGCTATAATTTTATATAATGAAACAGGCACTTTAGATATTTTAGCAAATGATGATTATTTACCTAGTGCAAATATTTCAATTACACAAACTGGAGGTACAGCAGGAGGAACAATTTTATTTGATCCATTAACAGGAGAATTATTTTATACACCTTTATCTTCTGAAGCAGGAACTAATGTAACAGTTCAATACCAAGTTTGTTTTGCAATTGCAACAGGAGATTCTGCACCAGGAAGTTGTGCTACAGCATTGGTTACAATTACAGTACCTAAATCTTCAGATTTATCTTTAGTTAAGGACGTAGATAATTTGGTTCCTAATGTAGGAGATGATGTTGTTTTTACGATTACGGTTTTAAATTCAGGGCCGAGTACGGCGACGGATATAGATGTTTATGATTTATTAC
>Ga0209345_10004474_pt1 | contig 13502 bp, 12 predicted proteins | sample Cruoilmetagenom7_FD_187294 | JGI IMG/M metagenome (GOLD analysis project Ga0209345, IMG submission 187294) | Oil polluted marine microbial communities from Coal Oil Point, Santa Barbara, California, USA - Sample 7 (SPAdes) (version 2) | ecosystem: Environmental > Aquatic > Marine > Oil seeps ...
CAGCAGTTTGGTGCCCGCAGGGGTCAACGTGGTGCCCGATTTGGAACGGTTCAGCAGTTGCTGGCCCAGGCCTTCTTCCAGGGTTTTCAGCCGGGCGGTGACAGTTGATTGGGTGACATTCATCTTATGCGAGGCGCGCACCAGACTGCCGGTTTCAACAATCGCCAGAAAGGTTTGCAAAGATATGATGTTCATGGCGGCGCTCTCAATTCGAATATTCTGCAGTTATGCAGCAAAACAATTCAATTTCAAGAATTGAGATAATGTGACAGCATTGTCGCAAAGCCGGAGCATGTGTCGACCGGTCGGGGAGATATGCAATGCAACACTACCAAATGCTTATTGGCGGTGACTGGGTGGCTGCCAGCGATGGAGGCACGTTTGAAACCTCCAATCCTGCCAACGGCAAGGTCTGGGCCACCGCGCCCGAGGCCACAGCCGACGATATCGACCGAGCCGTGAAAGCCGCCCACGCCGCGTGTTATGAGGGGCCATGGGCCAGCTTCACACCCACGCAACGCGGGGCATCCCTGCGCCGTCTGGCTGATCTGATGGCTGAGAAATCCGAAGAGATGGGCGCGATTGAAACCCGCGACAGTGGCAAGATGTTTGCCGAGACCCGCTGGCAGGCAAAATACATCTCAGAATTTCTGATGTTTTATGCCGGTGCCGCCGACAAGATCAGCGGCGATACTCTGCCCATCGACAAGCCTGATATGTTTGCCTTTACCAACCGCGAACCTCTGGGGGTGGTTGCCGCTGTGGTGCCCTGGAACAGCCAGCTTTTTCTGACGGCTGTCAAGATCGGCCCGGCATTGGCGGCCGGTAATTCGGTGGTTCTGAAAACGTCGGAACACGCGCCCGCGGTGATCCTTGAGTTTGGCAAACTGATGGCCAAGGCCGGCATTCCCGATGGGGTGGTCAATATCGTAACGGGCCACGGTGATCCTTGTGGCAAGGCGTTAACCTCGCATCCGCTGGTGGCGCGCATTTCCTTTACCGGCGGGCCAATGGCGGCGCGTCATGTGGTGATGAATTCCACCAACAACTTTGCCGAAGTCAGCCTGGAACTGGGCGGTAAATCGCCGTTCATTGTGTTTGACGATGCGGATATCGAAAGTGCGGTGAATGGATCCGTTGCCGGGATATTTGGCGCCTCGGGGCAATCTTGTGTCGCGGGCAGCCGCTTGATCGTGCACGAGGATGTGGCCGAGGCATTTCTGGCACGGATGGTTGAGATTGCCCAAAGCATCCGCATCGGTGATCCGATGGCAGACGACACCCAGATGGGGCCTTTGTGCACCATCGGGCAGATCGAAAACATAGAACGTGAAGTGGCCCGCGCCGTGCACGAAGGCGGCACAGTTCTGACAGGTGGCAAACGCGCCGATGCGGGCAGCGATCAGTTTTATGAGCCCACGATCATAGATTGCCCCGGCCCGGATTTGCACATCGTCGACACCGAGCTGTTTGGCCCGGTTCTGAGCGTGCTGCGCTTTCGCACCGAGGCTGAGGCATTGGCATTGGCCAATGACACCGAACATGGGCTGGCAGCGGGCATTTTTACCACCAATAACGCGCGCGCCTTGCGGATGAGCCGCGCGGTGCGGGCCGGTATTGTGTGGGTCAACACCTACCGTGTTATCAGCCCCGTGGCGGAATTTGGCGGTATGAAATCCAGCGGTTATGGCCGCGAAAGCGGGTTTCAGGCGGTCTATGACTACACGCGCCCCAAAACCGTGTGGATGAACACCTCGGATGCGCCGATTGGCAATCCGTTTCAGATGCGTTGAGAAGGAGCAATTCGCATGAAATTTCATCTGGCAATCAACCTTGAGCGCATGACCCCGGATGTCGACATGAAAGCGGTGCGCGATCACACGCTGGACATGGTGAAAATGGCTGACGCCGCCGGGTTTGAAATTGCCTGGGCCGCCGAACATCACGCCATGGAGATGACCATCGCGCCCAATCCGTTTCAAATTCTGGGCTGGTGGGCCGAGCACACCAAAGACATCCGCCTGGGAGTGGGCGTGGTGAACGCCGCCTATTGGCATCCGATCAATCTGGCTGGCGAGGCTGCGTTCCTTGATCTTGTCAGCGACGGGCGGTTGGAATTTGGCATTGGATCAGGGGCTTACCAGCGAGAGTTCGACCGGATGAAGCCGGGATTGGATCAGCGTGACAGCTGGCGCTATATGCAGGAAATGTTGCCAGTGGTCGAGGCGCTGTGGAAGGGCGATTATGCACATGACGGTGAATTCTGGACATTCCCAACAGCCACATCCTGCCCGAAACCGGTGCAGGATGACGTCCCGATCTGGGTCGCGGCGCGCGCGCCGATCACCTTTGATTATGCAATCGAACATGATTGCAATATTCTTAGCTGGCCCCTGACCATGCCCATGAGCGAGGCCGAGACCTATCGCGCGCGTCTGGATGACGCGATTGCCAAGAACGGTGGCAATTGGAACGGGCGCTGGTCCGTGATGCGCCATACGTCGGTTTATGAAACCCAAGAAGACCGCCAGAGTGCAATCGATTGTGTCCGGGTGTGTTTGGGGCAATGGGGCAACCTGATGATGAAATCGGGCGAGGTGGTCAACGGCTTTCCCGATCAGGTGCCTCTGGACAGCCTGGAGGGCAACGCCCGTGTTGATCCCGAAATGATCGAACAAAACCTGGCCTTCGGAACCCCTGCGCAGGTGATCGAAAAACTAAAGGCATATGAAAACCTTGGGGTTGATGCCTTCCTTTATTATGCCTCCATGGGGATGGATATGGACCAGCAAAAACGCAGCTTGCAGCTGTTTATTGATCAGGTCATGCCGGCGTTTGCCGGGCAGGAGATCGCCCATGCCGATTGAAATCAGGCGCACATTGTTGCAGGTCCAGACCACCCATGTTGAGGGCTGGAAAAAGGTGGCTGTGCCCACCAAATTGATCACCGCCATGGCGATCATTCGCAACCCTTGGTTTGGCCGTGGCCATGTCGAGGACCTCAGCCCCGAAATTCGGGACCATGGCCCGGTGTTGGGCAAGCTGCTGACCGATATGATCCTGGATGTCACGGGTGACGCTCTGGAAGGCTACGGCAAAGCGAGCGTGGTTGGTATGGGCGGCGAGCAGGAGCACGGGCAGGGGCTGACCCATACGCTGTGGTTTGGCAATCAATACCGCGAGGCGGTGGACGCCAAAAGCTATCTGGTGTTTTCCAACACACGCGGCGGGGCGGGCACTTCGTTGGTGATCCCGCTGATGGACAAGGATGATGGCGGACGGCGTTCGCATTATCAGACCATCCATGTGCAGGTGCCTGATGCGCCTGGCGAAGACGAGATCATCATCGCCCTCGGCGCCTCTGTGGGGGGGCATCCCAACCACCGGATTGGGGATCGTTATAAGGATCTCAGGGAAATGGGCCACGACGTTGATAACCCGGCGGGCGTATAATGGCGGTTTCAAAGGCAGGCACGGCCTATGATCTGAACGGGCCGCAGGATGCCCCGGTGGTGGTTTTGATCCACGGATTGGGCCTGACCCGAGACAGCACATGGAAACCAATCATCCGCTGGCTGGCGGGGCGGTTCCGAGTGCTGAGTTATGATCTGCCGGGCCACGGCGAAAGTGCCTTGCCCACGGGTGATGTCAGCCTGACAGCCCTGTCCGAGCAGTTGATGACATTGCTGGATGAACTTGAGATTGCATCCGCCGCCTTGGTCGGCTTTTCGTTGGGGGGTATGATCAACCGTCGCGTGGCGATGGATCATCCCGACCGGGTGAGCGCGCTGGTGGTGCTGAACTCTCCGCATGAGCGGGGCGATGAACAGCAAGCTTTGGTGGAGGCCCGCGCACGCGACAGTGCCGCAGACGGGCCGGGCGCCAATATCGACACCACGCTGAAACGCTGGTACACGCCAGAATATATGCTAGATAACAGCGCATTGGTGGGCGAAGTTCGCGCAGTTGTTCTGGCCAATGAGCCTGAAAACTATGCGGCCCACAGGTTGGTTCTGGCCCAAGGCGTGATCGAGTTGATCCGGCCTAATCCACCGATCACACGGCCAACTTTGGTGATCACTTGCGAACATGACAGTGGCTCCACCCCGGCCATGAGCGAGGCGATTGGCGCTGAGATCGCCGGATCTGAAGTACATATCATACCGGGGCTGCAACATCTGGGCCTGATCGAGCGCCCTTTGTTGTTTGGCAAGCGCCTTGAGACGTTTTTGGAGGCCGCATTGACATGAGTAAACTGACGGGTGGCCAAGCGGCAGTTGAGGCGTTGAAAGCCGAGGGCACAACCCATGTGTTTGGCCTGATCGGATCGGCCACGATGGAGATGTTTGACGCGCTTTATGACGCGCCTGAGATCAAGTTTATCGGCGTGCATGATGAACGTACCGGTGCCCATATGGCCGATGGGTTTGCCCGGATGAGCGGGCAGGCGGGTGTCATACTGGCGGGGCAAAACGGGCCCGGAGCCACCAATCTTGTGACCGGCCTTGCACAGGCCAAGGCGGCTTATTCAGCGGTGGTCTCAATCGCCGGTGCGCTGGCCAGCGGGCACCGTTACCGCGATGCGTTTCAGGAGGTGGATCAGGACGCCTTGTTCAAGCCTGTGACCAAGAAGGTCTGGACGGCCACCAGCACCGGGCGGGTGCCGGAAATGTTTCGAGAGGCATTCCGCGAAGCTCTTGCACCGCGCCAAGGCCCGGTGCAATTGAACCTGCCGCGTGATGTATTGGCGGGGCAGGCCGAATTTGAGCCGTTCCAAACCCGCGAGCAATATCGGCCCTTCATCGCCCCTGCTGGGGCGCCTCAGGCAATTGCAGCGGCGGTCGAATTGTTGAGCGGTGCTAAAAAGCCGGTGATCATCGCCGGAGGCGGGATCAAAAACACAAGCGGCGGCGATCAATGTATGGCGCTGGCCGAGGCGTTGAACTGTCCGGTTGTCACCTCGCCGGGGCATGGCGATGCGGTGCCATTTGGCCATCCGCTGAATGCGGGGCAAATGGGGCCAAGGGGTAATCTTGTGGCCTCGCGCTTGATAAAAGAGGCGGATGTGATCCTGGCGCTTGGCACACGCATTGGGTTTAACGCTACCTTCTATACCTATGATAACATTAATAAAGATGCCAAAATAGTCCATGTGGAAATGGAGCCGACGGCGATTGGGCGCTATTTTCCGGCTGAAATCGGGATTATGGGTGACGCGCCCACTGTGGCCATTCAATTGCGCGAGGAGGTTGAGAAAAACGCCAAGCGCGGACAAGCTGAAAACTGGACTGAGGCCTTCAAAACCGAACGCGCTGCTTTTCTGGCCAAGCGCGATGCCGATGCAGATGTGAACGCTTTGCCGATCCAGCCCTCGGGCCTGTTCAAAACCCTGCGCGATGTGCTGCCACGAGATGCTGCCGTTACAATGGACGCCGGTACGCTGTGCCTTCAGGCCACCGATGCTCTGAATTACTGGCAGCCCAAAAGCCTGTTCACGCCGCTTGATTTCGGGTTGGTCGGGTTTTCCTTTGCCGCTGGATTGGGCATCAAACTGGCCGCGCCTGAGCGCCCGGTGATCAGCCTGATGGGCGATGGCGGGTTTGGCATGACCGTGTCTGAGCTGTCGACAGCGGTGGATCATGGCATCAACACGGTCACGGTGGTGATGAACAACCGCTGTTGGGGGGCCGAAAAGGCGTATCAGAGGGATTTCTTTGCAGAGCGCTATATCGGCGCTGACATCTCAAGCCCGCCATTTGACAAGCTGGCTGAGCTATATGGGGCAAAGGGGTACAAAGCCACGACACTGGATGAAATGGCACAAGCGATCGAAGCGGCTCTGGTGTGCGGCAAACCTGCCGTTATTGACACAGACGTAGATCCAAGCGCGCTGTATTCTTTCCGAAAAGACAGCTTTAAGCACCGCGCAGGATAACCCATGAAGCCGCTGAAAATCACCGCGGCGATACGGTGTGGAGCAATTGCTGCACCCTGCATTGCGAGGTGGCGGATTATCTGCGGGCCCATCACCGCATGAGCTGCATCACGGCGCGAATGGGCCGCCGCGCTGGCCGAGGAACTGGAAGAAAATGTAGCCCAAAGGTGGTGCAACACGAACCTCACCTTGCAATTCCCGGTGGGGTTTTTATCCTACGGCAAGGCAGAAGGAGTAAGCAACACCATGGCCGCGTCAAAACTGAGCCAGGATCCACATAGCCCTAAAGAGCCGCGTGAGAATAACCTCGAATTGGCCATCGGCCGGGAGCTGCGCGAGTTCCGTCACAAAAAGGAAATGACAGTTGCGGATCTGGCACGGGCCACGGGCCTGTCAGTGGGCATGTTGTCAAAGATTGAAAACGGCGTGACCTCGCCCAGCCTGACCACGTTGCAATCCTTGTCATCGGCGCTAAGCGTGCCTGTCACCGCCTTTTTCCGCCGATTTGAAGAAAGCCGTGAGGCGGTGCATGTCAAAGCCGGCGAAGCGGTTGAGATCGAGCGCGCGGGCACCCGTGCGGGCCATCAATATCGGTTGCTTGGCCATCTTGGCGCCAATTCTTCGGGTGTGATCGTAGAGCCATACCTGATCACCCTGACGGCCCAGTCTGATGTGTTTCCCACGTTTCAACATGACGGTATTGAGCTGCTTTATATGCTCGAAGGTGAGGTGGGGTATCGGTATGGCGACAAGAGCTTTCACCTCAAGCCGGGTGACAGCCTGTTTTTTGATGCCGATGCGCCCCATGGCCCGGATGAATTGATCCAACTGCCAGCGCGATATATTTCGATTATCTCCTATCCTCAGCCCAGTCATTCCTGAGGGGCGGCATATTCCTGTGGGGAATAAATAATTCTTTTCTTGAATTTTATGCCGAACCACATAATGTTCCCTTAACAAAGTCTTTGATTCTATGGAGGCGCATATGTGCGGGATCGTCGGATTGTTTTTGAAAGACAAATCGCTTGAGCCGAAGCTTGGCGAGATGCTGACTGAAATGTTGATCACCATGACGGACCGCGGGCCTGATAGCGCGGGCATTGCAGTTTATGGCGCAGATCACGAGGGGCGCGCCAAGCTGACCATTCAATCCGCCACCCCTGAAACCAGCTATGCCGGGCTGGAAGCCGAGCTGTCGGGCCGTATCGGGGCAGAGGTCTCACTCCGCGTGAAGGATACCCATGCGGTCATCGACCTGCCTGAGGATAAGATGCAGAAGGCACGCGCCGCCCTGAAAGAGATGCACCCCGAAACCCGCGTGATGAGTGCCGGGGAAGTCATTGAGATATATAAGGAAGTCGGTCTACCGGGTGATGTCGCTGAGCGGTTTGACATCCCGCAGCTGACCGGAAGCCACGGCATCGGGCACACCCGCATGGCCACGGAAAGTGCCGTCACCACGCTGGGGGCACACCCGTTTTCAACAGGTGCTGATCAATGTCTGGTCCACAATGGCTCGCTTTCCAATCACAACTCATTGCGCCGGACATTGGCGCGCGAAGGGGTGATGACCGAAACCGAGAATGACACCGAAGTTGCCGCCGCTTATCTGACCTGGAAAATGCAGAACGGCCATTCATTGGGCGAGGCGCTGGAGGCGGGCATTGACGATCTCGATGGGTTTTACACCTTCGTGGTTGGCACCAAGGACGGGTTTGGCGTGGTGCGTGACCCGATCGCCTGCAAGCCTGCCGTGATGGCCGAAACGGACCAATATGTGGCCTTTGGCAGCGAATACCGCGCCCTGGTCAGCCTGCCGGGGATCGAGGACGCGCGCGTCTGGGAACCCGAACCCGCAACCGTTTATTTTTGGAAGCACTGACATGCAGACATTTGATTTGGGAGAAAAGGGCCTGCGCGCCATGCACGAGGACCTGCATGCGCAAAGCCAGAGCACCAACGAGACCGCATGGGAAATTGTGAACCCCAAAGGCAGCCACGCCATTACCGTGGGCCTGGATGCCCCGATTGAAGTGACCGTGCGTGGGTCAACCGGCTATTATTGTGGTGGCATGAACAAACAGGCGACAATCAATATTGATGGCTCGGCCGGTCCCGGCACGGGCGAAAACATGATGTCGGGCAAGATCATCATTGAAGGCGACGCCAGCCAGTATCTGGGCGCCACGGCCCACGGCGGGCTGATTGTGGTCAAGGGCAATGCCGCCTCGCGTTGCGGGATTTCCATGAAGGGCGTTGATATCGTCGTGCATGGCAATGTCGGCCATATGTCGGCCTTTATGGGCCAGTCCGGTAATCTGGTTGTCTGTGGTGACGCAGGCGAGGCCCTGGGCGACAGTTGCTATGAGGCGCGGTTTTTTGTGCGCGGTGAGGTGAAAAGCCTCGGCGCTGATTGCGAAAAGAAAGAGATGCGCCCGGAACATATCGAGTTGCTCAAAGGGTTGCTTGAAGAGGCCGGTTGTGATGCCAGGCCCGAGGAGTTCACCCGCTATGGCTCGGCCCGGCAGCTCTATAATTTTGATATTGATAACGCTGGCGCGTATTGAGGGGATAAGATCATGACAGACCAGAAAATCCCGCACACAACACCACGTCAGTCGGCGACGTTCTCGCAGGATGTGAACAGTGACATTCGCCGCGCGGCGGCCACGGGCATTTATGATATTCGCGGCGGCGGGGCCAAGCGCCGTGTGCCCAACTTTGACGACCTGCTGTTTATGGGGGCGTCTATCTCGCGCTATCCGCTTGAGGGGTATCGTGAGAAATGTGAGACCTCGGTGACCATCGGCGGGCTGCATGCCTCAAACCCGATTGAGCTGGATATTCCGATCACAATTGCCGGTATGAGCTTTGGCTCACTCAGTGGTCCCGCCAAAGAAGCACTGGGGCGGGGCGCGTCCATGGCAGGCACCTCAACCACAACCGGTGACGGCGGCATGACCCAAGAAGAGCGCGGCCATTCCACAAAACTGGTCTATCAATATCTGCCCTCACGCTATGGGATGAACCCCGATGACCTGCGCCGCGCAGATGCGATTGAGGTCGTCGTGGGGCAGGGGGCCAAACCGGGCGGTGGGGGTATGCTGTTGGGGCAGAAAATCTCGGATCGCGTGGCCGAGATGCGCAATCTGCCCAAGGGTATTGATCAACGCTCGGCCTGTCGACACCCCGATTGGACCGGCCCCGATGACCTTGAGATCAAGATACTTGAACTGCGCGAGATCACCGGCTGGAAGGTCCCGATCTATGTGAAAGTAGCCGGTGCGCGGCCCTATTATGACGTCACGCTGGCCATCAAAGCGGGGGCTGATGCCATCGTTCTGGATGGGATGCAGGGCGGTACCGCCGCGACGCAGGATGTGTTCATTGAACATGTGGGGCAGCCAACTTTGGCCATCATCCGCCCTGCGGTTCAGGCACTGCAGGATCTGGGAATGCACCGCAAGGTTCAGCTGATCCTGTCGGGTGGCATCCGCTCGGGTGCTGATGTGGCCAAGGCGATGGCCTTGGGGGCAGATGCGGTCTCAATTGGGACGGCCGCGTTGATAGCCATCGGTGACAATGACCCCAAATGGGAGGCCGAGTACAACAAGCTGGGCACCACGGCGGGCGCCTATGACGACTGGCACGAAGGCCAGGACCCCGCTGGTATCACCACCCAAGACCCCGAGTTGATGGCCCGCTTTGACCCGATTGAGGGAGGGCGGCGCCTGCGCAACTATCTGAAGGTGATGACGCTGGAGGCGCAGACCATCGCCCGCGCCTGTGGCAAGAACCATCTGCACAATCTGGAGCCAGAAGACCTTGTTGCCCTGACGATGGAGGCCGCTGCGATGGCGCAGGTGCCACTGTCGGGCACGGATTGGTATCCGGGCAAGCCGGGCACAGGTTTCTAAGGTATTGACAGAGGGGTGGCAAAGCTGCCCCTTTTTACATTGACGACAGGGAGACAAAAACGATGACAACAGACCTCGCCGCATTTGCCGCTGAGAACGGCGTGAAATACTTCATGATTTCCTTTACGGATCTGTTTGGTGGGCAGCGGGCCAAACTGGTGCCCGCTCAAGCCATCGCAGATATGCAGGAAGACGGTGCAGGCTTTGCCGGCTTTGCCACCTATCTGGACCTGACCCCGGCACACCCTGATATGCTGGCGGTGCCTGATCCCGCATCAGTGATCCAACTGCCGTGGCAGCCCGATGTGGCCTGGGTGGCCGCCGATCCGGTGATGGAAGGGGTGCCCGTCGATCAGGCCCCGCGCAATGTATTGAAACGCCTTATTGCCCAAGCCGCCGACGAGGGCATGCATGTCAAAACCGGGATTGAGGCCGAGTATTTCCTGCTCACACGCGATGGCTCGGCCTTGTCGGATGAATATGATACCGCCGCCAAGCCCTGCTATGATCAGCAGGCGGTGATGCGCCGCTATGACGTGGTGCGCGAGATTTGCGACTATATGCTGGATCTGGGCTGGGGGCCGTATCAGAACGACCATGAGGATGCCAATGGCCAGTTTGAGATGAATTGGGAATTTGACGATGCTTTGCGCACGGCAGACAAACACAGCTTCTTTAAGTTCATGACCAAATCGGTGGCCGAAAAACATGGGTACAGGGCAACATTTATGCCCAAACCTGTTGAGGGTCTGACGGGCAATGGCTGTCATGCGCATATTTCTGTGTGGGATGCGCCCGGCGACAAGGCCAGGACCAACGTCTTTGCCACGGACACCACCACGGGCAGTCAGACGGCCGAACTGGGTCTGTCCGAGCAGGGATCGTATTTCCTGGGGGGGATCATGAAACACGCCAGCGCACTGGCCGCGATCACCAATCCGACGGTCAACAGCTATAAGCGTATCAATGCGCCGCGCACCATGTCAGGGGCCACATGGGCGCCCAACACGGTGACATGGACCGGCAACAATCGCACACATATGGTGCGGGTGCCGGGACCGGGCCGCTTTGAATTGCGCCTGCCGGACGGCGCGGTGAACCCCTATTTGCTGCAAGCGGTGATCATCGCTGCTGGCCTGTCTGGCGTGCGCTCCAAAGCCGACCCCGGAAAGCGCTATGACATTGATATGTATGCCGAAGGCCACAAAGTACGCGGTGCTCCCAAGCTGCCGCTGAACATGCTGGATGCGCTTCGTCTTTATGACAAGGACAAAGAACTGAAGGCGATGATGGGCGATGAATTTTCAGCCGCCTACCTGAAGATGCGCCATCAGGAGTGGACTTCATTCGTGACCCATTTCACCCAATGGGAAAAAGACAACACGCTGGATGTTTGATCCTGGTCACAAAAGCCTGAAAAGGCGCGGCACGAAACTGTCGCGCTTTTTTGATTGTCTGCTCTGCGAGTTTTGTCGCCGTTCAACTTTTGTAAGGATGTTCCTAATTGCTTGCCATCAGGCACAGTAACAATGTCGTAACAACTGCAACCCATCCCGCATAGTAGGTGTCAAGAGTGGCCTGCGCAGTTTTTCAGCAAACTCAAGTGAGCTGAGGTCGTCAATTGCTGGAAGCATTTGGTCTGCCTGTTCTGCGGGTTCTAGATACTTCCTGTCTCGGTAGTATTTCACCAAAGGCCAAGCTTTGACTAAGTCACCGTTGCCCATCAGCGTTGGTTTTCCAGAGTGAATCCACAAGTTCTGATGGTGCTTTTTTGCAACTCGAATAGCAATCCATGACGTAATGCCTTCTAAGGCAAGGCCGAACAATAAAACCAAGCCAGCAGCTGCCACAAGTCCCACACTCAACTCCAACATAAATGTACTGCGTTGGTGTATGTTGCCAAAGAACTGTGACGTTTTTGTGGCTGATATTCGGCCCTGTTGCTTGTAGCTAAGGGCTTAAACCAGACATTCCCTGTCAGTTTTGCAACAAAGTACAAGCCCTAACGGCAGGCCCTGCCAGTCTCGTGCGGGTTCAACCCCGTTTCCACCAGCAAGCACTGTTTCTTGGCCTCGTAATAATATCCGCGCGCATACCACATCACCGCCGCATCCATATCACCATCCGAAACCATCCACGCACCTTTGAGGTATTTGACAGCCCATGTCAGATTGGTTTCAGCGTCCAGCAGGGCCGAGTTTGGCCCCGAGAACCCCATACCACGCGCAGTGGCGGGCAGGATCTGCATCATGCCCCAATAGGGGCCGTTGCGTGCCCGCGGGCGGTAATCGCTTTCGCGTTGGATGACCTTATGCACCAAGGCACGCGGCACGTCGTAATGATCAGCCGTTTGGTTGACCAGCGCGCGTATTTCCGGCGTTTCATTGGGATATAGCGGGACATCTGTGGGCACCGCAGCAGGGGGCTGTGATGTGGAGCACGCAGCGAAGAAGCTAAAAACGATCACAGACAGAAAACGCAGATACATGGGGCAGGGGCCTTTGGTTTGGTCACACCCAAAGGCCAGATCAAAACGACAAGCGCAAGGGCTGTTCACCCTGATCGGCAGGTCTTTGCGCGTCAGGCAAATATTGGATTTGGGTACATGAACCAGAAAAAAGCCCGGCGTCCCGTATCGGGCACCGGGCTTCTTCACAAGTTTATGGTGCGGATCAGGCGGCCAGCATTTTCTTTACTACCGGGCCAAAGGACGACGGCGTGGGCACAATCGCAACGCCGGCTTCCTTGAGAATTTCCACCTTCTCCTGCGCGCTTTCACCGAAGGCTGAAACGATCGCTCCGGCGTGGCCCATTGTGCGCCCCTTGGGGGCAGACAACCCGGCAATGTAAGCCGCCACAGGTTTTTTCATGTGATCGCGGATATAGGCCGCAGCTTGCGCTTCTTGTGGGCCGCCAATTTCGCCGACCAACACCACGGAATCGGTGTCCTCGTCGTTTTCAAACAGTTCCAGAATGTCACGAAACGAAGACCCGTTGACAGGATCACCGCCAATGCCAATGGAAGACGAAACCCCGATACCCACGTCCTTCATCTGGCTTGCGGCCTCGTAGCCCAACGTGCCTGAACGCCCGATGATACCCACACGACCTGGCAGATAGATATGGGGTGGCATAAGGCCCGCAAAGGCCTGCCCCGGCGTGATGATGCCCGCGCAATTGGGCCCGATCAGGCGCATCCGGTTTTGCGATTTATAGCGGCGCATATAGCGCTTCACGCGGATCATATCCTGCGCCGGTATGCCATCGGCAATACACACGCAGGTTTTGATCCCCGCATCTGCCGCTTCCATAATGCTGTCGGCTGCAAAGGGCGGGGGCACAAAGGCGATCACCATATCGGCGTCCGTTTCTGCCACGGCCCCTTTGACGGTGTTAAACACCGGCAGGCCATTGTGCATGGTGCCACCCTTGCCGGGGGTTACTCCGCCCACGACATTGGTGCCATATTCGCGCATCTCTTCGGCGTGAAAACTGCCGATGCGCCCGGTCAGCCCTGTGACCAGGACTTTGCTGTCTTTGTTGATCAGAATGGACATATCTGGCTCTCCTCAGTTGGCTCGGGCCGATTTCCAGGCACCCACCACCAATTCGGCGGCATCGGCCAGGGTCTCGGCTGTTTGGATATTCAG